>UMGC01078085.1_pt1 | contig 17212 bp, 13 predicted proteins | sample 1965151 | NCBI WGS metagenome assembly UMGC01 (sample SAMEA4836061, study PRJEB28245) | human gut metagenome | biome: gut microbiome; material: fecal sample | place: Denmark | collected 2008 | reverse complement strand
CCCCAGACACTGGCCGGCGGCATCGGTGCTGCCGGTCTTAATGCCCTGGGCGCCGGAGTACAGGTACCCGGCCAGCCGCCAGTTGGAGATCAGGGCGTTGGTGCTGTGGAGCACGCGCTCCTCCTCGGTCTTGTTGGTGGGCGGTATCTCATAGGACTTGGTGTTCACCATGGTCATAAAGTCCTCGTGCTTTATGGCCTCGCGGGTGATGAGATACAGATCGTAGGCGGAGGAGTAGTGGCCGGACTGGGTCAGGCCGGTGGTGTTGGCAAAGTGGGTGTTTTTGCACCCCAGCTCCTGGGCGCGCTGGTTCATGCGCGCCACAAAGGCATCTACGCTGCCGCACAGCGTCTCGCCCAGGATATTGCACGTCTCGTTGGCGGAGATGACCAGCATACAGTACAGCAGCTGCTCCACCGTCAGCGTTTCACCTTCCACGATGTCGGCGGTGCTGCCGTCCTCCGGCAGGCCGCGCAGGGCGGTGGCGGTGGCGGTGACCTGCTGGTCCAGCCGCAGCTCACCCCGGTCGATGGCCTCGAAGATCAGCAGGGCGGACATGATCTTGGTGGTGCTGGCAATGGACAGCTCATCGTGGATATTTTTGTCATAGAGTATCGTGCCGGTCTCGGCCTCCACCAGCAGCGCGGCCTTGGCACGGATGGCCGGATCCTCCAGCGCGGCGGCGGGAACGGTCAGAACTCCGCATAAAATCAGGGCGGATAAAAAAACAGCAATAAAACGACGGATTTTCATGTGACTTTTTCTCCATGTATGCTATAATATAGGGGGACGGCCCCGTCCGGAGCATGGGGCCGGTATGTCCATGACCTATTATAAGCAAAAGAGGCGGGGTAGTCAACTGTGGGAAAGCGGATAAAATTGACAAAGACGGACGTGTTCCTGCTGGGACTGACGGTGCTGTTCGTTCTGGCGATGGCACTGACGTGGCTGCTGACGCCGCGGCAGGTGCGGGGCGGCTATGACATCAGCGCCGTGCCGCCGGAGGAGGCTGCGCCCGCGCTGCTGAAGGTGAACATCAACACCGCCGGCGCGGAGGAGCTGGACGGTCTGCCGGGGATCGGCCCGGTGCTGGCCCAGCGGATCGTGGACGAACGGGAGGCCAACGGACCCTATACCGGCGCGGAGGACCTGACGCGGGTGGAGGGAATCGGACAGGCCATCGTGGAGAGCATACAAGATCACATCATAACGGAGGATACGCAGGAATGAAGATATTGGTGGTAGACGACGAGAAGCTGCTGGTGAAGGGCATGAAGTTCAATCTGGAGAACGAGGGGTATGAGGTGATGACCGCCTATGACGGCGCGGCCGCCGTGGAGCTGGAGAAGAAGGAGAACTTCGACCTGATCGTCATGGACGTGATGATGCCCGGCCTGTCCGGCAGCGACGCCTGCATGAAGATACGGGAGTTTTCCGATGTGCCCGTCATCATGCTGACTGCCCGCAGCGAGGACAGCGACAAGCTGATGGGCTTTGCCTGCGGCGCGGACGACTATGTGACGAAGCCCTTTAACATTCTGGAGCTGAAGGCACGCATCCGGGCACTGCTGCGGCGGTCCATGAACGGGAACCAGGCGGCCCAGAGCCGCCAGCGCACGCCGTTGCTGACCGTGGGCGACCTGAGCCTGGACACGGAGCAGCGGGTGGCCCTGCGGGACGGAAAGACCATCGACCTGACCGCAAAGGAGTATGACCTGATCGAGCTGCTGATGAAAAACCCCCGGCGGGTGTACAGCCGGGAGAGCCTGATGGACCTGGTGTGGGGGTATTCCTACGCCGGAGATTATCGGACGGTGGACGTGCACATCCGACGGCTGCGGGAAAAGCTGGAGCCGGACCCCGCCAACCCGGTATACATTATGACGAAGTGGGGAGTTGGTTACTATTTTAAGGGAGAAGAACAGCCCACCGTGTGACACGGCGGCAGCAAATACGGACCAGACCCCGCAGGCGCAGACTATGCGGCAGCGCCTGGGCCTTGGTATACGCAAGCTGCGGGGCAAGGCGACCTTGCAGCTGAAGTTCAGCCTGAGCTATATCCTGGTCATCGCGGCGGTGCTGATCCTGCTGAACTCTTATCCGCTGCTGGTGAGCCAGAACATGATGGTGGCCTCCAATCAGAACAACCTGAAGAGCACCGCGAAGGTCATCGAGTCGGCGATGATAGGCTTGGAGAAGCTGACGGTGGAGAACGTGCAGGCGGCGCTGGAGGGCCTGGACGAGTCCGGCGCGGCCCGTATCATGGTGACCAACAGCGCGGGACTGGTGCTGTACGACACCCGGCAGGGCAGCAACGCCGTGGGCGAATACGCGCTGTACTCCGTGGTGGCGGTGGCCCTGCGGGGACAGGACGCCAGCTATTGCAGCTACGACGGCACGGCGTTTTTGAGCCGCGTGGCCACGCCTGTGGTGTATCACAACCAGATCGTGGGCGCGGTGTACGCCTATGACTACGACACGGAGCAGTCGGAGCTGCTGGAGGCGTTCCGGCACAACCTGCTCATTATCTCGCTGCTGATCGCCCTGCTGGTGGCGGGGCTGAGCATCGTGCTCAGCCAGATGCTGACCCGGCAGATCAGCGGGCTTTTGCAGGCCATCCGCAAGGTGCGTGAGGGCGCGTACAGCCACCGGGCTGACGCCAGCGGCACCGACGAGATCGCCCAGATCGCGGCGGAATTCAACAGCCTGACCGACCGATTGCAGACCACGGAGAACGCCCGGCGGCGGTTCGTCTCCGACGCCAGCCACGAGCTGAAAACACCGTTGGCGGGCATACGGCTGCTTACGGACTCCATCCTGCAGACGGATCACATGGACGAGGAGACCACAAAGGAGTTCGTCACCGACATCGGGCGGGAGGCGGAACGGCTGAGCCGCATTACCGAGAACCTGCTGCGGCTGACGCGGCTGGACAGCGGCGTGGTGCAGCAGCCCTATCCTGTGGCGGTGAGGCCGGTGCTGGAGCGCGTGGAGCGTATGCTGACCATGGTGGCCCAGGAGAAGGGCGTGACCGTATCCGGCGCGGCGGACGAGGATGCCGTGGCGCTGGCCACCGACGACGATGTACATCAGATCCTGTACAACCTGATGGAGAACGCCATCAAGTATTCCGCCGCCGAGGACGGCTTCGTCCGGGCGGAGGCCCATGTGGATGGGGACAAGGTGGTGCTGACGGTCAGCGACAACGGTATCGGCATACCGGACGAGGACCTGCCGCATATTTTTGACCGGTTCTACCGGGTGGACAAGATGCGCTCGCGGGAGGTGGGCGGCACGGGATTGGGGCTGTCCATCGTGAAGGACACCATCGAGAACCGGGGCGGCACCATCTCCGCCGGCCACGGCGCAAACGGCGTGGGCACGGTGTTCACCGTGTACCTGCCGCTGGCGGAAAGGGGGGAGGAGGCATGAAAAAGCGTATCATTTCCCTGCTGCTGGCGGCGGCGCTGGCGGCGAGCCTGTGCGCCTGCGGCGAGCAGCAGGCGGCGGACGGCGGGAGCTTGCGGCTGTACTGCCCGGCGGACCTGAGCGAGCAGAACAAATCTGCCGGCGGCGGCGACGCCGTGCAGGGCATCGCCATCCCCTGGGCGGACATCACCGCCGGGGACCGGGGACGCCAGCAGCAGGCGCAGTACATCATGGAGCTGCTGCTGGGCGGCTGCACGGCGGAGGGGTTCATCGCGCCCATACCCGTGGGGACGCAGCTGCTGAGCTGTACCGTCACCGGCGGAACGGTGTCGGTGGACATGAGCAGCGAATACGACCAGCTGATCGGTATTGACCGGACCATCGCGGACTACTGCATCACGCTGTCGCTGATGCAGCTGGACGGCATTTACGCCGTGCGGCTGACGGTGGCGGGCGAGCTGCCTGCGGACCGGACCAGCGAGGTGTACACCTCAGAGGAGGTGCTGCTGACCAGCCCGGACGATGTGGTGCGGACGGTGAAGGTGCAGCTGTACTTCCCGGACGGCGGCGGTACGCTGGTGGGCGAGGAGCGCCGGCTGACGGTGTACGAGGGGGAGACGGTGGCCCAGGCGGTGGTGAAGGCACTGACGGAACGGCCGCTGGACAGCTACGCGGACCTGTACCCGCTGCTGCCGGAGGGCTTTACGGCCCTGAACGCCAGCACGGAGGAGGGGATATGCTACCTGAACCTGCCGGGGAGCGTGGCGGCGCTGCTGCCGGAGGACGCGGAGGCACAGAACCGCATGATACAGGGGCTGGTGGACTCGCTGTGCTCACTGGAGGATGTGACGCAGGTGCAGCTGATGCTGGACGGTGAGTACCAGCTGATGCTGGGGAGCGTTCCCATCAGCCGGCCCATACTGCCCACGGGCGGCGTGCAGCCCACGGCGGAATAACCGAAAACAGCCGGACTTTTGCACAAAAAGTCCGGCTGTTTTTGCAATTTTCAGCCAAAAAAGGAGTATTCCCTCCCTGCATATTGTTTCAAAGACGGCAAAGTGGTATAAAGAAAGAGTAATTATGTGCCGCCAAGGGAGTATACTCCCTTTCAACGTTTCAGCGGGCTGAAACGAACTCTCTTGGCGGGGAAGGAGAGGAACGTATGATGAAAAAAGTGGTCAGTTTGCTGCTGGCGCTGGTGATGGCGCTGGGGCTGTGTGTGAATGTGTGGGCAGAGGGGGAGAAACCACAGACGGGAACTGTGAAAAAGGTTGAAGAACTCCAAAAGGGCGATGAGGCTACGGACGATGATCTGGCGGCTGCAAAGGCGTTCCTGAGCGATACGGGTGTGTTTGTCTATTATGAAGAAGGCAATCAGATCATGCCGAGAGGTACTCAATTTGGTGCGGAAAACTTTAAACAGGTAACAAATGCAGCGGTTGACAAGTACAAAGCACTTAGTAAAGGGGTAAGGGCTATTCTTGAAACGCTGTATGTAACGGATGGAGAGCATCCCTGCTTTTTTAGCTACCGGGTGAAAATATTGCAGGAAATTGCAAACAACCCTGGTTCCGGCGGCGGTCCCGGCGGCGAGCAGGGCGAGGACCAGTTGGACAGTGAACTACATTCAAAGTATGGGTATCAATACCCAGTATTCAATACAGATTTTACTGTGAATTACCCCCGTGCGATCCAAGGGAAAAGCGAATTCTATGAGCAGAACTATGACCAGTCGACAGGTACGCTGACCATCAAGATCAAGAAAGGCACTGCCGAGGGGTGGTTGACCGCGCGGAATGAGGCAAGTGCTGGGCTGAACCCCGGTGTATACGTGGAGATCGTATTTACGAACGCCAATAACAAGCAATTTGGCACATCTACTTTCGGAAACGGACAGGTGCCTGATTCCTTTATAAATGGAAACGCGAAATTGTCGGCGGAACAAAACGCGAATAGAGGGAACAATATTCCCCTTATGATCGGCAACGAGGATTCGGAAAACGGAAAACTGACCCTTACCTCCAATTCCAGAAGTATCCGCGGCCTCATGGTGTGGGATAATGCCGAAACCATGTCGGAAGCTGCGGAAAAGTGGATGATTAGAATCAACATTGTCCACGAGGAGGACTTTGAGTATAAGTACGACATCAACCCGGTGCAAAGAGTACAGGCGGAACGTATGACGTATACACCGAATACGGCTGAAGACCTTGGAAAGTGGAATGTGAAAACGTCTGCGGGCGTGCTGACGGTTTCCTCCGATGGCCAGAATATCCCGGTAAATACAGTACTGGGTACACTGGTGGTGACTGCGCCGCAGGAAGGGTATACGCTGGATGTCAACCAGTGCGTGGTCAAGCAAGGCAACTTGGATGTCATAAAAAAGAATAATACTGGCAACGACTTAAAGCAGTGCACGCTGCTGGTATATACATTTGACAGAGGTGCGGGAACAGCCGTGTATACACTGGTGTGGAAGAACGGCGCAGACAAGATTATGGAGAGTCTCACCGTGAACATCGCCAATGCGCAGCCGTGGATGATGGACGTAGCGGAGAATGTAGCGACTGCCAGTGAGGAGAGCGTAAAGCAGATGTTGCCTCCTCCGCTGCAATCGGCAGTGAAGTATGACACAAAACTTGGGTTTGTGACGGTGAATCTGTCTAATCTGTTTCCGGAAGAGGTGCTTGACCTGCGCAGCATGGGGGTCGTACTGCCTGCGCCGCAAGGGGCTGTAAGCTATAAAGTTGCGACGGACAGCAGCAACACAGACCCGACAACAGGAAATAAGGAATTTTTCATCAACGCAGCAAAGGGAAAGTTTGATGACCCCAATGGCAGAACCCTTATAAGTGAAGGCCGAGTGGCGCAGGATTGCTTCGTGCCCTACGTTGTGCTCAGCAAAATTACGGTCGATGGTATTGACGTGTATTTTGCCAGCGACCAGAATTTCCGCAGCAAGGTTGTCCAGTGGTATAATGATGCCGGAGAAGTGATTGCTACCAACTACGTGTATGTAAAGAATTCACCGTTCGTACAGTCTGTGACAACAACTGCAAAGGTTGCGGCAGATGAGACGGAGAAGAATCCCTATATCATTGGCGGCGATGGTGAACGGTTTACCTGTGAGCGCTACCCGCAGGAAAATGCCGGTGAAAAACAGTATTTCAAATTCACCGCAACCGGCCAGCACACCGGCTCCTACACCGTCTACATCCCCTACTCTTATTTCGGCCTGACGTGGGAGCAGGCCAAGACCCGGACACAGAAGCCGGTCATCAAGCACTACTACGAGGATCATACTTGGCGTGAGGACATTCAGGGAGAATACACCGAATACGGCGTGAAGTTTACTACAACTTCCTTCTCCCCCTTCGTTGTTAGCACGGCGGCGCAGAGCAGCTCCGGCGGCGGGTACTACTACGGCGGCGCGTCCACGCCCGGAATTTCCGCGGTGAAGACGGCTGATGCCGCCAAGAGCGCCACGGATTACACCTCCGGCATCTACGGGCTGACGTTCCGCAGCACGGCGGCGTTCAGCGGCTTTAAGGGCGTGCAGGTGGACGGCAGGACCATCGCCGCGGCCAACTACGTCGCCGAGGACAACGGCGGCATCGAGGTCTATCTGAAGGCGGTGTATCTGCGGACGCTGAAGGATGGGCGGCACACGGTGACCATCCTGTCCGACGCGGGCAGCGTGACGATGAACTTCACCATCGGCGGGGTGGACAGCCCCACCACGTTCGACGCGGGCATCGGGGCCTACGTGGGCATGGCGCTGGCGTCCGTGGGCGGCATGGCCTGGATGCGGAGAAGGAAGCACTGACCGGCCTATACGGCGGCGCACAGCCAGTACCCCGGCTTCGCCGGACTGAGCATGCAGCATACGACCAGTACCCCCGGCGAAGCCGGGGGTACTTTTTTTGAAATCAGCTATTGCAAAAACGCGAAAATGTGGTATCATACGTGCGAGCGCCGCACTCTGCTGGACGGAGGCGGCAGCAGGAGGTAAAACTATGAATAATGAAACGAAGCGCGGGACGTATTCCGTGCAGGACCTGGTACGCATTTCCGTGCTGGTGGCGATCATGCTGCTGCTGGAGGTGACGGGCCTGGGCATGATCAAGATGCCGGGGCTGGAGATCACGCTGCTGATGGTGCCGGTGATCGTGGGCGCCATTGTCATGGGGCCGGCCAGCGGCGCCATTCTGGGCGGCGTGTTCGGCTGCATCAGCTTCTGGGAATGCTTCGGCAGGAGCCAGTTCGGCGCGGTGCTGCTGGGCATCAACCCCATCTACACGTTCCTGGTGTGCGTGCCCACCCGTATTCTGGCGGGCTGGCTGTGCGGCCTCAGCTTCAAGGGCCTGAACAAGCTGGATAAGACGAACCTGTGGTCCTTCGGCGCGGCGGGCCTGATCGGCGCGCTGTGCAACACGGTGCTGTTTATGACCACGCTGTGCCTGTGCTTCTACAACACAGAGTATATCCAGGGCTTTGTGGCCGCCCTCGGCAGCGCCAACGCATTCCTGTTCGTCATCGCCTTCGTGGGCGTGAACGGCCTGGTAGAGGGCGTGGTGTGCCTGATCACCGGCGCGGCTATTGCCAAGGCGGTTATGTACAGCCGGGGCAAGCTGGCTGCCCGCAAGACCAACGCATAAGACGGGAGGCGCGCGTATGCTGCTGGCTTTGGACGTGGGAAATACCCATGTGGTCGTGGGATTGATGGAGGGGCGCGAGGTGCGCCGCAGCTTCCGCATCGCCACGCGGCGGGACAACGCCGTGGGCGATTACGCCGTGGCACTGAGCCAGCTGTTGGAGCTGGCGGAGGTGGACAGGCGGGAGGTGGAACAGGTCATCATCTCCTCGGTGGTGCCGCCGGTGACCCGGGCTTTGCAGGGCGCGGCGCGGCTGCTGACCGGAAAAGAGCCGCTGGTGGTGGGCGGGAATGTCCGCTGCCGCGTACCGGTGCGTATCAAGCGGTCGGAGACGCTGGGCGCGGACCTGCTTACCGCCGCCGTGGGCGCGCTGGATCTGTATCAGCCGCCGCTGCTGCTGGTCGACATGGGTACCGCCACCACAGTGACGGTGCTGGATGAGCAGGGAGCGTTCCGGGGCGGAGCCATCCTGCCGGGGGCAAACCTGGCGCTGTCGTCTTTGGCGGGCGGCACGGCGCTGCTGCCGGATATCCCGCTGGCGGTGCCGGAGAGAGCCATCGGCGACGATACGCTGACGTGTATGCAAAGCGGGTGCGTGCTGGGCTCGGCACTGCTGCTGGACGGACTGATCGACCGGATGGAGGCCGAGCTTGGCCGAAAGGCCACGGTGGTGGCCACCGGCGGCATCGCGCCGGTGATCGCGCCGGCCTGTCGGCATGAGATGCATATGGCCGCGGACCTGATCCTGCGGGGTCTGGCCGTGCTGTATGAGCAGAATAAGTGAAGGAAAGAACGCCTCCGGCAGTGCCGGAGGCGTTCTTGCCATATTTCAGCGGTCACTTCAGCAGGTTGAAGGTCATGATGGCGGCGCCGAGGATCACCAGCACCACGCCGGTGGCGCGGTTCAGCGTTTTAGGTTCGGCCTTGTTGGCAAATACTGCGGCGATGCGGGCCCAGATCAGGGTGAACACCACGCACAGCGCCAGTACCGTCCAGTCCGGCGCGCCGCCGATAGTGAAATGGGAAATGGCGCCGGTCAGCGCCGTAAAGGTCATGATGAACACGCTGGTACCCACGGCGGTTTTCAACTCATAGCCCAGCACCGTGGTCAAAATCAGCAGCATCATCATGCCGCCGCCTGCGCCCACAAAGCCACAGATGAAGCCGATGACGATGCCGCAGACCACAGACTGGACGGCACGCTTTTTGGCGGAGACACCCAGCATGGCCTCCTTGGTGGTCATAACGGGACGGACGATGAACTTGACGCCCAGCAGGAACGTCATGATCACGGAGAAGCTTCCCATGGTGCGGGAGGGCACCAGGCTGGCGATGTAGCTGCCTGCCACGGTGAACAGAAGCACGGTGACCATCATAATGATGCCGTTCCGGATATCCAGGTTCTTGTTTTTGCGGTAGGTGTAGGCTGAGACGGCGCTGGCCAGCACGTCGGAGGCCAGAGCGATGCCTACCGCCATGTAGGGGTCCATGCCCAGAAATGTGATGAGCATGGGACTGATGACCGCCGCGGCGCTCATGCCCGCAAAGCCGGTGCCCAGTCCCGCGCCCATACCGGCGAAGAAGGTGACGACCAATATTGTAATGAACTTCATGCGGTATTCCTCCGATGGACGCCCCCGGCGACGCCGGGGGCGTTTCGCTTATTTTTTGTTCAGGATATCCATGAACTCCTCGCCGGTGATGGTCTCCTTCTCGTACAGGAAGGCGGCCAGCTCGTCCAGCTTGGCGCGGTTGTCGGTGAGGAGCTTCAGCGCCTTCTCGTGCTGCTGCTTCACCAGTGCCACCACCTGCTGGTCGATCTTCGCCTGGGTCTCGGCGGAGCAGGCCAGAGACGTGTCGCCGCCCAGATATTGGTTCTGCACCGTCTCCATGGCCACCATGTCGAAGTCCCTGCTCATGCCGTAGCGGGTGATCATGGCGCGGGCCAGCTTGGTGGCCTGCTCGATGTCGTTGCTGGCACCGGTGGTGATGGTGCCGAACACCGTCTCCTCGGCGGCGCGGCCGCCGGTGAGGGTGGCGATCTTGTTCTCCATTTCCTCCTGAGACATCAGGTAGTGGTTGCCCTCCTCCACCTGCATGGTATAGCCCAGAGCACCGGAGGTGCGGGGCACGATGGTGATCTTCTGCACCGGGGCAGAATTGGTCTGCTTGGCCGCCACCAGCGCGTGGCCGATCTCGTGGTAGGCCACGATATGCTTCTCGTGATCGGTCATAATGGCGTTCTTCTTCTGGTAGCCGGCAATGACTACCTCGATGCTCTCCTCCAGGTCGGCCTGGGTGGCAAAGCGGCGTCCGTCACGGACGGCGCGGAGGGCGGCCTCGTTGACGATGTTGGCCAGCTCGGCGCCGGAGGCACCGGAGGCCATACGGGCGATCTTGTTGAAGTCCACGTCCTCGGCGATCTTGATCTTTTTGGCGTGTACCTTCAGAATGGCCTCGCGCCCCAGCAGGTCGGGCAGCTCCACGGGTACACGGCGGTCGAAACGACCGGGTCGGGTCAGGGCCGGATCAAGGGATTCGGGACGGTTGGTGGCGGCCAGAATGATGACGCCGGTGTTGCCCTCGAAGCCGTCCATCTCGGTGAGCAGCTGGTTCAGCGTCTGCTCGCGCTCGTCGTTGCCGCCGTACTGGCCGCCGCTGCGCTTTTGGCCGATGGCGTCGATCTCGTCGATGAACACGATGCAGGGGGCTTTCTCCTTGGCCTGCTTGAACAGGTCGCGCACCTTGGACGCGCCCATGCCCACGAACATCTCCACGAACTCCGAGCCGGACATGGAGAAGAAGGGCACGTTGGCCTCGCCGGCCACAGCCTTGGCCAGCATGGTCTTGCCCGTGCCCGGAGGGCCCACCAGCAGCACGCCCTTAGGCATGGACGCACCGATCTCCTGATATTTGGTGGGATCGTGGAGGTAGTTGACGATCTCCGTCAGGTTCTCCTTGGCCTCATCCTCGCCGGCCACATCGGCAAACTTGATGCCCTCGGCGGACTTGACGTAGACCTTGGCGTCGGACTTGCCCATATTGAACATCAGGGAGTCGCTGCCGCCCATTTTCTTCATCAGGCTGCGGGAGATGATCTGACCGATGGCGATAAAGATCACCAGCGGCAGGACCCAGCCCAGGATATCCGTCAGCAGGGAAGTCTGCTCGATCTCCTCGCCGGTGGTGGAGATGCCGGCGTCCAGCAGGCGCTGGACCAGGCCGTCGTCAGGCACGATGGCGGTCTTGTAGATGGTTTTGCCGTCGGTGGAGGTAAAGAGGATGCGGTTGCTCTGCTGCTGGATCTCCACCTGGCCGATCTCATTCTTCTCGGTCATGGAGACGAAGGTGTTGTAGTCCACCTCCTTGATCTGGTGCTCCGCCAGCCAGGGCATGGCCAGCAGGTTGAACAGCAGCACCAGCAGTACCACGATCATGTAGTAGTAGATCAGAGGTTTCTTGGGGGATTTGACCTCGTTCATGGTAAGGCCTCCTTGTTCTGCATAGCTTTTTTTCTTTGATGAATTACCCTACCACATTTTGCCCGAAGTGTCTATAAGCAAATCCACAAAAACTGCGGGAAAACCCCGTTCCGGAGGCCGGAACGGGGCAGAATTTACGTTTCTGACACAATTACAGGGCGGCGAACAGGCGGCTGCCGGTGCGGTGGAGCCAGCGCAGCAGCATCAGCGTCAGCACGACGGTCAGCACTGTCCAGGCCAGCAGATACCACGCTGCACCCATGTCGATACCGAACGGGTAGTACAGCACGCCGACAAGGGCGGCGTACACCCAGCCGCCCAGCATGGCAAGCAGCACCGTCAGACGCTGCTTGATGACGGTGATCTCATTGGTCCAGACCAGGTTGGGGCGCTTCAGGTCCATGGTCAGGCCGAAGGCTGCCGACAGCCACACAAAGGCCTGAGGCAGCGCTATCAGCAGGAGGGCCAGCGGCAGGGCGGGGCGGACGGCCAATAGTATCAGTACAGAGGTGACTGCCATGGGGATACCCGTTACCAGCACCTGTACCAGCAGCTTTGCACGCAGTACCTGCCACGGTGTCACCGGCAGGGACTGTGCCAGCCACAGGTTCTTCCCCTCCAGGGAGATGGAGGAGGAGGCCATGTCGTTCATGGAGCCTACCAGGCACAGGGCGGCGCACAGCATCGTCGCCAGAAGACCGGAGGCCTCGCCACCGGCCATTTCGTATATAACAGGCAGCAGGTCGCTGCTCTTTACCAGCAGCAGCACGCCCAGAATGGGCAGCATGACCGTGCCCAGACCGCAGTTGAGCATATAGTTGGGACTGGCGGTGAAGCGGCCCAGCTCCTTACGCAGCAAGGCGGCGGGCACACCGGCGGCCCTGACGGTCGTCTCCTTATAAACGGCCTTGGCGCCGCCGTTGTTGGCGGTGGCAATGGACAGGAATGTGCGGCTGAGCAGCAGGTATGTGAGCGCGCACAGCGCCGCCATTACGGCCAGCACCAGCACGACAGCCAGATAGTCGCCGGCGCCCATACGGCCCATGAGATATAGGGGATAGGCGCTGCCGCGGATGGCTGCACCCACCTCATTCAGGTGCAGCATGAGCTGCTCGATCAGTTCGTTGGCGCGGAAGCACACCATGTAGTACAGGGCAAAGAACGCCAGCGCGATCAGGGTGGTAAGGAGGTTCTTGCGCTTGAGCTTGCTGTGGATCTTGGCTACCACCCAGCCCAGCAGACAGGAGAGCACCAGCACCAGCAGGGAGACGGCCAGAATCAGCGCGATGCCGCCAAGCACAGTGGCGGCGGTCAGCACACCGACGGCCCAGTAGACGATGACGCAGGGCAGCAGGATCACGCCGGAGAACATCAGACCCATCAGGTATACACCCAGCAGCCGGGAGGCCAGAATGGCACGCACGGGGATAGGCAGCGACAGCAGCAGGTCGTTGTCCTTGGCCTGGTACAGGCCGGAGAACGTGTTGAACACGCTGCCAAACACGCCCATCAGCACACCGACCAGGGCAAAGAGGGTGAAGTACAGCCAATCCAGACCGGCCTCGTGCAGGGGAGCGCACAGACCTATGGAGAACAGCGTGAACATACCGCCGATAACGCCCACCATCAGCAGCACGTACAGCACGATCAAACTGACGGTGCTTGCCTTGGACCGGGGTTTGTTCTTTTTCGCGTCGTAGAAGTAGCTGCGGAAGATCTCGGACAGCTGTTTTTTCAGCAATAATTTGACCATCACTCCGCCTCCAGCTCCAGGAAGACCTCCTCCAGGGAGTCGTCGCCCTTGACCTCCTCCATGGTGCCGGAACGGATGAGCCGGCCGCCCTTGATGATAGCCACCTTGTCGCAGAGCTTTTCCGCTACCTCCAGCACATGGGTGGAGAAGAAGATGGCGCCGCCGTTGTCGCAGATCTCACGCATCATGCCCTTGAGCAGGTGGGCAGCCTTGGGGTCCAGGCCTACGAAGGGCTCATCCATGATGATGACCTTCGGATCGTGGAGCCACGCGGCAATGATGGACAGCTTCTGCTTCATGCCGTGGGAATAGGCGGCAATGGGTTGGGCCAGGTCGCCCGTCAGCTCAAAGGCATCCGCGTAGGTGCGGATACGAGCCTGCCGGGTCTGGGCGTCCACGCCGAATACGTCGGCGATGAAGTTCAGATATTTGATGCCGGTCATGTAGTCGTACAGGTCCGGGTTATCGGGGATGTAAGCTATCTCCCGCTTGCAGCCCAGGGGATCGGCCTTGATGGATCGGCCATCGATGGTGATCTCGCCCTGGTCAAATTGCAGGATACCCACCACGGATTTCAGCGTGGTGGTCTTGCCGGCGCCGTTATGGCCGATGAAGCCGTAGATCTCGCCGGGGGCGATGTGCAGCGACAGATCGTCCACGGCCTTCTTCTCGCCGTAGGTCTTGGTCAGATGTTGAATGTCCAGCATGGGGTCAGTTCCTCCTATTTCTCTCCTAAGCTTCTATTGTGGGGCATCATCAGCCGCGGCTGCGGCTGATGATGCGGACGATGCCCATAACGGCGGCGTACAGCACGCCGGCCACCGCCCAGATGATCCAGCTGTACCGGGGCTGGCCGTTGCCGTGGGGACCGTAGGTGTACAGCAGGAACACCGCCGTGGCGGTGAGCCAGTAGATCGTGGACACCGTACCCAGCACCCTGCGGTGCTTCTTCTGTCCGCGGGCGTAGTCGCCCTCCTCCAGCAGCCGCTCCATGGCGCCCTGATACACGCCGGCTGTGACCAGGGCCAGACAGCCAATGGCCACCAGCACCAGCAGCGCGCAGACAGCGGCGATATAGAGCAGGTCGCTGCCGCTTATGCACATGGCGGCGAACAGCGGTACGGCGGCCAGCACACACAGCACCACGCCCACGGTGACGAGCCGGGTATGGGTGTCCTTGTATTCCCGCTGCCGCTGGCGGACCATGCCCTCCACGCCGTACTCCGTTTCAAAGGGTTCCTCCTCCAGAAACCGGTACTCCTTGGCTTCTGCACCTGCCCGCAGAAAGATGCTCACGGCCAGCGCCACCAGACCCAGCAGCACGCACAGCCCGATGCCCGCGGCGGCATTTTCGGAGATGTGGAAGCGCTGCACCTCGCTCATGCCGGCCAGCAGGATCAGCGTGACCGGGGAGGTGATGCACAGGGCGGTGGCTACGGCAATCTTCGGCGCGGCGGCCTTACGCAGGGCCAGGTAGGCGGAGGCCTGGGTCAGGCTCACGCGGCGCAGGGGCGTGTCGTCGTCCTGGGCCGCGGCACAGGGCGTTTCCTCCTCCAGTTCGTCCTTCAGCAGGAAGTCGGTGGAGACACCGAACAGGCGGCTCATCATCACGACCTTATCCATATCGGGCACGGACTGTGCGCCCTCCCATTTGGATACGGACTGGCGGGTGACGCCCAGCTTCTCGGCCAGGTCCTCCTGGCTCCAGCCTGCCTTTTTCCGCAGGGACACGATCTTGTCAGCTAAAATCATAGGTATGCTCTCCTTCCGTATGACGGCGGGTGCTGCCGTTTGGTTTTGATGGCGCTATCATACGGGTTTTGCCGGTTGCGGTCTATAAACCGGGGCTGGAAATGTGTCAACCGGCGGTTGCGTTTCGGATTTTTGGGCAGTTTTCCCCTTTTGCTACAGGCTTATTGTACGCGAAAACGTTTTCACTGTCAACTTACAGGACGGTAAGATTTTATTAAGATATGTGCAAAAAAAGAGCCGCCCGGCGGGCGGCCCGTCTGTATTTTGTTATTCCTCCGTGAAATGCACGTGGTTGAAGATGTGGTCCTGACAGAAGCAGTGGTACCCGACGCACTTGCTGCAGTAACGGAATTGCAGATCAGGGTAGTCGGTATCCGTGCGGCCGCAGACGGCGCACTTGTGGCGATAGCCCTGCTGCTGGGCCTGCTTGGCCTGCTGCTGTTGGGCCTGACGGAACTGGACGGTCTTGCGGGAGTTCTGGTATTTGGCGCGCTCCTTCAGGTAGTGGACCTCCGGCCAGATGAACACGGCGAAGTTCAGCAGGGCCACGATGGGCAGCACTACACCGGCCCAGTTGTGGGCGCCGATGGCCTTGATGATGTCGAAAGCGAACAGTGCGCCGTCCAGATACGCCAGCCACTTCATCCTCACGGGGAGGATGAAGAACAGCAGTACCGTGGTGTCCGGGAACAGGAAGGCAAAGGCGAAGAACATGGACAGGTTCACATAGCCGGTGCCCGCTGCGGTCAGGTAGGGGTTGCCGGTGATGAGACTGGCCAGCACCACGCCCAGCACTGTCAGCAGCGCGCCGCTGATGTAATACAGATTAAATTTGGCCGTGCCCCACTGGCGCTCCAGCGTGGAGCCGATCCAGTAATAGAAGTAGAGACTGATCAGCAGGGCAAAGGGACTGGAGTAGGCGGGCACGAACACAAAGGTCACCAGCCGCCACACCTCGCCATGGAGCAGGGCATTGAGATTGAAGGTCAGAAAGCTCAGGGCGTTGGCGTCGTTGGCCTGGGTCAGCAGCATGAGCACATAGACCGCCACGTTGCCGATGACGATAACGCGCATGAGGTTGGGAATGCCGAACCGGGGATGGGCGGCGCAGAAGCGCTGCACCCCGTCATAGAGTTTTTTCAAGGGGAGTGTCCTCCTGTGTACAAATTGTGTTCAGTATAACCCATAACGGCGGAAAAGTCATGTCATTTTTTTGAACAATGGCAAAGTTTCCGTACAGTTGAATTATTTGCAAAAATCATGGAAATGCTATTGACAATGCTAAAAAAACTGTTACAATATGCTGTACAAGTAAATACCTTATCAAGAGTGGCGGAGGGACCGGCCCGATGAAGCCACGGCAACCTGTTTTTTCAAGGTGCCAAATCCGGCGAACGAATCGAAAGATGAGGATGAGCAAAGAAGCACAGCGCTCTGTCGGTTCGGCAGAGCGCTTTTTTCAATGACCATCCGCGAGATGAAAGGAGAAAAAATCATGGCAAGACATCTGTTTACCTCTGAGTCCGTTACCGAAGGGCATCCCGACAAGGTCTGCGACCAGATCAGCGACGCGGTGCTGGACGCGATCTTCGAGAAGGACCCCAATGGCCGCGTGGCCTGCGAGACCTGCGCCTCTACCGGTCTGATCCACATCATGGGTGAGATCACCACCAGCTGCTATGTGGATATCCCCAAGATCGCCCGCCAGGTGGTGCTGGACATCGGCTATAACTCCTCCGAGTGCGGCTTTGACGGCAACACCTGCGCCGTCATCACCAACATCGATGAGCAGTCCGGCGATATCGCTTTGGGCGTGGACAAGAGCTATGAGGCCAAGGCCTCCGGCAAGAGCGAGCTGGACAACGGCGCCGGCGATCAGGGTATGATGTTCGGCTACGCCTGCAACGAGACGCCGGAGCTGATGCCTCTGGCTATCTCCATCGCCCACAAGATGGCCAAGCGCTTGACCGACGTGCGCAAGCAGGGTCTGGTGGACTATCTGCGTCCCGATGGCAAGACCCAGATCACCGTGGAGTATGGTGAGGACGGCAAGCCCGTCCGCGTGGATACCGTGGTGCTGTCCACCCAGCACAGCCCTGACGTGACGCTGGAGCAGATCCGCAAGGATATGATCGAGCTGG
>UMGC01038687.1_pt1 | contig 17951 bp, 17 predicted proteins | sample 1965151 | NCBI WGS metagenome assembly UMGC01 (sample SAMEA4836061, study PRJEB28245) | human gut metagenome | biome: gut microbiome; material: fecal sample | place: Denmark | collected 2008 | reverse complement strand
TCATCATGGGCGAGCGCTACAAGACGTTCCCCAAGGAGTCCCGCGCCATGCTCAAGGGTGAATACGGCAAGCTGCCCGGCGAGGTCAACGAGGAGGTCCGCTCCAAGGCGGGCATCGCCCCTGAGGATGTCATCACCTGTCGTCCCGCCGATTTGCTGGAGCCGGAGCTGGAGAAGTACCGCGAGGAGTTCAAGAGTCTGGCCAAGTCCGACGAGGATGTGCTGAGCCTGGCGCTGTTCCCCCAGGTGGCGCCCAAGTTCATCGAAAAGCGTGACCACCTCGCTGCCGAGGCGCCCGCAGCTCCCGCGGCCGCCCCCGCCAAGCCCGCCGATGATAATGCCGTCCGCGAGCTATATGTGGAGTGGAAAAACTGACAGTTCTTCTTTCCTTTCCCGCAGAGAGCCGGAAAAGCCCCCGCTTTTCCGGCTCTCTCCCTGATTTCAAAGAAATCCTGTTCTTTTCGCAAAAAAAGCTTGCAATATCGGTGCACATCGACTATAATAACACCGTTAACAGGATATGCACCTTTAGCTCAGTTGGTAGAGCACCTGACTCTTAATCAGGGTGTCCAGGGTTCGAGTCCCTGAAGGTGTACCAGTAATAGAAAATCACCGACCCGACCGCCGGTGATTTTCTATACGGCCCGTTGGTCAAGTGGTTAAGACAGAGGCCTCTCACGCCTTTAACATCGGTTCGAATCCGGTACGGGTCACCAAGTTCAAACTCCGCCTTCGGCGGGATGATTTAGCTCCATCTTTATGATGGAGCTACTTTTTTCGATAGGAGGCCCCCATGGCAAAGCAATCCATCCGTCTCTCCGACCATTTCACGTATGGCAAGCTGCTGCGCTTCACGCTTCCCTCCATCTGCATGATGGTCTTCACCTCCATCTACGGCGTGGTGGACGGTCTGTTCGTATCCAATTTCGTGGGCAAAACGCCCTTTGCCGCCGTAAACCTGGTCATGCCCTTCGTGATGATCCTGGGCGGCATGGGCTTCATGATCGGCACCGGCGGCACCGCCCTGGTGTCCAAGCTGCTGGGCGAGGGCAAGCAGGAGGAGGCCCACCGCACCTTCTCCATGCTGGTACTGTTCACACTGCTGTTTGGCGCAGTGCTGTCCGCCGTGGGCATCATCACCATGCCCGCCGTGTCCCGTCTGCTGGGCGCGTCTGACGCCATGATGGCCGACTGCATTCTCTATGGCCGCATCGTCACCGGCTTCACCTTCGCCTTCATGCTGCAAAATGTGTTCCAGAGCTTCTTCATCGCCGCCGAAAAGCCCCGCCTGGGCCTTTTCGTCACCGTGGCCGCCGGCATCACCAACATGGTGCTGGACGCGCTCTTCATCGCCGTTTTTAACTGGGGTGTGGCCGGCGCGGCCATTGCCACCGGCCTGAGCCAGTGTGTAGGCGGCGTACTGCCCCTGATCTACTTCCTGCGGCCCAACACCAGCCTGCTGCGCCTGCGGCCCGCCGCACTGCGTCTGCGCCCCATCCTCCAGTCCTGCGGCAACGGCTCCTCCGAGCTGATGAGCAACATCTCCTCCTCCCTGGTAGGTATGCTCTACAATTTCCAGCTCATGCGCCTGATCGGCGAGGACGGCGTCTCCGCCTACGGCGTTCTGATGTACGTCCAGTTCATCTTCGTAGCCATCTTCATCGGCTACTCCATCGGCAGCGCGCCGGTGGTCAGCTTCCACTACGGCGCGCAGCACCACAGTGAGCTGAAAAATCTCCTGCGGAAAAGCGTCCTGCTGATGGCCATCGGCGGCGTGACCCTGACGGTCCTGGCCCGTGTGCTGGCCGCCCCCTTGTCCCGGCTGTTTGTGGGCTACGATGCCAGCCTCTACGCTCTGACCACCCATGCCTTCCGGCTGTTCTGCTGGTCGTTCCTACTGGCAGGCTTCAACATCTTTGCCTCCGGCTTCTTCACCGCCCTGAACAACGGTGCCGTCTCCGCTGCCATCTCCTTCCTGCGGACGCTTGTGTTCCAAGCCGGCTCCGTCGTCATCCTGCCCATACTTCTGGGCGTGGACGGTATCTGGTGGGCCATCACCGCCGCCGAGATCTTTGCCTTTATCATCTCCGGCATCTTTCTGGCGCTCAAGCGGAATAAGTACCACTATATGTGAGCGTTTTCCCCTTGCAATCGCATAAACATAGTGCTATACTATGTTTACTAACATAAGGGAGGTCTTCCCATGCTCGTATCTACCAAAGGCCGTTACGCCCTCCGGGTCATGCTGGAGCTGGCTCAGGACGACAGCGCCGACTATCTCCCCCTGCCCGCCATTGCCGAACGGCAGGGCATCTCTGAAAAATATCTGGAGAGCATCATCTCCGTGCTGTCCAAGGCCGGCCTGGTGGACGGTCTCCGTGGCAAGGGCGGCGGCTACCGCCTGAACCGCCCCGCCGCCGACTATTCCGTGGGCCAGATCCTCCGCCTCACCGAGGGTTCTCTGGCCCCCGTCACCTGCCTGGAGGGCGACGAAAACACCTGCCCCCGCGCCGGTCACTGCACCACGCTCCCCATGTGGGAAAAGCTGGACACCATCATCAACGACTATCTGGACAGTGTCTCCCTGGCCGATCTCCTGACGCAGACCGACGGCAACGCTCTCTGAAAATGCATCGAAAAAACTCCCGGACCGCCACGGTCCGGGAGTTTTTTACTTTTCAGGTCCGACTCAGCCCTTGTGCTCCGTCTTGGCCGTATCCGTCTTGCTGGCAGTGTCGGTCTTATTGGCGGCAGCATCCTCCACCGCGGAGACATTCGCGGCAGCGGCCGCGGCGTCTGCCGCTGCCTTGTCCTGGATGCGGTCCGCCGGGATACCGGCAGCCTCGGCCTCACCGCGGGTCATAGTAATGGGCGCGGCGGAGTCCTCCACCAGCTTTGCCATCAGCAGATAGCGGTGATGATCGTCGCCGTTCTTGCACACGGACAGCACCACCACCTTGTCGCCCGCCTGGGGCAGGTTGGTCTTGTCCACGTTCACGCAGCCCTCGGCACTGTAAAAGGCGTTCTGGTTGGTGTCGCTCTTGTACTTAGGATCGCTGGCCGCCTTGCCCAGCGCCTCAAAGAATGCGTTAAACACCTTCTCGTCCTTGAAGTCGTGGTAGTACAGGATGTGGCTGGTATCATAGGGGATGCATGCGAAGAACTTATAGGTCAGCTGACGGCCCGGCTGATAGATGTACATCACGGCGTTGTCGTCGAACTTCAGCGTCTCGCCGTAGCTCTGCAAACCGCCGAACATGGTCCGGTTGGCCATGTTGTGGCCGTAGATCACCGTCATGGGGTCGCTGAGGTCAGACTTATTGTAGTACGCCTGGATGTACAGTGAGCCGGCCTTGTTGGTCTTGCCGTCCAAATCGCGCTGCAGGTAGTAATCGTCGTCATACCCGGTGCTGCTCTTAGTGGACTTGGGACTCTGCGCCAGATAGTGGCCCTTGCTGATGGCGCACTGGGTGGCGTTAGGGATTTGGATGAACCCGAACACGTCCGGATACTTCTTCTCGTCAAAGCTGACGCCGTCCGGCAGCTGGATGGGCTCCGGCTCCACGATGACCTCATCCTTGGGGTCCGGTTCCGGTTCCTTCTGCTCGCCGCAGCCCACCAGCACGGCAGAGCCCAGCGTCAGCAGCGCCATCACAAGCGCCATTCGGCGTAAAAAGTGCTTCTTCATCTTCTCCATTGCTGCTCCTTCCCGCGGCTCCTCTCTTCCTCTCGAGCCGCTGCGGCGTGTCCGCCGCGTTGCAATATACTTTGATATGATACCATACAGCGCCCCTGATTGCAAGCACTTTTCCCCTATCCGACCCTTATGCCAGCGTCATGCCGTACTGGCCCAGCAGCTTCTCGAACCGCTGCCGCTGCGCCGGTGTCATGCGGGCCGTATACTGCGCCGCCAACGCCTGGGCCAGATCGCCGTTGCCCCGCTTCAGATAGTTCACCACGGCCCGCTGCAGGCTCTCCGCCGCCGTAGAGCTCAGGCTCTCGCTCCTGCTGCCGGTACCTCCACTATCTGTAAGACGGACGCCGGAGGCGGAAAGTTTCCTCTCCTGCTCCGCTTTGTCGGAAAAATGTGCCAGCAGCGTCTGATACAGCTTCTGGTCCTGACTGCCCGCGTCCTCATACGCCGCCTGAGCCGCCTCCAGCTGCTTCTGCCAGTCGCCACGCGCCTCCTGCCAGCGGTCATAGTCCGCCTTTTCCTGCGCGTCCAGCATACTGTACTGGTTCTGCAAAGCCTTGCCCTCCTGCTGATACTCCGCCAGCGCCGCCTGCCGCAGCTCCGGCACCAGCGCTGCCAGCTCCTGCAAATAGCCGTTGTACGCCTGCTGCCCCGCGCTCTGGGCGTAGCTGGAGGCATACCCGCCAGTCAGCGCCGCCGCCTTGCCCAGCGTGTCCTCCATGGCCGCCGCGCCGCGGGCGGCATACAATCTGGCGTACCGCTGGTACGACTCATCCTCCTCCGGATCGTAGTCAAAGGCCTCACGCCCCGCGATCTGGTCATACAGCGCCTGCAAACGCTCCTCGAACCGGGACCGGTACGCCTCCGGCTCCAACGCCGCCACGCTGTCCCGGTAGGCCTGCGCCGCCGTCACCTCGTCCGACGGCGTATAGCCCCTCTCCAGCTCCTGCAGACGCCGCGCCGTGCCCGCCGTGACCTCCGCCCTGGGTGCCGCCGCCTCTGCTGCCGCAGCGGCCTGCGCCGCCTGCTCCGCCGCCGTAGGCGCGGACAGCAGGCTCCCCCACGTCTCATCGCCGGCAATGCCGTCCACCATCGTCAGTCCGTTCTTCTTCTGATAGTCCCGTACCGCGGCTCTCGTCTTCTTGCCGAAGATACCATCCTGGTCCAGACTATACCCCCGCTTGTTCAATTCATTCTGCAGCTGCCGCACCGCGCTGCCCTGTGAACCGTATGCCACCATCGTATACGTCGATGCCATGCCTCTCTCCTCCTCGTCATGTCGTGCGCCGCCAGCCATACACGCCGGCGATGCCTGTCTCCACGCTCTCCCATACCGCACCTGCCGGTGTCTCCGGCGCCGCAGGGCTGTCTGTCAGGCGCACGCTGCCCACCGGGAACAGCATCGCCTCCACTGTCTGTCCGTTCACCGTCAGCGCACCGGATACCGCCACATCCCCGTAAAACACCGCCGGCCACACGCACTCCAGCGCCTCCTGCTCCGCGTATTTGCCGAAGGCCGCGCCCATTCCGCCGGCGCGCAGATGCAGCGTCACCCGGCTGGTGGCCGCCGTATACCGCACCACCCGCACGTTGCCCACCGTGTCCTCCGCGCTCAGCTCCACCTCATAGGAGGTCCCGCCGTCCAGCCCGCCGCCCAGCAGCTGCTCTGCCCCCGGCAGCAGCGCTGTATAGCCGTTCCACGCGCCGCCCACGGGCCGGAAGCGCGCCCGCAGGACCACCGTATTGTGCCCCTGCACATCGGCGCACTGTGCCGCGCACTTCACCTTCAGATACGCCCCGTCGTCCTTCTCTGTGCCGTCCGCGGCGCACCGCGCTGCCATAGACGCCGTGATGGCCGGCGGATAGTACGCCGCCACCGTCACCGCCTCGCCTGTCACGGTCACTGACCGTCCCCGGCTGTCCGTCACCGTGGCCGTGGGCCGCAGCGTCCCGCTGATGCCGATGACCGCCGTCATCCCGGCAGTGCCGGTCAGCTCCTGCCCCGCAAAGCGGAATTGCACCGACCGCACGGACGCGCCGCCCTGTGCCGCCGCCGTCGCCGCGTACCGTATCCGGCTGACGCCCTGCACACACAGGCCCCAGCTCTCCGCTGCCGTACCGTCGTTTACCACCTCCGTGGTCAGCGCCGCCGTGGGCCGCATGGTCTCCGGCACATAGGCCGTGAACGCCGCGCTCAGGCTCCCCACCGGCGTACCGCCGCTGTACACCTTCACCGTCACCGTCCCGGTGCCGTGCGTCGTCTCCGGCAGCTCCCCGGCCAGCGACTCCGGCACCGTCCACTGGTACACCACGCGCCCCGCGCTGCTGCTCACCGTCCGCAGCGCGCCGCTGCTCAGCGTTCCGGAGGCCGCCCCCAGCACATAGCTGAACGTAAAGCTGTACCCATACCCGGGCCGCGTCAGCGTCAGCGTCCCCGTCTGTCCGATCACCGCGTCCCCCGCCGTCAGTGAGAAATCTCCAATGTCCTCCACGCGCTCCACCGGCAGCGCATAGCCGTAGCTGTCGTCTCTGGCAGACCCGGAGCCGCTGTACAGCCGTATCCCCAGCGGCGCGGTGCCCACTGCTCCTGCCGCTGTTACCCAGCCGCTGTCGTACTCGATCGCGCTGCTCCACCGGCTGGGCGATGCCGCCTTCAGCGTATGCCCGCTGCACACACTTCCGCCGTCCACCGTCACCGACAGATAGATAGGGTACCCAAAATACGATGCCCCTGTCAGCGGCGCCACCGTCACATAGATCCTGTACTGCATCGCGCTGCCGCTGCGCCGGCTGTCATAGCCGAAGCTGACGCCGATCTTCGGCACGCCGCCCCACTGGATGCTGTCCAACGCCGTATAGCTCACACACTCACCCTCCGATCCACCGGAAGGCCAGTCCGCCCTCCGCCGCCTCCATGCTCCACTGCCCTACATCGATACCGCCCAGCACCGTGATGTTCGTTATGTACAGCCGGTTGTTGGACACATAGGCCACCTCCGTGGCGTCCTGCCAGAAGGACAGCCGCGTGGCGGTGAACACCGCGCGAAAGTTGTTCTGCTCCACCACCTTTTCGCCGTCCACCTCTCTGCACGTCAGGTCCTGTCCCACAGCCACGCCATACACTGGCGCGGCCCCGTCGTAGTACACGATACCCGTGCGGATATACCCCTCCGTGTCCAGCTTATAGTGCGCGAAGGCCGCGTCCACCTTCTCCACGTTGGCCTGCAGGTCAGAGAAAAAGCTGTAATACTGCGTCACCGCCTCCGGTGCCGCCTCCAGTTGGGCGCTGAGCTTCGCCACATAGCTGCCGAAGTCCGAGCTCGCCACATATTCCTCCTCCAGCTTCGCCGTCAATGCCGCCGTGGTCTTCTGTACCTGGTCCGCCGTCTTCAGGATCATGCTCCGCAGCGTCTCATACTGCCCGTCCGCCGTCTCCGATGCCGCCGTGCCCAAGCGCCCGTTGGCCTGCCGCCGGGCGGAGGCCTCTCCGGCCCCGCCGCCCAGCGCCTCCAGCTGTCCCAGCGCCAGGTTGAGCTGCTGGGCCATCTGCACCAGATACGCATACTGCTGCGTCACCTGCTCCTGCACCGATCCCGCCGGTGCCATCGGCAGGGCAAGCACGCTCATGGCCCGTCACTTCCCTTCTCATACACCGCTGCCGCGCTGTACACCCGGCACGGTCCGTCCCCGGCCAGCTTCAGCCGCAGGTGTCCGCACCGCCGGGGCCGCACCTGCAGCACCGCGCCGCGGGTCTGCCCCGCCTCGCCGGAGACACCGCCCACCTGTTCCCAGACGTTGTCCCCGTCATAGCAGACGTACGCCTTCACCGTGCTCCCGGCCGCCGTCTTCAGCCGCAGCTCCAGCCGCGAGAGATACTTGTGCTCCGGCGTATACAGTCCCAGGTCGCCGCTTTCGGCGCTCCAGGAGAACCCCGTCTCCGCCGTTCCCAATGTACCGCTTGTATCCAGCAGCCGTCCGTCGCTGCACAGTACTGTCATCTCCCCGTTCCACCGGGCGAAGGCCACCGCCGCCGTATTGTCCTGTCGGTGCCACAGCCGCTTCTGCGTGTCGTACACCAGCAGCTCCGTCTCTCCCGCCGCGTCCACGGCGGACAGCCAGTACCGGCCGCTTTCCCCGCCGGCCACGCCGCCGGTATACCGCTTGTCGCCCAGCGCCCGGGATACGCACACCGGCATACTTCCGTCAAAGGCGTACACCCCGTCGTTCCCCAGATAGTACACCACACCGTCCGCCACGGCCACGGTCCTCTCCGCACCCTTCCGCACGCCGCTGCACGGCACCGTCACGATCTGGTGCCCGCCGCCCGCTGCCGGATAGATGCGCTCCATGCAGTTCTCCTTGAAGAACACCACGCCGCCCATGCAGGCCGCCGCCCCGGTAAAGGGTCCGTCCGAGCCTCTGGCGGCGGCGTAGCTGTCGGTGCTCAGCCCCGCAAAGCTGTTCCAGTTGCGGAAATCTCCCAGCGCGCAGGCGTATATCTCGTTCACCGCCTGTCCATCCACGATGCCGTACTTGCACCCCCACAGCCGGTTGCCCTGCTCCACCACAAAGTCCATCTCCGGCATCAGCCGCATCACCGTCACCGCCGCCGTCTGACTGTCCAGCGTCCGGCACAGCGCCGGCACCAGCACCCAGTCGTCCTCCGCCGCCTGCAATACGTGCAGGCCGTTCAGCTCCGCCGCGCCGCAGCCTGCCACCGTCACGCCGTCCCCGGCGCGGAAGCCCAGTCCCACGCCCACAGCGGCGATCTTTGTGTACACCTCCGTCAGCGCCGTCCATGTGCTGCCGTCATACCGCCGCATCACGCTCTCCGATCGCTCCGTGTCCAGCCACAGATCCCCCGTCCGGGGCTCCTGGGGCGCCTCCGTGCCCGCCGCGTAGCTGCCCAGACTCTCCCCCGTCCCGTCGCACAGGGTGAACGTCACCTCCCCCGTGGTGGTCCGCACATTCTCCATGCTCCCGAAATCCGTCAGGTCCTGGGTATTGATGTACTTCTTGTCCGGAAAGATCAGCAGATACGCCCCCATGCTCACCAGCTGCTTCCGGCTGTCCGTCAGCACCAACCCCGTTTTCGCGCCGTTCACATACAGCGCCGTGCCGTCCACCCAGAACAATCCGTCCTTCTCCGTCATGCCGTTGGGCTTTGTCAGCTGCGTCACCGTCCGCCGCAGGGGCCGCGTCTCCAGCGCCGGATACCCGCTGCTCCACAGGTTCTCCATCTGCTCCAGGCTCCCCGCGCCGCTGCCCGGACGGCGGTCCAGTCCCCCGAACTGCTCTACGCCTGCCCGCTGCTGCGCCGCCGCCTTCAGCTTGGGAAAATACATCTCCGCCGCCCCCTTTCAGCACAGCCGCAGCGCCGACGCGCCGCCCTCCGGCACCGCCGTCCTGGCCCGGTAGTCCCGATAGGTCAGAAACGCGTTGTTCCACAGGCCCGCCGCGCTGTTGTACCGCGCCGTCTCCCCGTTGGCATAGTGCACCTGCGCCTCCACATAGTGCCGGTACAGCTCGTCAAAGGGCGGCGCCGCCGTCAGCTCCGTCTCCTCGGTCAGCACCGGCAGTTCCCCCGTCTCCCGGCACAGCTCCCGCCGCACAAAGCCCTCCGCCTGGGCCAGCCACCGCAGCTTCTCCGCGCGCGCATACCCATTGGGCAGCAGCGCGTCCACCCGGTCCAGCACCTGTTTTGCCGTCGTCCTTGCCATGGCCGTCACCTCAGGACGCTCTCTCGTCCACATAGCGCCGGGCCGCCTCCGCCATCATGGCGGCGTTTTCCAGCACCTCCGCCACGCACACCGGCACACGCACCTCCACGCCGCGCATGATCTTCCAGCTGCGTCCGTTGACGGACACGATGACAAAATTCTCCTCCTGCTTTCTGCCTCTGGGCAGCAGCACCGTTGTCATTTTCTCCTTCATCTCGCCCTTCTCCTTTCCTCATGTAAGACCTCGCCCCGCCGTCCGCCCGCGTTCCGCAGGGGGCGGTGACCTCGACGTCCCGTCAGCGCGGCGTGGCCGCGCTGACGGCGGCATTTCCCGCAGGGGCGGACGACCCGTCCGCCCCTGCTCCACGCTCCCTCAGTTCGCCTTATCCTCGTCCGAATAGCTGCTGCCGCACTCCACGCGCACCATGTACTCGTCGTACAGGATAGCCGCGGCGTGTACGCCCTTCCAGCCCACGCTGGAGCGCTGGTCCAGCGGGTCGGCGGTGCCGGAGCTGCCGCGGGGCTTCACGATGACCTCCGTGCCCTCGCTCAGGTCCACCACGCCATAGGCGCCCTTGCCCAGGAACAGGCAGCCGTACACGGCGCAGCCCTGCTTGCCGCCTTCGCCGGGGTAGATGACCTCCTTGTCGCCCACGGTGACGGTCTTGTCCAGCACCAGCTTCGCGTCGGTGTTGCTCACCACCTGGCAGCGGGTGCCGCCCAGCACCACATAGCGGCCCGCCAGCGCGCCGGCGGCCACGGTGCCGCCGTTGAAGGTCACGTCGGTGCTGGCCATAACGTTGCCGTTCACCTTCAGCGTGCGGCTGTCGGCGGCCAGGTCCTCACCGCGATAGATCTTCGCCTCCGTGGTCTCCACGAAGCGCACGCCGTGCAGCTCACCGATCTCGCCGGAGAACAGCTCCGTAGCCCCGGCATACTGGTGGGCGGCGATCCACGCCTCGTCCTGGCGCAGGTCAAAGGCCACGCTGGGGTGGATGATGCACACATACTTGCCGTCAAAGGTGGGCGCGTTCATCTTCTTCAGCTGGGTCGCCGCCTTGGCCACCAGCTCGCTGGTCATGCGGCAGTCCTTGTCCAGCGTCATGCGGCTGGTCACGTCGGTCTTGGTGCCGTCGCTGCCGATCTTGGGCGCGTAGATCACCTGCTTGCCCTGCTGGATCTCGTTTCGGGTCACCGTGTCCAGCGTCAGGCCCATGTTGCTGCCGTGACGGTCAGTGATCTCCAGCACCACATCGTCGATGGCCGTCAGGTCCAGCATATCCGACACGGTGGTGTAGTCGCCGTACTGCGCCAGCTCCTTGGTGATGTAGCTGACGGAGATGCCGCTGCCATCGGGGGTCACGCCCTCGGTCAGGGGCTTGAGCGCCTTGTCAAAGGCGCCGAACTTACGCCACTCCACGGTCTTGCCGCCGCCGGCAGGCAGGCCCTTCGTGGCCGCGAACTGGTTGTGCACCAGCTGCGGTTTGGCATTCTCCAGCAGCTCCATGCCGTAGTAGGTCTTCATCTCCGCGCTCAGGCTCGCCGTGGTCTGGGTGTTCTCCGCAAACATCTGCAAATTCATCTCCATGTTTTCTCTCCCTTTCTAAAATCTGATCTTCTCTCCATCCTGTACTCTCTTCCGTATCGCCGCCAGCTCCGCACCGCTGAGACCCTTGGGATCCCAGCGGCTGACGCTCCTGCGCCGTCCGCCGTTCTCCGCCACGCGGCTGCCGCCGCTGGCGATGGCCTGGGCCATCTGCTGCCGCGCCCGGATCACCGCGAATTCCATCGCGGCCTGCAGCTGCGCCTCCTGCTCCCGCTGCCGCGCCGTCTCCGCCGCGGCCGCCATCTCCCGCAGCCTCTCGTTCTCCTGCCGCAGTCCCCGCAGCCGTCCGTCCAGTATTCGCCGCACCCGTGCGTCGAATTCCCCCTTGTACCGGCCACGTATCAGCGTCTCGAAGTCCTCTTCCCCGCCGGGTACCCCCTGTTCCCCGTCAGGTACCTGCTGCTCCCCGGCGTCGGGAGCCATTCCGCCCGTCTCCTCCGCAGTCTCCTGCGCCGTCTTTTCCAGCTCGTCCATCCGAACTCTCCTCCCCGTGGTAGGTCACGACCCAACTTCCACCCTGCCGGGGTATTGCCGCGCCAGCAGCGCCAGCCCGCACCGCACCAGCGCGAACTCCCGGGCACAGTCCCCCGTACCCGCGATCTCCGCGTATCCCGGCGCGCTTTGGAACCGTTCCAGCCGTCCTGTCTCCCGCAATCTCCCCGCCAGCGCGTACACCAGCGCGGACGCCGCCGCGCATACGATGTCCTTCCCATACTCGCCGTACCCGGCGTGGCCCCGCACCGTAAGGTGCGCGCCGCCGCAGCTGGCCCGTATCATCTGGGCCGTACCGCCTGCCGCGTGGCCTGCCGCTGCCGCGTCACAGCGTCGCTGCTTCGGGGCGCCGCCGCCTTTCCGCCGCTGCTCTCCCGTTTTTCCAGTTCCCGTTCCAGCGCCTCTGCCAGATGGGTCCCCTGGCTCTTGTCCAGCAGCGTCACCGCCCGCCGCAGCGCCTCCGTCAGCCACGCCTTCTGGTCCGTCTCCTTCTGTCCCTGCCGGATGACCTCCGCCAGCGTGTCCTTGCTGCGGAACTGCATCAGCTCCAGGCACCGCAGCGCCTGCTCCGCCATATCGCTGCGGAAGAACCCCATCTGGAACAGCTGCAATGCCAACTGGTTGTACTCCATGGTCTGGTACGGCGTCTCGTCCTGTGCCATCACCTCCAGATCAAACTCCGGCACGCGATAGCCCCCGGTCAGCAGCGCCCTGGGCCGCAGGCCCCCGTTGCCGTAGGCGACGAACGCCCCGCCGTCCCGGCCCAGCAGCCGGAACTGCCGCGGCACGTCGTAAAACTGCCGGATCAGCTCAATGCACAGCGTCACCACCTGCGAAAACGCCTCATACCCGTCGTCGATCATATTCCGCGACAGCTTGCCGCCCGCCTCCTGCAAAGCCGCAATAGCCGTGGCCGCCGTCACGCCGCCGGCGGTGCCGCCGCTCATCACGTCCCGGTTGCCCGCCGTCTCCTTCATCTCCGCGATCTTGTTCTGCAGCACCGCCACATATACGCTGTCCAGCGCCGGCACCCGGATCGGCGCGATGGAATCCGCGCCCAGGTTCCCGTTGGTGTGCACGAAGGGCCTCGTCCAGTCGGCATACTCGTTCTCGTTCACCGCGCCGTCCGCCCGGATGAAAAACCGCGGCGTCGCCGCCGCCAGCGTGTTTTTCAGAATAGCCTGGTTCATCAGGTCGATCTGCTTCTGCGCCGACTTGCACAGATCCACATACCCATACCCGCAGGGCGTCCCCTCCTCGGGAAACAGCGTATCGAACACGAACGGGTACTTCCCGTGGTCGTACCAGCCCCGCGCCGCCATCTCCGGGTCGTTCTCCGTGGCATACAGCACATTCTCCCCCACGAACTTGCAGTACTGCAGCACCTGCCGTCCCTCACGCTCCGTGTGGTAGTACCAGTCCACCACCAGCGACTGCTCCGACGTGTCCACCTTGTCGTCAAACAGATACCGGCTCACCTGCGCGCCGCCGCGCCCCAGCTTCCCCTTCAGCTCCGGCCATCTCCGCACCAGATGGTTGTTGGGCACCAGCTCCGTGCAGAAAAAGTGCTCCGACTCCTGTATGTCCGTGACCCCCGGCTCCCAAAACAGGTTCAGCACGTCCATGCTGCGGATGCTCACGTCGCCCAGCCCGTGCAGCTTTTCGTTGTCCCAGAACACGCCGTACACGGCGCACCCGGACTTCAGCTTGTCCCACCACGCCTTGGAATACGTCCGCCTGAACCGGTCGTTTTTCAGCAGCACCGGCAGGATACGGCTCAGCGTCTCTGCCTCCTGCCGGTCTCCCGGCTCCCGGGGCAGCACCGTCGGCTCCGGATAGCAGTCCATGGCGTCCGCGTGCTTGCTGAGGATGCAGTTCACCAGCCAGCCGCTGGCCGGCCGCACGTCCTCCGGATTGCCGCCCTCGCCCGCCTTCTCCATCTGCTCCCAGTGCCGCAGCTTCCAGAACTGCTCGTTGTCGATGATGCGCCTGTCCAGATTTTGCTTGCCCGCGCGATAGCGCCGCAGCACCTCCGCCGCGGCCCGTACCGCCTCCGCCCCGATCTTCACCGGAGCACCGGCGTCCCGCGCGGTCCTTGTCTCCTGCTCCATCCGAGCACCTCCCTTTCATGTTCTGTCCCTGCCCCCGCCCAGCCCGAAAGTTGCCCGCAAACGTGCAACGCCCCAAATTTTTTGTCCCAGCCTTCCCCCCAAAAAAAAGCGCAAAAAAAGAAAGCCCTTACGGGCTTTCTTTTTTATTTGCTCTTAGTGACGCTTTTTAGCGGTCCACGCCATACCGGTCACGGACAGGACAGCCGTCACGGCATAGATGCCCACGCCCGCGTCAAAGGTCTTGGGAGAACCCTTGGTGGTGGTAGAAGTGGTGGTATCGCTGGTGGAGGGGTAGTAGTAATAGGACTTGTTGCCAACGGAACCATCGCTGTTCTGCTGCTTGCCCGCTACCAGATACGCAGACACGTCAACTGCCTTGCCCGCAGCATCCTTGAAGGTACCACCGGAGATGGCTGCCGTTCCCTTGTTATCCTCATCATAATAATCCCGAATCATTTTCTGCGTATCCGACGAGCGTTCAAACGTACCGTTTATGATTGTCAGCTCGCCTACAGCCGTGTTCTCCGCATATTTTGCCGTGAACAGCACCGCTTCCGCAGAGGACAGCGCCTTAAAAGAGCCGCCGTTGATGGTTGTCTTATGCCAGTTCATAACAACGAACTGGGATGTATTAGAGAAATCACCGCCGTTGATGGTCAGCACACCCGCTTCATCGTTCTTGATTGCATTTAAGCCGCCGCTGAATGTGCCGCCATTGATAATCAGGGTAGATGCACTCGTTCCACCATTGCGGATCATGCTGGAAAAGTGGCCCACATTTGTCACGGTAACGCCTTCATTGATGGTCATCGTAGCGCCATTATCGCTCAAAATGGTATAAAAACTATTTCCCTTTGCATCCTCTTTATTGTTGTCAGAGTTTTCCTTACTGCGGGTATACGTACCACCGTTCAGTGTCGCCGTACCGTTGTTCACGATAGCAGCGCGCTGATGGGTCACGTTGTCCACAGTGCCGGTGCCGATAATGGTCAGAGTACCGTTATTGGTGATGGTATGCTGGCCAGCCGTATTGGTCAGCTTGTTGCCATTCAGGTCAAGCGTGATGGTTTTGCCGCTGTCGATGGTAATGCTCTCCGTCAGGTCTTTCAAAAGCACCACCGTGTTTCCACCATCGCTCGCGGCGTTAATAGCAGCTTGCAGGGTGTCATACTCTGTGTCGCCGATTTTTGCTGCCTTTGTCGATGTGCTGCCGCTGACGTCTGCTGCCCAGACGGTAGCGGTGAGTCCCAGCGCCAACACCAGCGCCAAAATGGTTGCCAATATCTTTTTCATTTTTCTTACCCCGGGTTTTTTTAGATTTCCGCAGGGTGCTTCGTTTTAACAAGCTTAAAACGCCAAAGCAGGAGTACTCCTGCGGATAGTCAGATTATAGCACAGCTGCATAATTTGTCCAGCCCTTTTGTGTAAAATTTCGCATTTTCGTCGTCTGCGGAATTTGGACCGGGGGAGGGGCGCAGCCCCTCCCCCGGTTTCTCACGGCTCCCGCCGTATCTCCGTCCTCTCCCGGGGCGCGATGGGCCGCATCATGCAGAAATACCGGCTCTCATCCGCCGCGTGGTCCTCCTGTCCCGTGTCCACATCCTCCGGCGCCGTGGTGCTGTACGACAGCCCCGGTACCGTCCGTATGAACGCCCGGCAGTTTTCGAACACATACAGCATGGGGTACCCCTCCCCGTCAAAGCTCATCCGGTAGTGCAGCTGCATCCACCCCGGTATCCGCCGGTTGTCCCCCTTTTCAAAGAACAGCCGGTGCTTCAACGCCGTCTCATAGATGCTCTCGCCCCGGCTGGCGTCCCAGATGGCCGGGTCCGCCACCCCCCGTATGGTCCGTCCCCGCAGATACGGGTGCTCGTCCTCCATCCGCCGTATCTCCGCGAACTGCCGCTCCGGCGTCCACAGCACGCCCTCGTCCGGCGTTCCCGTGCAGCCGTACAGCTCCAATATCCGGTACACGCACCCGTCGAAGTCCACCGCCCACCAGCCGCAGGAAAAGGGCTTGGCGTACCCGAAGTCGTAGCTTCTGTACACGTTCCACTCCCGCGGGATGTCAAAGGGCCGGATCACGTGCGTCCACCGCCGGTCCGCGTAGTGCGCCGGGTCATCCGTGAACTCCTGGAACACCTGTCCCGCCAGCACGTCCCACCGCCCCTCCAGCCACGCCGCCCGCAGCTTCGGCGGCAGCGCCTCCAGCTGCCGTATATACTCCGGCTGCCGCGCCAGCAACGCCCCATTGTCCGTCACCCGCGCCGGTATGAACGCGTACTCGCCCCCGTTCTCCCCCGGCTCATACCGCCGGTCGATAAACAGCCGCTTGATATACCCATGCCCCGGCCCGCCCGGGTTGCACGTGTAGTAAATGCGCTTGGGAAATCCGTTCACGCCGCGCACGCACGCCGCCAGCTTCCGCATCCACTGCTCCTTCAGCTGCGTGGCCTCGTCGAAAAAGATCACGTCGTACTCCGCGCCCTGATAGCGATCCGCGTCCCGGTCGCAGGCGCAGTATCCGAACTGCAATACGCTCCCGTTCCCGAACACGAACCGTCTCTCCTCCGCCCGGTATACGGCCGTACCCGCCAGCTCCAGCCGCAGCGTCTCCAAATGGTTTGCCTCGATCTCCGGCATGGTCCGCCGCACCAGCAGCATCCGTATCCCCGGATACCGCTGCGCCAGCAGCTTGGCCTTGCACCGCACCGCCCAGCTTTTCCCGCCGCCCCGTGCCCCACCGAAAGCGACGTACTTCTTTTTGCACCGCAGAAATTCGTCCTGCTTTGCGTTCGGCGTCCCGATGTATATATCCTCCATGTTCTCTCCCCCTTGTCTCTCTTCTCTCTCCGCGCTTACTCGCTCAGCTCCCGTACCCCCTCTCCCATCAGCACCTGCACCGTCTGCGCCGCGGTCCCGCCGCCCAGCTCCTTCTCCAGCCCCGCCAGCGTCTGCAATATCCCCGCCAGCTCCTTCAGCTCCTTGGTGGACGCCTCACCTTTTTCCGCCTCCTCGGCCGCCCGCTTCGCGCCCCGCATCAGCGCCCGCGTCATTTCCAGCAGGCAATCCCTGCTCTCCGCCCTGCGCCGTCTCTCGTTCCGGCACCCGCTGACCCAGTTCTCCTTCCGCGCGTGCCGTCCCACGCTCTGCACCGAAACGCCGTATTCCTTCGCCAGCTGCATATAGGTATATCCGCCCGCCTCGTACTTCTCCCGCAGTTCCTCCCAGGGTGCCGCCGTCTTATGCATCCGCCTCACCTCCGACCACCTCATACGCCGCCAGTATCTGCGCCGCGAAATCTGCCAGGCAGCCCCTGCACACGTTCTCACCGCTGATCCGGTAGTATCGCTCTCCCCGCCGCAGCTCTCCGCCGCACAGGTCGCACTGTCCGCACACCGCGTCCGTCCCGTTCTTTCTGTACTTCATATCCGTACCCCCTTATCAAGATCGTCTATACCCATCCCCCGGAAAGCAAAAAAGTTGCCCGCAAACGGGCAACACCCCCAAAATTTTCCCCCAGCCTTCCCCCTGGGGGTTCGCGGTGTTGAATGACAGGCCGGTGGCCTGTCAGATCCGCGAACCGACCGACCCGTAGGGAGACAGGTGCCCCCGCAGGGGGTGGATAAGGTGTAGCCGCACAGCGGCGTAAAACGCCCCCGTCCCGCCCCGCACCGCCGCACAGAAAAAAGGGCCGGCTCCCGCCGGCCCTTTTTCTGTTCTCCTTTAGCCCGGAGGCCAGGTCATATCCCGCCCCGCCAGCACATGGAAGTGCAGGTGCTTCACGGTCTGTCCCGCCTGATCGCCGCAGTTGTTGACGATTCGGTAGCTCTCCACGCCTAGCTCCCTGCAGATCTTGGCGATGACCTCGAAGCAATGGGCCACCACACCGCTGTTGTCCGCCGTGATGGCATTGGCGCAGCAGATATGTGCCTTGGGCACCACCAAAAAGTGTACCGGTGCCTGCGGCTCGATATCATAAAAGGCATAGCATTGTTCGTCCTCATACACCTTTTTGCTGGGGATCTCCCCGTCAATAATGGCGCAGAACAGGCAATCGTTCTTCATGGTCGCATCTCCTTTCGCATATGTTTTTGTTGTTATTTTTCTCCCAATTCCCTTTTGTGTTCCTGCGCGCTCTTGAGCCCTTGAAGATGCAAGGCTTTGGAGCCGTTTGGAACACAAAGTCGAATTGGGACTTATTTTTTCATAATACAGCGCATTATTTCAACTTTTCCGCCACGAAATCGTCCACGGCCGCCAGCGCGTCGTCCACCTTCAGCAGATCGGTGCCGCCGCCCATGGCGCTGTCCGGCTTGCCGCCGCCCT
>UMGC01087484.1_pt1 | contig 18237 bp, 17 predicted proteins | sample 1965151 | NCBI WGS metagenome assembly UMGC01 (sample SAMEA4836061, study PRJEB28245) | human gut metagenome | biome: gut microbiome; material: fecal sample | place: Denmark | collected 2008 | reverse complement strand
CCTTTATAGTCGGAATTGATATCCAGCATTCCCTTGGACCAATCCGTGTTATCTTCTTCGGTTTCTGCTTCCTGGCGCATCTCAACCAGCTGAACATTGAGGTTCTGCGTTTCTTTTGTTTGCTTTGCATTTTGAAACAACAGATAGCTGATTCCAAGCACAGCTAGAAGTGCAACGATGCTGATAAGCCGGAAGATACCCCCAACAACCAGTCGGAGAACCCCGACCCAAGTCAGTTTTGTTTTGTTATCTGTATGCATTTGTACACCCCACAACGGCGCAAATTACGATATTGTCTATTTTTATTGTATGAGAATCGCACAATCCGGCAACTAACCACTGACCATCATACCAATTCTAAATTACAATATATTTTCTAAATTCCCAATATTTCTTACATTTGCTGTACCTATCGCAGATATGTTGACCTCAAGAAATCGCAGCAAAGATTCGCCCTCATTCATGAGGGGGAGGAATTGCCGCTTTTTTAGTTGCGTTAATGTGCGGAACGGGTAAATTAAATAATAGAAGGTGGTGATAAGCAATGTCTATGCAAAAATTAAATAGAGCAATTATGTATCGCGCATATCCGACGCCTGAGCAGCAGGTATTGCTTTCTAAAACCTTTGGCTGCGTTCGCTTCGTCTGGAATCATATGCTGATGGATGCACAACGTTTTTTGGAAGAAGCAGGAGCATACTTTATCCCTACTCCTGCTAAATACAAAAAGGAATTTCCGTTTCTGAAAGAAGTGGATAGCGGCGCATTGTGCAACACTCAGCTTGACCTAAAAGAAGCGCGTAAGCGACATCGGGAAGACCCTAAAGCAGTTGGCTCTCCCAAGCTGAAAAGCAAGCGCAAAAGCAAAAGGTCTTATACGACAAACATTCATTCGGACAAAGCGAACAACGGCCATGTTACGCATACAATCGCGCTTGGGTATGACTCCATCAAGTTACCCAAAATTGGATGGGTAAAAATCAACAAGCACCGTGAGCCGGAAGCCAACTGGGTGCTGAAAAGCGCTACCGTAAGCTGTACTCGCAGCGGCAAATACTATATTTCACTGCTGTACGAGTTCGAGAAAGACATTCAGCCCATTAAGCCTACAAAAGAGACTTCTCTTGGGTTGGATTACTCTTCTCATGGCTTTTATGTTGATAGCAACGGTGACGTGGCTAACTATCCAAGATTTTACCGTCAGAGTGAAGCCAAACTCGCAAGAGCACAGCGCAGGTTGTCCCGTATGCAGTTTGGTTCTCATCACTATGACAAACAACTTTATAGAGTTCGAGTTCTTCAGGAACATGTCGCTAACCAGCGCAAGAACTTCTGCCATACGGTAAGTACTGCGATAGCCAAACAGTATGACGCTGTATTCGTGGAAGATATCAACTTGCGCGGTTTGGCTGGTTCTCTGAAATTGGGAAAGTCCACTAATGACAATGGCTTCGGTATGTTCCGCACGATGTTAGAGTACAAGCTCACATCGCAGGGAAAGACCTTCGCCAAAATCGATAAGTGGTATCCGTCCAGCAAAACTTGCAGCGTGTGCGGTTTTATAAAAGATGACCTAACACTTGCTGACCGCAGCTGGACATGCAGTGCTTGTGGAACCACGCATAACCGGGACCACAATGCTGCTATCAACATTCGCAATGTAGGATTATTAGGGCTCTATCCCGCGTAATCCATTCTGCCCCCGCTATGCCGCTTGCAACGGCGGTGAAAGCATACTGTACTCGGTCGCACGGACGGAAACCGTGCCTAACAGTCCGTCGAGTATGAATTTATGGAGTCCTGCGGGACTACAAGCCCCCACGTTTAGGTGGGAGTAGTTGACATATGTGTCATGATATAATGAAATAACACAACGCCAGCAGAAATCCAGCAAAAAGTAGTGTTTGAAATGAAAGGGTTAAGGCGTTTAATTCTGGTTGCAGCAGCAACTGCAGGGCTTGCACTGTCACTCACAGGCTGTTCCAAGACTGTTGATAGAGCCTCCGTGTTCGATGCCGACCAGAACGAGGTTGCTTTTGCAAGAACCAATATCGGTGAACCTCGCTGGCTTAATACTGGATACCTGATTTCCTGGAAAGATGGCGAAGAGAACTTCTCCAAAGAATACAACGATTTGTTTATTCCGTATGAAGTCGATTATGAAAAGGATGGGTCAGATAAAACCGGCACCGCAGTTCTCGGCTTCTGGATTAAGAATGTTATCATCGATGAAAACGGTGAGGTCGATGTAGACGGCCATGCATATAGCATTACGATGACAGCATATGACAGTCTGGAAGCATTTAAGAAGAACGAAGTTGACCGTCACTCGAATGAATACGATATTTATGAATTCCCGGTAAACTGGTAATAAGCCTCCTAATATAAAGAAAAGCCCCGATGCATTTCAGCACCGGGGCTCTTCTTATGCGTTTTTCAGTTCCGCAGTCTTCTTAGGTTTACGGCGTCCACCCTTGCAAGCAACAGCCACGCCATCGCTCACAAGATAGCAGCCACCCGCTACCAGCAGGGCCTGGAGCAGGAATTCTTGAGGAATGCCGGTATCGCCCATCTTAGGAACATCCTTTTTAATAGGAGGAACCGTTTCGGGGATGTCAGGCGCAAGATACAAATTGAATTTTGTACCCATATTCGGCTTCTCATCGTAAGCCTTATCGGTTTCTTCAGAGACCATAGCCTTGTCAACCGTGCCATGCTCACCAGGATGCGGAGAATCGGCTGCAAAGCCAACGCCCAAACACATCGTTGCGGCCAGCGAGAAAGACGCGAGAACTTTCGCAAGCTGTTTCACGGGAATGCCTCCTTTGCAGCATCACAAGTTCCAAAAAAGCCCCGGGGCAAACCGAAGTCTGCACCGGGGCGAATCGTTAAGACAGCACAGAAATCGTAATCTTGGCAGCAGCAGTGCCAACCTCGATAGGATTCTCGGCATCGGTGGTATCATAAGCCGTGAAGGTAGCGGTGCAGTCATAAGAACCGGCAGCCAGGGCCTCGGACAGCTTATCTGTCTGGATGTGATAGTTGGGCTGGATAAGTCCACTGTTGTAGATTTCCTTGCCGCTATCATCCAGGGTGATGCTCACAACCTGAGCGTATTTATTACCGGGAGCATTCTCGATTTCGAGAGTGCCTTCAGAATCGCCGGAATCAAACACCGGATTGACGTTGATGGAGATGGCCATTGTACCCTCTTCCACGACGCGGTTCAGTTCTTCCTGAATCTCTGCCTCGCTCTTGCCTTCGAGCTGGCCAAGCTGTGCAGCGACCGAATCTTCCAGGCGGTTGTCGGAAGCAGTAGCATTTTTATTGTGCCAGAAGAACAGACCCACGCACAGGAGAAGCAGGAGAATCACACAAATCGTAACGGTCCGATGCAGGAGCTTGTTACCACTCTTCTTCGAATTTTTTTCAGGGGTCGTCATTGTAGTTGCCATGATATTCAATTCCTTTCCGTCAATTACTTGACTGAGCTGTTATTAACAAAAGTTGGCCGCCGAGCGGCAGGTCACTCGACAGCCAACCCTTACATTTGGGCTTGCTTTATATTAGGTCCGGAGACTCTATCAGCGGTTGCTGGAGACGCCGCCTGCGGTAGCAGTCTGAGTATCACCAGTCTCAAACATCGGGATGATGCTGTAGGTAACACGAACGACAGGAGTGCAACCAGCGTCGTTGACGTTGGAACCAGCAATCTTGGCGGTGGTAATCAGCGGCAGGGCCGGAGCATCGTCATGCTTGACAGCATCGGTGCCAGCACCATCCTGAGCGACCTTAGCCTTTTCAGCACCAGCGATGAACCAGCCGTTCTCGGTGATGTCCAGAGGAGCAGAGCAGGTGGACAGGTCGATAGCAGAAGCGTTGTACATTGCAGAAGCAGGAGCAATGCTCATAGCGATTTCGCCGCGCTTCAAGGCGCTGTTGCTCATAGGCACAACACGCCAGGTTGCGGGCTCAGCCTGCAGCTCAGAAACCTTGATGGCCAGACCTTCACGCTTGGAGTTGTCGGTCTTGCGGTCGCCAACGGCGAAAGCCTTGCCGAAGTTGCACTGAGTATCGCCATCACCGATGATGAAGTCCTGAGACAGCTGATGGTTCTGGTCGATAGCCTTCACAGTCTGGCGCAGCTCGTCACCGGTCAGAGTACCAGCGGCCTTGAAGTCCCACTCGCCATCGATGTAGATGACGTAGCACTCACCGGAAGCGTTGATATGCTCATCAGCCAGGGTCTTGTAGATAGCAGGCTGCTGCCAACCCTGAGTGGTGGAGGGGTCGCTGTACCAGTAGGTGTAGGTCTTGCTGGTGGCATCGTAAGCGATGGAGAACAGCTCGTCGTTGGAGTGGTCGGCATCGTAGATGCGGCTGTAATGGGTAACCTTCACGATATCGGCAATGTAGGTGCGGCTGTTCTTGTCGATGGTGGAGTAGTTACGCAGCTGGTAAGCATCCTTGGTCGGGGTAACAACGTTGCCGGTGGAACGGAAACCGTACATGCAGACGTACAGAGGAACAGTAGCCTTCATGTTGACATGGTTCACTGTAGCAACGGTAATATCGTACTCAACGCGGCCGTCATCGGTAGAAACGCCCTTGTGCTCTTTCTCGGTCGGAGGAGTCTCGGGAGGAATCTCGGTGTCGTTGTCCAGGTAGATGTAGAACTGGGTGGACATCGTCGGGTCTTCGTTGGTGGCGGTGTCGGTGCCCTCAGCCTTGGTATCGTCAGAAACCTTAGCTTCATCAGCAGTGCCGTGGTTCCAGTTCACGCCACCCTGAGTCTGCTGGCAGTCAGAAATCTTGACGTAATGCATCTGGAAGGTGCCATCAGCCTTTTTGGTGGTATAAACGCCGTACTCTTCGCCATCGTTATACTGGCTGCCTGCAATATAAGCGGCAGGAACTGCAGTGTAGCCTTCGGCATCCTGGTCGGCGTAGACAACGGAACCGTCGTCGTTCACCTTGTAGAAGGATTTGGCGCCGATGCGGTAAACGGGAGTGCTGTGCAGCATGGTCTCGTTATTGGGATGGTTGGCAATAGCAGTATTGTCAGTGGGCTGTTTGGTGTCTTCCATTGCGTAAGCGGTGATAGGAGCCATGCAGCTGGCGGCCATTGCCATACCCATCACAGCGCTTGCAACGCGCTTGTAACATTTCATTGGGGTAATCTCCTTTCAAATAGTGGATTCGAACTAGGCCATCTCTTTTGATTCCTTTGTTCCTGCATGCATCGGGTCAAAAGTCAAGCCCTGCATATCCGCGTCCTCTCGACGCTGACTGCATCAAAACACGATGTACTTGGCAGCAATGAGGGATTCATCGCTTCCCTCGCCTGACCATTCTTGCAACATCGCAAGGCCCGTCAGTCTACCATGTGATGACTTGATGACGCAGATATGCACCATGAGTTCGCCCTTATCAGGGAGCTCTGGGGCTTACTGCTCTGAGCCACTGATTTTATTATCTGCGACTCGCACACCCACGCAAGCACAAACATCACGTTTTTTTCGCATTTTTTTCACTTTTTTCAAAATTTTTCTTGCCTTCGCGTTTTTTACCATATATTTGATGGTTTTACCACCTTTTGTCATAGTCAATTCATAAATATATGGTATAATTTTCTCTTGACACACTCCCACGATTAAAATCGTGGGATTCTACTTCAACGAGGCCGCTGGCTGACCCAGTCTTACGCCTCTCGGTAACGGCATGGTGCCCCATCCGTGAGAGTATTTTTACGCAGGGTAGCCCATTTGAGTTAATCCCATACGGCATATATTGATAGCTGCATTGACGTCTCTTTCATGGTGCGTGCCGCAAGATGGGCAATCCCACTGCCGCTGCTTGAGTGTGAGCTTCGGGTAGATGTACCCGCAGCGATTGCAGCACTTGCTGGATGGAGCGAAACGGTCAATTTTCACGACCTCCGTGCCACAGTTGGATGCTGTCCATTCAAGGATTTTGACAAACTCACCAAACGCTATATCATTGATTTTGCGTCCCCAGAGTTTTTGCATCCCTGCAAGATTTAAGTCTTCAATGCAGATGATAGCGTAATCCGCTATCAGTTGGTAAGCAACCTTAAAGAACCAATCGATGCGTTGGTTACATATTTTTCGATAGACACGTTCCAACTCTTTGATTGCTTTCTTACGGTTATTACTTCCCAGCTTACAGCGTGAAATATGTCTTTGCACCCGCTGCAGCTCTTTCAGAGAGGCTTTATACCATTCAGGGGAATCTATCACGCTGCCGTCATCCAAGTTGAGGAAGTGCTTCAAGCCGAAATCCATCCCGACAGCTTTACCTGCTCGTGGAAGAATTTCATTACATTCCTCTTGGGTGACGACAAAGAGGTAGACATCACCTAAATTATCGCGCTTGACGGTTAAGGTTTTCACTTTACCTTTCAATGGCCGAGAATCAAAATACCGATACCTTTTGCCATTGATGGTGACGCCGCCTTTGCCGTCAAACTTATAGCCTGCCTGTTTGAGTGTAAAACTTTTGTACAGTTCACGCTTCTTGAATTTTGGCAGGGACTTCTTTTTTGGATGCTCCTTTTTCTTATTATCGAAATAGGCTTTATAGGCACGGTCAACGCGCTCCACCACATCCTGAATAGCTTGGCTGCCAAGATTATGCCAGTGACCCCACTTGCGGCGCTTGCAGATTTTAGCAATGTACTTTTTCAAATCATTGGCTTTAAGCGTTTTGCCATAGACCAAATAGTACATACGCCGCATAGCAATGCAAAAATTCCAAATCTCTGAGGCAATTTCTATCTGCTGAACAAGATACTTGTTCTTCTTGTTGTTGTACAGTTTGTACTTGTAGGTTTTCATTACAAGACGCATGAGTAGTAGCCTCCTTTTCTTTAGAATCTACTATCTACGGTACGCAATCCGCACGCTTTTACAACAAAAAAATGCTGCCTATCTTGCGGATAGGCAGTGTGAATTGATTCGTTCTTAATGCCTTTCAACCCACGACTAAAGTCGTGGGTTTTCCCGGTTTGTTTTTATAAAAAGTCGGAGGGAAATGATGGTTGCAGAGAAAAGGATTTACAGTACCACGGCATTGCAAAACTGCTATCGTGCATTGCGTTCCGCTCGCTGGAGCGTGAGACGTAAAGACGAGCATATGACCCGCTGCTGTGAAGTGCGTGAGCTGTATGCCAAGTGCCAGGTAAATTTGGGATGTGTTCTTTTTGACCCGGATATGTCTCCAGCCAAAGATTATCTCGACATGGTCAAAGGCAAAAAGGCGACAAAACGGCAGTTAGACATTCAGCTGAGAAACTGCAAGCGATATCTGTTGTATCAATTCGATGAGCTCGAAAAAAGCGTTGCGGGCATTCCCACTGAAAAAACATCCTGACAAAGAAAAAAGCTGCTCTCCGTTTTCAGGAGAACAGCTTCTTTTTTATTGATTTTCCTTGCCAAAAATCAGGTCATAAATGCCCGGAATGTCATAGGGGCTAATAATGCGCGGCGCAGGAGCATCCTTATCTGTCACCTTGAACTTTTCAGGTTCATCCGACACGATGACGCTTGCGTGCTTCCAGTCGTCGCCTTTCAGGAACTGTGCATAGCGCATACCGAGCATTTCCTTGATAGACAGGCTCTTCAGCTGCATCGCGTAGGTGCAGACTGCTACAGTAGGTGCATAGTCTGTCACAACATTCCGGCACGACAAACGGAACTGAGCCACACTTTTATCCACCGTAATGACTTCACGGGTCATGAGGTCTATAACGACCATAACGAGCTGGTCAGAATCCGTAGTGAGAGCAAAGCGGTCCTTGACAGTCGCGGGTTCAAACTGCTCACCCGTCTTGCCATCCCGAACCATTACGCCGCAGAAAGCGTTCTCCATCTCAGAGAATTTCTCCCCAGAGTAGGATTTTACAGTGAGGGCGGCATAACGGAACCCGTTCTGAAAGCACTTCTTAATATCGAAATCTACATACTCAACGGCACCATTCTTACCGCTGCAGCGGCGGTCGCCGGAATGAACAGCGCCGAGCGTCCCATCCTTAGGGTTCGCGTAGTAGATGAACTTTGCCTTTTCCTCTCCGTAGAACACAACCGAGAGGTCCAGGTCGATGCCATTCCACAGGTTAGGGCCATCGTTTCCCTTCCAGTAAAGGAATGCACGGAGCACATTTCCGTCCGGCAGATTCGTGCGAGAGCCGCAGGCTGCAGCACGCATGGCGGAAGTGACCTGACGGGGATTATCCGGAAAAATCAGCTTATTGCAATGGCAATCCGGGTCGATGTACACGCTCTTCGGTTCGGTGTCCTCTGCGCGAAGGACCTGCCACAGCTGGTTAAAGATATCGCGGGCCACACGCTTGCAGATATCCTCAGACAAAGGTTCAATGTCCCGTTCCAGAGCTTTGCTGGCAGCGCCGTTTGCCTTGCCGGTTGCCAAATGCACAGGATTGTTGCGGTTTCGGAAATGGTTGATGAGCTGGACCAGGACACGCGGTTCAATACTCTTGCATACCGAGATGAATCGGAACAAGACACTTTCCATCTGCTGTTCATCGGAGCAGTTGCGCAGCGCAAAGTCCAGGTTTCGGGCAAACATACCGGGCCGCATCATCAGGTGAGCGGAAAGCAGTTCAGCATTGACCGGTTTCTTCATAAGTTCTTGGAGCTTGGAGTTGTATGTCTCAATCTTAACGCCATTGCGAATCTTCGTAAAAATCTCATAATCTTCCTTGAAGATATAAGAGTAATCACCCGGATGCAGGCGTTCGCCCAATCGCTTGAACTCTTCGGGATGCAATGCAAAGCCCTCGTTCTTATCAGTGTGCTCCAGAAGTTCCAGCAGCTGACGACGTTCACCGCGCTTAAAGTTCCGGAATTTCGGGGTTTTCGAGAGACTCACATCCTGGTCGCTCATTGCAGCAGCTAGGCGCAATACATCGGTAGAACTCTTGAAGTCTTGAAAGCATGCCTGTTCCCGCCATTCGGGGCGGGAGATAATGCGGGACACATACAGACCAAGATTTTCCTTGCACGGGATATGCTTGTGTTTCATACGGTCCATCAATTCGGACGTAAAATTCACGTCGTGCATCAGCGTATCGAAAACGCAGGATGCCTCATCAGGAGACAAAGGAGAATGCCCGGTAATGCTCTGTACGGCATAGCGGTAGATTTCCTCCTCATCACACGCCGGAATCTGTTTCACAGCAGGAAGATGGCTGCGGTCCAATGTGGGACAGAATTTGACTGGGTCGAAATCCGGCTGCCATTCGCCGCAGGTCAGATAATTGAGGAAATTGACAACATACAGGTCCACAAGGTCGGCTTCCATTGCATCGTCCGGAAAATTCGGCCAGATGGGAGAAGTCTGAGAAATTGCCTTGCCATCCTCCGTGACGCAGTCATACAGCGCAGACCAGGTCTTGAGGAAGTCGTTGTATTCCGCCTTGCAGCAGGCATCAAAGAGGTCTCGCGCCATAATATAGCCGTATTCCATCAATTTCATGTTCGCTGAACAGACATAGCGTTTCTCCACCGCTTTCTCCCCTTCTTGTGCGGGCATGGGTGGTACGATGCCGCGATGATGAGCAAACGTGATACGGTTAAAATCATAAACAGTCAGCATAATGACCTCCTAACAAAACAAAAATCCCGCGCCGAGAAAAACTCGACACGGGTGGATGAGACACGTAATAGATACGGAGAGCATATCCGCTAACGTGTTGAAGTCAGCAGCACAAAAAATGCGAGCCGACTTCCTTGTTCTACTAGAAATGAAGGAAGCGGATATATAGCCGTATTGTTATGTTCTCGAGCCGTGACGGAGAGCGAAACCGCTGACATAATTTCATATTATCTTCAAGTAGAAGGAAGCGGTCTCATAGCCATACACGAAAATGCTCAAACTTTAGGTTCTTTGCTATCATTTGAGCCAGTAGATATATTGTACCACAATATATGGCAAATTACAAGACTAAAACACTACATATTGTGTTTGCTTTTTGCGTCGGAAACAAGATATCCCCCGGCTGTCATGTTCAGAACGTCCACCACACACCAAACAAAAAGCCGCCTACCCAAAAAGAGCAAGCGGTATTAACCTTGGTAAGATTTATTGCATTGAACACTCAAACGTCACCGTACCAGTCCAGTTGCCAGGAGCGAGAACTGCACTCACGGAATAATCAGAGCTTGTTCCGTTTCCCAGCATATCGGTGCGATTCCATTCGATTTTTGACGTTGTGATGGTCATAGATACGTCCGTTGCACCTTTCGATTGCAAGGGCGTGGCGGTGGTCTTAACCCGAACAGTCCCCTTGAGAGGGATATCCCCCATTAAAGTGACCGGAATTGTGCCTGTCTTGATTCCTGTGCCATCAGTACCGCTCAGCGTGATTTCTTCCGGAACGGTCAATGTATAAAAGCTGTCCACTTCTGCTGTGACCTGTGTTGCTGTATCTTTGGAAGCACTTAGCCAGGCAACATCGTTAGAATCAGCATTCGAGGCAGGCGTATCTATCGTCATCGTCTCATCTGTATCGGGCACAGAGTCGTCGAAATCAGCAGATTCAGAGAACGCCAATACAGGACAGGCAACCATCAGCGCGGTAAATGCACTTGCTATAATAGATTTCAAGCGCATACATTCTCCTCCTTTCCCAAAAAATTATTTATACGTTTTCTCACAGCTGAACGTTGCTGTGCCGGTCCAGTGTCCGGGGTCAAGCTCCGCAGAGACTTTGCAAGTTGCGCTCGTTCCATCGTTCAGCAAGTCTGCGCGGGACCATTTACTTTTGGTCTGATTGGATACTGTGACAGCAGCGGTTTTGCCCGCAGTGTTGGTCATGGTTCCACCGTCCACAGATACCACAATCACCGCATTCTCCTCAACATCACCTTTCAAAGTCATGGTGATGTCAGCCGTATATGAGCCAGGGCCACTGTCAACGCCTGTCAGCTTAACAGTTTCGGGAACCGTAATCGTATAGACCGCCGTTGCGCTCGCAAGCAGCTGAGTGGAAGCCGTTTTCGGCAATCCTTTACCGGTAGAAGTAGCAGCGCCCATCGTACTCAGACAATTCGAGCACAGAGGCTTTCCGTTAATGGTCGTTGCATAGACATTTGCATCCGTAATTGCGGTATAAGTAGCGCTCTTATCCGACTCAACGCCTTTAATCGAGTTTACCTTGTTGTACGCCTCGAATGTTTTGGCGTCATCAGCGGCCGGGGTTGTCACAGTGAATTTCTGCCCACAGACCGAACATGTCCGTGTAGCGGTATCGGCAAATCCGAACGACACATTCAAAAGAAAAGGAGACAGCACTGCCAATAGCATAGCAAAGCGCTTGATAGCCTTCATGTTCATCCCCTCCTTATGCTGCCGTAGATGTATCAGGTTGTGTGTTTTCTGAATCCGGAGTTTTAGTTTCGGCTTCATCCTCTTTGGTTTTTGCTTTGCTTTCAGCTTGCTCGGAATTTCCCTCAGACGAATCCGCACCAGTATCAGTGTTCTCTGTATCATTGGCTATCTCCGGTGCTTTTTCGCACAGTGCGCCAGCAAACATGTTCTCTTTGTTCGTCACGCTGCTGGTATCCAAGCCATCTGTCGGCGAAGCATCCGAGAGAGAAAGACAACCGGCAAAAGCTTCACTCATATCAGTTACTTTCGAGGTATCCCACTTCTCCATCCCGGCAATAGACTGCAAAGCCTCACACTGATAACACATCCTGTTCATCGTAGTGATGTTCGACGTGTTCCAGTTCTCTAATCCACCAATGCTGGTGAGCTTCTTCATTCCGGAAAAAGCAGATGCCGCAGAAGTCACCTGCGAAGTATCAACGTTCTGATACTCGATGTTTTCAATGTCGGCAAATGCCTCATTTTCATCAAAAGAAATGCTGTTTCCCTCACCAAAGACAAGTGTTCCGCCAGCCGAATTCGTGACGTAGAGGCGGTTCTCGCCTTCTTTTACAAAAGCCAGAATTGCGCTGGAGCCGATTCCAGAGACGTCAAATACTTTGGCCGATTCCGGGACCTGATAGCCGCCAAAGGAAATCGCCTTGATTTCAGTCCCGGATTCCTTGAGCTGCGTCATTGCCTGCGCCAGGTTTGAAACGTTCATCGAAGCTGTCGGCGCAGGTGCCACGGTGCTGTCGGAATCCTCGTTCGGAAATTCATTATCGGACTCATCATCAGATGCGGTAGAAGTATCGTATGTCACGGTACGGTTATCGGAAGTGAAATTATAGCTGCTCAAAGCGCTGGAAGGGTTTCCGGCAATGGTAAGACCCATCCTGCTGCTCACGTAGGTAAAGCCCGTGGAAAAGCCCGGAGTCGGGAGATAAGCTGTCGCAAAAGTATCCGCGACCGTGATTTTCGAAAGACCCGTGCATCCATACATCATGCTGGAGAAATCCGTGACATTTTTGGTGTTAAAGCTGCTGAAATCAAGGCTTTTAAGTCCTGTGCATCCCTTGAACATGCTGTTCATCGTCGTGATTTTACTGGTATCCCAACGGCTGAGTCCAGTAATTGTAGTCAGTGACTTCATGTTATAGAATGCGTAAGCAGCGGATGTCACGCGAGTCGTGTCAACTGCATCAAAGTTAATGGTCTTGATATTGTCAAAAACCGTAGAAGTGTCAGACGCACCGCTTTTGAAGCAAATGCTGTTACCGGAAGCAAACGCCACCATATCACGGTTCGTATCTGTCACTCGAAGCTCTGTGCCATTCTGAATGCCCCACCACCAGCCGCCGTACATCGTGGTCGGAACATACGCGACAATCGATTTGTCACCCTGGCCGGATACGTCATAGGTCGTTGCATTGCCCGGAACTGTATAATTGCCGAACGAAATAACGGTGATGTTTTTTCCCTGAGAGGAAAGAGTCGTCAATACAGAAGCAAGACGGCTCACATCCATCAACGGCATCTGCGCCGTGACATTGATGGTGTATTTGGACGAATAGATGACGCGAGTCCCGGTACTGTCATATGCGGTCTTCGTGATGTTCGCAGTTCCGATTGCCGAAGCGATAATATGGCCGTCCGAACTAATGGAAGCCACGGAGGGGTTATCGGATTCAAATACAATGTGAGTTTTATCCTCATAAGCGGGAGAAAGCAATACAGAATTGTCTCCTACCTCAACTGTATAGGTATCTCCTACCGAAGCGTAAAACACCATATTGCCGGTCCATTCGCCTGGAGTGAGGTGCGCAGTCACGGAATAATCGGTTTGTGCAGTTTTCCCTTTTACAGCAGTTGCGTCCCATTCTGTTGCAGTGGTAGCAGTGGCGGTGCAGACAACATCGGTGCTGCCGTCGCGGTGCATGGTCGGAGCAGAGGTATTAAAAAATACTTTCTGGTTTGTCAGCAGTTCGCCCGTTGCCTTGATAGAAACGGTGTTAGCATAATCTCCAGTGCCACCGTTTTCATTGCTCAGTGTCACTGATTCGGGAACGGTAATGATGTACACTGATTCATCAACTTCACCGCCCGTACCGCCTTTGTGTTCGCTGATAATACGTTCAACGCAATTTGTGCAGATAACGCCATCTGCGTTGCTGACAACGTACATATTTTTCAGGGCATATCGTTGAGTTGTGCTCGATGTTAGGCCCTCAACTTCTTCACAGTTGTAGAATTCAGTGTACTTCTGTGTGCCACCATATGTAGGCATAGGCGTTACCAATGCGCCGCACAGCACGCAATTTTTGTAGCCCATGCCACCCCAGCTTGCAAATGCCATGGACACATTACATACCATGGCAAAAATCATAAACAGAAAACTCGCAGCCGCTCTTTTGATGTTCACAGATTTTCACATCCTTTCGAATTTGGCATTATGACATCGTGCAGGAAAATGTAGCTGTACCCTTCCAGCTGCCTGCTGTCAGTGTCGCGGAAACCACATAATTGCTTGTAGTTCCGCCATTCAGCAAGTCGGAGTATGACCAGACCGTTTTCGGTTTTGCCGTGAATGTCACGGGAGCCTTAGTCCCAGACGCATCGGTCATATCGGTCACTGTGGTAGTCACCGTCACTTTTTCGTTACTGCCAACGCTGCCTTTGAGATTTACCGGGATTGTACCCGTATAAGTACCAGACCCGTCCGTACTCTTCGACAATGCAACAGTTTCCGGCACCGTAATCGTATACCCGGAAGTCACATCGGCAACAAGCGCCGTTGTCGCAGTCTTATCCACTTCGGCCAGAGCAGTTCCGGTATTGAGACAAATCGCCAGAAGGGCTGCCAGAACTTTCTTTGATGTCTTCATAATAATGCCCTCCTCTGCATAGCGGCATGATTCAAAGATTTAAGCCAAAGTACAGGTAAAGGTCGCGGTTCCGGTCCAGCTGCCGGGGGTGAGGGATGCAGAAACAACATAGTTACTGGTAGTGCCATTGCCCTGCATGTCAGTCCGTGACCATTTTGTCTTGGGGGTAGACGTAAAGGTAGCAGCAACGCTGTTTCCTGCTGTATCTTTCATCGTAGGCGCAGTTGCCGCAACCGTTACCGTTTGATTGGCTGCTACATCTCCCTTGATGTTGACAGCAATCGTACCCGTATACGTACCGGTTCCTGTAGTCGTGCTGGTCAGCGCGATTTTTTCAGGGACAGTGACTGTATACCCAGACCCGACCTCTGCGGTAATCGCGGTAGATGCAGATTTACTCGTAGCGGCAAATGCAGGGGCTGTATTGATGCCAAGCATCATTACAAAGCTCAATGCCGCTGCTGTAAGTTTTTTCAGTTTCATGGTAAAACCTCCGTATTCAAAAGAAAAGGCGGCCAGCCTGCTTGTGAGGCCGACCGCTTTTCGGTTTTGCGCGGGATACCCCAGTTGCGTTATGGGGATTGATTATGCCAGAGCGCAGGAGAAGGTAGCAGTGCCTTCCCAAACACCAGGAGTCAGGACTGCAGACAGACCGTAGTTGTCAGTCGTGCCCTGGCCAGAAGTCTCCATACGGCTCCAGCTCTTCTTAGGAGTGCCGTTAAAGGAAGCCGTAACGTTCTTTGAACCAGAGCACTTCATGATAGGTGCAGTGGAAGTAACGGTCACGGACTGACCTTCACCGATGTCGCCCTTTACGTTGACGGGAATCGTACCAGTGTAGGTGCCACTCCCGCCTTTGTTGTTGGTCAGGGTAATGGATTCAGGGACGGTCAGGGTGTAGGACGGGGTAACAGTGGCATTAACCTTCGTGCTGCCGGAAGTTGCAGCAAAAGCGGAGGTTGCACACATAGTCGCGGCCATCGCACAAGCGAGGGCCATCGACATAGCTTTGGCGAGTTTCATCTTCAGAAACCTCCTTCGTTGATTGCGGACACAAAATCAGCCATGTGCAAGGCCATCAGCTGATTCGAGCCCTTGTCTTTTACTATTTATCTCCCTTGCGAGTTTACCAAAATGCGCTTGTCGCGCAATTCAGCCCAGTTAAGATACAACGGCCGTGACCGCAAACTCAGCGCCATTGCGCGGCTGTTGGTCATCTACACCGACAGTAGATACCGAGAACACCACAGCGTGCTCTCCTGCCCCGGTAATGTAATCCGATGCCTGCCAGGCGTATTTCTGGCCTGGAGCAATGTAATCGGATTCATAGAGCACTTCATCGTTCTCAAGAATCGTATATTTGAAGTAGACATGGTTGCTTTCCGGGTTCACCAGGTCCACGGTACTGTCAGGGCTCACATAGATGGTCGTGAATGCCGGGAATTCGATGAATCGCATCTCCTCGGAATCGGTTTTGCCGTTGTCCATCGTCCCGTCATACGCTTCGCCGTCAGCAATCACGATTTCGCTGCTTGCGGAGCTGGCATCGCTGCCGCTGCCATCAAGGGGCTTGTTCACCATTTTATAAAGGCTTGCAGTGATAAGGGCGACGAGCAGTACGAGAGCAGCAATCACCGCGATAATCAGAAGAAGAATCGGCTTTTCCTTCTCACGCACAATGCCAACGAGTTCCCCGGTTTCAAGCGGCAGGTATCCGAGAATATCACCGGAAACCTTTTCTCTCACGGAATACCGAGTATCCATATTGGCGTCTTTGAACTGCGCAAAATCGGCCCCGTTGTCATTGAACTCAACAAAGCCGTAATCGTTTGCTTTGTATTTTTTCTGGCCAGCATTGATGTAGCCGACAATCGTAATCGGCTTTCCATCAACCATCTTGGGCGGAATCGCCAACAGTGGCTTGGTCATATTTTCAAATTTGACGTTGGTTGCCGGAAAATCATCCGGAATTTCGGCAAGATAAAACTTAGTTGCCATGTTATAACCTCTTTCTTGATTGCTACTTTTTAGTGCCACTTTTAGGCTGCTGTTTTTATTATCTTTGATTCGCACGGATGGGCAAGTAAAAGAAAGCCTAAAAAGCAAAAAAATGATTTTTTGTGGAAGAACAACAAAGGAATAGCAAAAAGGCAACAAAAAAGAGCCCCCGCACCACAGCAGGAGCTCGTAAGTTAGCGCAAATTATCGTATTTACTATATTTCTTGTCTTCTTTTTCGTCAGGCATGCTGAGCTGTTGGTCTCTGCCGTTTTCTTGCGGACCATCCCAGTTGTCCTTTTCGCTATCGGTCTCTTCGGAATCTTCCAAATCTTTTTTGGCTTTCGTCTTTCTGGAAGTGGACTTCTTCTTTTTGGGTTCAACGAACACATCAGACAAATCATAGGGCGAAACCGCAATTGCAGTTACCCCTTCATTCATTTCCGCTGCATGATTCAGAATCCAAACAAGTTTTCTCCACTGCCATTCGACCATATCGGTTCCGAGCTTCGATACGATGACGGAAGCCTCAGCCTGTTTGGCTTTGACCATCGCCTGCAGCAGACACCCGTAAAGATACGGGAACTGAATTTTAGAACCGTACTTGTCGGCAGTTTCAGTACTGCAAATCATAATCGCCACAATCGTGTTCTCGTTATTGCCCGGACAGAATAGAACCTGACCGGGATACCGAAGCCGTTCTGGCAGCTTATGTAAGTACCACTCTTTTGCTTCCGGGAATCTCTTTGCAAATTTCTCAAGAGTCTTGGTATCCCAAGTTCCCTTGTCATTGCAAAAGCAGCAAATGATTCTGCGGCCCTTGATATTTCTGGGGATTGTCTCCCCTTTCATCAATGAAATTCTCATGTCAGGCATATTAGTCGAGCTCCGAACGATAATAGAGTTCAATGCCAAGACGCTCTTTTACGAGTTTCTTGATAAGTTCTGCACCATATCTCTGAACATTGATGCTCTGGCTGAAAGTCGGAACCGCAATATCGAGCCAGCTCAGCTTGCGCCTGTTGGCACCGACCAGCAGGCTCATGTCCTTTTCGAGCTGAGAATCAGCTTTCGGATACCAGAAAATGAAACCACAGTCAAAGCCGCCCTCCTCATTGAGATGAGCAGTTTCGATGTCTTTGATTTCGTTTTCGATTTCCGGAGTGCGCAGGAAAAGGCGAATCTGGGTTTCGACCTGCTTCACGCGGCTTTCCACTTCATCGATTCCCTTCTCGGCTCTCGCTTTCTGAACATTGTTCAGCAGCTGCGAGATTACGCCATCCGGGTTCAGATGCTTGCGTAGCCCTTCAATTTCCTTGTCTTCAATATCGTCTGCGATGACAGTATCGACATAGGAGGTATCGACCAGCGGGCTTTCAAACAGCGGAACCGCAGCGCCAAAGCCGTTCACGGAAAGCACTTTCTGATTCGTGCTAAAGCGTTTGAGTGTAGGACAATCAAGATTGACCCATTCCTGAACAAAGCTTTTTGCGCGGGACAAGTCCGTGCAGCGGCGTGTGGTGGTTGCGGAAGAATACTCGTACCAGACGACTTCCTTCTCGTTCGCATACCGAATGCTGCCAACGGGCGGATTCTTGAGGTCCTGGCCGCGAATCAGCTGAACATAATCAATCTGATTGGCTTTCAGAAATGCTTCAAGAACCCAAGGGCTGACGGCTACCATGTAGTCCTTTCCTTCTTCGTAGTTACCTGCAGGCTTGATACTGCGCATGTCTTTTTTGTATGCCTTGAGCGGCGTGCTCATAGGAGTCCAATCATCGTCAAAAGTCTTGACAAAGGCTTTGGGTCCATTGTTTGTGTTTGCAAATTTAATTTCAGCTTTCATAAATCAGGGCAAGGAGACCCGCGACTTTAGTCGTGGGAGGAATTGCCCGTTCACATCCTTTCTATTAGATAATTTGTTGCAGGCTCTAATAGCCGCAATT
>UMGC01077700.1_pt1 | contig 19146 bp, 19 predicted proteins | sample 1965151 | NCBI WGS metagenome assembly UMGC01 (sample SAMEA4836061, study PRJEB28245) | human gut metagenome | biome: gut microbiome; material: fecal sample | place: Denmark | collected 2008 | reverse complement strand
TAGACGTCAGCATTGTTGGTGTCGAAATATTTTTCCGCCTTCAGCGCCCGCGCCAAGCGCTCTCTCTGATCCTCCGCGTAGTATTCAAATTCGCGGTTATTCCAGTAATACTCGAAGGTAGCGGCGATTTTGTCGATGGTTTCGGGTAGGTCGCGCCGCGTTACTTTTGTGTTCCATTCAAGGCCGCTGGTCAGTGCCGCATTTTCAGTTTTCATCAAATGCTCGGTCGATTAGAGGCTTTGCCTTCTCGAAATCCGCACCACTTTGCAAATAGAGCTCAACCGCACCGCAGCCCCAGTGACCGATGTTTGTAACATCTCTTGAAAAGCCTTCTTCAAATGATACAGTAGCCAGCGTGACTTCCTCATCCCGCCGCAGCCGGGTCATGGTGTCCGGCGCGATGCCTGCCGCTTTGCGCAGATCAGCCTTGCTCATCTTCTTATCGACGAGCAGCTTCCATAGCTTGTTATACGAAATAGCCATTTCCGTTCGATCTCCGGCCACAAATATTGTTCTTATTATACATCTTTCTCGACCACAAGACAAGAGAGCTTCGCATCGCGTTGCGAACCTACAGAAGGGGCAAAACGGCGTCTAATCTGCACTTGACTTTCTGCCAAAAGCGTCTATAATATAACTAACGAATATTAGTTAGCGAGGCGTGATGATGAAGCAGGAAGATACGAAGCAAAAGATTTTGGACAAAGCCTTGGAGCTGTTTTCCACGCAGGGCTATGATTCCGTCAGCGTGGGCGAGATCGCAAAGGCGGTGGGCATCAAGGCGCCTTCCCTCTACAATCACTTTCCCAGCAAGCAGGCGATTTTTGACGCCATTGTGGCATCCACGGCGGCGCAGTATGAAGCGGATACGGACAAGATCGACATCCATGTACAGAACGCGAAGCAGGACATCCCCGTTTTTACGGAGATCACCGCCGACGTGCTCTTCGAAAAGGTGCGGCAGATATTCGAATATTCTCTCCATAATGAAACGATCAGCCGGTTTCGCCGCATGATGACCATCGAGCAATTCCGCTCACCGGAGCTGGCGGCGCTCTATTCCCGGCGATATGTGGAGCGCATTTTGCGCTATCACGCCGGTATCTTCCGGGCGCTGATCGCCTCCGGCGAGATCTGCGCAGAGGATCCGGACGCGCTGGCCATGATGTACGTTTCGCCTGTACTGACGCTCATCGGCATCTGCGACCGCCAGCCGGAAAGAGAGCCTGAGTGTCTGGAAAGGCTCCAAAACCATGTGCAGCTCTTTTTTCGCATGGTTCATGGCAGGAGCGCATCATCAACGCGCAGAATTATCAAATAGAGATCATTGATCAGCCAGACGCAAAGACGCAGTGCTGACCGCAATTTCCGTGGTCATGCACTGCATCTTTTTCAGGCGGAGCCGCATAAAGAAATCATTGCTGCAAAAGCTGGGGCTGCTGGGTGTTGTCAGCTTCCCAGTTTTGCGTAAATAAGAACAAGCCCTCCGGCAGGAGGGCTTGTTCTTTATATCAGCGGGAACACAATGTCCGCGCGGAAGAGGTCGGCGTCGATGGACAGGGCGAACGTCCCGCCCTGCAGCTGCACAAGGCTGCGGGCGATGGACAGCCCCAGACCGCTGCCCTCCGAATGGCGGGAGGCGTCGCCCCGGACGAACCGCTCCATCAGCTCATCGGGGGAGATATTCAGCTCGTCACGGGACACATTCTTGAAGCTGATGACCGCCTGCCCGTCCCGCACAGCCGCCGTCACATAGACCCGCGTGTTCTCCAGCGCGTACTTGCACACGTTGGACACCAGATTGTCCATGACCCGGCTGAGAAGCCGGCTGTCGGCCTGTATCATGGTGCCGGGAGCCGGCGGCTGCGTGACCAGCGTCAGATGGCAGGCGGCCAGCCGCTCCTGATACTCGCCCTCGATCTGGGAGAGCAGCACGTTCACGTCCGTAGGCTGAAGTTCCACGTTCAGCGCGCCGGAGGACGCCTTGGACGCCTCCACCAGATCCTCCGTCAGCTTTTTCAGCCGATGGCTCTGACGATCCAGCACAGCGATGTACTCCCGCGCCGCCGGGGACGGCATATCCTCCTTCTTCAGCAGATCCACATAGTTGACGATGGACGTCAGCGGCGTCTTGATGTCGTGGGATACATTGGTGATCAGCTCGGTTTTCAGGTGCTCGGCCTTCATCTGCTCCTGCACCGCCTGCTCTAACCCGCCCTGTACATCGTTCAGCTCCTGTCCGTAGCGTTTGAAATCTCCGATGAGATACCGCGTGTCGATGGGCGAGGAGAAGTCGCCGCGCGCCAGCTTTTCGCCGCCCTTTTGCAGCGCCCGCAGGCTTACGGCGATATACAGCACCGCCAGCAGCTCGATGATCTTCATCATCAAAAAGACACCGTATCGCACACGGTAGAAATCGTTGATATAAAGCAGGAACTCCGCACCGGCGATGACCAGCCCCACCAGCGCGGTTTTCCACACCAGCGGCAGCCGGGCGAGGGTGTGCAGCAGCGCCCGGAAAATGGCTCTGACAATGCGCCAGAGGAACTGGGCTATCCGCCCGATCAGCGCGCTCCGCAGGACGGTGCCCGCCTTGCACTGGGCGGCAAAGGCGCACAGGAACAGCAGCACCAGCGGCACCAGCGCCGCGCAGAAGAACACCCTGCCCCATTCATAGTAAAACGCTTCCCAGCCAATGAAAAACGTACACAGCAGCACCAGCAGCCACACGTCGGCGGGTATTTTATCCAGCCACGTCAGATGGATGCCCTCGTGCCCTGCCCAATGCCCGGCGGAGGCCATGGAGAAGCAGAAAAAGAACAGGCTCAGCAGGGCGGCCAGCACCGTCAGCGTCACCGTCAGTCCCGCGTGCTCCGTCAGCCACGAGAGCAGCAGGTAGGAATAGGTGGGGGCGGTCTCCACCTGAAGCAGGTCGACGGTGTAGGTCAGCGCATAGATGCTGCCGTCCGAGAGAGTATAGAGGCGGGTGCTCTGGGCGGTGTACAGCGGCTTGTCGGTGTAGGCCAGGGCGAAGTTTTCCAGATACACCTCGCCGGTGTCGTCGCTGGCTACGGTCAGGTGGCAGCCGAAGCCGTCCAAGGTAAATTCGTTGGAGAAGTCCTGCGAAAGCTCCTTCAGAAAGCTCGGTATACTCTCCTCGCCGGGGACGGCGGTGGGGGAATTTTCGATGTTGGAGTAGTCGTAGCCGTCGGCATCGGACAGCAGGCCGGCGTTGGCCAGATTGCCCCGGAGAAAGCTGTCCGCATGATCCACGGCGCTGTAGCACCGGTTTTCATACAGACTCTGGCGGGCAAAGGCGCCATCATCCAGAAATACGTCGTAGGAGATGAGCGCCGCCGTGCACACACCGCCCAGAACGGTCAGAACGCCGAACACCAGCGTCAGCACGAAGGCGGCGGCCTTCGCCCACATCTTGTCTAAAAATCCCTTCATGAGATGCCGCCCTCCATTTTATAGCCCTTGCCCCAGACCACCTTGATGTACCGCGGCTCCGAGGGGTTGATCTCCAGCTTTTCCCGCAGGTGCCGGATGTGTACGGCGATGGCGCCCGCCGCGTTCAGCGGCACATCCTCCCACACCCGGCGGTAGATCTCGTTGGGAGAGAACACCGTTCCGGCGTTGCGCATGAGAAAGCGCAGGATGTCGTACTCCTTGGGCGTCAGCGCCACCGGGTCGCCGTCCACGGTGACGGTCTTGGCGTTGTCGTCCAAGCAGATACCGCCGATGACCAGCGTGCTGGTCTGCACCTGTCCGCCGCCCAGCTGTAAATACCGCCGCAGCTGGGAGCGCACCCGCGCCAGCAGCTCCACCGGGTTGAAGGGCTTGGTGATGTAGTCATCCGCGCCCACGTTGAGTCCCAGCACCTTGTCGGTGTCCTCGCCCTTGGCGGTCAGCAGGATCACCGGCACGTTGCTGGTCTGGCGCAGCTGCGCCATGGCGGTCAGACCGTCCATGACGGGCATCATGATGTCCATAAGGATCAGATGCACGTCCTCCCGCGCCGCTACGCTCAGCGCCTCCCGCCCGTTGCTGGCGGACAGCACCCGATAGCCCTCCGAGCGGAGATAGATCTCCAGCGCCGCCACGATGTCCTTTTCGTCGTCAACCACCAGAATGTTGTACATGGTAAGTTCCTCTCTGATTATTGTACCCGGTATGCCTCTTTGTAGGGGACGGCGTCCCCGACATCCCGTCGTAGGGGCGGACGACTCTGTCCGCCCTGTGTGCCGCCCTACAGCGCGAAGTGCTGTCATTCCGAGCCAGTGCTCACACTGGCGTGGGAATCCGTGCTTCGTCACCGCGGCTCCACTGCGGTGGGCAGACCTGCCAGCTTCACCCCATGGTGGATGGGCTTCCACTCCACCTTCATGAACAGCGCCGCCATGGATATGGGCAGATACGTCAGCATGAACAGGGGGAACGTCAGCGTATACAGTATCTTCTTCCAGCCGGGCGCGTAGATGCGTCTCCACTCGCTGGCGGTGGTGATGCCGCCCAGCACCAGCAGTGTGGCCAGAATACTGCCCATACATTCCAGCAGGGAGCGAAGGGCGAACCACGCGCCGTCTCCCTGCGCCAGACCCAGCACCGTCAGCGTCAGGTTGGCCAGCAGGCACAGAGCGGTGAGGATGAAGGCCGGCAGGATGGACATGGACATGTCGAAGCAGCTCCAGCTGCCCTTGGCCGTGCCCCGCAGCAGCTGCGCACCGTACCGGCGGAACACCTGTATATAGCCCTTTGCCCAGCGCAGACGCTGGCGCACGGACTGGCGGAAGTCGGTGGGCTGCTCGTCGTACAGCACCGCGTCCTCGCAAATGGCGATCTTCTCGCCCCGCAGGATGTGATACACAGAGAACTCAATGTCCTCCGTCAGCAGATAGAACCGCCAGCCGCCGCTCTCCGCCAGTATCCGCCGGGAGAACAGGAACCCGGTGCCGCCCACGGCGGCGCTGGCGCCCAGCCGGTTGCGAGCGCAGTTGAGATACCGGCTCTCCCGCAGGAACCACAGGGCGTAGCCCGCGCTGATCCAGTTATCGCCGAAATTCTTGCTGTTGCGATAGCTGGTGACGATCTCATGACCGGCGGAGAACGTCTCGTTCATCCGCTGGATGTAGTCCGGAGACAGCAGGTTATCCGCGTCGAACACGAAGTAGCCGTCAAAGCCCTCCGGATAATCTGCCCCGATGTGCTGCAAAAGGAAGTCCAGCGCGTAGCCCTTGCCTACGTTCACATGGTTGAACCGCTCATACACCACCGCGCCGTGGGCGCGGGCGATGGCGGCGGTGCTGTCGGTGCAGTTGTCCGCCGCCACGAACACCGTGACCAGGGACATGTCGTAGGTCTGGGCGGCCAGAGAATCCAGCAGCCCGGCGATGACATTCTCCTCGTTCCGGGCGGCGATCAGCACCGCGTACCGGTGGGGCGATGCCGGGAGCGCCGCCGGGCGGCGCTTTTTCAGCAGCACCAGCGGTATGTACAGGAATTGGTAGGTGTAGCAGATGAAAAACAGTGCCGATATAACGGCATTGATGGTACGCAGAACAGGCTCCATGGGGATACCTTCCTTTCTCTCGTTCTGCGTACCATGGTAAAGAAAGTCGGATTAAGAAACAAGCAGAGGGCACATTAAGTATTTATTAAGACAGCTGTCCCGCCAGCCGTCCGGACGACCACGCCCACTGGAGATTGAACCCGCCGCAGTCGCCGTCCACGTCCAGCACCTCGCCGCAGGCGTAAAGCCCCGGCACAAGGCGGCTCTCCAGCGTCTGCGGGTCAAATTCGTCCGTGCGCAGGCCGCCGGCCGTCACCTGCGCCTGATCGAAGCCGCAGGTACCGGTGATGGGCAGCTCGAATTGCGTTGCCTGCCGGGCGATGCGCTCCAGGTCGCCGTCGGTGAGGTCGGCGGCGCGCTGGTTGGTGAACCCGGCGGCCTTGCACAGCATCTGCCCCAGCCGCGTGTGGCAGGAGCCTGTCAGCAGGGTGGACGCCTCGTGCGCGCCCATGGTCTGCCGCCGCAGCCGCAGCCAGTCCAGCACCTCCCGCCTCTCCCAGTCGGGGAAGAAGTTCAGCTGGCAGATCAGCCCCTCCCCGCCGGTGGACACCGCCCGGGAGATGTCGAAGATGGCCGGGCCGCTGACGCCGTATTCGGTGAACAGCACCTCGCCCCGGTTCTCCGCCACCACACCGCTGCCCCGGCGGACGGTGATGCCGCACTCGGCCTTGATGCCCTTCAGCGCCCTGGGATAGGTGGGGTCGGTCTTCAGCTGCACCAGCGAGGGGTACAGCACCGTGCGGTGGTGCCCCAGCGCCTTGGCCAGGCGATAGCCGTCCATCACGCCGCCCACCTTGCTGCCCGCGCCGCCGCCGGCGGCCAGAATGACCCTCCGGGCGGCGAAGGCGTCCGTCTCGGTCTTGACGGTGAAGCCCTCCGCCGCGGGCTTCACGGCGGTGACCACCTGCCCGGTGCGCACCTCGATACCGGGGCGCTCCAGCGCGTAGCGCAGCACGTCCAGCACGCTGCCGGCCATGTTGCTCATGGGATAGACCCGCCCGCTGTCCTCGCTGACCGTCAGCAGCCCCAGCGAGGCGAAGTATTGCAGCGTAGCGCCCACGTCGAACTCCTGCAGCGCGTGGGCGCAGAAAGTGCCGTCCTCCCCGTGGTAGCGGTCGGGCGCGGCGTGGTAATTGGTGAGGTTGCACCGCCCGTTGCCGGTGGCCAGCAGCTTCCGCCCCACCCGGCTCTGCCGCTCCAGCAGGAGCACGCTGTGCCCGCTCTCCGCGGCGGTCAGCGCCGCCAGCATGCCGCTGGCGCCGCCGCCGATGATGATCACATCCGTCATCGGCCGCCCTCCAGTCTCCGCCGGGTCAGATAGCCCTCCAGCATCAGCGCCGCCGCCACCGCATCCACGGTCTTTTTGCGCTTTTTGGCATTCTGCCCGTTGCGCTGGAGGATGTTGTGGGCGTCGATGGTGGTGCGCCGCTCGTCCCAGAGGACGACCTCCAGCCCCGTCTCCTGCCGCAGCACCTCGGCGAAGGCGGCGCACTTCTCCGCCCGGACGCCCACCGTGCCGTCCATGTTCCGGGGATAGCCAAGCACCAGCAGCTCCACGCCGTGCTCGGCGATGAGCCGCTGCACACCGGAGAGCACCTCCTCCTGCTTCCGGGAGTGGATCACGTCGGAGTACCCCGCCAGCGTCTCTGTATAGTCGGAAATGGCGATACCGGTGTGGGCGTCGCCGTAGTCGATAGCCATGATCTTCATGCGTAGCACCTGCACTTTCTGTTCAGTGACACTATCATACACAAAATACGCCTCCTGTGCAACCAAAACCGCACAAAAGCCCGCCGCCCCCCCCCCGCGGCCGCGGCCGCAATCCAAAAAATGCTCCGGGCGGTGCCCGGAACATTTTGGCTTTTCCCGTATTCGCCTGCGCTGCACCGGCTCAGCCCCGCAGCTCCGCCAGCTCCAGCACCAGCTGCTCGGTCTTCTCCCAGCCGATGCAGGGATCGGTGATGGACAGACCGTACACGCCGCCGTCGGGCTTCTGGCAGCCGTCCAGCAGGTACGACTCGATCATCAACCCCTTGACCATGCGGCCGATATCCCCGTTGTGGCGTGTGCTGTGGAGCACCTCCTTGGCGATGCGCGCCTGCTGATCCCACTGCTTGCCGGAGTTGGAGTGGTTGGTGTCGATGATAACGGCGGGATTGGCCAGTCCGCTTTTGGCGTACAGCTCATAGAGCTGGCTGAGATCCTCGTAGTGATAGTTGGGCAGGGAGCGCCCGTATTTGTTCACCGAGCCGCGGAGAATGGCGTGCGCCAGCGGGTTGCCCTTGCTGTGTACCTCCCACTGGGCGAACAGGAACGTGTGGGGGTGCTGGGCGGCCAGGATGGAGTTCATCATCACCGACAGGTCGCCGCTGGTGGGATTCTTCATACCCACGGGCACGTCCAGACCGCTGGCGATCAGCCGGTGCTGCTGATCCTCCACCGACCGGGCGCCGATGGCCGCGTAGGAGAGAATATCGGACAGATAGTAGTAATTCTCCGGATACAGCAGCTCGTCGGCGCTGGAAAAGCCGGTCTGCTCCAGCACCTTCATGTGCATCTTGCGGATGGCGATCAGCCCCTTGAGCATGTCCGGCTGACCGTTGGGATCGGGCTGATGCAGCATGCCCTTGTACCCGTCGCCGGTGGTGCGGGGCTTGTTGCTGTAAATGCGGGGGACGATGAGGATCGTGTCCTTCACCCGCTCCTGCAGTGTCCGGAGCCGCGCCGCGTACTCCAGCACGGCGTCCTCCCGGTCGGCGGAGCAGGGGCCGATGAGCAGCATCAGCCGCTGATCCTCCCCGGTGATGACGGCCTTGATCTGCCGGTCGTTTTCCCGCTTCTGCCTCGCCAGCTCCTCCGTGACGGGGTACATGTCCTTGACGGTCTGCGGGGTGGGCAGCTTACGTTTGAATTCCATGTTCATGGATGAATGTTCCTTTCCGTGCAAGGGTTTCAGGGCTGTATGTCCATGCGCAGCCCCAGCGCTTCCAGTGCGGGGAAGAAGTCCGGCCAGCTCTTGCTGACGGCCTCCGCGCCGCGTATGGTGCCGCCCAGCGAGGCGCACAGCACCGCCAGAGACATGACGATGCGGTGGTCGTTGTGTCCGTCCAGCACCTCCCGCGGAGGGTGAAGTGGACGGTGCAGCACCGTCACCCGATCTTCCTCCTCCCTGATCTGCGCGCCGAATTTCGACAGTTCCTGCGCCATGGCCGCTATGCGGTCACTCTCCTTGATGCGCAGGCGGTGGGTCCCGGTGAACACGCCGCCGCAGCCCCGCACCGCCGCAGCGAACAGTATAGGCCCCAGATCGGGGCAGGCGGATATGTCCAACACCGCGCCGGGACTTTCCAGCCGGTGCAGCATATCGCGGCACACCCGGTCGCCCTGCAAGCTGTCCGGTCGCAGACCGGTAACGGTCACATCGCCGTCCAGCGCCAGCAGGAACGCCGCGTTGGACCAGTCGCCCTCCACCGCCGCGCGGCGGCTCTCGTACCGCTGCCCGCCGGGGATGGAAAACAGGTTCGGCTCCCGCTCCTCCACCCGGACGCCGAAGGCGGCCATGATGTCCAGCGTGATGTCGATATAGGGACGGCTCTCCACCGGCGGCAGGACACGCAGGGGGCTGCCGCCCGGCAGCAGGGGGAGCGCCAGCAGCAGTCCGGTGACGAACTGGCTGCTCACATCGCCCCGGAGGGTGTAGTCCCCCGGCGTCAGCCGCCCGGAAAACGTGACGGCGTCCGGCGCTGCGGACACCGATATGCCCTTTTGGGTAAGCAGCTCCTCGTAGACGCCCACGCCCCGCTCCATAAGCCGGGGCGTGCCGGTAAACACGGCGCTGCCGCCGGACAGCAGTGCCGGAGGGATGCAGAACCGCAGGGTGCTGCCGCTTTCGCGGCAGGGATACGTCCCGCCGGGGCGGATATGACCGCCTGTGCCGGTGATACAGGCCGTATCGCCCTCCAGACGGCACGCGCCGCCCATGGCGCGGATGCAGTCCACGGTGGCCAGCATGTCCTGACTGGGGGCGATGCCCTCGATGACGCTCTCGCCCTCTGCCAGCGCGCCGCACAGGAGCATCCGGTGGGCGCAGCTCTTGGACGGCGGCGCTGCCGCCGTGCCCGCCGCCCGTCCGGGATAGATGGTCACGGTCATGACTCCGCCGCCCCCTTCAGCAGGATGTCCACGGCGTCCAGATAGCCCGCAAAGCCCCGGCCTGTCACAGTGGCGATACACGCCGGGCGGACGTAGCTGATCTGCCGGAAGTCCTCCCGTGCGGCGACGTCGGAGATGTGTACCTCCACCGTGGGAATGGCCACGGCCTTCAGCGCGTCCAGCAGCGCCACGCTGGTGTGGGTATAGGCCGCTGGGTTGAGGATAATGCCCTCCACCCCGTCGAAATACGCCTGCTGGATGGCGTCCACCAGCGCGCCCTCGTGGTTGGACTGGAAGAAGGACACCTCCGCGCCGCGCCTTTCTGCGTGGGCGCGGATCAGCTCCAGCAGCTCCGTATAGGTGCCGCTGCCGTAAATGGCCGGCTCCCGGATGCCCAGCATATTGAGATTGGGGCCGTTGATGACCAGCAGCTTCATATCGTCCACTCCCTTTCGATCCGCTCCGCCGTGTCCTCCGGTGAGCCGTCGCCGTTCACCCGCAGGTCGGCGGCAGCGCAGTAGATGTCGTAGCGCTCCTCGTACCGGCGGCGCAGCGCTTCCGGGTCGGCGGAAAGCGGCCTGTCCGCCGTGGCGGTCAGCTTGTCCGGCGAGCGATCCAGAAACACCAGCCGCCCGGTGCGCCGCAGCGCCCGCAGGTTCTCCGGCCGCAGGATGGCGCCGCCGCCGGTGGCGATGACCTTGCCGCCGCTTGCCGCCGCTGATGCCACCGCCTCCTTCTCCCGCTCCCGGAAGGCGCTCTCGCCCTTTGCGGCGAAATAGGCCGGGACGGGCATGCCCACGGCCTGCTCCACCAGCGCGTCCGTGTCCACAAATTCCTTTCCGGTGCGCTGCGCCAGCAGCCGCCCCACGGTGGTCTTGCCGGAGGAGGGCATGCCGATGAGCACAATGTTCTCCATCCGGTGCAGCACCGTGCGATAGGCCAGCTCAATGTCCCCCGCCGTGGCTTCACAGCCCCGGAACAAGGCGCTGGCATAGGCGGCCTGCGCCGCCAGCATATACAGCCCGCCCTCCGCAGGGATGCCCCGCTGCCGGGCGCCGAGCACCAGCTCGCTGCGCAGAGGGTTATAGATCACGTCCACCACGCCTTCCAGACAGGGAAAGCTGTCCAGCTCCACCGGGCAGCCGCCCAGATCGGGGTACATGCCGCAGGGCGTCGTGTTGATGATGCAGGCGGCGTCCCTGTGCTCCTCCGCCGCCTGACGGTAGGTAACAGCGCCGTCTCTGCCGCTGCGGGAGACGCGGTACACCTCCGCCGCGCCCAGCTGCGATGCCGCCGCCCGCGCCGTTTTGGATGTGCCGCCGGTGCCGAGGATCAGCACCTTTTTGCCGGACAGCACCAGCCCCATGCGGCGTATCAGCGCCAGCATGCCGGCAAGATCCGTGTTGTCGCCGTACAGCTTGCCGTCCCGGTTCACCACGGTGTTCACCGCGCCGATGGCACGCGCCGTGTCGGACAGCTGGTCCAGATAGGGAATGACCCGCTCCTTGTAAGGTATCGTCACGTTGATGCCCGCGAAATCGCGCCGGGCAAGGAACGGCTCCAGCTCCTCCGGCTTCAGCGGCCAGAGGCGGTAGTCATAGTCCGCCAGCGCGCGGTGTATCTGGGGGGAGTAGCTGTGCCCCAGAGGGTAGCCGATCAATCCGCAGTTCACAGCCCCGCCCCCTTCGCCAGATAGTCCGTGCCGAAGCGCTGGGTCAGCAGGTCGCACAGCACCAGCGCCGTGACACTGTCCAGCACCGGGCAGATGCGGCGGATAATGGCCGGGTCGTGGCGGCCGTGAATGGTCAGCTCCGCGTCCTCGCCCCGGAGGAAGTCCACGGTCTGCTGGGGCTGGCCGATGGAGGGCGTGGGCTTCACGGCGCACTGGAACACCACGTCCATGCCGTTGGTGATGCCGCCGTTGATGCCGCCGTTGCGGTTGGTAGCCGTGGTCACACGGCCATCCCGCATGCGGAAGCTGTCGTTGAAATCGGAGCCGTATCCGCACACGGCGGAGAAGCCGCCGCCGAATTCAATGCCCTTCACGCCGCCGATGGAGAACACCGCGTGGCTCAGCAGGCTCTCCACGCTGTCGAACCACGGCTCGCCCACACCGGCGGGCAGGCCGCACACGGCGGTCTGGGTGATGCCGCCCACGCTGTCCTGACGCTCTCTGGCTGCCAGAATGGCGGCGCTGATGGCTTGGGCGGCCTCGTCCGTCAGGGCGGGGAAATCCGACCCCTGCAGGGCGGCCACGTCCGCCGCCGCACGGTCGGCAAAGGGGCGATCCCACGCGCCGCCGCAGCGAAGGATGTGTGTGCCCACGGTGACGCCCACGCGGGCAAGGGCGGACAGCAGGATGGCGCCCGCCGCCACCAGCGGCGCGGTGACGCGGCCGGAGAAGTGTCCGCCGCCCCGCCAGTCCTCATAGCCGTGGTATTTGCAATAGGCGGCGTAGTCCGCGTGGGAGGGGCGGGCAAGGCCGTAGGTATAATCCCCGCTGCGGGTGTTCTCGTTGGGGATGACGATGGTCAGCGGCGTGCCGGTGGTGCGCCCCTGAAAGACGCCGCTGAGTATCTGATAGTTGTCCGGCTCCTGCCGGGCGGTATCCAGCGCCGTGGTGGGACGGCGGCGGGACAGCTGGCGGCGGAGGAAATCCCCGTCCACCGGCAGACCGGGTGCCAGACCGTCCAGCACCGCGCCCACGGCAGCGCCGTGGCTCTCGCCGAACAGCGTCAGCGTGACCGCTTGTCCAAAGGTGTTTTTCATGCGTTCCTCTCCTCCCAGCGGCGGAGTATCTCCTCCGGCGTCATTGTTTCCATGCGGAAGGTGCCCGGCTCGTCCACCAGCACGGCGGCGATGGAGCCGGAGGCCGCTTTCTTGTCGTGCAGCAGATAGGGCAGCAGCTGTCCGGCAGTGCAGCCGCACTCCGTGGGCAGGCCGCACCTCTGCAATATGGCGGTCAGCCGGGGGCGCAGCGGCGGCGCGCACATGGGCACCATGCCCAGCGCCACGCACTCGCCGTGGAGCAGCTCTTCCCCGGCGCAGCTCTCGATGGCGTGGCCGAGGGTGTGGCCGAAGTTCAGCACCCGGCGCAGCCCCTGCTCGGCGGGATCCTGCTCCACCACCCGCGCCTTGATGCGCAGGGAGCGGGCGATGATCTCCGGCAGGGCGGTGGTCAGGTCGGAAGCCGTCTCGATCAGGCTCAGGAGCGATGCGTCGCAGGTCATGGCCATTTTCACGCTCTCGGCCAGTCCCTCGGCTGTCTGCCGCGGGGAAAGCGTCCGGAGGACGTCCGTGTCGATGAGCACGGCGCGGGGCTGGTGGAACGCGCCCACCGCGTTCTTCACGCCGTCCAGGTCGATGGCGGTCTTACCGCCCACAGAGGAATCCACCTGCGCCAGCAGGGTGGTGGGGATGTTGTAGAAGTCCACGCCGCGCATGTAGGTGGCGGCGGCAAAGCCCGCCAGATCGCCCACCATGCCGCCGCCCACGGCGGCCACGCAGTCACCGCGATCCATGCCGAGGCGCAGCATCTCCCGCAGAAGCAGGTGATAGCTGTCCATGCTCTTGCTGCCCTCCCCTGCTGGCAGGGTGCAGATGCGGGACTGGCGGCACCGGCTCGCTATGGCCTGTGCGTATTCCTGCGGCACGCCGCTGTCCGTCACCACCAGCACGCGGCGGTCAAGGGACAGGTGCTCCCCGGCACGGGTCAACGCGCCGGGCTCCAGCAGGATGGGGTAGCTCTGCGCTCCCAGTGAAACGGAAATGACCATGGTCTGCTCTCCCTCAGATGGTATTGGCGTAGTAGGAGCCAACCAGCCGGAGCTTGGCGCAGGTGACGGACAGCTCCTGCAGCATCTCCCGGCCGTTGGTGTTGTTGACGCAGCCCTCGGCCTCTACGTAGAAGTAATACTTCCACGAAAGCCCCTTCATGGGGCGGCTGCGCAGGGTACGCATGTTGTAGCCGTGGGCGCCGATGATGTTCAGCGTCTGCGCCAGCGAACCGGCGTCGTTCTGCACGGTGAACACCAGCACGAAGTTCTCGTCCTCCCGCTTTTTCGTTGTCTCCGGCTGGCTGCGGGTGTGGGACAGGGCGGCGAAGCGGGTGGTATTCGTCCGCACCGTGTTGATGCCCCGCTCCAGCACCCGCAGGCCGAATACCTCCGCCGCCGCCTCCGATGCGATGGCGGCCAGCGCGGGGTCGTTGACGTCGCGCACATGCGCCGCCGCCAGCGCCGTGTTGGAGTACGTCTCCGTGGCGTAGCCGTGGCGCTTGATGTAGTCGTCGCACTGGCGCAGCGCCTGGGGATGGCTGACCACGGTTCTGACCGTGTCCGGGGCGGCGCCCTCCACACCCAGCAGGCTGTGGTCGATCTCCAGATCCATCACCTGGTTGATGTACAGCTCGCCGGAGAACAGCAGATCCATCACCGCGCCCACCTCGCCGGCATAGCTGTTTTCCAGCGGCAGCACGGCGCTGTCCGCCTCGCCCTGCTCCACGGCTCTGTGGGCGGCGGCGAAATCGGGGTAGGCGATCAGCTGCGCCTCCGGGAACATGCGCCGCGCCGCGATGTAGCCGTAAGCGCCCTCTACACCGCTGTACGCCACCTTCATGCCGTTGAGCAGGCGGCTCTGGTAGGCGCAGGACAGGTCGAGAATGCTCCGCAGGAACTGCACATAGTACCCGTCCACCGCCGGATCCTTGATGAACCGGCGGTCGCGGTCGATCAGCTCCCGCTCCCGCTCCGCGTCCCGGATGGACAGCCCTCTGTCCTTCTTGAAGGCCGCCACCTGCCGGCTCATCTCCATACGCTCCTGAAACAGCTGCGCCATCTGCTCGTCAATGCTGTTGATATTTTCCCTGATCTTGTCCAGCTCGCTCATCGTCGTAAAACCTTTCCAAACATAAAAAATCGGCCTTCCTGCATGGAAGGCCGTTGTACACGCAAATTTATCGGTTTTCACCGCGCGTCAATGACAGACTTCCAGAGGCATCTCCTTACCGGTAAAGGCAAAAAAGCCGAAAAAGTGCAGCATGCCAAACAGCACGCTGCACGCAAAGTCAAAAATAGCGCTGGTGGAGGCAGAATGGGCGCACTTCACCACGGCACGGTCGGAACACGCAGCGCGACGGGTCATGGCAGCACACCTCCTGCAAAGATATGCACTGATTGTATGCCTTTTTTTCGTTCCCGTCAAGGGGACAGCCGCACTTTTCGCTTATGCACAAAAATCCAGGATGCAGCGGCAGCCGGTTTGTGCTATACACCGCGGCCGTGCTGCCAACTGTAGCTCCATGTGCCGTCATTGGTCAGGGTTTGACCGTCGTAACTGTAACTGGTGGTATAGGCGGGAATGGTACAGATTAACCATGCCATTCCCGTGTGACTGGATTACAGCTCTTTTTTTCTTCGGAAAAACTGCCCTATTTTATATTTCCGAGCCAAATAAATCAACAGGAGCAAAAGACATACTTGAAAGATTATTCCAACGATTTTCGCAGGAAGGGTAGCTTGGCGCATGATTTCGTTATATTCTTCGATTGAAAAAATAACATGATCTGCCTTTAAGGCCACAATATATCCACGTCCTGTCTCACGATACTGTTGAGTGGTAGAAATATCCATGCGGAAGGTTATTGTCTGACCTGCTTCTAATGTTTCCATAGTCGCTGCATCTAATAATCTTCCAACCGAGGAATTTATCAGCAATTCTCCGCTTGGCTCCTTGACACCGATAGACCAGTATACATTCTCATCAGTGACATTACAGCCAACATTGGAAACGACTGCAGACATTTCAACCGTACTTTGCTCACTCAGCTTGTCCATCAAAAAAGTTGAAACATTTTGCCCCAGCATGCCAAAGAACAAAAGCACCAAAGCAAAGAAAAGAATATACTTCCTCATTAGCATGAGCCCACCTTTCCCTTATACACCGGCTGCAGCTAATTTTGGCATTATCATTAGGTATACGCCACCACCTGCGCGCCGCTGCTGTTGACCAGCCCGGTCACATCGCCCTGTGCATCATGAAATGTACACAGTCTCCCCATTGATCGTCACAGCATAGTTGGCGCCGTATTGTGGTACATACGCCGCAAATATGCTGTCTGTTGTATATCCATCGCCGGCTTGCAGCAGTTGAAACGCGCTACCATTTGAATCGGACAGCACTGGCGGCGTACCCATATAGATAACCAGCAGATAGTATTCAGTGGTGTCCTTGTACTGGAGCAGCTGTATGGCAGCATCCGTGCCGGAATAAAATCCGCGAATATGGGTGGCACTCTCACCGCTCAGCTTCCATCCGTCCTGCGCTTTGGGAAAGATCCGCTCCTGATACTCCCCTGTTTCGCCGGAAATCAGCAGTCCGGTATCTGCTCCGTCAATGATAAACGAAACGTGGTCGATGCCTACATACTGCGCAGCTGATTTGGGAGACGCGAAGGTCACAAACGCATTCTCCACAGGTATCTCACACAGGGCAATATCAGCCAAGACAAGCAGGGCGGCCGCGATAATATACAGCGTTTTCCGGCGGAGTTTTTTCCTGAAAAGGAGGAAAAAGGCACCTGCGATGCAGATACTGACAAGTATTCTGAAAATCTGATATAGTGACATATTTCACCTCTTAATCCTATGGGTACAAATTGACCTACCACTTGAGAGGGAAGTTCAACACCCTTTACCCCGAAAGCGAGAATGGCAAGTGCTGACCACCCATCAATACTTATAGCGGAAGGGGTTCAGCTTGCCCAGCGTGTCGGCCATGGTGCCGGTGGTGGTCAGCGGATTGCCCCACGCATCGTAGACGTAGCTGGTGGCGGGGTATGGCGCAGAGTATCTGCGCCATACCCCGCCGCTAAATTTCAACCCACCCTTGGATACGAAAGGAAGCTTGCTGAGTCAGGCCAGTCCCCCATTGCATACAAGCCGGTGTTGATAGAGTATCTGGGGCAAGTATCCGCTCCAAAGCGCCCTAAAAAACAGGAAACGCTTCGCCGTTTACCGTGAGCTGATATGTTTCGTCTAAATCGCATATGTATGCGTAATATGTATACATTGAAAAAGTCCCGTCAGCGAGCGCATAGGAATCTCCAATCGTATAGAAATAGGAATTTCGGTTATCCTCTATTTCAACGTCTTGCCCCTTTCCATCTGTAATTGAGATATAATAGTCATCGGTTTTCCTATATCGATAAATACGAATGACTACAGACCCCTGTGTAATGACAATCGGTTTTGTTTGAATACCCGAAACCGGATGCCATACATCACCATCTCGCGCTATAAAATCATAGGCATAGGAGTTCCCACCTTGCTCTGCAACAACATAGGCACTCTGCTCTCCCTCCAGTACAAGGAGGATCTCCCCTTGATTTTTGTAGCGAAAGGCTTCTTCCGGAGATGCATACTCCCGTGTTCTGACCTCTCTCGGAATAAGAAGGAAAACGATCCCCAGTAGTACGACAAATGCAAATGACCCGACCCGGAACCAACGCTTCCCCCAAATGGGATGTCTCCTTAGAAGCAGCCACAGCGCAAGGAGGAGTACTCCAAATAGCAAACTCAGAAATAGTCCGTAAAGCATTTTAACTCCTACTCTCCCTCTCAGGATCATAATAACGGCTGGATACATAGTAGAACCCTGTCTCGGTATCGTAGACATACCCGCGGTAGCGGAAGGGGTTGAGTTTGCCCAGTGTGTCGGCCATGGCGCCGGTGGTGGTCAGCGGATTGCCCCACGCATCGTAGGTATGCGCCACCACCTGTGTGCCGCTGCTGTTGACCAGCCTGGTCACATCTCCCTGTGCGTTCTTCAGATAGAAATACTCCGCGCCATCGTATTACACTATAAATTTACCACATTTTGCCCCATATTGCAACCTTACATCCGCTTTCCCGCCACCTTTTCCTCACTTTTCCGCCGCACTTGACAGATACCGCCTTCTTATGTATAATAAACAGGATTTACTTTGAAGGAGGGCATACGACCTTATGGATACCGACGGCGGCGATCATCCCTGTACTGACCTTACCTGCCATCTGATGCCAGCATATCTGCACGGCACGCGCCGGGGCAGACGTGCTTTTTTGCGCCTTTAGGCGTCCCGTTCGCACCGGGAAATACACCAAAAGATGACAGAATAAGGAGTATCTGATCGTGTCAACGACTACATATATCATTATCATGGCAGTCTGCCTGCTGCTGTCCGCCTATTTCTCCGCTACGGAGACGGCATTTTCCTCCGCCAACATCACGCGGCTGAAAACGCGGGCGGAGAAGGGCAACAGCCGTGCGGCGCTGGCCTGCAAGCTGCTGGAGCGCTACGACAAGCTGCTGTCCACCATTCTCATCGGCAACAATATTGTGAACATCGCCATGGCCTCTCTGGGCACGGTGCTGTTCGTCAGGAGCTTCGGCGACATGGGCGCCACGCTGTCCACCGTGGTGGTGACGGTGGTGGTGCTGATCTTCGGCGAGATCTCCCCCAAGAGCATCGCCAAGGACTGCGCGGAGGAGTGGGCCATGACCGCGGCGCCGTTCCTGCGGTGCCTGATCTGGCTGCTGATGCCGCTGAACGCCCTGTTCTCCCTGTGGAAGAAGCTGCTGGCCAAGGTGTTCCATCTGGACGCGGACAGCAAAATGTCCCCGGAGGAGCTGCTGATGCTGGTGAACGAGGTGCAGCAGGACGGCAGCATCGACAAGGACGAGGGCGACCTGCTGAAGAACGCCATCGGCTTTTCCGAGCAGGAGGCGCAGGATATCCTCATCCACCGTGTGGATCTGGCGGCGCTGCCCGTCACCGCCTCCAAGGAGGAGGTGGCCGACCTGTTCACCCAGACCAAGTACTCCCGGCTGCTGATCTACCGGGAGGACATCGACCACATCATCGGCACCGTTCACCAGAAGGACTTCTATGTGGGCTGCGGCGTAACAGACAAGCCGCTGGAGGAGATTCTCTCCCCCGCCCTGTTCGTGCTGGAAAACGAGCCCATCAGCCTGCTGCTGAAAAAGCTGCAATCGGCCAAAACGCAGATGGCCGTGGTGGTGGACGAATACGGCGGCACCTGCGGCATCGTCACCATGGAGGACATTCTGGAGGAGCTGGTGGGCGAGATCTGGGACGAGCATGACAAGGAGGAGGTCTTCATCCGCAAGATCGGTGAGGACACCTATCTGGTGGACGCCTCCATGGACTTCGATGACTTTGCCGAATTCTTCCACCTGACCGGCGAGACGGACATGACCTCCGTCAGCGGCTGGGTCATGGAGCAATGCGACCGTGTACCGGAGGTAGGCGACCACTTCACCTGCCAGGGACTGCGGGTGCAGGTGACGCGGGTGGACAACCACCGCACCGGCGAGATCCGCGTGACGGTGGAGCAGAAGCCGGAAGATCCCGTGCAGGAAAA
>UMGC01065399.1_pt1 | contig 19216 bp, 10 predicted proteins | sample 1965151 | NCBI WGS metagenome assembly UMGC01 (sample SAMEA4836061, study PRJEB28245) | human gut metagenome | biome: gut microbiome; material: fecal sample | place: Denmark | collected 2008 | reverse complement strand
CTTCGCGCTGTTTGGGCGGACAGAGTACCCGGCGGCGGGGCACGCGGGCCCCGCCCTACAGGACGGTATGTTGAACCGCGCGAAACGGGACGTCGTGGACGCCGTCCCCTACGGAATGACGGGAACGGGCGGACGGAGTCGTCCGCCCGTGTTCATTCGCCCCGCTGTATTTTCTCCTCCGTGTCCCGGCGGATGGCGGCGCGCAGCTCTGTCAGGTAGGGGGAGAAGGCCACATTCTCGTTGGCGTAGGTCAGGTTCAGGTCGTACTCCCGGGGCAGCCATGTGGCGATGGGCGCTTCGTTGTGCTGGATCACCGCCTCCAGCTTGTCCAGCGCCTTGTAGAGCTTGGCCTCCGGCGTTTGCAGGGCGTTCATCTCCGCGTACAGTGCGCCCATCTCCGCGCTGTAGGGCGCGGGCAGGCCGGACACCCACCGCTCCAGCAGGGAGTCCTCCTTCTCCGTATCGGCGTCGGTTTTCAGAAAGCTGGGAATGTCGCCGGTGAAGCACTCGCCCAGATCGTGTATCAGGCACATGCGGATGACCCTGTCCATGTCCGTGTCCGGGAATTCGTCCCGGAGGAAAAAGGCCATCAGCGCCAGCCGCCAGCTGTGCTCCGCCACGCTCTCGCGCCGCCCCTTGCTGGTGTCGCAGTGGCGGAGGGTGTCCTTCAGCCGCTCGGCGGTGTGCAGGATGTCCAGTAGCTTGTTGGGTTCCATAGAATGACCTCCCGATGCATTTTTCGTCAGTATACCACCGGGGCGGGGTGCAGTCAACGCTTGCGCGGCGGGGAAAGCTGTAGTACAATAGCAGCAAAGAGAGGAGTGTCGCTGTATGGGACTGTTATATGCGCTGGAGAGCATCCGCACGCCGGTGCTGGATAAGATCATGTCGGTCATCACGCTGCTGGGCGGCGAGCTGTTCTTCATGGTCATCGCCGTGGCGGTGTTCTGGTGCGTCAGCAAGCGGGAGGGCTACTACCTGATGATCGTGGGGTTCTTCGGCACGGTCATCAACCAGTTTCTGAAAATACTGTGCTGCGTGCCCCGGCCGTGGGTAAAGGATCCGGGCTTCACCATCGTGGAGAGCGCACGGGCGGAGGCCACAGGCTATTCCTTCCCCAGCGGGCATACGCAGAACGCCGTGGCCACCTACGGCGGCATGGCGCGGTATACGAATAAGACGTGGCTGCGGGTGCTGCTCATCGTGCTTACGGTGCTGGTGGCGTTCAGCCGGATGTATCTGGGCGTACACACGCCGCTGGATGTGGGCGTGTCGTTCGTGGTCGCCGCGGCGCTGGTGATGCTGGTCTATCCCCTGATGGAGGAGGCCGACCGGCGGCCGGCGGTGCTGACGCGCACCATCGCCGTGATGGTGGTGTGCAGCGGGGCGTTCGTGGGATACCTGTATCTGCGGGGCGACACCGGCGCCACCGCCGAGGACACCGCCAACTACGTCAGCGCTCTGGAGAACGCGTGGAAGCTCACCGGCGCCACGCTGGGCATGCTGATCGCCAACATCGCGGATCGGAAGTACGTCCGCTTTGAGACGCAGGCTGTCTGGTGGGCGCAGCTCATCAAGCTGGCGGTGGGCTTCGGGCTGCTGCTGGCCATACGGGCGGGGCTGAAGGCGCCGCTGATCGCCCTGCTGGGCGGCAGCGCCGCCATCGCGGGCGGGGTACGCTATCTGCTGGTGGTGCTGTTCGCCGGGTGCGTGTGGCCGCTGACCTTCTGGTGGTTCGGACGGTTGGGGAGAAGATAAGAAAAGCCCTGTATGGGTATGGTATTTGCTGTGCTGCACAGGCCGCCGGGCAAGCGGCGGCGAAAGGGCGGCACGAGGCGGATGATCTCCGGGAGGTACAAGCTGCCATGTCACAGGTAACAAAGCGGGCGTTGGAGCAGTCACTGAAAAATCTGCTTTTGAAAAAGCCGCTGACCAAGATCACCATCAATGACATTGCCGAGGATTGCGGCATCAACCGCATGACCTTTTATTACCATTTCAAGGACATCTACGATCTGGTGGAGTGGTCTTGCCTTGAGGACGCCAAAAAAGCGCTGGACGAGAAAAAGACCTGCGAAACCTGGCAGCAGGGATTCCTGCAGATCTTCGAGGCGGTGCAGGAGAACAGACCGTTTATCATGAACGTGTACCGCTGCGTCCACGCCGAGCAGGTGGAAAAGTACCTGCAGCCGCTCGTTGACCGGCTTTTGCTGGATGTGATCAACGAGGAAGTGGGCACCATGAAGGTGCGGGACGAGGACAAGCAGTTTATCGCCCAGGTCTATTCGTATATATTTATCGGGCTGATGCTGGACTGGATCAAGGACGATATGCGCGAGGATCCGCGGCAGATCGTGGACAGACTTGCCAAGCTGATCAGGGGCTCTATGTCCGCAGCACTCTCCCGATTTCAGTTCTGATTTTATCATTTCCCCGCATTTGATAAGTTTTTTTACACATTCCGGCCCCGTGATAAGACTTTTATCACGGGGCTTTTCCTGTTTATTGTAAGCCGGACGGGAAATGCTATAATAAAGCCAACAAAAGAAAAACAACAGGAGGTTTTGTTATGTATTACTCTGCTGGCACTTACGAATCCTTTGCCCATCCCGAAAAGCCCAAGGATGTGGACAAAAAATCGGCTTATATCATCGGCACCGGCCTTGCCGGGCTGACGGCAGCTTTTTATCTTGTCCGCGACGGACAGATGAAGGGCGAGCACATCCATCTGCTCGAAAAGCTGGAGCTTGCCGGCGGCAGCTGCGATGGCCGCAAGGACGTGACCAAGGGCTTCTTCATGCGCGGCGGCCGCGAGATGGACAACCATTTCGAGGTCATGTGGGATACCTTCCGCGATGTGCCCTCTATCGAGACGCCGGGCGTCTCCGTGCTGGATGAGTATTATTGGCTCAACAAGCACGATCCCAACTACTCTCTGTGCCGTGCCAGTGTGAATTGCGGTGAGGACGCCCACACCGACAAGCAGTTCAAGCTGGACAAGGACTCCGCCATGGCGCTGTCCAAGCTGTTTTTGACGCCGGAGAAGGATCTGGAGGACAAGAAGATCTCCGACGTGCTGCCGGACTCCTTCTGGAGCACCAACTTCTGGCTGTATTGGCAGACCATGTTCGCCTTCCAGCGCTGGTCCAGCGCTCTGGAGATGAAGCGGTATCTGTGTCGCTATGTCCACCACATCGACGGTCTGCCCGATTTCAGCGCCCTGCGCTTCACCAAATACAACCAGTATGAGAGCATGATCCTGCCGCTGGTGAAATATCTGGAGTCCCACGGCGTGCGCATCGAGTACGGCATGGACGTCAGGAATGTCATCATCGAAACCGAGGGTGACAAGAAGATCGCCCGGCAGATCGTGTATGTGAAGGACGGCAAGGAGCAGACCATCGACCTCATTGAGGACGATCTGGTGTTCATCACCAACGGCTGCTGCACCGATACCTCCTGCTACGGCGACCAGACCCATGCTCCCGACCTGTCCGGCGTGAAGAACGGCTGCGGCGAGTCGTGGGATATGTGGAAGGCCATTGCTGCGCAGGCGGAGCACGGCGAATACGGCAACCCGGACACATTCTGCTCCGATGTGGAGGCCACCAACTGGATGAGCGCCACCGTGGCCACCTCCAACGAGGAGATCATCCAGCATATCATGAACATCTGCAAGCGTGATCCCCGCTCCGGCAAGGTGACCACCGGCGGCATCGTCACCGTCAAGGACAGCACCGACAACTGGTATCTGTCCTGGACCATCAACCGTCAGCCCCAGTTCAAGTCCCAGGACAAGAACACGGTGCTGGTGTGGCTGTATTCACTGAACACCAACAGGGACGGCAACTATGTGAAGAAGGCCATGCGGGACTGCACCGGCGAGGAGGTCTGCCGCGAGTGGCTGTACCACATCGGCGTGCCCACCGAAAAGATCGACGCGCTGGCGCATGATGCCTGCAATACGACCACCTGTTTTATGCCGTATATCAACGCCTTCTTCCAGCCCCGCAAGGAATCCGACCGTCCCAAGGTCGTGCCCGACGGTGCCGTGAACTTCGCCTTCATCGGCCAGTTTGCCGAGACGCCCCGCGATACCATCTTCACCACCGAGTATTCCATGCGCACCGGTATGGAGTCGGTATACACCCTGCTGGATATCGACCGCGGCGTGCCGGAGGTGTGGGGCAGCAAGTACGATGTGCGTGAGCTGCTGCGTGCCTGCTACTATGCCATCGACAAGAAGCCCATCAGCGAGGCACCGCTGTCCTTCGCGGAGAAGGAAATGCTCAAGATCGCCATCAAGAAGATCAAGGGCACCGATATTGAGATCCTGCTGAAGGAAAGCGGGCTCATCGAGTAAAGCGCGCAGAGGAATGGCAGGGCTTTTCAACAGACAAGGAGCGCACCCCGTAAGGGTGCGCTCCTTTATTTTATGCCGTTTTGATGCCCTGATACAGCTTCTGGTAATCCAGAATGTTCACCGCACCGTCGCTGTTGCAGTCGGCCAGCAGGCGGAAGTCGTCCTTGTCCGCCAGCTTTTCCGTGGTGCGGCCGGTGGACAGATTTTCATACAGCGCCTGCATATCCAGCGTATTCACCGCGCCGTCGCCGTTCAGGTCGCCCACGGTGCAGCCGTTGGCGTCAATGAGGAACGGGCTGAAGCTGCGGGTGACGATGCGCACACCGGCTGCGGTGTACTCGCCCAGCAGGGACTCCTTCTCCGTGCAGTTCTCGTTGAGATAGTGGCGGATCAGCGGGCGGACGCCCTTGGCCGCCAGCGCCATACCCTCCTCCGCCGTCAGGTCGAAGTAGCTGTACGGCAGGTAGATCTCGGCGCCGCCCTCGCCCAGCTGTCCCTCGCCGGTGACGTTGAACAGCAGGAACAGGCGCTTGCTGTCCTCCGTCTGGGGATTCCGGTCGCACAGCAGCTTCAGATCAGTGCCCACCAGCGTGGGAACGCTGACCGCCTCTGTGGGAGCGGTGTCCACGGTTTCGGTGTCCACGGTGGTGGAGATGTCGCCGTTGCGCCCGTACAGGCAGGTATAGCCGATGACGTTCTTGTCCTTATCCAGCCACTGGACGATGAGGGAGTTGTACGACTGGGATTCGGAGTAGTACACGGTCTTGCCGTCCAGTTTAAGTTCCTCGGTATGCATCAGCGGCATCCGGATAGGCCTGTCAGGATCAACGGTGTGCAGATCTGTATCCGGGCTGCTGAACTGCTCCGTGAACCGGTTGACGTCGTCTTTGATATCGTGGGTGGCGGGGTTCTCGCTGCCGCCCTCGCCGGTGAATTTGAAGTACACGGCGTTTTCCGGCGCATTGAGTGTGACGCACTGGTGCAGCAGGGACAGGTCGGTGAGCTTGGAGGCATCCACGCTGGTGGTGAAGTAGCCCAATTTCTCGTCGTATGTCACAGTGATGCCGTTGTCGCTGAGCGTCTTCTGCTCCGCTGTGCTCAGGAATTCATCGGCGCTGGGCGCACGGGAGGGCGCGTTTTCATCGCCCAGGGAGTAGAATCCGGGCAGATAGTTCATGGGCTCCACCCGCACATACTCCACCAGATCGGGGGCGTTGTCCTTCTGCCAGATCAGCGTGATGACCTGATCGGCCCAGACCAGCGGCACGGGGAATTGCCTGCCGCTGCCGCCGGTGCAGTTGTTGCGCCACTCTCTGAGGGCATAGCCCTCCGGCGCGTCCACGGTCAGCTGGCTGATCAGGCCGTACTGACCGCTGCCGGCGTCGTTGAGAGTCTTGTCCTTCACCGTGCGCAAGAACACGGAGCCGTCCGCCGGCACCGTGGCCGTCCAGTCTTGGTGGGTGGCGGTGGGATGGAGACGGGCTGCGGGTACCGCGGTGCCGTTGTCGGCGGGCAGGGAGAAGGAGATGTCCTCACAGGGCAGGATCTCCAGCCGGAAGGCGTATTTGGCCTCGGCAGCGGCCACCGTGCCCTCGCTGTTGCTCATGGCGAGGATAATACGCCAGTCCTCGCCCTGACTGTTCAGCGTCAGGGTGCTGTTGTGGGCGTTCTGACGGTTCACGGTGGCCAGATGCAGGCCGTTGTTGTGGTGATAGCCCCGATACAGCGTATTGTCCGCCAGAGACTGCCCATCGTAATCGCCGTACCAGTCGTAGCCGTAGGTCATGGGGAGCTGGTTATCGGAGTTGCCGAAGTAGTAGCGGAAGAACACGCCGTCGTCCAGCCCGCCCGTCTCGATGTTGTGGACGGCGTCCTCCCAGCGCTCCCGGCTGCCCATGTTCACCTCGATGGCAACGCGTCCCTTGCTCTTGTCCACGGTGAAGCGGTAGTCCCAGTCGTCGCCGCAGCCCTCCGTCCACTCCTTCAGCTGCTCGGGGAAGATGAAGTGGATGTCCTTGCCGATGACGGGGAACTTGAAGCCGCTGTCGTACAGAGCCTGCAGCTCCGGCACCTCACTGTCGGGAGTCGTGGCGTCGGGGCTGGGCGTCCACGGCGGTGTGGGCACGCCCCACCACGGCCAGCTCTGCTGCATCTGATAGCCCTTCGGATGGATGACGAACATGCCGTCGTGGTCGGCGGTGAAGGTGCATTGCCGCCAGCTGTGGCCGTCGTCATTGTGACCGTCGACACAGGAAAGGGGGTTGGCCTGCTTGACCAGCTCGCTGGAGGCATCCTCCGGGTCGGCGGGGCAGTACAGCTCGTAGGAGGCCGCATCGCTGCGATCGAAGTATATGGAGAAGGTATACGTTTCGCCGTCGGGCAGCCGGTAGCGGGTGCCGCCCAGATAAACGGTGATCATAAAGGCGAAGGCCTGGCCGTTTTCACCGTCCCGGTTGCCGTACTCGTAGCGGAACCACAGGAGGGCTTCGTTGTCCTCCGCGCCCCTGTTGGCATTCAGGACGTTCAGCTTTTGCAGCATATCCGACAGGGTAGCCGGGGACAGGGTCAGTTCTCTTTCGTTGTAGATGACGAGGGGCTTGTTGGCGTTGACGATCTGGGCCAGCACCTCCGGCGTGATGCCCACATTATAAATGCTGCCGACCTTGTCATAGCGCCAGTCCACGCCCAGCTCCAGTCTGTCGCGGCCGTCCATATTGCGCAGGCTCTTGATGACCATGTACTGCAGGGGGTCGCCGTTCCAAGCGCTGCCCTCGCCCCAGCGGTCGTAGTCGCCGATGTTGTCGCCGTAGCCGTCCGCGTCACCGCCGCTCTGCTCGTTCCCCACGGACACGGTGAAGGGGGAGAAGCTGTCCGTCTCGAACACGATGCCCTGGGGCTCGTAGCGCCCGATGATCTCGTTGCGGAAGTTGTAGTTGGCGTCAAAGTGCTTGACGAGGATGGTAGGCAGCTCGTCGGCACTCTTGCCCTGCACGTCGTCCGCATAGGTCATGCCGAAGCAGTGGTAGGGGATGTACACGGTCTTGGTGCCGCCCTGATCGTTCAGAAGGTGCAGGTCGAAGAACTGGGTCATGCCGTTGCTGGTCTGGGGATAGCGGTCGCAGACCAGCTCCATGCCCTCTGCACCCACCAGAGCGGGGGCGTTGACCTCGCCGCGGGTATTGAGGTCATCCAGCTTATCCGCCGTTTCGACGCTGGTCAGCCGGGTGCGGTTCATAAAGTCGTCGTTCTGACCGTACACATAGCTCATGCCGATCAGGTTCTTGTCCGCGTCCCACCAGGCGACGGTCAGGCCGCGGTGGTTGCTGGAACCGGACAGACAGACATCAATGCCGGGCAGGTGGACCACCTGCGTCCGCACCAGCTCCAGCGACCGCTCGTTGACGCGGTTGCTGTCAGTCACGGAGTACTTTTCAAAGCTCTCCAGAGAAGCCAGAATATCGGAAGCCTCGCTCTTTCCCATGATACGGGGGTCGCGGTTGCCGTCGTCATGATTGGAGGAGAAATACACCGCGCCCTCCGGCGGGGTGGGGGTGATGCGGGTGTTCAGCAGTGTGGACGCGTCGGGCAGCTCCCAGCCGCTGTGGGACACATGGAAGCAGCCCGTTGTCTCGTCATAGGTGACGCCGATGCCGCTGCTGCTGAGCTGCGCCGTGTCCAGACCCAGAGAGGTCACGGGCGCGGCCGTGACACCATCCTTGGAGATATAGCGGTAATACGGCATTTTGTCGTACTGGTATACCGCCAGATCCTGGAGAATGCTTGTGTTGTCCGTATCGTTATACCATGTGACCTCGTACAGCTCATCAACACCTCGGCCATTGGCGTTCGGCCATGTCCACACGCCAACGCCGGAAAATGTCTCCTCACCGTTGCCGCTGTTCAGGCGGACATAGCTCTTAAAGTGATACCCGTCGGGTGCCATATTGTCCCAGCGGATGCGGCCAAGCTCGATGGGGCCGCCGGAGGTGGGAATGCCGTTGTCGGGAAACAGCTCGATCTTGCCGTCGCTGAAGCTGGCCTCCCAGCCGGTAACGCCGCTCATAAAGGTGAAGCCGCTTTTCAGCTTATCGGCGGGGATGGGCTTGGCCGCGTTGTAGTGGGTGTTTACCACGAACTCCTGCTGCACCTCAACGGTCAGGATGACCAGCTCCTTGCGGAGAACGGTGCCGCTGTCGTCGCCCCAGACGACGGCGATGAAATGCTTGTTGAAGGCATCCGTGGGCGCGATGGTCGCCTGACCATCGATCCGGTTCACCGTGCCCACCGGCACACTGCCGCCCATCCAGCGGACGCCGTTATCCATGTTGAAATAGGACGCGTCTACATGATCGCTCCCTTTGATGACAGACGCGGGGCTGCCGTTGAAGCTGAAATCCTTCGCGCGGGTGTATTCGCCCTTGGCGGTCATTCTGATCTGCAGATTCAGCGAGTTGCTGTCCGCTGACATGTTGTGGAACGCATCTGCCCAGTGGTTGCCCTTGTCGAACTGGGGCAGCAGCACCACGTGCAGCTCACCGGTGGCATTGTTATATGTGTAGGTGTAGTCCTCGCCCTCCACCAGACCGGCGGGGAACACGAAATTCGGGTTCTCAGGAGCCTGAAACCCGCTGCCCCACAGCGCCTGACATGAGTCGGCGAAGCCGTTGCCGCCGGACGTTTCAAGATTACGCTCCGTGCGGAACAGCAGCTGTGTAAAATTGTAGATCGCACCGCTATCATTATGTTTGCCGCCCATCGTTTTTTGCAGTGCAGCGCGAACGCCCTCGGGCAGATCATAGTACTGTTTAAGCATGGTCGGTACGTCCATGCCCTGAGGCGGCACCAATGTGCCTGTTCTGCCATCAACGCCGATCTTCCCCTCGTAAAACGCACGGGCGGACGATTCATCATCCGATGTGTAAGCGACCGTTTCCAAGCTCAGCATGTAGACCAACCGCCAAATGTCGCGCCGGTTATTATAGACGGATTCGACGGTATTCTGGTCAAGTGCCAGAAATGCCGACCGCATGGCGAAGGCCGCCGCGTATGCCAGCGTGCCCTCCGTCAGATGCTCGAAGGGCGTGGCCTCCGCGCCGCAGTCCGTCCAGCCGTCCGCGCTGTCCGCGGACGTGCCCTCCGGCGCGGCGTACAGGTGCCATTCGCCCCGGCTCCCGTCCGGGCCATTCCACCAGAAGCGCCAGACGTAGCTCCCGTCGTTCCACGTGAACGGATGGGAACTGTCAAAGAAGCTCTCGGAGACCTCCTCCGCCGGGGCGGCGTCCTCGCCCTCTGCCCACACCGCTGTGGGCAGCAGGCTCAGCGCCATGACCAGCGCCAGCAGAAGACTGATCACTTTCTTCATGCTTACTCCCTCTCTTTCCGTGTGCTGAAATGCACATATATATTGGTACATCGTCATCATAAGCCAGACGAAATTCAAAAACAATTAGCTGGCTGCATAGTATTTTGACTTTTTTTGTACGAATGAGCAAAAGCGAGGAGAAAAAGTCGGAGGAAATGACAGGGAATTTCTGCTTGCTATTGGCATGCAGGCGGGCTATAATGAACATAGGACTGGGTACAGTGGGCTTTGCTGCGCCCGCAGGGAGGGAGAAAGATGCAAAAGAGAGTTATAAGTGGGATACTGGCCTTGGCGCTGGTGCTGACGCTGACGCTGACCTTGGCGCAGGCGGATGTCCGCGTGGAGTTGGACGGCATCGACGGCGGCAGCGCCTCCGTGACCGCATCGGAGGACGACAGTGCTGCCCTGCTGGAGGGCTACCTCTATCAGGTGAACGGGCTGGATGTGCCGGAGGTCGTCAAGGCGGAGAGCAGCGGGAACACCGCGTCCCGCCCGGCGACGTACGCCGTGGCGCTGAATAACGCGACAAAAACCATCTATGATAAACTGGTGCCGGAGATCAAAGCGATCGCCAACGGTGAGCGCACTTCCTCGATCGTCAAGGTAGAGGGGTTGAACATTACTTACTACAAGAGTGATCTGGGTCTTGATACGCTGGTGACGGGCAATTCGTTTACCGCTGAGGCACAGGCCAAGGTTGAACAGATGTTTACTGCCGACGTTAGTGCTGATGTGCTGCTGACGAGCCTGATAACGCACCTGCCCTATGAGCTGTACTGGTTCGATAAGGTCAAAGGCATCCAGATATCCTATGAAATGACCGGAACCGACGAGTATGTGACGATCTCCTCTGTTGAGATTATGTTCCATGTCTCACAGGACTACGCGGTCACCGAGGGGGACAGCTATTACCCCACCATGCCCGACACCGCCAAGACCGGCGCGGCCACCGCAGCGGCGGCCAAAGCCGCCGAAGTGGTGGCGGCCAACCAGGATAAGGGCACCTACAGTAAGCTGGTGGCCTACCGGGAGTACATCACGAAAGCCGTGGACTATAATTTCGCCGCAGCGGATGAAAATAACGGCTACCCCTACGGCGACCCGTGGCAGCTGATCTACGTATTCGACAACGATCCCGACACCAACGTGGTGTGCGAGGGGTATTCCAAGGCGTTCAAGTACCTGTGTGACCTGACGTGGACGGGCAGCGACCCGGAGGTGAAGTGTTATCTCGCCGTGGGAAAGATGGACAGCGAAGATCACATGTGGAACATCGTGTCCATCGGCGGTGTGAACTACCTGACGGACATCACCAACTGCGACAGCTATGCGGACGGCAAATTTGCCATCGGTTATCCGGATCAGCTGTTCCTCTGCGGCGCAGAGGGCGGCGTGGATGCGGGCTATACCGTGGATATTCCCGGACAGCGCAAAGTGCTGTATACATACGATGACAAGGAAACGAAGCGCATCTACAATGATCAGGAGCTTGTCCTGTCCGATACCAGGTATTCGCCGCTGGCCTTCTCCCTGAATCAGCTGACGGAGCTGGCGCGCTATGCGGCAGGCATTACCACGGACGATTCCGCCGCCATCGACGTGAACAAAGACGGCATCATCAGCGCCGCCGACCTGACGGCCATGGCGCAGAGCCTCGTCTCATAACTGGGATGAATCAATTGGCGTTTGGCGGTACATTTTGCGCCGCTGTTGACGCATTTGCGGCAGTTGTGGTTGACACAGCCGCCGCAATGGGATATGATGTGAGAAAGAAGGGGGGATGTGTGTGCGCAAGCTGGTTTGCGCCATTCTGAGCGTGATACTGCTGCTGGGCACTGTGGCCACGGCGTGGGCGGAGGATACGGCCACGCTGACCATCACACCGGACAAGACCGAGGTGACGGCCAACGGCAGCGCTGTGCAGGTGAAATTCACCATAACGGTGACGCCGCCGGAGGGCAGGGAGCTGGGCGTGTTCAGCTTCCGGCTGAAGCCGTCCGGTGGCATGGCGCTGCCGGGGAGCTTCAAGGAAAACGGCGAAGCGGTCATTACCTATGCGGTCAACGACCTGCCGTACGATGTGACCACCGGCAAGGGCGTGTTCCGGACGTATGAATATACGCCGAACAGCTGCTTCTTCGCCGCCGTCGGCTCCACGGAGGGCAACCGCATGACGGCCAGCGCGGAGATCCTGACCATCACCGCCACGATCCCGGCGGGCAGCACCGGAACCTTCACGCTGGACGCGGAATTTGTGGCCGCGCCCGACGGCTCCGGAACGACCTACACACCCAAGGTGGACAGCACGCCGGTGACGGTGAAGGGAACCGGCGGCACGGGTACCTCCGGCAGCTCCGGCGACACGGAGAAGCCGGAAACCGGCGGCACCGCATCCGGCGAAACGCCGGATGTGACCGACAAGCCGGACGTGCCGCAGGGGAATTTGCCTGCGGCGGCAGACGGCCAGCAGCCGGTCATCAGCCCGGCGCCCGGCGCGGCTGACGCGCCTGTGCCGGATACGGTGCAGACGGGCGGCGCCGGTACGAAGCTCGCGGCCATCGTGCTGGGCGTGCTGGCGGCAGCGGGCGCTGTGTGCCAGCTGGTCATACCCGGCGGGCTGGGACGGCTGTTCCGCAGGGAAGGCCGCAGCAAATGAGTATCTATGATAGTACACATATATGATAGTACACATAGGAGAGTAAGGAGGAGTTGCATGAAAAAAGTACTGTCACTGGTTTTGTCGCTGGTGATGCTGCTGGGTCTGGTGGTGCCTGTTTCCGCAGAGGACACCATATTCGAAGGCAACGGCACGCTGAAAGACAAGACCGTCGCCTTTACCATAGAGGCGGACAAGACGACCCTCTATGGCGAGGGGGAGCAGATCGTCAAGTTCCACATCTATGCGGAGAGCGTGGACAACGTGCCCATCCGGGCGTTCCAGTTCACGCTGGTGCCGTCGGCAAACCTGACGCTGGCCAACAAAGAAATGGCGAAGGACGGGGCATTCTATTATGCGCTTCAGAACAATCTGAGCACAAACGGCAATGTGGACGGCATGTATAGCCTGCTCGCGTACACGCCCAGCAGCCGCTATTTCGGCGCTGCGGGCACGGATGAGAGCAAAGGCATCACCACTAAGACCGAGATCATGACCATCATGGGCAAGGTCAACGGCATGGGCGACCACACGCTGTCCATGTCCGGCGTGGTGGCCGGCAACGGCGACGCGCCGGACAAGGTGACCCAGAGGTTCACCAGCAAGGTGACGGGTGCCACGGTGACGGTGAAGTCCGAGAGCGAGCGGCCGCAGCCGAACCTGTCTCTGACACTGAGCGCGAAGAAGGTCAAGGTGGGCGACACGTTCACCGCCACACTGACCAATAAGAGCATGAGCATCATCAGCTTTATCGCGCAGATACGGTTCAATAAGGACGTTCTGGAGGTCGTGAGCATCACCGAGAACGAGGGCTATACGAACCTTGCCAACGGTGCGGTGGTGAAGGTAAAGCCCACTGTCGATGAGGCCAACGCCAGCGGCACGGTGGGCATAAGCGTTGCTAAAACTGTGGAAACCAAATATCCGGCGAAGGACATCGTGACGGTGACGTTCAAGGCCAAGGTCGCCGGTGAAGGGTGGTTTAAGGTAGACGAAAGCACGGACGGCAAAGACGGCACGAATGGATACCTCAGCGACGCTATCGTCAAGAGTGTCGTCATCGAGAAGCCCGCGTATGTGTTGGGTGATGTGAATGAAGACGGGAAGGTGTCTTCGGGCGATCTTCAGTTTTTAGAGCGGCATCTTGCTGAGTGGCCGGGATATGAGACCATTACCAATGCAAATGCCGCAGATGTGAATGGAGACGGCAAAGTATCTTCGGGCGATCTTCAGTTTTTAGAGCGGCATCTTGCTGAGTGGCCGGGATATGAAAGCTTGGGATAACCTGTACAAGCAATTGTATAATTTCGAGATTTTGGGAGGAAAACATGAAGAATTTAACAAAAAGATTCGTGAGTTTGCTCATGTGCTTTCTCATGCTGGTAATGCTGCTGCCAACAACAGCAGTCGCAGCAGGTACATTTGATGTTTCTGCTGGGAAAGTCAGTGCGGAGAACACAGTCGGAGCAAAGACTGATGTTCCCATCATGCTGGACAACAATCCTGGCGTTACAGCGGTTAAAATTAAAATTAGATTTGAAAAAGACCAACTGAAACTCGTTGCGGTTAAGGAACAAGAAGCTACAATTTCCGGCTGGAAAGGGTATACAAAGGATTTCAATACGGCTAACAGCAAAGGCGAATATACGCTCTTTTGGGCCAACTCTCTTATAGGTGAAGACATTACCGCAACAGGTAAGCTGGTCACGCTGACATTTGAGGTTTTGGCGGGAGCGACAGCCGGTTCAAAGGAGATTACACTGACCCCTTCTGCTGATGATATCATCAACAACAATGACGAGGTAGTCACCGCCACTGCGACCAATGGCTCCATCACCCTTCTTGCAGCGCCCATCTCCAGCGTGACCGCCTCTGTTGATGCCCCGGTCAAGGGTGTGGCGCTGGACACCACAGTTGATCTGGGTGGCACAACGGCCTACACCGGCACAGTGGATTGGTACAAGGGCAACACCGCCACCGGCACGGCCGTGACCGGCTCTGCGGCAGCCAATCAGGTCTACACTGCCAAGATCACCCTGACGGCGAAAACCGGCGAGAGTTTTGCCAAGTCCCTGAACAACACAACCACGACTGAGGGCTACAAAGTTGTCGGAACCGATGCGACGCATCTCACGCTGACCAAGACCTTCCCCGCCACGGCCGAGAAGACCCTGACCGGCATTACCATTAAGACCTGCCCGCATACGACTTATACCGCGGGTGAGCAGTTCAACAAGGCGGGAATGGTGATCACTGCTCAGTACGATGATGGTAGCACCAAAGATGTGCAGCCCACCTACTTCCAGTTTACCCCGGTTGATCCCCTGACTGTAAATAACAAAGAGGTCACAATCAGCTATACCGAGGGTAATGTCACCAAAACCGCTAAGCAGAAAATTACCGTGAATCCCAAGGCTCTGACTGCCAATATGGTACAGCCTATCGCGTCCCAGCCCTACACCGGCAGCGCCATCGAGCCGACTGTTACTGTGAATGTCGGGAAGAAGACCCTGACCGCTGGAACCGATTACACGGTGACCTATAAGGACAACACCAATGTGGGTACGGCCAAAGTGATCGTGACCGGTACGGGCAACTACACGGGGTCTGTTGAGACAAAGTTCAACATCACCGCTAAAGCTCTGACCGCCAGCATGGTACAGGATATCGCTGCCCAGACTTATACCGGCAGCCCCATTGTTCCGAAACTGACAGTGAAAGATGGCGAGACTGCGCTGTCCAAAGACACGGACTATACAGTGAAGTACCAGAATAACCTTAATGCTGGCACAGCCACCGTGACCTTGACCGGTAAGGGCAACTATGCGGGTTCTGTTGAGATCAAGTTCAACATCACCGCCAAGGCTCTGACCGCCAGCATGGTACGGGATATCGCTGCCCAGACTTATACCGGCAGCCCCATTGTTCCGGAACTGACAGTGAAAGATGGCGAGACTGCGCTGTCCAAAGACACGGACTATACAGTGAAGTACCAGAATAACCTTAATGCTGGCACAGCCACCGTGACCTTGACCGGTAAGGGCAATTACTCCGACTCCGTGAGCAAGACCTTTACCATTAAGCAGAAAGATGTGACTGCCCAACGCGATGCGACTGACATTCAGGTCGTGGTGGACAAGGGCACCTTTGATGCACCGACTTTCGGTGATGTGACGGGAACGCTGACTTACAGCTATGATGGCGCGACCAGTTATGACGCTATCGTGAAAAAGCTGGAGACGCTGCAGCTGGGTGCCACGGGTGACATCGGATACGCCTATACCGCAAACGGCAACTACACCGGTACCATCACCGGTAAGCTGCATTTTACGGTTGTAAATCTGCCTGCCGCAACGATCACAACTGCACCCGCCGCCAAGACCGGCCTGACCTTCAATGGCACGGAGCAGGTGCTGGTCAATGCCGGCAGCGGCATCACCGGCGGCACGCTGCAGTATAAGCTGGATGGCGGTTCTTACAATGCGGAACTGCCCAAGGCCACCAACGCCGGCAGCTACACCGTATACTACAAGGTCAAGGGCAACAACACCACCCACAGTGATTCCTCCGAGCAGAGCTTTACTGTGACCATTGCACCCAAGACCGTTACCGCCGCTGTGAGTGTTGAACCGACTTCCTACACTTACACGGGCGAGGCGATTGTGCCGACGACTGTGACAGTGAAGGATGGTACGACTGTCATTCCTGCCAGTGAGTACACTGTGACGTATGGCAACAATACTAATGCAGGTAAGGCAACTGTGACGGTGAAGGATCAGGATGGCGGCAACTACGTTGTCAGCGGCACCGCCACCTTTACCATCACCAAGGCGGAGCTTTCCGGTGTGACCGTGTCTCTGAAAGGCTGGACGTACGGCGATACCGCCAAGACACCCACCGTCTCCGGCAATCTGGGCGGCGGCAATGTCACATACCAGTACAAAGCCGATAACGCCAGCACCTACACCAGCACGGTTCCCACCAATGCGGGTACCTACACAGTGAAGGCGACCGTGGCGGAGAGCGCGAACTACAAGGCGGCAACAGCAACCGGATCCTTCACTATTGCACCCAAGACCGTCACCAACGTAGCAGTCACGCTTTCCCAGACCAGCTATGCCTATACTGGCAGAGCGTTCCAGCCCTCTGTGACAGTGAAGGACGGTACGACTGTCATTCCTGCCAGTGAGTATACCGTGGTGTACACCGACAACATCAATGTGGGCACGGCCACCGTGACCGTGAGTGACAGAGCCGGTGGTAACTACGTTGTCAGCGGCACCGCGACCTTCACCATCACCAAGGCGGCACTTTCTGGTGTGTCCGTGTCTTTGGGCGGCTGGACGTACGGCGATACAGCCAAGACCCCCACTGTCTCCGGCAATCTGGGCAATGCCAATGTGACCTATCAGTATAAGGCTGCCGATGCAGCTGATGAGACCTATACTAACGTCGTTCCCACCAATGCGGGCACCTACACAGTGAAGGCGACCGTGGCGGAGAGTGCGAACTATGCTGCTGCAACGGCAACTCGCAACTTCACCATCGTGCCCAAGGCCATCAGCAAGGCGACCGTGGAGAATATTGGCGAGCAAGAATTTACTGGTCGCACCATCACGCCGACCGTCACCGTAAAGGACGGTACAGTTGTGCTGACGGATGCGGATTATAGCGTGGCATACGCCAACAACATTGATGCCGGTACCGCAAACGTGACCATCACCGGCAAGGGCAACTATACCGGCAGCACGAGTGTGAAATTCACTATCGCCCAGGCTGCTGCGCCTGTGGTGGTGGATGACAGCGGCGCGACAGTGACTGCTCCTGATACAACGAAGGAAAATGTGGCAGGAAAGTTGAACGAAACCGGCAAGACCAAGTACAACAAGGACAGCAAGGGCGAAGTAACCACTGATAAGGAGATTATTCTCGGTAATGTGAAAAAGGCTATGGGCGTCACTGGTACCAATAGCACGATGATCACGGCTCAAGTGACCACCAGCGGCAGTGCGACCAAGGCGATGACAGTGTTGCCCTATGCTCAGGGTGCTGACAGCCGCAAGAATTTTACAGTAAAGAAGCTGAATGCCGACGGTACGATCGAAACGATCGACAGTAGAAACGTTGTAAAGATGGCAGCCGGCCTGAAGCTGGAACTGGAGGATGGTGCCATATATGCCATCAGCTGGACAACGCCCAGCAGCTCCGGCTCCGGCAGCTCCTACACCTCCGGGCAGTCCTTCACCACCGATTTGCCCGCCGACAGCATCAACAGGGTGACTGTTAATGGCAAGAAGCTGGACAGCAAGTACTACACCGTCAGCAGCAATGGCAGCGGCAGCATCGTGACGCTGACCGATGCCTACCTTGCCACCCTGAAGGCCGGCAAGTACACGGTGAAGATCGAGAACAAGACCCATGTGAGCACAGGCACATTCACCATCAAGGCGGATGGCACCCTGTCCTCCCCCAGGACGGCAGACGCCGGTATCGCGCTGTACGCGATGTTGGCCGTCAGCTCCCTGATGGGCACCGCTGTGGTCAGCAAGAAGCGCCGCAAGGCATAAAGCAATAACGCGCAATACCAAACCTTGAGTAGAGGGACGGTTCGGGTCAGTCCCGAACCGTCCCTTTTTTGACAATTTCCAGATTCTGCCTGATTTTCGCCCCGTGGGGCGCTGAACGGCAGAGCGACTGACTTCACACGGGCAATCGAAAATACCCGCAACACAAGTAAAAAAGAGCAAAGAACGGCATAGCCGTTAAGCTACACCGTTCCTTGCTTCAATGTTTTCCTAAGCCACCGCCGTTTCCCAAGCGGTGATTTTTTCAGCCTCTGCCCGCCGCGAAGTCCCCTCACTCCTGCGGCGTCAGCTCTCCGGTCTCCGTGTTGATGACGTAGCCGCGGATGGTCACGTCGGCGGGCATAAGCGGGTGGTTCCGCAGCAGCTCCACCGTCTCCGCCACGGACTTCTCCACGCAGTCGAACCCCCGCAGCCACGCCTCGAAATCGACGCCGCAGTAGCGCATCATGTCAATGTGGTCTTGGGAGATCCCCCGCTGGATGAGGTGGCGGATCATCATATCGGCGTTGATATGCGCCACGCCGCAGTCGTTGTGCCCGATGACCATGACCTCCTCCACGCCCAGCTCCACGATACCCACCAGCAGGCTCCGCACCGCGCTGTCAAAGGGTCCGGTGATCATGCCACCGGCGTTCTTGATGAGCTTCATATCGCCGTTGCGTATGCCCAACGCCGCCGGCAGCAGCTCCACCAGCCGCGTGTCCATGCAGGTGAGAATGGCGATCTTCTTGTCGGGGTACTTGCTGGTCTGGAACTTTTCATAACCCTTGGAGCGGACAAACTCGCGGTTATATGCCAGCATTTCTTCGATCATGGCGGTTCTTCTTTTCGCGTTTTCTCTATCATACCGGATTTCCCTCCCCCACGCAACCGGAATCTTCCGCCACAGCCTCCCTCCACCCAAAAATCCCGTGTGTTCCTCGTACAAAAGGGGGCTGCATCTGATTTTATCGCCAGAAAGCAGAAAAAGAGGGGTTCAAATCACGTCGAACGCCTCTCAGACGGCTCTGACATCCATGCTTGAAACCGTTAAAATCGGGGTGTGGAAAACCCCGGAAAGGCTTGATGCCATGCGGTTTTCACCGCATGGCATCTAAACCTGTTTGTTCATTTGGTGCCTCGTCGGGGATTTACCCCGCAAGGGGGTATAAACTTCGACTCCCCGGTGGCAAAACAGCAAAAGAGGAAGATACCAAAAGGTATCTTCCTCTTTTGGTGCCTCGTCGGGGATTCGAACCCCGGACACCCTG
>UMGC01081048.1_pt1 | contig 19945 bp, 15 predicted proteins | sample 1965151 | NCBI WGS metagenome assembly UMGC01 (sample SAMEA4836061, study PRJEB28245) | human gut metagenome | biome: gut microbiome; material: fecal sample | place: Denmark | collected 2008 | reverse complement strand
GGGCGGCAGCCGAACTTGCCGATGTCGTGCCCCGCGGCGGCGCCGGACACCAGCGCCACGTCCACCGGCGTGCCGCCCCGGTGCAGGGCGCGGGCGGCGGTGACGGCGATATGGTGGACACCGGCGATATGCTCCAGCGTGCGGTAGGGCGTGACCTCCAGCCCCAGCCGCATCAGCTCATAGACGTACTCCCGCTTCCACTGGCGCAGGAATTTTGTATAGGACGGGGCGCAGGCGCTGTCGGCCAGCTCCTGCTCCGTGAGGAAATCGAACGTCCACGCCGGGTCGTGGGGCAGCAGCTCCCCCTCGGCGGCGAACAGCACCTGCAGTACCGACAGCAGGAACACCGCGCCGGCGGCGTAAGGCTCCGCGCCGGTCCTTTCCGGGTACAAAAGCCGCCGGGCGTAGTCGTAGGCATAGCCCAGCCAGCCCTCCTGCGGCGCGCCGCCGCACAGGGCGTCCAGCTCCTCCCGGCACAGCGCCAGCACATCGGCGCAGCGCAGCCGCGCCCCGTTGAACAGCGGCGCAAAGCGCTGCATATAGCCCTCCGTCTCGATGCGGCGGAGCAGGTCGGCGTGACCGGCGAGGCAGTCGGCGGCAGGGCGGTCGGCCAGACGCCGACGCAGCGCCAGATCCATCTGGCGGATACGTTTTTTGTTCATAAGAAAAACCTCCGGCGGTGGGGAATCGTTTATACTAATAATAGGTCAAAGCGCCGTGCCGTGTCAATATTTCCCCACGGTTTTAGCGCCGGATTGTCGCTAAACCTTATACAGCTCTTAATCGTTCGTTCACAGTTTGTTCACGAATGGACGGTGCCGGTCATGGTATGATGAAAGCAAAGTGCGGAACCATCCCCCCTTCCCTTCCGTCTATAAGGGTAGGAAAATTTCCCCACGGCTCCGTGGGAGAGGAAAAGGAGACTACATCATGAAAAAAGCGGCATTTGTGCTGGCGCTGGTCATGCTGATGACCTGCATGGCCGGCTGCGGCAAGGTGGAGGGCGAAGCCTCCGTCCAGTCCGTGTCCATGATCTGCGGCCTTGGCTCCGTGGGTCTGGCGGATCGGTTCGCCGGCATCGTCAGTCCCCTGGGCGAGACGAAGATCAAGAAGGACGACTCCATGGCCGTGTCCGACATCCGGGTGAAGGTGGGCGACACGGTGAAGGAGGGCGACGTGCTGTTTACCTACGATCTCAGCGAGGCTCGGAGCAATCTGGAGATGGCGCAGCTGGAGCTGGAGCAGCTGAACGCCACGCTGGAGGATCAGAAGGCCGAGGTGGATCGCATCCAGAAGCTGATGGACGAGACGTATGACGACGCCACCAAGCGGCAGTACTCTCTCGACCTGCGGACAGCCAAGGCCAACGTGCTGACCACCCAGGGCAACATCGCCACCAAGAAGAAGGACATCGAAAAGCTGAAGACCAGCACCAAGAGCGCCGCCGTCACCTCCCCGGTGAACGGCGAGGTGCAGTCCATCAACGCCGACGGCGGCAACGACAACAACGGCAACGCCCTGCCGTTCATGACGGTGGTGGAGACGGGCGGCTTCCGTGTCAAGGGCTACGTCAACGAGAACAACGCCTCCGTGCTGACGCAGGGCACGGCGGTGGTGATCCGCTCCCGCGTCAGCGACCAGACGTGGAAGGGCAGCATCGACTCTATCGACTGGAACAACGCCCAGCAGACCCGCAGCGACTACGGCGACAGCGACACCGCCATGTCCAGCAAGTATCCCTTCTATGTGAAGCTGGAGGGCAAGGGCGACGGCCTGCTGATGGGGCAGCATGTGTACATCGAGCCGGACTACGGTCAGGAGGACGAGACGGACGCCAACGCCATCAACCTGCCCAGCTATTTCATCAACGATGCCGACGGCAGCCCGTGGGTCTGGGCAAAGAGCAGCAAGGATAAGCTGGAAAAGCGCAGCCTGAAGCTGGGCGAGTACAACGGGGAGACGGATACCTATCCCGTGCTGGACGGTCTGACGGCGGAGGACTACATCGCCTTCCCCGACGACAGCCTGAAGGCGGGCATGGCGTGCATCACCTATGACGACGCCACCTTTGACCCCGGCACCAGCGGCGGCGAGGTACACCCCGAGGGCGGCGGTGAAAAAATCGACGAAAACGTGCCCATGGACGGCATGGACGGCGGCGATATGCCCGCTGAGAACGACACCGTCACGGACGACGGCAGCACCGTGACCGTGCTGCCCGACGGCACGGCGGAGGCCACCGCGCCGGTGATCACACCGCCGAGGGAGGGCTGACCATGATCCTGGAAATGCGCGATATATGCAAGGACTACCCCATGGGCAAGGGCGTTGCACATATCCTGAAAAACGTGAACCTTGACGTGGAGGAGGGCGAGTACCTGGCCATCATGGGGCCCTCCGGCAGCGGCAAGACCACACTGATGAATCTGATCGGGTGTCTGGACGTGCCCACCAGCGGCAGCTATCTGCTGGGCGGGCGGGACGTGACCACCTGCAACGGCAAGCAGCTGGCGGAGGTGCGGAACAAGGAGCTGGGCTTCGTGTTCCAGAGCTTCAACCTGCTGCCCAAGCTGACGGCGCTGGAGAACGTGGCGCTGCCCCTGCTGTACGGCGGGGTGAAGAAGGCGGAGCGGCTGGAGCGCGCCCGCGCCGCGCTGGAGACGGTGGGTCTTTCCGACCGGGTGGAGCACCGCCCCGACCAGCTGTCCGGCGGACAGTGCCAGCGCGTGGCCATCGCCCGCGCCATCGTGGGCAAGCCCAAGCTGCTGCTGGCGGATGAGCCCACCGGCGCGCTGGACAGCGCCAGCGGCGCGGCGGTGATGGAGCTGTTCCAGCAGCTGCATCAGAGCGGCTCCACCATCATCATGATCACCCACGACCGTTCCATCGCCAAGCACGCCGCCAAGCTGATGACCATCCGGGACGGCGTGCTGTCGGGAGGTGACGACTATGAGTGAGAAGCTGAACCTGCGGGAAAAGCTGCATATCGGTGAAAAGCGCACCGGCGGCGAAAAGCCCCGCATGAGCAAAAAGCTGAAAAAGGGCATCATCATCGCCGCCTGCGCGGTGGGCGTGTGCGGCGCGGTGTGGGGCGGACTGACCATCGCCCGGAACGCCCAGCGCAGCGACGTGAAGGTGTACTCCGTCAACGATTTCTGCATGACCGACTACTGGGGCGACACCTCCACCACCAGCGGCATGGTGACAACGGACAAGATACAGAAGGTGTTCCTCTCCTCCAGCCAGACCGTCAACAAAGTCTGGGTGGCCGAGGGCGACACGGTGCGCAAGGGCGACAAGCTCATCAGCTACGACTCCACGCTGACCCAGGCCGCCGTGGAGCAGGCGAAGATCGACTACGACCGGCAGGACGAGAATCTGACCACCGCCAAGAACGAGCTGGAGTACCTGAAAAAGGCCAAGAACAAGGAGACGCTGAAGCAGGAGCTGGATAAGCTGACTGCCGAGCTGGACGCCCTGAAGAAGAAATACGACGAAGACCCCGCCCACCCCTACGACGGCGACGCGCCGGTGACGGAGGGGAAGATGGACTACAAAAAGACCATGACCGTCAAGGGCGCGGACGGCAGCGACCAGACGGTGAACGTCCTGTATTACAGCTGGCTGTCCGCCTCCCGGCTCAACGACAGCAAGGTGGAGGAAATTCTGACGAAGCTGGCCACCCTCCGCGCCGACAAGGATCACCCCTCCGTGGACACCTATGTGGTGCTGGTGCAGCGCTACGAGGACAAGGTGGGCGGCTATGTGGACAACACGGTGGGTCTGGTCATTACCGAGACGTATACCGCCGGTGACGACACCGCCGTTCCCGCCGTGCCGGGGAGCCGGAGCGTCTCCTTCTCCGTCCGCAGCGATCTGCCGGAGTTCGAGGACACCGAGCGCAAGTACGATGACGCGGCCATCAAGAAGCTCCAGCAGAAGATCAATCTGGCCAACATGTATCTGGAAAACTCCATGGAGCAGAAGGATCTGGCCAAGGCCATCGTGGACAAGGCGCAGGAGGTCAAGGAAAAAGAGGTCAACCAGCGGCTGGCAAAGCTGTCGCTGGATAAGAAGATCAAGGAGCTGGGCGACGGCAACGTGTATGCGGAGTTCGACGGCACCGTGAAGGCCGTCCGGAATGCCGACGAAGCCTATAACAACAGCGAGGCGGTCATTGAGCTGTCCGGCGGCGGCGGGTACTACGTTACCGGCACCCTCAGCGAGATGGAGCTGGGCAGCGTAAAGGTGGGCGATACCGTGTCCATCAGCAGCTGGATGACCGGCGCAGCCTGCGAGGGCACCATCGTGTCCATCGACGATTACCCCACCACCAGCGGCAACAGCTGGGGCGACGGCAACAGAAACGTGTCCTACTACCCCTTCAAGGCGTTCGTGGAGGAGGATGCCGCCCTGCAGGCCAACGACTATGTGGATATCCAGTACCAGAAGGCCGGCACGCAGGAGCAGGGCAACAGCCTGTATCTGCAAAGCTGGTTCATCCGCACCGACAACGGCAAGAGCTACGTCATGGCGCGGAACGAGGACGGCAGGCTGGAGCAGCGCTGGGTGCAGACCGGCCGCGACCTGTGGGGCAGCTATACCCAGATACGCGGCGGGCTGACCACCGATGACTACGTGGCGTTCCCCTACGGGCGCGACGTGGTGGAGGGCGCCCGGACGGTGGAGGCCGCCGCCGATGAGCTGTACAACGACGGTCTGTAAAGGAGGCGGGATATCATGTTGGAAAATATCAATCTCGCCCTGCAGGGCGTTTGGAGCCACAAGCTGCGGTCGTTCCTGACCATGCTGGGCATCATCATCGGCATCGCAGCCATCATCACCATCGTGTCCACCATTCAGGGCACCAACGAGCAGATCAAGCAGAACCTCATCGGCGCGGGCAACAACGTGGTGCGCGTCACCATCAGCGCCACGGACAGCCAGAACTACTTCGACCTGAACTACTCCGCCCTGCCGGAGGGCATCGACCCCGTCACCGGCGACATGCGGGATGAGATGGAGAAGCTGGGCGGCGTGTCGCTGGTGAGCATGTACCATGTGCGCCAGTGGTGCGACAACGTGTACGTGGGCAACAGCGCCTTCAGCGGCTCCCTGTACGGCGTGGACGACCACTATCTCACCGCCGTGGATTACGCCGTGAACTACGGCCGCGCCTTTACGGACGCGGACTTTACCCAGCGGCGCTGCGTGGCGCTGATCGACACCAAGTCGGCGCAGTCCCTGTTCCAGGGCGAGAACCCCATCGGCGGCACCATCGAGATACAGGGCGAGCCGTTCACCGTGGTGGGCGTGGTGTCCTCCCGTTCCAGCTCCGGCCCCGTGATCAACAGCTTCCAGGACTACCAGATGTACGCCGGCAGCACGGCGGGCACCATCTTCATCCCGGAGGTGTGGTGGTCGGTGCCCTATCGGTACGACGAGCCGCAGTACGCCGCCGTCCGCGCCACCAGCACCAACGACATGACCGCCGCCGGTGACAACGTGGCTAAGTACCTGAACGAAAACGTCATCCGCACCACCAAGTACAAGTACGAGTCCAAGGATCTCCTCCAGCAGGCCAGCGACCTGCAGAGCCTGTCGGAATCCACCAACAAGCAGCTGATCTGGATCGCCGCCATCTCTCTGGTGGTGGGCGGCATCGGCGTGATGAACATCATGCTGGTGTCCGTAACGGAGCGCACCCGCGAGATCGGCCTGAAGATCGCCATCGGCGCCCAGCAGAGCCGCATCCGCTGGCAGTTCCTGACGGAGGCGGCGGTGCTGACCAGCATGGGCGGCATTCTGGGCGTAGCCACGGGCATCGGCCTTGCGGAGATGATGTCCCACATCATGGGCACGCCGGTGGCCATCAGCGTGCCGGCCTGCATTATCGCCGTGGCCTTCTCCATGGTCATCGGCGTGGTGTTCGGCCTTGTGCCCGCGGTAAAGGCCTCGAAGCTGAACCCCATCGAAGCCCTCCGCCGGGAGTGAGAAACCGCATATACGCAAAAAAGAAGCACCCGCGGGTGCTTCTTTTTTTGCGTATATGCACTTACTGCGGCAGCTCGCCGGGTGCCACGAGGATGATCTTGTCCGCGCGGTCGTAGTCGCTGTACGCCTCCTTGGTGCTGCGCAGCAGCGTGCCGTCCCCGGCGTAGACGTTGCGATAGGTCTGCACGGCGTAGCCGTTGTGCCCGTACTGCTCCACCTCCGTGGTGCCGGGGGCGATGCGCTCGGACTCCTGATAGACCGTTTTCCGCTCGGAGTAGGACAGGAACTGGTTGGTCATCTCCACATAATTGTCGTTGGTCTTGGTGCCCAGCAGGGTGATGGTCAGCTGGTTCGTCTCGTCGTTATAGCTGGTGGTGATCTTGATGGGATAGTCCGTGCTGTTGCGGAAGGCGAAGTCGGGGCCGCCCCAGCTGACCGTGGCGTCGCAGCCGGTGACAGGCATGTAGCCGGGGTCGAACATGTGGGCGTACCGCAGGACGATCTTCAGGTCAGCCATCAGCGCGGCGTAGTACAGCGTGGAGGACACCTGACATATCCCGCCGCCGATGGAGGTGACGGTCTTGCCGCCGGAATAGGCCGCGGCGGGCTGGAAGCCCCGGGCTTCCGTCCGCTGTCCCACGGTGGCGTTGTACCAGAACTCCTCGCCGGGGTTGTAGATGCGTCCGTCGATGGCGGCGGAGGCCAGCTTGATGTTCTGCCGCCGTCCCCAGGGTCCGGCGCAGGTGGTGGTGCAGGTGCCGATCACATCCCGGAACATGGCCGTCTCCAGCTCCTCGGTGGAGGCGGGCGGGAACTGCACCTGCGCGTCCGCCAGGAATTCCGTGCCGGGCGCGGCGGCGTCCAGCTGCTTCTGCACCGTCTCCACGTCGAACTGCACGCCGATGCGGGACTGGGTGGGCTTGCCGGTGGCGCGGTCGTAGGTGGCGGCGGCCATGGTGCCGGCTATGTCGTCATGGAGCTGCTGCACGTCCAGGGGCTTGGCGGTATGGGGCGCGAAAACGCACTCCACCCGCCGCGCCGCAACGGACAGATCGCGGTTGCCAAGCCGCTTGATCAGTTCGGTGCGCAGCGCCGCCGCGTCCAGCTTCTCGCCGTCCTTCGGCTTGGTGATGTACAGCCCCTCGCCCTCCGCCAGTCGGTAACCGCCGTCCACCACGGTGCAGCCCACGGTGTCGGCTATGCTGTCACATTGGGCGGTGAGGGTGGTCTCATCCATGTCCAGCTGGGGCGTTACGTCCACGCCCTTGCACCAGCTTTCGATGAACCGCCAGCCGCCCCGCAGGAACGACGTCACCTGGCCGCCCCAGCCGCGCGCCTGTATGTCGCACCCGGCGGCCTGAGAGACGTAAAAGGGCAGGACGGTCACGCCCAGCCGGGACAGGGACACGCTGCCGATCTCCTGCCCGTCACGGGTTAGACTGAAGGTCATGCCGTCCAGCAGGGCGTCCCCCTGCTCCGTCCACAGCTTCTCCACCTGCTGGGTGGACATGCGGGACACGTCCATGCCCAGTACCGACGTGCCGGGAAAGGCCACATGGGAGTACAGTACGCCGGCGGCCACGCAGCAGCCCGCATAGGCCAGCACCAGCACCGCCGCGATGATACCCACGATCAGCCCGGCCTTTTTCCCGCCGGACAGGGGCTTTTTTTCCGGTTTTTCCGGCTCTGCCAGCCGTCTGCCGGTCTTTTCCGGCGCGGTGGGCGCTTCCGTTGTAACAGAGGACACACTGGTTTCTTCGCTCATGCTGTCCCCCTCCTTTGCATCGTAGTTTCTGTATTGTACCACGGTTTCCGGAGGAATGGGTTACAAATCCGTTACGAGCGCTTACCCGGCAGCGGGACGGCGGGTCTTGGGGATGCGCACGGTCAGGCATATCTCACTGTCGGTGTCCTGCCGCGCCACCTGCGCCCCCACGCCCGCGCCCTGCATCAGCCGGATGCCCCGCTCCACGCTGTTGAGGAACAGGCGCACGTCCTTGATGATATACGCGCTGCGCCGGTGGGGCGGCGTGGTCTGGTTCTCTGCCGCCAGCCGGTCTATGTACGCCTCCGCCGCCGCCACGTTCATACCCGTTTTACCGATGTGCTCCACGGCGCGGAGCCGCTGCTCCCCGTCGCACAGCCGCAGCAGCGCACGGGCGTGGCGCTCCGTCAGGCCATAGCGGTGCAGCGCGTCCACCACCGGCTCCTCCAGCCGCAGCAGCCGCAGCTTGTTGGCCACCGCCGACTGGCTGCGCCCCAGCTTTTCCGCCGCCTGCTGCTGGCTCAGGCCGTAGCGCCGCAGCAGCCGGGCGATGGCCTCCGCCTCCTCCATATAGTCCAGATCCCGCCGCTGGAGGTTCTCGATCAGCGCCAGCAGCGCCGCGTCCTCCTCGTCCACCCGCGCCAGCAGACACGGCACCTGCCGCAGCCCGGCGATCCGCGCCGCCCGCCAGCGGCGCTCCCCCGCCACCAGCTGGTACACGCCTCCCTGCTGCCGGACGGTCAGTGGCTGCAAAATGCCGTAGGCGGCGATGCTGGCCGCCAGCTCCTGCAAGCCCTCCGGGTCGAACCGGCGGCGGGGCTGCTGGGGATTGGGTCGTATGTCGTTGATGGGCACATAGCGCACGCGGCTGGATAAAAACTCGCTCTTCTGTTCCTTTTTCACGGGACTCCCCCCTCCTTTTGTCCCCATTTTACGCCATGACCGGCGCGAAAGAGGGCGAAAAGCGGCGGGAAATAAAAAAAGAGGGACGGCGCTGCCGTCCCGTATATACTCTGTCATTGCGAGGAGTACCCCAAGGGCACTTGCTTCGCGGCGCAAAGCGACGCGGCAATCCGTTTCTCTTTTTTGAAAGGATGGATTCCCGCGCCAGTCTGCGGACTGGCTCGGAATGACAGTGCTTCGCGCTGCAGGGGCTCTGTCCGCCCCCTTGACAAACCAAACCGGATGGGTATAATAGTAGATAGAAGGGGACGCTGCGACAAGCGGTCAGCCCCTTTCAGATGGTAGTTTTATCGAGCAATATGCTCACAAAAACCGTCACCGTGCAGGGTGGCGGTTTTTGCTTTTCAGTCGTTGGACTCGTATCGAGATCGAATGACCCAGAATATGAATCGTAAACACGAAAAACATGTATGTCACCCCCTTTCGGGGCTGTGACTAACCGCCTGCCGTTTATTGCAGTGTCCTTGTGATGCAGTATACACCGTAGGCGGTTTTTTGTCAAATATCGGCGGGACGCACGGATCCCGCCCTACAAAGGATCACGGTAGACCGAACGTAAAGAGACACATCCCGCTCACCGCTTCCTCCGGATGTCCTCCCCGAAGAAGGGCAAAATCTCGTATCCGCCCTCGATGCGGGAGAGAATGGCCGCGCCGTAGCGCTGCCCCAGCTCCTCCGGCGCCAGATTGGTGCTGATGATGGTGGAGCGCCCGGCGATCATCCGTCCGTTCACCAGCTGGTACAGCGCGCTCTGGACGAAGGAGGTGGTCATCTCCGTGCCCAGATCGTCCAGGATCAGCAGGTCGCAGCTCTCACAGCGGCGCACCTCCGCCGCCGTCTCCTCGTCGGGGCGGAACTTGTCGTTTTCCAGCTTGGCGAAGATGCTGATGGCCGTGTCGTACACCACGGAGAAGCCGCTTTCGCTGACCACCCGTGCGATGCAGGCGGACAGAAACGTCTTGCCCAGCCCCGTGCCGCCGGACAGCAGCAGGTCGCCGCCGCCCCGGGAGAACTGGCAGGCGAAGTCCCGGCACACGTCAAAATTCCGCTCCATATTGGCCCGGGGCGAGATGCCGTAGCTCTCCCACTCCGTGCTGTCGTACAGGTCGAAGCGGAACGTCTCGAACCGCGCCTCGCCCAGCGGCAGCAGGCGGGACAGCTCCTGCAGCTGCTCCCGTGCGTAATACTGCCGCAGGCAGCGGCACACGCCCTTTTTGTCATAGCCCGTGTCGCCGCAGAGGGGGCAGGCGGGCTTGTCCTCCAGATAGTCGGCGGGATAGCCCAGCTCCGTCAGCAGCTGCGCCCGCTCCTGCTGCAACGCCAGATTCTCGTCCCGCAGGGCGCGGATGGCCGGCAGGGGATCCTCCCCCTTTTTGGCGGCGGCGGCCACGATGCGGCTCATGGTGCCCCGCAGGGTGCGCTCGATCTCCTCCAGCCGGGGCTGGCGGGCGTACAGCATCCGGCGGCGCTGCTCCATCTCCGCCGCCCGGCGCTGCCTGGCCTGATCGAAGCGAGCCAGCGCCCGCTGCATGATGACTCCGTCGTATGCCATACTCTCACCTCTTTATGTAGCGGCGCATCCACGCGTCCTTGTCCCCGGCAGGGGCGGCGGGCTTGGCGGGAGACGTTCTCCCTCCCTGCTCGCCCTGCTCCACCTGATGCACGCTGTGCCAGCCGGCCTCGTGCCAGCGGCGCAGGATGCCGTTGAGATACCGCCAGTTCATATCCTTCTTGTAAAATACCGTGCGCTCATAGGCCAGCGCCACCGTCTCCGGCGGGAAGCCCATGTCCATCCACTGGGTGATGTAGCGCCGCTCCGCGTCCACCATCTGGCGCTGGGGCAGGTGCAGCGCGCGCATGTAGGCGGCGGACTTCTCCTCCCGCTGCGCCCATTTTTTCAGGTACGCGGCGGCGGCGGTCTGGTCGAAGATGCCCAGCTGCGCCCAGTGATAGCCCTCCTTCTCGATCTGCCGCAGGGTGGGACGCCGTCCCTCTCCCCACTGGCGGCGCGCCCGCTCCACGCAGTGGCACACCAGCAGATAGATCACGTCCGCGGGCATGCCGATCTGGTCGTACAGCCCCGCCAGGATCTGCAGGTCGGCGGTGCGCAGCTTCTTGCCCAGCTGCTGCTCCGTCTGGGGGATCAGCAGGCGGAAGCCCTCGTTGTCCGTCAGCAGCCCGGCGATGTCCTGAGACGTGTACACCGGGCGCTCCTCCGCCGGGGCGGGCGGCGCGTCCTCCGCCGGGCGGGGCAGAATGCCCAGCTGCTGCAGCACCCGCTCCGCCGCGTCGATGCGCAGGCGGCTGATGGGCAGCGCCCGCTCCAGCTCCTCCGGGGTCACGCCCCGTCCGAACCGGCACAGCGCCAGATACAGGAGCGCCGCATCGCCCTGTCCGCTTTGCAGCAGCTTGTCCGCGGCGGCGGTGCTCAGCGTCAGCTGCTCCTTGCCATCGCGCAGGATATAGCCCTCCATGGCGCTCCCTCCCTTCTCATAGTGACCCCTATTCTACACGAAAACCGCCGCAACGTAAAGCGGGGCGGGACAACTTTTTACAAATTTCCGCTTTTCGGCAAAATACCCTTTCCTCCGCCGGATTTTATGCTATAATGGATCCTGTATCGGTATATACAACTTTCTAATACGTTTCTATTTAACATACAAGGAGGAGCTTGCTATGGCGAACCGGGTAACGATGACGATCTGCGGCACGGAGTACATCCTCGTGGCCGAGGAGGACGCCGCCTACATGGAGAAGATCGGTTCCATGGTGGACACGGAGATGCGCAGCCTGATGGACAGCGCCCACATGAGCCGCGACGCGGCGGCGGTGCTGGCGGCGGTGAATCTGGCCGACCAGCTGACGAAGGCGCAGGAGGGCGCGGAGAATCTGCGCCGGCAGGTCAAGACGTATCTGGACGAGGCCAGCCGCGCCAAGAGCGAGGCCGCCGAGCTGCGCCGCAAGCTCCAGAACGCCCAGAACCAGAACAACCGCCGGGGATGATGGAGCTGCTGTCCCCCGCAGGCGGGTATGAGGCGCTGGTGGCCGCCGTACAGAGCGGTGCTGACGCGGTATATATGGGCTTCGGCGCCTTCAACGCCCGGCGGGGCGCCCGGAACTTCACCGACGAGGACTTCGCATCGGCGGTTCGCTATTGCCATCTGCGGGGCGTGCGGGTGTTCCTAACGCTGAACACGCTGGTCACCGACCGGGAGCTGCCCGCGGCGGCGGACGCGCTGCGCCGCGCCAGCGCCATGGGCGTGGACGCGGTGCTGGTGCAGGACTGGGGGCTTCTGGCGCTGGCGCGGGAGATCGTGCCCGACCTGCCCCTTCACGCCAGCACGCAGATGAGCCTGTTCTCCCTGGGCGGCGCCAACGAAGCGGCGGCGCTGGGCATGGAGCGGGTGGTGCTGGCGCGGGAGCTGAACCGGGACGAGGTGCGGGAGATATGCGCGGGCTGCGGCGCGGAGGTGGAGATCTTCGGCCACGGCGCACTGTGCATGTGCTACTCGGGTCAGTGCGAGATGAGCGCCGTGCTGGGACAGCGCAGCGGCAACCGGGGCGCGTGCGCCCAGCCCTGCCGCCTGCCCTACGGCGTGAACGCCCCGTGCAGGGGCGCCTATCCCCTGAGCCTGAAGGACGCCAACCTGTCCGCCTATTTACAGGACATGGAGCGCATGGGCGTGGACTGCCTGAAGATCGAGGGGCGGCTGAAGCGCCCGGAATACGTGGCGGTGGTGACGGGCATCTACCGCCGCCTGCTGGACGAAAAGCGCCCGCCCACGGCGGAGGAATCCGCCGCGCTGGAGCAGGCCTTCTCCCGCAGCGGCTTTACGGACGGCTATTGGCTGGGCAGGAAGGGCAAGGCCATGTTCGGCACCCGGCCGGAGAACGTGCCGGAGCCGAAGGAGCTGTTCGCCCGCGCCCGCGAGACATACGAAAACGGAAAAGAGAACCGGAAAATACCGGTGAACCTGCGGCTGACGGTGCGCCGGGGCGGACCGGTGCGGCTGAGCGGCGCGTGCGCCGTCCGCAGCGGCGTGACCATAGCCTTGGCCACGGGCGACGCGCCGGAGGAAGCCCGGAACCGGGCGGTGACGGCGGAGGAGCTGGCCCAGCGCCTCTCCAAGACCGGCGGCACCGTGTTCACGGCGGACAGCGTGGAGGTGGAGCTGGACGAGGGGCTGATGGTGTCCGCCAGTGCGATCAACGGCCTGCGGCGGGAGCTGCTGGACGAGCTGGCAGCGCGGCGGCAGGACATCCCGAAACGGCGGGAGCTGCCCGCCTCTCCCCTGCCGGACGCGCCGGCGGGCGCGGAGCGGATGGCGTTCACCGTGTCCATCGCCCGCGCCGACCAGCTGACGGAAGCGCTGCTGGCGGAAAAGCCCGCCATCGTGTATATTCCGGCGGAGCTGCTGGATACCATGGACTTGTCCGCCTGTGCCGGGCGGACGGAGCTGTGCGCCGTGCTGCCCAGGGTGTTCCGCACGGCGGACGAGCAGCCCCTGCGGGCCATATTGGAGCGGCACCCGGAGGTCACGTCCGTGACCGTCGGCAACTGGGGGCACATGCCCATCGTCCGGGGTCTGGGAAAGACGCTGCGGGGCGACCTGGGTCTGAACGTGTACAACAGCCGCGCCGTGGCCTTCTGGCGGGAGCAGGGGCTGACCTCTGTGACGGCCAGTCTGGAGCTGCGGTGGCAGCAGGTGCGCGATCTGGGCAAGTACGCGGACTGCGAGGCCGTGATCTACGGCCGGCTGCCGCTGATGATCACGGAGAACTGCGTGACGAAGAACAGCGTGGGCTGTGCCCACGGCGCAGGCAGCGTGCTGACCGACAGGACGGGGGCGCAGTTCCCGGTGCTGTGCGCCTACGGCTGCCGGTGCGAGATCGAGAACGGCAAGGTGCTGGTGCTGGCGGACAAGCCGGAGGTGTTCCGGTGCGGCCTGCGGTACGGGCGGCTGCGGTTCACCACGGAGACGGCGGAGGAATGCGCCGCCATCCTCCGCGCCCACAACGCCGGGACGATCACGGCGGACGCGGACACCACGCGGGGGCTTTTTTACCGGGGCGTGGAGTGAGGACGCACCGGGCAGGTGGTTTACCACGTCTGCCGTAGGGCGGCGCGGAGCGGGCGGACAGAGTCGTCCGCCCCTACACGCTCTGTCATTGCGAGCCAGTGCTCACACTGGCGCGGCAATCCGTTCCCAGCGCGGCGCTGCCGCGCTGACGGGACGTCGAGGACGCCGTCCCCTACGGGACGGTTATTGGCGGCGTTTCATACGGGACGTCGGGACGGCGGAATCCGCCGCAAAACGCAAAACACATTGTATAATCAAATCAAAATATTACATCTTGTATTTATTCTATCAGGAAAAAGGTGCTATTATGGAGCTGAAGATCAAACCCCTGTCCCCGAAGATCGGGACGGACATCCCCCTTCCCCGCTTTGCCACGGCGGGCGCGGCGTGCATGGATCTGTGCGCCTGCGTGGACGAGGCCGTGACCCTGAACGCCGGCGAGCGGCGGCTGGTGCCCACGGGCATCGCCATCGCGCTGCCGTCGCCGGAGTATGTGGCGCTGGTGTTCGCCCGCAGCGGGCTGGGCATCAAGAGGGGCGTGTGCCTGTCCAACGGCGTGGGCGTCATCGACAGCGACTACCGGGGCGAGATCGGCGTAGGGTTGGTGAACCTGGGCGACGCGCCCTACACGGTGCAGCCCGGCGACCGCATCGCCCAACTGATGGTGGTGCCGGTGGTGCAGCCCGCCGTGACGGTGGTAGAGGATCTGGACGAGACGGAGCGGGGCGCAGGCGGCTTCGGCTCCACAGGCAGGTGACGGATATGGCGAGGATCGTGCTGGCCTCTGGCTCTCCCCGGCGGCAGGAGCTTTTGCAGCGGATGGGCGTCTCTGATTTCACCGTCCGCGTACCGCAGGTGGAGGAGTATTTTCCCGCCGGGCTGACCCCGCAGGAGACGGTGTGCTACATCTCCCGGGAGAAGTCCCAGGCGGTGGACGCGGCGGAGGATGAGATCGTCATCACGGCGGACACCATGGTGTTTCTGGACGACAGGAAGCTGGGCAAGCCCGCCGATGAGCGGGAGGCGCTGGAGATGCTGACGGCCCTGCAGGGTCGCCGCCACACGGTATGCACCGGCGTGACGGTGCGGCAGGGGCAGCGGCTGCTGACCCGCGCCCAGTCCACGGACGTGTACTTCCGCCCGGCCACGGAGCGGGAGCTGCGCGCCTACATCGCCGGGGGCGAGCCTATGGACAAGGCGGGCGCTTACGGCGTGCAGGGACAGGGCGCGCTGCTGGTGGAGCGCATCGACGGGGACTTTTTCAACGTGATGGGTCTGCCGGTGGTGCTGCTGGAGGAGATGCTGCGGGAATTCGGCGTGGTGCTGCTGGGGTAACACAACATGAAGCGATTTTTTACGAAAACGGGAATATGGCTGCTGGCAGCGGCGGCGACCATCGCGGTGGTGCTGTGCGTAGTGTCGGCTCTCGGCTCCGGTACGGGGCTGCTGCACAACGCGCTGGGCGTCATCGCCTCGCCCTTCCGGGCGGCGGGCTCCGCCGTGGCGGGCTGGGTGGACGGCATCAGCGACCGGTTCGACAGCGTGGAGCAGCTTCAGGAGGAGAACGACGAGCTGCGGCGGCAGATCGCGGAGCTGGAAAAGCAGCTGCGCTCCGCCGAGAGCGCCGCGGAGGAGAACCGCGACCTGCGGGAGCTGCTGGGTCTGCGGCAGCAGCGCAGCGATCTGACCTTCGAGGCGGCGCGGGTCACCCAGCGGGATGTCTCCAACTGGGCCAGCACGCTGGTGCTGAACCGAGGCAGCCAACATGGTGTGGCCGTGGGCAACTGTGCCGTGGACAGCGCCGGGAACCTGGCCGGTGTCATCACGGAGGTGGGGCTGAACTGGAGCCGCCTTGCCACGGTGCTGGACACGGAGTCCCAGTTCGGCGCCACGGTGTTCCGCACCGGCGAGACGGCGGTGGCCGGCGGCGAGCTGGAGCTGATGGCCGAGGGCAAGCTGCGGCTGCAATATCTGGCGGACAGCGCCAGCCTCATCAAGGGCGACGTGGTGGTCACGTCGGGCTTGGGCGGCTACTATCCCTCCGGGCTGGTGATCGGCACGGTGGAGGCGGTGCAGACCGACGACGGCGGGCTGGCGCGGTACGCGGTGCTGGAGCCGGGGTGCAGCGTGGACGAGATGAAGGAGCTGTTTATCATCACGGATTTTGACGTGATCGAGTGAAAGACGGAGGACGGACATGACGCGGCGTGCAACGGCCATCAAGTGGATATGCTACTGTCTGGGCGCGCTGGTGCTGGTGCTGGTGCAGAGCGCGGTGCTGGTGCATGTGCGGATATGGGGCGTACACCCCTTTATCCTGCCGGCCATCGCGGTGATACCCGCCACGCTGGAGCGCGGCGAGCAGGGACTGCTGTACGGCGCGTTCTTTGGGCTGGCGTGCGACCTGCTGGCGCCGGTGGCGGGCATGCCCTGCTTCTATTTCCTGGTGTTCCTGCTGGGCGCGGCGGCGGCATGGCTGCTGAGCGGGCAGGTCATCATGGCGGGCGTGGTGTGCTCCGTGGCGGTGACGGCGGTGTGCATGGTGATATGCGCGCTGCTGCACGCGGCGGTGATGGCCGGGCAGAGCGGCTTTGACATGGGCGCGGCATCGTGGCTGGCGCTGCGGGAGCTGGCGGTGAGCCTGCCCTTCGCGGCGGCGGTGCACCCCCTGCTTGCATGGGTGCGGACACGCGCTCTGGACGATTAGACCCTCGGAGGAGGAGGGAACTATGATGAAGAACCCCCACCCCGCCCGGCGGCGGGTGTATATGCTGCTGGGCTTTTTTGGCGCTTTCCTGCTGCTGTTCTTCGCCGTGCTGTACGACGCGCAGGTGGTACACGGCAGCGAGAACCGGGCGAAGTCCATCACCAGCAACACCGCCAGCGAGACGGTGACGGCCTCCCGCGGCATTATCACCGACCGCAACGGCAAGGTACTGGTCAGCAACCGGCTGGCCTATACGCTGGTGTTCGACAAGAGCGCCTTCGGCAAGGACGACGGCGCGCTGAACGACGCTATATGGCGGCTGATCCAACTGTGTCAGGAGCTGGACGTGCCGCGGAACGACACCCTGCCCATGACCACGGGGGTGATCCCCCAGCTGAAGGCCGCAGCCCGCTCCAACGCCTTTCAGGAGTATCTGAAGGACAACGAGCTGCCGGTGAACGCCTCCGCCTCGGAGCTGATCGGCGCCCTGCGGGAGCTGTACGCCATCGATGAGCGCTATACCACGGCGCAGGCGCGGCTCATCGCCGGCGTGCGCTATGAGCTGGACGGGCGCAGCAGCTATACCTTCGCCGAGGACGTGTCCTCGGAGCTGATCAGCCGCATCACCGACGGGCACTATGAGGGCGTGACCATCAAGACGGCGGCGGCGCGGGTATACAACACCAAGCTGGCGGCGCACATTCTGGGCACCGTGGGCGCTATATGGCAGGAGGAGTGGCGCAGCGACGAAAAAACCGGCTATGTGGGCTACGCGGATCGGGGCTACTCCATGAACGATCTGGTGGGCAAGGACGGCGTGGAGAAGGCCTTTGAGGAATATCTCCACGGCGTGGACGGCAGACGGCTCATCACCACCGACGAAAACGGCAAGCTCACCGGCGAGCTGTACACCCGCAAGCCCCAGCCCGGCGGCACCGTGGCGCTGACCATCGACATCGACCTCCAGCAGGTGGCGGAGGACACGCTGGCCAGCACCATTCAGGGCATGGTGGACAAGGACAGCAACGAGCGCGGCGGCGCTGTGGCCGTGGTGCAGGTGGGCACCGGCGAGGTGCTGGCACTGGCCAGCTATCCCACCTACGATCTGGAGACGTTCAACCAGAACTACGAGGAGCTGGCGGCCGACGAGCGGCTGCCTATGTTCAACCGCGCCACCCAGGGCATTTACGCCCCCGGCTCCACCTTCAAGCTGTGTACCTCCGTGGCGGCGCTGGAGGAGGGCATCATCACCCCCACCACCATCATCCAGGACAAGGGTATCTACACCTATTACAAAGATCCGCAGCCCATGTGCTGGATCTGGCGGCAGGCGCGCACCACCCACGGGCGCATCAACGTCAGCCAGGCCATCGTGGATTCCTGCAACTACTTCTACTACGAGGTGGGACGACTGACGGGCATCAAGAAGCTGGACGAATACGCCACAGCCTTCGGCCTGGGGCAGCACACCGGCATCGAGATCGGGGACGAGAGCGGCGTGCTGGCCTCGCCGGAGTGGGCGAAAGCCCACGACCGGGAGTGGACGGACGGCCAGACCATCACGGCGGCCATCGGACAGTCCTACAACCTGTTCACCCCCCTGCAGCTGGCCAACTATGTGGCCACGCTGGTGTCCGGCGGCGAGCATTACGAGGCGCATCTTCTGAAAAACGTGAAATCTTACGATAATTCTCGTATTATCGACGTATACGACAAGGGGACGCTGAACGAGATGCACATCTCGGAATCCACCATGGCGGCGGTGACAAAGGGCATGCACGACCTGACCCACGACTCGCTGCAGGGCGCGTTCTCCCGCTGCGTAGTGGAGGCGGGCGCCAAGACCGGCTCGGCGCAGGTGGGCACGGACATCGCCAACGGCACCTTCGTGGCCTACGCGCCCTATGACGATCCGGAGATCGCCATCGCCATCGTGGTGGAGAAGGGCGGCAGCGGCAGTCTGCTGGCCAACGCCGCCGTGGACATCATCAACGCGTGGTTCACCCGGGGCGGCAGCAGCGCTTCGCTGGGCGAGAACACACTTTTGCAGTAACGCGCCACGCCCACAGGCGGCGCGCATGAGGACAGTATGGGACCTGTATTTGATTCAAGAGACAAGCGGTATAAAGACCCCTTCGGCGCGGCGGCCTGCTCTGCGGACATCCGCTTCGCGCTGGAGGACGAGACGTATTACGGCTGCGAGCTGCTGGTATACCGGGAGTTCGCCGGAAAAGAGGACGTGTGCGCCCTGCCGCCGGCGGAGGGCGGCTTTGCCGGGACATACACCGCCCCGGCGGAGGCCGACCTGTGCTGGTACGCCTTCCGGCTGACGGACGGCGACGGCCATCTGGTTTGGTTCGGCAAAAACGGCGTGCAGGACGCGCCGGAGAAGCTGATGCGCTGGCAGCTGACGGTGTACGAGGACACGGCCACGCCGGAGTGGTTCGGCGAGGGCGTCACCTATCAGATCTTCCCCGACCGGTTCCGTCGGGTGGCCATGCCGGACGTGTCCTCCATGGTGGGACGGCGCTGGCTCCACGAGAGCTGGGGCGACCGGCCGGTGTTCCTGCCGGAGGTCAACGGCGAGATCACCAACCGGGACTTCTTCGGCGGCTCGCTGGCGGGCATCACGGAGAAGCTGGACTATCTGCGCGGGCTGGGCGTGACCACCCTGTACCTGAACCCCATTTTCGAGGCCGCCAGCAACCACCGCTACGACACGGCGGACTACCGCGCCATCGACCCGCTGCTGGGCAGCAAGGAGGACTTCCGCGCCCTGTGCGACGGGGCGCATGAGCGGGGCATGCGGGTGATACTGGACGGCGTGTTCAACCACACCGGCAGCAACAGCCGCTATTTCAACGCCGAGGGGTACTATCCCTCCCTGGGCGCGGCGCAGAGCCAAAGCTCCCCCTATTACCGCTGGTACAGCTTTCACCCGTGGCCGTCGGAGTACGACGCGTGGTGGGGCGTGCGGACGCTGCCCGCCGTCAACGAGGAGCAGCCGGACTACCGGGACTTCATCTTCGGCGGCGAGGACAGCGTGGTGCGGCACTGGCTGCGCTGCGGCGCGGACGGCTGGCGGCTGGACGTGGCGGACGAGCTGCCCGGCGACTTTATCGAGGGCATCCGCCGCGCCATAGACGCGGAGAAGCCCGGCGGCTATCTGCTGGGCGAGGTGTGGGAGGACGGCAGCAACAAGATCGCCTACTCCCGCCGGCGGCGGTATCTGCTGGGGCGGGAGACACACGGTCTGATGAACTACCCCTTCCGCACGGCGCTGCTGCAATGGCTGGGCGGCGGCGACGCGGCGGCCTTCCGGGAGAGCATGGAGACGATACGGGAGAACTATCCCCCGGCGGCCTTTTACGGCGCCATGAACTTTCTGGGCACCCACGACACGCCCCGCATCCTGACGCTGCTGGGCGCGGCGCA
>UMGC01080157.1_pt1 | contig 20258 bp, 19 predicted proteins | sample 1965151 | NCBI WGS metagenome assembly UMGC01 (sample SAMEA4836061, study PRJEB28245) | human gut metagenome | biome: gut microbiome; material: fecal sample | place: Denmark | collected 2008 | reverse complement strand
GCAGTATCCACGGCAGGAAGTGGGTGGCCGTCACCAGCTCGATGTTGTGGGCGCCCTGGGCGATCAGCTCATCAAATATCTCCCGCAGCCGCCGGGGTGTGATGTCCTTTCCCGCCCCGCCGGCGGAGATGCGCCCGTTCTGGCAGTAGCAGCACCGCAGGGTGCAGCCGGAGAAGAACACCGCGCCCGCGCCCCGCGTGCCGGAGATGGGCGGCTCCTCCCATTGGTGCAGCGCCGCCCGCGCCACCCGCAGACCGGCGGGCATACGGCAATAGCCGTCTCCCCGCTGCGGTGTGCGCTCCGCGGCGCACAGGCGGGGACAGAGGGTGCAGGTCATACCTTGTGAATGTCGAAGTCGGGGCCTAAGTCCCCGGCCATCCAGTGGCGGCGGCACAGGCCGATGTACTTGTCGTTGGCGCCCAGCACCACCTGCGCGCCCTCCTTGACCACATGACCGCTCTCGTCGAACCGGGCATTGAAGGCCGCCTTCTTGCCGCACCAGCAGATGGTCTTGACCTCCTCCAGCTTGTCCGCCAGCACCAGCAGATGGTAGCTGCCGGGGAACAGGTCGCCCTTGAAGTCCGCCCGCAGGCCGTAGCAGATCACGGGAATATTGCAGTCGTCCACCAGATGCACCAGATAGTACACCTCCTCCTTGGTGAGGAACTGCGCCTCGTCAATGATGATGCAGGCGTACTTCTTCAGTTCGTCCTCCGGCATGGCGCGCATCTCGTCAAAGTAGATGCACGGGTGCTTCAGACCGATGCGGGAGTAGACCATGTGGTCACCGTCCCGGGTGTCCAGCCGGGGCTTCACCAGCAGCGTCTCCTGCCCCCGCTCCTCGTAGTTGAACCGCGCCATCAGCGCGTTGGCTGTCTTGCTGGAGCCCATGGCTCCGTACTTGAAATATAGCTGCGCCATCCCTATTCTCCTTTTTGTCCGTGTTATATGTCTGTCCGGCGGGACGGAAGCGTCCCGGCCTGTGCTGTCAGCTCCGTCAATACCATGTGATGCCCTCCACATGCTGTATCTGCGTCCGCAGGTCGTCCAGCAGCGTCTCCGCCGCGGCGGACAGGGCGCGTCCCTTGGGCGTGACCAGATAGAACGTCCGCTCTGCCGGCGGGTGCGCCAGATGCAGCACCTGCACGTTGCTGAACATCCGCAGATACGGCTCGGTAGCGCCGGCGGGGATGATGCTCCACCGCTTGCCGCAGGCGGGCAGCGTCTCGGCCAGCTGGGGCGTGTCGGCGTACAGCAGGGGACGGGCGTCCACGCCGAACCAGTAGTCGTGCCACTGCAATATCTCCGGCTGACCGTAGATGAGGATCTCGTCCTGCACATGCAGCGTCGTGGCCTCCACCGGCTCCGTCAGCGCCACCGTTTTGGGCACCACCAGGAAGAAGCCCTCCCGGAACAGGGGCTTGGCCTCGATCTGCAGGTCGTAGTGCAGTGCGCCGTCCACGATGGCCATATCCGCGTCGCCCCGCGCCACGGCGGACACCGCCTGATCCGTCCGCATGGACTCCACCCACAGGTTCACCGGCAGCTCCCGCTCCAGAAACCGCTGGTACACCGGCGGCAGGATGTACTGGTTGGCGGTGTAGGCGGCGATGACGTGGAGGAACTCCCGCTTCTCCGCCGCGGCGAAGGTCTGCGTCTCCGCCAGCAGGTTCTGCCACCGGCGCGCCAGCGGCAGGAAGTGCTGCCCCGCGTCGGTGAGGGTGATGCGCCGCAGCCCCTTGCCCCGGTGGAACAGCGGCGCGCCCACCTCGTCCTCCAGCGCCCGCAGCCGGGCGGACAGGGACGGCTGGGTGATGAACAGCGCCTCGGCCGCCGCCGTCATGGTGCCGTGATCCAGCACGGCGAAGAACGTCTCGATATCCTGATTGGTCATGGCGTTCCCTCCGTAATTATAGCTTGCTCCTATATTATACCGCATAATAATCAATTTTACAAGTATAATATCTTGTGCTATCATAAGGCCACAATCAAGAAAGGAGTTGTTCCTCATGACAAAAACCCATTCCAAGTCCATTCCCGCTATGGCCATCGCTGCTGTGCTGGTCACCGCCATCATCGTCTACACCTTCGTGTGCCTCTTCACGGGGAACATCACTCCCCTGAGCCGTGTTACCGCCATGCTGATGCCGGTGTGGTTCGTGGCGGAGCTGACGCTGCTGTGCACGCTGCTGTAACGGCGCGGCACCCTTATCTTACTCAGATTTCTTCCTTTTTCTCTCTTAACACGGAAAACGCGGGCGCGCAGGCGTCCGCGTTTTTCGTTGGGCGGCGCGCCCTCACCCCGCCGCCCTACGCGATGCAAGGATATGCCCTTGTAGGGCGGGACCCATGTGTCCCGCCGCAGGATATACGTTGATTTCGGCGGGGCACGCGGGCCCCGCCCGCCTACGCACCTTGTCATTGCGAGGAGCGAAGCGACGCGGCAATCCGTTCCCAGCGCGGCAACGCCGCGCTGACGGGACGTCGGGGACGCCGTCCCCTACGGGCGGTGTCGCCTGCGGAAGGGCGCATCCGACCCCGCCGCAAAATACTACGAACGCCGAACTATTTTGCCGCAAAAGCACGGGATTTGTAACGCTTTCGTTAATAATTCGCCTCCTCTCTTGCAACTTTTCTCTCCCGGTGGTAGACTGATTCAGAATAGCAGTTTAATGGGCAAAAGGAGAAGTATCTATGGCAGGCTTCAGTGTAAAAAAACCTCTCACCGTCTTTGTGGCGGTGCTGGGCATTATTGTGCTGGGCGTGGTGGCGTACCTGAAAATGACCCCCGATCTGCTGCCCAACATGGACTTCCCCTACGTCATCATCGTCACCGCCGACCCCGGCGCCAGCCCCGAATCGGTGGAGCAGGCCATCACAAAGCCCATGGAGCAGTCCATGTCCACGCTGGATAAGATCAAGGACGTGACCTCCACCAGCCAGAACAGCGTGTCCATGGTGCTGCTGGAGTTCGAGGACGGCGTGAACATGGACACCGTCAGCGTGGACATCCAGCAGAAGATCTCCATTTTGCAGGGCAGCTGGGAGGACACCGTCTCCGCGCCATACGTGCTGAAGATCAACCCCTCCATGCTGCCGGTGATGGTGGCCGCCGTGTCCAGGGAGGACATGGACGTGTACGAGCTCAGCGACTTCGTCACCGATGAGCTCAGCGGCAAGCTGGAGGGTGTGTCCGGCGTGGCCAGCATCTCCGTCAGCGGCGCCGTCACGCGGGAAGCCCACGTGATCCTGGACGAGAAGAAGCTGGACGCCCTGTCGGAGAAGCTGGCGGAGGCGGTGAAAAAGCAGCTGGGCAAGGCCGAGGGTCAGCTGCTCTCCGCCAAAAAAGAGGTGGAGAAGGGACAGGCGGCACTGGCCGAGGCCAAACGCGCCGCGGCGGACGGCATAGCCGGCACCGTGGGTGATTCGGTGGACAAGGTCTATGAAAAGCTGAAGGAGCTGTACGATAAGCTGAAGGGTCTGGACACCGACGACCTCATGGGCGGCTTCATCACCGACCCGGAGGGGACGCTGAAGCAGCTGAACGACCTTCTGAATACCCTGAAAAGCCGTATCGGTGAGCTGATGAAAAAACTGAAGGACGGCAGTCTCCGCGCCCAGCTGGAGGGCGACGTGTCCGACCTGCTGGTTACGCTGATGGACGGTCTGACCCAGATGACCGAGGCCGACATACAGCTGAAGGAGGCCATGACCCAGATCGAGGACGGCCTCGCCCAGATCAAAGAGGCGTACAAAACCATCGACGAGCAGACGGACGTGGGCGGGCAGCTGTCCATGTCCACCGTCAGCCAGCTGCTGACGGCGCAGAACTTCTCCATGCCCGCCGGGTACATCAGCGACAACGACGGCGTGCAGTACATGGTGTCCGTGGGAGACAACGTGACCTCCCGGCAGGAGCTGGAGGACATGGTGCTGCTGGATCTGGGCATAGAGGGCGTCGAGCCGGTGACGCTGGGCGATGTGGCCACGGTGGTGGTTCTCGACGACGCCGACGAGCTGTACACCCGCGTCAACGGGGAAAACGGCATCCTCGTCACCTTCACCAAGCAGTCCAACTACGCCACGGCGGAGGTGTCCGACAACATAAACGCCCGCTTCGCGGAGCTGGAGACGCAGTACGACGGCCTGTCCTTCGCGCCCCTGATGGATCAGGGTGACTACATCTATCTCATCGTGGAGACGATCACCTCCTCGCTGCTGTGGGGCGCGCTGTTCTCCGTGGTGGTGCTGTTTTTGTTCCTGCGGGATTGGCGTCCCACCGTCATCACGCTGGTGTCTATCCCCGTCAGCGTGATCTTTGCCGTGGTGCTCATGTACTTCACCGGCGTGACCATCAATATGATCTCCCTCAGCGGCCTTGCCGTTTCGGTGGGCATGCTGGTGGACAACTCGGTGGTGGTCATTGAGAATATCTACCGCCTGCGGGCGAAGGGCGCCACCGTCATTCAGGCGGCGGTGTCCGGCGCACAGCAGGTGCTGGGCGCGGTGACGGCCTCCACCCTGACCACCGTGTGCGTGTTCGCGCCCATCGTGTTCGTGGAGGGGCTGACCCGCCAGCTGTTCACCGATCTGGCGCTGACCATCACCTATTCTCTGCTGGCCAGCCTGCTGGTGGCGCTGACGCTGGTGCCGGCCATGGCCGGCGGCATGCTGCGCCGGGAGATGGTGCAGAAGCCGGGTCTGCTGGATAAGATCTATCCCGCCTACCGCAAGGCCATCACCTTCGCGCTGGATCACAAGGCCGGTGTGCTGCTGCTGTCGCTGGTTCTGCTGGTGACAAGCGCAGGCGCGGCGGTGATGCGGGGCTTCACGTTCATGCCGGAGATGGACATGAACAACCTGTCCCTGACCGTCACCATGCCGGAGGGCACCACCCGCCGGCAGGCGGTGGAGCTGGCGGATACGGTGCTGGAGCGGGTCATGACCGTGGACAACGTACAGGACGCGGGCTTTATGATGGGCGGCGGCACCATGGGCGGCCTGAACATGGGCTCCGCCATGGGCGGCTCCTCCGGCGGCAGCTATGATGTGGAGGGCTACATCACCATGCCGGAGGGCACCTTCGGCTCCGACGCGGCCAAGGAGATCACCGCCCTGTGCGCCGACCTGCCCTGCGAGGTCACGGCCAGCGGCGTTATGAGCAGCATGATGAGCATGATGACCGGCAGCGGCGTGTCGTTACAGGTGTTCGGCGACGATATGGAGGCCTTACAGTCCGCCGCCCAGGATCTTGCCAAGCGGCTGGAGCAGGTGGACGGCGTGGCGGAGGTAGACGACGGGCTGGACGAATCCGCCCCGGCGCTGCAGGTGGTGGTCGACCGCGTAGCGGCGGCCAAAAAGGGCATGACCGTGGCGCAGATCTACATGAAGGTGGCCGCGGCGCTGCAGAGCAGCACCAGCGTCTCCAACGTGACGCTGGGCGGCGAGAGCATGGCGCTCAGCGTGGACGCGGTGGAGGGCAGCACCGTCACACGGGAAAAGCTGCTGGAGCTGGAGATCACGCCGGACGCGACCCTGTCCTCCGCCATGAGCGGCAGCGCGGGCAGCAGCGCCCTGAGCCAGCTGTCCGGCAGCAGCGATGATACGGAGAAGGACGACGGCACCTTCAAGCTGGGCGATGTGGCCAAGGTGCAGGAGACGGTGTCCATGAACACCATCTCCCGCGACCAGCAGCGCCGGTGCGTCACCGTCACCGCCACGGTAGCCGACGGCTACAACGTCACCCATGTGACCTCCGCCGCGCGGCAGGCGCTGGGCAGCGCGGCGCTGCCCAACGGCGTCACCGTGGAGTTCAACGGCGAGAACGAGCAGATCATGGATGCCATGGGGCAGCTGATGCTGATGCTGCTGCTGGGCGTGGTGCTGGTGTACTTCATCATGGTGGCGCAGTTCCAGTCGCTGAAATCCCCGTTCATCGTCATGTTCACCATCCCGCTGGCCTTTACCGGCGGCTTCCTGGCGCTGCTGGTGACGGGCATCGAGGTGTCGGTCATCAGTCTGATCGGCTTCGTGATGCTGGTGGGCATCATCGTCAACAACGGCATCGTGCTGGTGGACTACATCAACCAGCAGCGTCTGGCGGGCATGGAGCGCCGTGAGGCCATCATCGACGCGGGCGTGACCCGTCTGCGCCCCATCCTGATGACCAGTCTCACCACCATTCTGGGTCTGATCGTCACCGCCGCGGCCAAGAACGCCGGCACCGCCCTGATGCAGCCGGTAGCGGTGGTGTGCATCGGCGGACTGCTGTACGCCACGCTGATGACGCTGTTCGTGGTGCCCTGCATGTACGAGATCATGAACAGGCGCGACCTGCGCAAGGTGGACGAGAGGGAACTGGAAGTCGTGGATATGTAAAAATACGAAGAAACCGTCACCCTGCCCGGTGGCGGTTTCTTTTTTTCACGCGGGGCACCGGAAATAGGCGAACGTAGGGGACGGCGTCCCCTACAGACCCATGTCCCGGACGCAGTTCCCTATACGACCGAAAGCGCCCCCACCGGATGGTGGGGGCGCCCTCGTTGTGTGTTTGTGTTAGGAGAGAGAGAAAATCACATCAGGAAGAGTAATTCCTTTTGATGGTGTTATAGTACCCCATAAAATTGACCGAATCATGAAGTACAAATGAACATTTTGTGAATTTCCCGGCATTTTTACGTCATTACCGGAATTTTTTGCTCTCGGCCACGGCCATCTGGTCGCAGCGGTTGTTGTGCTCGTTTTCGGCGTGACCCTTCACCCAGTGGCAGCGCACCTGATGCACCTCCGTCAGCGCCAGCAGCTGCTCCCACAGGTCGGGGTTCAGCGCCGGCTTTTTGTCGGACTTCACCCAGCCCCGCGCCTTCCAGCCCCGCGCCCAGCCCTTGCTCAGCGCATCGATGACGTACTTGCTGTCGGAATACAGCTCCACGATGCACGGCTCGCGCAGCAGGCGCAGCGCCTCGATGACGGCGGTCAGCTCCATACGGTTGTTGGTGGTCTCCGCCGCGCCGCCGGACAGTTCCTTCTCCGTGTCCCGGTAGCGGAGGATCGCTCCCCACCCGCCGGGTCCGGGATTGCCGCTGCACGCGCCGTCTGTGTAGATAGTTACGGTTTTCATAGGTACTCCTTATCGAAGGTGCATGGTGCCTTGTAGGGGACGGCGTCCTCGACGCCCCTATCCCTCCACGGCGATCACATGCACCGTGCCGTCGGACACGGTGAAGCGCACGTTCCGCCCGCCGTAGGTCATGCCGTACACCCGCTCCGGGTCGTCCTGGTACCGGGGACGCGGGTCGGCGGCCAGCGCGCTGATCAGCCCGTGGCGCTGCCCGCTGTCGAACCGCGCCAGCAGCTCCGGCGGGAAGTCCACCGTCAGCATCGCCCCGGCGTCGCCGCCGGTGAAGCCGCCGGAGGCGTCGGGATAGCTGTCGGCATAGCTGAGGTAGGGCTTGATGTCCAGAATGGGCGTGCCGCTGACCATGTCCGCGCCCCGGACGTACAGCACCGGGGCATCCGGCTCGTCCAGCGCTACACGCTCCAGCTCCACGGCGGACAGCCCCAGCCCGTTGGGGCGGAAGGGCGAGCGGGTGGCGAACACGCCCACGCGCTGGTTGCCGCCCAGCCGGGGCGGGCGCACGGTGGGCGACCAGCCCTGCCGCAGCGCCCGGTCAAACTGCCAGATCAGCCAGATGTGTGAAGCCCTCCAGACCCCGCACCGCGTCCGCGTCCCGGAAGGGCTTTTCGAACACGATGCGTCCGGGGCAGTCGGCGATGCCGCTCTGCCGCGGCACGCCGAATTTCTGGTCAAAGGGCGTCTCTATCCGGGCGATGATGTCCCACGCCGGGGCGCTCACAGGGAGGCCTCCTCCGGCTCGGGCTGCTTTTCCTCCGGATCGGCCAGCGCCAGGGAGATGACCCGGTCGCCCTCCTCCTTGAAGCGCATGACGATAACGCCCTGCGTGGCGCGTCCCGCCACGCGGATATTCTCCACAGGGGTGCGGATCAGGATGCCCGCCGCCGTCACCAGCAGCAGATCCTCCGTGCCGTCCACCACCTTCATGCCCACCACGTCGCCGGTCTTGTCCGTGACCATGTAGTTCTTCACGCCCAGACCGCCGCGCCCCGTGACGCGGTACTCCTCAATGGGCGTGCGCTTGCCGTAGCCGTTTTCGGTGATGGAGAGGACGGTCTTGCCCTCGTCGGCGCGGGCGGCGCCGATGACGTAGTCGCCCTCCCGCAGCCGGATGCCCCGGACGCCCACGGCCACGCGCCCCATGGCGCGCACATCCGTCTCGTCGAAGCACACCGCCTGCCCGTCGTGGGTGGCGATGAGCACCCGGTCGTGACCCCGCGTCTCCACCACGGAGATCAGCTGGTCGCCCTCGTCCAGCGTCAGGGCGCGGATGCCGTTGTTGCGCAGGTTCTTCAGGGCGCTGACCTCCAGCCGCTTCACGGTGCCGTCGCGGGTGGTCATGAACAGGTACAGCTCCTCATCCCCCGTCTCGCGGAAGTGGAGCATGGCCTGCACCCGCTCGCCCGTCTCCACCTGAATAATGTTGACGATGTTCACGCCCTTGGCGGCCTTGCCGCTCTCAGGGATCTGATAGCCCTTCTTGCGGTAGACCTTGCCGGTGTCGGTAAAGAACAGGATATAGTCGTGGGTAGACGCGGTGAACACGTCCACCACGGTGTCCTCGTCCCGGGTGGTGATGCCCTTCTTGCCCATGCCGCCCTTGCTCTGGGCGGCGTATTCGGACACCGGCGTGCGCTTGATGTAGCCGTTCTCCGTCAGGGTAAAGACGCACTGCTCCTCCTCGATGAGATCCTCGATGTCCAGCTCGTCCTCCACGTCCTGTATCTCCGTCTTGCGGTCGTCGCCGAACTTGTCGGCGATGGCGGTCAGCTCCTCCTTGAGAATGGACTTCACCAGCCCCTCGTCGCTGAGCACCCGCAGGAAATAGGCGATCTTCTCCTCCAGCTCCTTGTACTCGGTCTGGAGCTTCTCCCGATCCAGCCCCTGCAAACGCTTGAGCTGCATGTCCAGAATGGCCTGCGCCTGCACGTCGTCCAGACCGAAGCGGGACATCAGGTTCTCCTTGGCGTTGTCATAGCTGCTGCGGATGATGCGGATGACCTCGTCGATGTTGTCCTGCGCCACCAGCAGACCCTCCAGCAGGTGGGCGCGCTCCTGCGCCTTCTTCAGGTCGAAGCGCGTCCGGCGGACGATGATCTCCTCCTGGAATTTCAGGTACTCGTCGATGATGTGCCGCAGGGACAGGATCTTGGGCTGCCGCTGGTTCTCCACCAGCGCCAGCATGTTGATGGCAAACGTGGTCTGCAGCTGGGTCTGGGCGAACAGGCGGTTGAGCACCACCTGCGGATTGGCGTCCCGCTTCAGCTCGATGACCATGCGCATGCCGTTGCGGTCGGACTCGTCCCGGATGTCGGAGATGCCCTCCAGCCGCTTGTCCTCCACCTGATCGGCGATGGCCTTGATGAGCATGCGCTTGTTCACCTGATAGGGCAGCTCCGTGATGACGATGCGGGTGCGGCCGTTGTTGAACTCCTCGAACTCGTGGCGGGCGCGCACCATCAGCCGTCCCCGGCCGGTGGCGTAGGCGGCGCGGATGCCGCTCCTGCCCATGATGATGCCGCGGGTAGGGAAGTCGGGTCCCTTCACATGCTCCATCAGGTCGCTGAGGGTGGCGTCCGGGTTGTCCAGCACGCAGATGCACGCGCCGATGACCTCCCGCAGGTTATGGGGCGGGATGTTGGTGGCCATGCCCACGGCGATACCGCTGGAGCCGTTCACCAGCAGGTTGGGGAAGCGGCAGGGAAGTACCCGCGGCTCCTTCCGGCTCTCGTCAAAGTTGGGATCCCAGTCCACCGTGTCCTTCTCGATGTCCCGCAGCATCTCGTTGGAGATCTTGCTGAGACGGGCTTCGGTGTATCGGTAGGCGGCCGGGGGGTCGCCATCCACGGAGCCGAAGTTGCCGTGGCCGTCCACCAGCATGTAGCGCATGGAGAAATCCTGCGCCAGACGCACCAGCGCGTCGTACACGGAGGCGTCGCCGTGGGGGTGATAGCGTCCCAGCACGTCGCCCACGCAGGTGGCGGACTTCTTGAAGGGTCTGTCGCTGGTCAGGTTGTCCTCGTACATGGCGTAGAGGATGCGCCGGTGCACGGGCTTCAGGCCGTCGCGCACGTCGGGCAGCGCCCGTCCCACGATGACGGACATGGCGTATTCGATATAGGAGTTCTCCATCTCCGGCACAAGGGGGGATTCCACGATGTGCTGATCGGGATAGCGAATTTCCTCCGGGTCGTATTGGGGCTTTTTCGACATAGTTCAGTCTCCTTACCTCTGTCATTGCGAGAAACGGGGTGACGCGCAGATCCGCGTCCCAGCGCGAAGCGTTGTCATTGCGAACCAGTGCGCACACTGGTGCGGCAATCCGTTCTCCCCGTAATCATTCTTCCTGCGGAAGCAAGTCTTTCCATTCAGGATTATGTTTGCTTATCAGTTCGTTTTTCTTTTTCCTACTCCAGCTTTTTATCTGTTTTTCTCTCTCGATAGCCGCACGAATGTCCGGCGTCGTTTCGTAATGCACCAGCTTGTTTATATCATACCGGGCAGTAAATCCTTTCGGGTCGATGTGATTTCTGTGTTCCCACAACCGCCGCTCCAGATTGTCGGTTACACCGGTGTATATAGTTGTGTTTGTTGCATTGGAAAGAATATATACATAGTGCACCTTCTGCCCACTCTCCCAATTTTCAGCTTTTTGGAACGGATTCCCACGCCAGTGACATCGGTCACTGGCTCGGAATGACAGGCTTTGCCGCGCTTTGCGCTGATAGCGGCTTAATAATCCAGATTCACCGCGTATCTGGCGCGCTGCTCGATGAACTCCTTGCGGGGCTCCACCTTCTCGCCCATGAGGACGGTGAACGTGGCGTCGGCCTTCACCGCGTCATCCAGCGTGATGCGCCGCAGGGTACGGGTGGTGGGATCCATGGTGGTCTCCCACAGCTCGTGGGCGTCCATCTCACCCAGACCCTTGAACCGGCTGATGTTGATGGTCACGTTGGGATTGCCGCCGCGCATCTCCGCGGAGATACGATCCCGCTCCTCGTCGGAGTAGGCCACCCGGGAGGTCTTGCCCCGGGTCAGCTTATAGAGCGGCGGCACGGCGGAGTAGACATAGCCCTCCTCAATGAGGGGCCGCATATACCGGAAGAAGAAGGTCAGCAGCAGCGTGCGGATATGGGCGCCGTCCACATCGGCATCGGCCATGATGATGATCTTGTGATAGCGCAGCTTGTTCTCGTCAAACTCCTCGCCGATGCCCGCGCCCAGCGCGATGATGACCGGCTGGAGCTTCTCGTTGCCATAGACCTTGTCCACCCTGGCCTTTTCCACGTTCAGCATCTTTCCCCACAGGGGCAGGATGGCCTGGAACCGGCTGTCGCGCCCCGCCGTGGCGGAGCCGCCTGCGGAGTCGCCCTCCACGATGTACAGCTCGGTCAGCTCGGGGTTATTCTCGTTGCAGTCACGGAGCTTGTCGGGCATGGCCGCGCCGCCCAGCACCGTCTTGCGCCGGATGGACTCCCGCGCCTTGCGTGCCGCCTCCCGTGCGCGGTTGGCGGTCATGGCCTTGTCCAGAATGGTGCGCGCCACCACCGGATGCTCCTCCAGATACACCGCCAGCTGGTCGGAGACGATGCTGTCCACCAGCGTGCGGATATGGGCGTTGCCCAGCTTGGCCTTGGTCTGTCCCTCGAACTGCGCCTCCGTCAGCTTCACGGAGATCACGGCGGTGATGCCCTCCCGCACGTCCTCGCCGGACACCTTGTCGCCGTCCTTTATCATGTTGTATTTCAGGCCGTAGGCGTTGAGCACGCGGGTCAGCGCGGCCTTGAAGCCCGTCTCGTGCATGCCGCCCTCCGGCGTGTGGATGTCGTTGGCGAAGGACACCAGCGTCTCGTTATAGCCGTCGTTGTACTGCATGGCGATCTCCGCCGTGCTGTCGCCCTTGGCGCCGGAGAGATAGATGACCTCCTCGTGGAGGGGGGTCTTGTTGCGGTTGATATAGGTGACGAACTCCCGGATGCCGCCCTCGTAGCACATGGCCTCGGACTGCTCCCTGCCGGGTCGTGCGTCGCTGATGGTGATGCGCAGGCCGGCGTTCAGGAACGCCTGCTCCCGCATGCGGGTGTGCAGCGTCTCGTAGTCGTACTCCAGCGTGTCGAACATCTCCGGGTCGGGCTTGAAGGTCACGGTGGTGCCGGTGTGGTCGGTGTCGCCGATGACCTGCATCTCCTGAGTGATGTGCCCGCGGGAGAACTTCATCTCATAAATTTTCCCGTCCTTGTGTACCTGCACCGTCAGCCACTCGCTCAGGGCGTTGACCACGCTGGCGCCCACGCCGTGCAGACCGCCGGAGACCTTGTAGCCGCCGCCGCCGAACTTGCCGCCGGCGTGCAGCACGGTGAACACCACCTCCAGCGCGGGACGTCCCGTCTGCGCCTGCACGTCCACGGGGATGCCGCGTCCGTTGTCGGTGACGGTGATGGTGTCGCCGGGGTTGATGGTCACGGTGATATCCGTGCAGTACCCGGCCAGCGCCTCGTCGATGGAGTTGTCCACGATCTCATAGACCAGATGGTGCAGTCCGCTGGCGCTGGTGGAGCCGATATACATACCGGGGCGCTTGCGCACCGCCTCCAAGCCCTCCAGCACCTGTATTTCCGATGCGTTATATTCCGTGTCCACCACGGGTCGTTCCATGTCTGCCATGCGTTACTCTCCTTTTCCTTGCGCTCGTTTGCCCAGCGTCTGGGAATTGATCTGCGACAGATACACGATCTGCCGGTGATAGGGAAGGTCGCACACCACGAAGGAGCGCGGTATGTCCTCGCACGCGGACTGCACCACGCCCTCCCGCTCGGCTCCCTGTAAAAACTCTCTTGTCCGCCGTGAGGTGGAGGTGTTGTCCAGATCGAATATGCCGATGATCCGCCTGTCCTCCAGCATCACGTTCATGCCGATGTGCAGATAGGCCATCACAGCACCTCCCCGCCCCGGACATGGAACACCTTGCCCTTGAGAAGCGTGTCCAGCCGGTCGTTTTCGCAGCAGGTGATGAACACCTGCCCGCCGCTGATGCGGTTCAATACATACTCCTGCCGCCGGGGGTCAAGCTCGCTGAGCACGTCGTCCAGCAGCATCACCGGGTATTCGCCCATGGCGCTGCGGTGTATCTCCCGCTCCGCCAGCTTCAGGCTCAGCGCCGCCGTCCGTACCTGCCCCTGGGAGCCGAACTGCTTGGCAGCGCGCCCGTTGATGAGCACCTCGATATCGTCCTTGTGCGCCCCGCTGAGACACAGCCGGGACGCCCGCTCCGCCGTCTGGTGCTCGTCCATGTGCTGCCGCAGCTGCCAATAGATGTCCTCCTGCCTGCCCATGGGATCGGTGACGGTTTTGACGGTTCGGTAGTCCAGCGCCAGCTCCTCCCGCTGGCCGCTGCACTCATAGTGGGCGGCGCGGGCATACTCCGCCAGCGCCGCGCAGAACCGCGCCCGGTAGCCGATAAGCACCGCTCCGCTGCGGCACAGCCCCTCGTTGAACTCCGGCAGCAGGTCTAAAAGCTCCGGCTTGTCCTCGCTGTCCCGCAGGATGCGGGTCTTGTGGTCGTACAGGCGGCTGTACTGGCTCAGCGCCTCGGCGTACCGGGGGCGCAGCTGGCACAGGGACATATCCATGAACCGCCGCCGCTCCGCCGCCCCCGCCCGGATGAGGAACAAGTCCTCCGGCGCGAAAAAAACCGTGTGCAGCACATCGCTGAGCGCCGCGCTGTTTTTGGCCTTCACACCGTTGACGGTCATGCTCCGCCGCTTGCTGCGGCTGAGCCGGATGTCGGTGACGAATTCCCGCTGGCGGGAGAATATCTGTCCCACCAGCAGCGCGTCCTTCCTGTCGAAGCCGATCAGCTCCCGGTCGCCGTGGGCGCGGGGGCTTTTGCCGCAGCTCAGGTACACGATGGCCTCCAGCAGGTTGGTCTTGCCCTGGGCGTTCTCGCCGTAGATGACGTTGCAGCCGTCGTCGAAGGTCAGCTGCTGGCGCTGATAGTTCCGCCAGCCCTCCAGCGTCAGCGCGTCAACTCTCATACGCCACGGTCAGCTCCTGACCGTTGTAGCCCACCACGTCGCCGGGGCGAATCTTCTTTCCCCGCATGGTGCATACCTGACCGTTGACGGTCACGTCCCCCTCCTGCACGGCGAGCTTGGCCTCGCCGCCGGTGTCCACCGCCGCGGCGAACTTCAGCAGATCCTGCAATTTGATGTATTCTGTTGTAATGGTGATCGTTTCCATAGCAATGAACCTCGTTCGTGGATAGCTTGTGTGATGGAGCATGGTGCCCCTTTGCAGAGGCGGACGACTTTGTCCTTCTGTTGGGGACGTGGGAACGGATTCCCACGCCAGTGACACGGTCACTGGCTCGGAATGACAGCGCTTCGCGCTGACGGGACGTCGTACCCCAAGGGCATTTATTCCGCTGCGCTCCACTGCGGGACGCCGTCCCCTACGGGCGGTTCGCCGTACCCATCCGTAGGGCGGGACCCATGTGTCCCGCCGCACGATATGCATGTTTTCCTTCCGGCGGGGCACGCGGGCCCCGCCCTACAGAGTGCAGCGATCACGCGGCGGCACGGGCGTACCGTGTGTACGTCGAGGAGGGTTGACGATGGCAGGGCACAAGAGATGTGCCTTTATTGTGCCTTCAGGCGCACCGGCAGCACCATATAAATAAAATTGTCGCTGTCGTCCACGGGCGTGATGATGCAGGGCGAAATGCCGGTGTTCAGATGCATTTTCACCGTGTCCGCCGGGGCGTAGCGCAGGGCGTCCATGAGATAGCGGTTGTTGAAGCCGATCTCCAGCTCCTGCCCGTCGCCGCGGACGGGGCAGATGTCACGCGCATCGCCGTTGCCGGTGCGGGCGGACATATAGACCTTATCCGCGCTGAACAGGCACCGCACGGGGCTTTTCAGCTTCTCGCTGATGACCACGCTGACGCGCTCCAGGCTTTCGATCATGGTCTTGTTGTCCACCTCCAGGCAGATGGGGTTGTTGGTGGGGATGGCGTTGCGATAATCCAGGAATTCGCCCTCAAGACGGCGGCAGATCAGCTGGGTATTGCCCGCCTCGAACATCAGATGGCGCTTGCCCTGTGTCACCGTCACCATATCCTCGCTGTCGGCGCAGATCTTCTCCACCTCGTTCAGGGCGCTGCCCGGCGCCACGAACTTGAAGGCGCCGCCGTCGATGTGCTCCAGCGGCTCGCGCCGCAGCGCCAGACGGAAGCCGTCCACGGCCACCATGGTCAGCCCCTTGTCGCTGATCTCGAACAGCACGCCGGTATGGATGGGGCGCGTCTCGTTCAGGGACACGGCGAAGCTGGTCTGGTCGATCATGGCCTTCAGCGTGCGCTGCTCCAGCGTGACGGAGTACTCGTCATCTACCTCCGGCATCTCCGGATAGTCGTTGGCGCTCAGGCCGATCATCTCGAAGTCCGTGTCGCCGCAGGTGAGCTTCACGTTGAACTTCTCGTCCGCGTCGAACACCACCGTGTCGTCGGGCATACGGCGGATCATGTCGCCGAACAGCTTGGCGTTCAGCACGATGCGGCCGCTCTCGCGGATGTCGGCCTCCACCTCGGTGCGGATGCCGGTCTGCATGTTGTAGCCCGACAGGCGCAGGCCGTGCTCCGTCTCCAGAAGGATACCCTCCAGCGCGGGAATGGAGCTTTTGGCCGCCACCGCGCGGGACACAGCGTTCACCGCCTGCTGCAAAAGCGTCTTCTCACAGGAAAATCTCACCATATCCGTCGTTCCTCACTTTCCGAAACGCAGTTCTATTCTGCGAAATCAAATCATAATCTAATCTTTATTCAGTAGTTATTAGTCGTAGGGGCTTTCAAACGTGGAAATTCCCCCTGACACCGCGCCGCAGCTGGATTTTTTTCCCACACGGCTGTCCGGAAAACCGCCCCGGTTTTCCCCATGGGTGTGGGGACAGGGGGTGCCTGACCCCTCGCTCCCTGTGGATTCCACAGGAAAAGCGGAAAACCGGCCTCTTTCCCGTTTTACTTCTTGCTGTTGATGTTGGTGGTGATCTCCTTCACCTTTTCGGCGAAGGCCGGGTCGGTGCGCATCTGCTTTTCGACCTTGTCCAGCGAGTGCATGATGGTGGAGTGATCCCTGTCGCCGAACTCCTTGCCGATGTCGTTAAGGCTCATGCCGCTCATGCGGCGGATGAGGTAAATGGCGATCTGACGGGCGGCCACCACATCGCGGCTGCGGCTCTGTCCCCGCAGGGTGTCCTCGTCCACGTTGAAGTAGTTACAGATGTAGCTGACGATGATCTTGGGAGTGGGCGCGAAGTCGTTGCTCTTTTTCAGCATATCCCGGATGGCGCGCCCCACCGTCTCCTCGTTCACCTGGTCGTCCAGCAGGTCGCGGTAGGCCAGGATCTTGTTCAGCGTGCCCTCGATCTGCCGCACGTTGGAGGTGATGTTCTCGGCGATGTAGTCCATCACGTCGCCGGGCAGCTTCACGCCCAGCATGGCGGCCTTGTTCTGGATGATGGCGAACCGCGTCTCGAAGTCCGGGGGCGCCACGTCCACCATCAGACCCCACTCGAACCGTGTCCGCAGACGATCCTCCAGCTGGGTGATCTCCTTGGGCGGCCGGTCGGAGGTCAGCACGATCTGCCGGCCGGATTCGTACAGGGTGTTGAAGGTATGGAAGAACTCCTCCTGGGTCTGTATCTTGCCGGCGATGAACTGGATATCGTCCATCAGGAGAATATCCGTCTGGCGGTATTTCTCCCGGAACTCCGCGTTGCGGTTTTCGCGGATGGAGGCGATCAGCTCGTTGGTGAAGTCATCGCCCTTGACGTACACGATGCGGGCGTCAGGCCGCTTCTTGCGCAGGGCGTTGGCGATGGCGTACAGCAGGTGGGTCTTGCCCAGTCCGCTGTCGCCGTAGATGAACAGGGGGTTGTAGTTCTCGCCGGGCTTTTCCGTCACGGCCTTGGCCGCGGCAAAGGCCAGCTTGTTCTGGGGTCCCACCACATACGTCTCGAAGGTGAACGCCTGGGATTCCGACAGGTCGCCGGGGCGGTCGGGCGCCACGCCGTGATAGGCCGCCAGCTGGTCGTCGTCCAGTATCTTCACCTCTAAATCGGTGGAGAACAGATCCTTCAGCGCCGCCTTGATGTGGGGCAGGAACCGAGCCTCGATGGTGTTTTTCTTGAAGGTGTTGCTGCAATGGAGCACGAAGGCGGAATCCTCCATCGTCACCACCGTTACCTCGTCGAACCAGGTGTTGATGGTGGTTTCGGACAGCTCGCCGCTCAGACGCTTGAGCACGCTGTCCCACAGGTCTTTCATGGAATTCAAAAGAAAAGCTCCCCTTTCGGCGGGAGGTGTGTCTGTGCTCCCGCGATAAAATGGCGGGGGGTGTACCGCCGCAAAATATCCCGCATCATTATAACAGAAAAGCCGCCGCAAGTCCATAGAAACTATACATATTCTAATATAAGTTACGGCTTTTTCCTGTCTGTAAAGCGAAAACCGCTGCGTGCCGGGCAAATTTTTGTTGACAGTCACCCCTCCTGTCTGTATAATGGATTCCGCGTGGTTTTGCACGTTTGTGTGCAACACCTGTGGAAAAGTTTACTGCGGCGGCAAAAATTTTGCCGCTGTCGAGTAAGAGCGGGCGCGAAGGCTCCCGCCGGATATTCTATAAAATGGAGGTGTCATGCAATGTTCCGTACCTATCAGCCCAAGAAGCGCCAGCGCTCCAAGGAGCACGGTTTCCGCAAGAGAATGGCTACCCGCAACGGCCGCAAGGTTCTGGCTCGCCGTCGTGCCAAGGGTCGTGCCCGTCTGACCCATTGAGGTCACGGAAGGTGCATCGCACATACAGATAAGCCCTGAGGGACGGAGGATACGAATCCCCGTCCCTATCGGTGTATATGCGCTGTAAAACGAGATGCTCCTGCTATGCGGCGTTTCAGAAGCCCCGACCCTGTCATTCCGAGCCAGTGACCGATGTCACTGGCGTGGGAATCCGTTTCCATGAAAAAGAACGGATTGCCGCACCAGTGTGAGCACTGGTTCGCAATGACAACGCGGACAAGAGGTGCTGTGTACAGCAGGAAAAAGAGGGAACTATGGACGCAAGAGTTACGGTGAAGCAAAACGGCGACTTCCGCCGCATTTACCGCAGGGGACGGTCAGCCGTCGCCGGCGGTGTGGTGGTCTATTGCTTGAAAAACAGGCAGGGGATGAGCCGTCTGGGCGTCACCGTGTCCACAAAGCTGGGTCACGCCGTGGTGCGCAACCGTGTCCGCCGCCGTTTCCGGGAGCTGTACCGCCTGCACAAGGGCGATATGCTGCCCGGCTACGATATTATTATGGTGGCGCGTGTCCGCGCTGCGGAGCTGCCCTATGCCAAGCTGGAAAAGCAGTATCTCCGGTGCCTTTCGGAGCTGGGACTGCTGCGGGAGGACGCATGAAAAGGCTTCTCCTGCGTTTCATCCGCTTTTACCGGCGGGCGATCTCGCCCCTGTTTCCTCCCCGCTGCCGCTATATCCCCACCTGCTCTCAATACGCGCTGGAGGCCATTGAGAAATACGGTGCGGCCAAGGGCGGCTGGCTGGCGTTCAAGCGTCTGATGCGATGCCATCCCTTCCACCGTCACAAGGGCGGCTGGTATGATCCGGTGCCCTGATCCCCCACCCCTCAAAATCTTACGGAGGAAATTCGCCTATGTTCGCACAAATCGGCTACTATATCTGTGTGCCGTTCGCGTGGCTCACCCGCCTGTTCTACACATGGACAGGCTCCTACGGCGTCGCTCTGATCCTCTTCACCCTGATGGTGAAGCTGGTTCTGCTGCCCTTCCAGCTGAAAAGCAAGAAGAGTATGCTCCGCATGGGGCGTATGAACGGCAAGGTGCAGGAGATCCAGAAGAGATACGCCAACAACAAGGAGAAGCAGCAGCAGGAGATCGCCGATCTCTACGCCCGCGAGGGCGTGAACCCCATGTCCGGATGCCTGTGGTCCTTCCTGCCCTTCCCCATCCTGATCGCACTGTACTACATCATCCGCACCCCGCTGCGGTACTTCATGTCCCTGTCCAACGAGGTCATCGCCAAGATCACCGAGCTGGCGGTGTCCCTGGGCTATGTGTCCGGCGCCGAGGGACAGGCCGCGGCCTATGACCAGATCTATCTGGCCAAGTTCATCCACGACAACTGGAGCAGCTTTGACGGGAAGTTCGACGGTCTGATCGACCTGAACTACACCTTCCTGAACATGGATCTGTCCGCCGTGCCCAAGGATCTGTTCAGCCAGTTCCCCTCCGGCGGCTGGCCTGTCATCGGCCTGATGCTCATGCCGATCATCTCCGCCGCCCTGCAGTTCCTGATGACCCAGATCTCCATGAAGTCCAACGGCAACAGCAACGTCAACGGCTCTTCCAAGGCCATGCTGTACATGATGCCGCTGATGACCGTGTGGATGGGCTACATCCTGCCCGCCGCTCTGTGCGTGTACTGGATCGCCAACGCCGCCTTCTCCTGCCTGCAGGAGCTGCTGCTGAACAAGAAGTTCAACGCCATCCTCGACCGCGAGGAGACGGATAAGGAGCGCCAGAAGCGCGAGGCGCGCTACGCCAAGATGCAGGCCGCCCGCGACAACTACAACCGCCAGCTGGAGGAGGCCAAGGGAGCCAAGAAGCCCCAGCCCCAGCAGCCCAAGAAGAAAAAGTCCGGCGAGGGTACCACCGATGCCGGCAAGGTGGGCGGCCGCCCCTACGCCCGCGGCCGCGCCTACCGCGAGGATCACTACGACGAATAAGGAGTTTTGTCTATGAGTTATATCGACGTAACGGGCAAGACTGAGGACGAAGCGCTGCGCAAGGGTCTTGAGCAGCTGGGAATGGATCGGGACGACGTGTCCGTGTCCATTCTGGAGCGAGCCAAGAGCGGCTTTCTGGGCATCGGCGCTTCCCCTGCCCGTATCCGTATTACCTACGGCCCCGAGGAGGCGGAGGTCGCCGCTCCCGCCGAGGTGAAGATCATCCCCGAAGAGAAGCCGGCCGCGCCGGTGCAGCCCGCTCCCGCCAAGGCGGAGGCGCCCGCCGCTGCCCGCTCCGACAAGTACCGCACCGATAAGCCCCGC
>UMGC01054382.1_pt1 | contig 20329 bp, 18 predicted proteins | sample 1965151 | NCBI WGS metagenome assembly UMGC01 (sample SAMEA4836061, study PRJEB28245) | human gut metagenome | biome: gut microbiome; material: fecal sample | place: Denmark | collected 2008 | reverse complement strand
GTCAGTGGAACCGAGGTTGCGTATTATCTGGTAGGTATGGCAGTTGCGGCAGTAGTCGGCTATATCTGCATTAAGACGATGTTAGTGATCGTCAGAAACAAAAAATTCACCATCTTTTCGATTTATTGTCTTCTGATGGGGGCATTTTCGATCGGAGCATATTTTTATATGGCATAAGGGCTGGAGGAAATCATGGCATCAGCTTCAAAAAGAAAGAAATCAAAGAAAAAAAATACAATGGAAAGTGCAGCGTTCCAGAGAGATGAGATCATTCTCTGGGTCGTGTTAGCATTTTCCATTATTCTGTGTCTGAGCAATTTCGGCATAGGCGGAAGCGTTGGAAACAAACTGAGTTCCGTATTTTTCGGGCTGTTTGGTCTGGTATCTTATATCTTTCCGATCGGTCTGGTACTGCTGACCGCATTCGGACTATCGAATAAAGGAAATAAGGTTGCGTGGCTCAAGGTGGGGGCATCCATCCTCTTTTTGATGTTATTGTGCCTGTTTATGGAGCTGACGATCAGTGGAAGTGCCAAAGACACGGCAGCAGCGGCATTTACATATGGAAAAGAGCATAAGAGTGGCGGTGGATTTTTCGGCGGTCTGTTCACGGGAATCCTTTTGCCGGCATTTGGGTTGATCGGTTCCTATGTCATAGATATTATCGGACTGATCATTACCTTAGTGATCATTACGGAACGCTCGGCATTCCGTGGTATGCAAAAAGGCAGTCAGAAGGTTTATCATGTGGCTAAGGAAGAAAATACCAGACGGCGGGAACAGAGAGAGGAGAGGCAGCAGAAGCGTCGTGATCGTGTGGTAGAAGGTGTGGCAATGGATACTTCGGTAAAACCGGTCAAAAAACCGGCTGCTTTAGATAAGAAGACTTCCTTAAAGAAAAATAAGGCAGTAAGACAACCGGATTTATCCGATGCAATGAATGAGATCAATATTGACGATATCTTAGAGACACCACCGGTCAGCGAAGAATCCCATGTGGTACTGACACCGGATGGAAGTGCATATGCACAGCCGCAGGAGATCGTACCGGAGCCTGCAGTAAGCAGACTGCAGAGAAATCAGGCAGAAGCTGTCGCACCACAACCGGCAGTGGACGAGCCTGTGGCAGAACGGACGGAAAAGAGGACGGTCAGACCACGTCAGTCCGAAACAGAGATCGAACAGGGAATTTCCGGTATTGCGGAGGAAATCCGGCAAAATGACCATAAAGACAGTCACTATGTATTTCCTCCGGTCAGCTTGTTACAAAAGGGATCTTCAAAGACAATGGGGGATACTAAAGCGCATTTGCAGGAGACCGCCAATAAATTACAGCAGACATTGAAGAATTTTGGCGTAAACGTTACGATCACGAATGTAAGTTGTGGACCGAGTGTGACGCGTTATGAATTACAGCCGGAAATGGGTGTGAAGGTCAGCAAGATCGTGAACCTTGCGGATGATATTAAATTAAACCTTGCAGCATCCGATATCCGTATCGAGGCACCGATTCCCGGAAAAGCGGCGGTTGGTATCGAAGTACCGAACAAAGAGAATGTAACCGTAGCATTTCGTGAGTTGATCGAATCGGAAGAATTTAAAAAACATCCTTCCGATATTGCATTCGCCGCAGGAAAAGATATTGCAGGCAAGGTGATCGTAGCAGATATTGCAAAGATGCCACATCTTCTGATCGCGGGAGCGACCGGATCCGGAAAGTCTGTATGTATCAATACGATCATTATGAGTATTCTCTATAAGGCAGATCCTGAGGATGTCAAACTGATCATGATCGACCCGAAGGTAGTTGAACTCAGTGTATATAATGGAATCCCACATCTGTTCATTCCGGTTGTGACAGACCCGAAGAAAGCATCAGGAGCACTGCACTGGGCAGTATCGGAAATGACCGACCGTTATCAGAAATTTGCTGAATACGGAGTGCGTGATCTAAAAGGATATAATAAAAAAGTCGAGGGCATCAAAGACATTGAAGATGAGAATAAGCCAAAGAAAATGCCACAGATCGTCATTATCGTGGACGAGCTTGCCGATCTGATGATGGTAGCACCGGGAGAAGTTGAGGATGCTATCTGCCGCCTGGCACAGCTTGCAAGAGCGGCGGGAATCCATCTGATCATTGCAACACAAAGGCCATCCGTAAATGTTATCACCGGTCTGATCAAAGCCAATATGCCTTCGCGTGTGGCATTTGCCGTTACCTCCGGTGTGGATTCGAGAACCATTTTAGATATGAATGGTGCGGAAAAACTGTTAGGAAAAGGAGATATGCTCTTTTATCCGCAGGGCTACAGTAAACCACTCCGTGTCCAGGGAGCATTTGTATCAGACAAAGAAGTACAGTCAGTTGTTGACTTTTTAACAGAAAAAAATGGAAATGCATCGTATGATCCGGGAATTGAAGATCAGATTCACGCAGCAGCCGCTTCGACGGGAGCAGCTGCGGGAATGTCAGATGCAAATGAGAAAGATGCCTATTTTGCCGATGCGGCAAGACTGTTAATGGATAAAGACAAGGGTTCTATCGGAATGCTGCAGCGCTATTTTAAGATCGGGTTTAACCGTGCAGCAAGGATCATGGATCAGTTAGAAGAGGCTGGTGTGGTAGGTCCGGAAGAGGGGACAAAGCCAAGAAAAGTCTTAATGAGTCCGGAACAATTTGAGCAGTATCAGGAGGAGTATCTCTAGGATAAGGGAAACACGTTTACAAAAACATTTTACATATATGATGGAGGAATAAGATGAAAAGTGATATTCAGATTGCACAGGAAGCTGTTATGGAGCCAATTACGGAGGTGGCAAAAAGACTTGATATCAGAGAGGATGAATTAGAATTATACGGAAAATACAAAGCAAAATTTTCCGATGAGTTATTAGAGCGGTTAAAAGACGAACCGGATGGAAAACTGGTACTTGTTACCGCGATCAATCCGACTCCGGCAGGCGAGGGAAAGACGACAACCAGTGTCGGCTTAGGACAGGCATTTGGAAAACTTGGAAAAAAAGCAGTCATTGCGTTAAGAGAACCATCTTTAGGACCATGCTTTGGTATCAAAGGCGGTGCGGCAGGCGGCGGATATGCACAGGTGGTACCAATGGAAGATCTGAATTTACATTTTACCGGAGATTTCCATGCGATCACTTCCGCAAATAATCTGTTAGCAGCACTTTTAGATAATCATATCCAGCAGGGAAATGAACTTGGTATTGATCCAAGACAGATCATCTGGAAAAGATGTCTGGATATGAATGACAGAGTCCTTCGAAATGTGGTAGTGGGACTCGGAAGCAAGATGGATGGAATGGTAAGAGAGGATCACTTTGTCATTACCGTTGCTTCTGAAATTATGGCAGTTCTTTGTTTAGCAGATGATATGGAGGATTTAAAACGCCGTCTTGGAAATATCATCGTAGCTTACAATTTTGAAGGAAAACCGGTTACCGCAGATGATCTGCATGCAACAGGTTCTATGGCGGCACTGTTAAAAGATGCATTAAAACCAAACCTGATCCAGACCTTAGAGCATACACCGGCGATTGTACATGGCGGACCGTTTGCAAATATTGCACATGGTTGTAACAGTGTGCGTGCAACAAAGGCTGCTTTAAAATTAGCAGATATTGTTGTGACAGAGGCTGGATTTGGTGCAGATTTAGGTGCAGAGAAATTTTTAGATATCAAGTGTCGAAAAGCAGGTTTAAAACCGGACGCAGTCGTTCTTGTGGCAACCGTCCGTGCTTTAAAATACAACGGAGGCGTACCAAAAGAAAATCTCTCTGATGAAAATTTAGAGGCATTGAAAAAAGGTATCGTAAACCTTGAAAAACATATCGAGAACTTACAGAAATATCATGTTCCGGTAGTCGTAACACTGAATTCCTTTGTTTCAGATACAGAGGCAGAAGTTGCATATATCGAGAACTTCTGTAAGGAGCGTGGTTGTGAATTTGCACTTTCTGAGGTTTGGGAAAAAGGCGGCGAAGGTGGAATCGCTCTTGCAAACAAAGTGTTAGAGACCTTAGAGAAAAAAGAAAGCCACTTTGCACCGATCTATGAGGACAGCCTTTCCTTAGAAGAAAAAATTGAAACGATCGCAAAAGAAATTTACGGAGCAGATGGCGTCACCTATTCACCGGCAGCAAAGAAAGAGTTAAAACGCATTACGGATATGGGCATGGGACATTTTCCGGTCTGTATGGCAAAGACACAGTATTCCCTTTCTGATGACCCGAAGAAATTAGGTCGTCCGAGTGGATTTACCGTGAATGTGCGTGAGGTTTATGTATCCGCAGGTGCGGAATTTGTTGTTGCAGTCAATGGTTCGATCATGACCATGCCGGGACTTCCGAAAAAACCGGCAGCTTTTGGCATTGATGTAGATGCAAATGGAACGATTACAGGATTATTCTAAGGAGGAGTCATGGCAAAACGAATTGATGGAAAAGTAATCTCAAAACAGATCAAAGATGAATTAAAAGAAGAAGTTGCACAATTAAAGGCAAAAGGGATCGAGGGAAGCCTTGCCGTGATCCAGGTAGGAAATGATCCGGCATCCTCTGTGTATGTCAATAATAAGAAAAAAGCCTGCGAGTATATTGGAATCGGCTCTATTTCTTACGAATTACCGGAAGAGACAACGGAAGCAGAGCTTTTAGATATCATTGAAGACCTGAACAAAAGAGAGGATGTCTGTGGGATTTTAGTACAGCTTCCGGTACCAAAACACATCGATGAGGATAAGATCATTCAGGCAATTTCACCAAAGAAAGATGTGGATGGTTTTCATCCGCAGAGTGTAGGTGCAATGACTATCGGAGAACCGGGCTTTTTATCCTGTACACCGGCAGGAATTATCCAGTTGTTAAAACGTTCGAATATTGAAATAGAAGGAAAACATTGTGTAGTGATCGGCAGAAGCAACATCGTAGGAAAGCCGATGGCGTTACTGATGCTTCGTGAAAATGCAACCGTTACCATTGCACATTCTAAGACAAAAAATTTAAAAGAGTTATGTAAACAGGCAGATATTCTGATCGTAGCGATCGGAAAACCAAAATTCATTGATGAATCCTATGTAAAAGAAGGGGCAGTTGTCATTGATGTCGGAATTCACCGCAATGAAGAAAACAAACTCTGCGGAGATGTGGATTTTGAAAAAGTAGAACCTCATACATCAGCGATCACACCGGTGCCGGGTGGTGTCGGACCAATGACGATCGCAATGCTCATGAACAATTGTGTGGAATCAATGAGAGGACAAAAATAATCTATGAAATGTGCAAATTGTGGTGCAGAGATCAGGGTTGGATGTGTCTATTGTCCGGTCTGTGGAAAAGAGGCACAGATTGTATCCGATTATAATATTTTAGAGGATGATTATCTCGATTCCCTGCTTCAGGAAGGAGAGAAGCCTTCGGTTCCTTCAAAAAGCAAGCAGAAGGAAAAAGCAGCAAAGCCCAAACAGGAAAAGCCGACAGGGAAAAAATCGAAAAAAAGCCTGTATATCGTCATTTTCATTCTTTTGTTTGTGGCAGCGTTCGCACTGATCGGCGGGATTTTGTTTGCAAAAAGCCTTTCTTATGAAGGAAGGGTGGAAAAGGCGGAGGATGCCTATGAGAAAAAGGCATACGAAAAAGCAATTTCCTATGCGAAGCAGGCATTAGAGAAGAAAAAAGAGGATGCTTTGGCATATGCAGTCATTGGAAAATCCTATTATCAGAAAAAAGAAGACGAGGCAGCAAAGGCATATTTAGAAAAAGCAGTTGAGAAGCAGCAAAAAGACAAAGAGGTCTATCGTTTCTTGATCGATCTGTATGACAAAGATTCTGACTATGAAGCCATCAGTGATTTATACGATGAGATTAAGGATTCATCCATTCAAAAATTGTTTCAGGATTATATTGTAGAGGCACCGGTGGTAGAACCAGAAGCAGGCAGTTATGGAGAGTATCCGACGATTACGATAAACAGTGAGGATGGAGCGGATATCCTTTATACATTAGATGGAAGTAGCCCGAAGGAAGACGGAATGTTTTATCAGGAGCCGTTCCCGATTGAAAAAGAGGGAAAATACACACTGCGGGCAGTCTGTGTTGATGCGAGAGGAATCTACAGCAAAGAAGTCAAAGTGAAGTATGAGATTGATTTAGACGTACCGGATCTGCCGACGGCATCTCCTGCAAGTGGAACGTATACACAGCCGACAAAGATCACAATTGATGTTCCGGTCGGCTGCAGGGCATATTATGCATGGAATGCCAATCCGGGAGAACAATCCACACAATATACAGAACCGTTTGATATGATCGAGGGCAACAATGTCCTTTCGATTATCCTGATAAATGAAAGCGGACAGACGAGTGGAGTACAAAAATACAACTATGTCTATATGCCTTAAGATTAAAAAAAGCCATGACCAACGATTAGAGATAATCTGAAAGTCATGGCTTTCTTATGTATGTAATTAGTCTTTTACAAATTCGATCACACCTTCACCGAGCTTTGCAATTCTTGCTAAGGAATAGACATCAATGCCCTGTTCCGTTAACTTTTCATATCCCGGCTGGAAAGATTTTTCAATTAAAATACCAACGCCTGCAATGGTTGCATGTGCCTTACGGATCAGACGGATTGCACCGGTAGCCGCTTCGCCGTTTGCTAAAAAGTCATCAATGATCAATACATGGTCATTTTCTGAAATAAAATTCTTAGAAAGAGTCAGTTCGTAACTGGTTCCTTTTGTATAGGAAGTTACAACAGTCTGGTAAAGATCCTGATTTAAGATTTTAGAAGGCTGCTTTTTTAAGATCAGCATCGGTACATTCAGGGCAAGAGCCGTCATCAGTGCCGGAGCAATGCCGGAACTTTCGATGGTTGCAACCTTTGTGATACCCTGTCCCTTAAAATGCTCGGCAAATTCATCACCGATATTTTTCATCAGTTCCGGGTCAACCTGATGGTTTACAAAGCTGTCTACTTTCAAAATATCCTCATTCACGGCAATGCCGCGCTCTAAGATCATATCTTCTAATATTTTCATACGTCACACCTCGTCTATTTTTCTATAGTATATCACTTTTTATGACAGGAAAAAACCTTTTCCTGAAAAAAAGAGAGGTTAACACAAAAAGAATCCTATGGTATACTCAAAACATGAAGATTACAATTGTATGCGTTGGAAAAATAAAAGAAAAATTTTACCGTGATGCGGTAGAGGAATACAAAAAAAGACTGGGTCGTTACTGTAAAATGCAGATTGTGGAAGTGGCAGATGAAAAGACACCGGACAAGGCATCAGAAGCCTTAGAAAACCAGATCAAAGAAAAAGAAGGAAACCGGATTCTTTCCCATATTTCGGATAGTGACTATGTGATAGCCTTAGCGATCAACGGTAAGGAGCGGGATTCCGTAGAACTTGCAGAGCATATCCGCTCATTGGGGCTGCATGGAAAGAGCAGTCTTGCCTTTGTGATCGGAGGTTCGCTCGGTCTGTCAGAAGAAGTTTTAAAGCGGGCAGATGAAAAACTGAGTTTTTCTAAAATGACCTTTCCGCACCAGCTGATGCGGGTGATCTTAGCGGAGCAGATATACCGGAGTTACCGGATCATTCATGGGGAACCGTATCATAAATAGAGATATATGTTAAGAAACATGAGGAGAAGATCACAATGACCACAGAAGATATCCGGGCAGAACTACAACAGAATATTGATGAAAAATACAGAGCCTTTCATGCATCGTTAGTTCCCGGAATCGGCACTTTTTTAGGTGTGCGAGTTCCGAAAATGCGAGAAATTGCAAAAAAAGCCGCAAAAGAAGATTATCAGACCTTTTTTGCAGAGGCAGATGTTAGTGTTTACGAGGAATTGATGATACGGGGAATGATCCCGGGGTATGCAAAACTCACGATCAAACAGCGAAAGCAGGAGTTAGAGCGTTTTGTACCATATATTAATAATTGGGCAGTCTGCGACTGTTGCTGTGCAACGTACAAATTTATGAAAAAAGATCAGGACGAGTGGCTTGCGTTTTTAAAAAAGTATTTATCGAGTGAGAAAGAATATGAACTGCGGTTTGCCATCGTCTGTCTGTTGGATTTTTTTATCAATGATACCTATATTGATGAGGTGCTAGAACTGTTAGCGGATATTCAACATGATGCTTATTATGTAAAAATGGCGGATGCCTGGGCGTTGTCCATTTGTTATATTAAGTTTCCACAAAAAACAGAACCGATATTAGAACGTGAGACCTTAGATGGCGAAATCCGCAAAAAGGCGGTGCAGAAGATCCGTGAATCCCTGCGAGTATCAAAAGAAGAAAAAGAGCGGTTGAAGAAAAAATTTTACTGATGTATGATAATAACAAATATACATGGAGAGGAGAGCAACGATGTATCAGTTTACAGAGGATTGCCGGATTGGAATACCGGAGATTGACGAGGAACACAAAAAACTTTTTCAGATGGTGAATGAAGCGTTTGCCCTGTTAGCAGAGCCATCTGCAACAGTTGTTGGAGTGAAAAATTTAGTATTGGCACTTAAAAAGTATGCGGCTACACATTTTATCCATGAAGAGGCATATATGGATGAGATCAAAGACCCGGAACTGCCAAGACAGAAAAAAGAGCATGAGCAGTTTAAAGAAAAGGTCAACGAAGTGGATTTAGAGGCATTAAATGACGAGAATGGCAAAGAAGTTTTAACGGAGTTGTTGGAGTTTCTTTCACGCTGGCTGTATCATCACATTTTAGGCAGTGATACCATGATCGGAAAGATGCCGGCATTAGACGAGGAAGAAGATCCGTTTGCCTTTACGGAAAAATATAAACTCGGTGTAGAATTGATCGACAGTGAACACCAGAGACTGTTTGAGATCATCCGCGAGACAAATGAGCTGACCAATGATGTGCTTTTTAACGATAAATATGATGACATAAAGAAGATCATTTCTGAATTAAAGGACTATACCATCAAACATTTTGCAGATGAAGAAGAATATATGGAAAAAATCGGATATTCCGGTTTAGAAGCACAGAAGGTTGCACATCAGGCATTTGTAGACAGACTGAATGAAGTGAATTTAGAAGCAGTAGACGGTGACCAGGAAGGTTATCTGCATGAATTGATCGAATTCCTGTTAGGCTGGCTGGCAAATCATATTTTAAAAATGGATAAAAAGATTCCGATGGAAGGATAAAAAAATGGAAGGATAAAAACTGGAAAGCCTGCCAGTTATCGCCTATATCTTTTGCGTAGTACATATGATAAGATTCTGTTTGTAACAAAAATGTAACAACTATTACATAAAATTGTAATAAATAAGCAAGAGGTTTTTCAAATGAAAAAAGTAACCGTATGTGCAATGATAGCAGCGATGACAGTAACCGGTGCAGCGGCACTTCCGGTACAGGCAGCAACAAATGCCGGAAACAGTGCAAATTGCAACGGAAAAGGATACTATGTTTTTACCGGAGGAAAAGTCAGTGATCTTGAGAATATCAAGAACAGATTAGATGAGCTTTGCGGACAGTTAAACGGTAATACCACAACGATCACGTTCCCGGGATGTAACTTGCCGGAGAATAAGCCGGAGACAACTCCACCGAGTGAAGATACAAATACACCGGAAAGTAAACCGGAGACAACTCCACCAAGTGAAGATACAAATACACCGGAGAATAAGCCGGAAGCAGACAAAGAACTGACATTTGCTGAGCAGGTCGTAGAACTGGTAAATCAGGAGCGGACAAAGGCAGGTTTAAATGCTGTTACGTTAGATCAGAACATTGCATCCGCAGCACTTGTCCGGGCGAAAGAGATTGAAACATCTTTTTCCCATACCCGACCGAATGGAAGTAAATTCAGCACCGCTCTTACAGAGCAGGGTGTTACCTTCAAAGGTGCAGGAGAGAATATCGCATGGGGACAGAAATCTCCGGAGGCGGTTATGCAGGCATGGATGAACAGCGAAGGTCATAGAGCCAATATCCTGAATAAGAATTTTACAAAAATCGGTGTGGGATATTATCAGAATGCTGCCGGACGTAACTTCTGGACACAGTTATTTACCTACTAATTTCCTTAGAAAAATTTAGAGTTAGAGATTTAGAATGTAAAAAGGCTGTTATCTTACAAAAAATGTAAGGTAACAGCCTTTTTGCTAGAATATAGTATATGAGAATCAGTCTAATAACCAGTCCATCACATTGACGACCTGGATACCATCGTAGTTTCCGGAAGAAAAATGGTCTAAAGTCAGGACGATTTTCGGATAATTGTCCCGGATATTTGTAAAAGGACGCATTTCACGCTGGAAAGTCTCTTCGGAAGTCATATCTGCAGTGACCTGAAAATAGGTGATTTCTCCCTGCTTTTGGGCGACAAAGTCGATCTCTGTATTTTCATATTTTCCAATATTGACGCGGTATCTGCGTCGGAGCAACTCTAAATATACAATATTTTCAAGAGTAAAACCTAAGTCATAGTGTCTGCGTGGTAAAATATAATTACGTAATCCGGTGTCAACGATGTACCATTTTTTATTCGATTTCAGAATTTGCTTACCGACTAAGTCAAAACGTTCTACCGGATAGAAAATAAAGGCTTCTGCTAATGCATCCATATAGTCATCAACAGTGTTAGCGGAGATTTTTCTTCCGTTGGAACTTAAATAATCTGTGACACTTTTGACAGACACAGGGCTGCCGACGACGCTGGATAAATATTTAGCAATCGTTTTTAAAAGCGAGATATCATTAATTTTCCGCTTGGAGGAATTGCCCTTTGGCCGGCTTTGACGTTCTTCAATATCTCTGACAATGACGGTATTATAGATTCCTTCTAAATACATATCTGCTTTTTCATCTGTTTTATCCATTGCAGCTACATAGGGAAGTCCTCCATAGCGCATATAGTCAGAAAAAGCATGTTCAGAAGTATCGTTTGTAAGCTGGGCATATTCTTTAAAGGACAGCGGGAGCATGGAAAGTTCCACATAACGTCCGGTCAGTAGGGTCGCAAGGTCACTGGAAAGCATATAGGCATTAGAACCGGTAAAATAAATATCCGTGTGTTCTTTAATATGCAGACTGTCCACGACTTTTTCAAAGCTGTCTACTTTCTGGATCTCATCTAAAAAGATATAAGTCATTTTGTCTTTACAAAGTCTTTTTTGAATATAATCATATAAGGTTTTATAATCTAACAATTCTTCATATTGTAAATCTTCAAAATTAACAGAAATAATCTGGGAGTCGTCAATCCCCTGTTCTTTTAAATGCTCCTGATACTGTAAGAGCAATGTGGATTTACCACAACGCCGGATGCCGGTAATCACCTTGATTACTTTTTCATCTTTCCAATCCAGTAATTTTTGAAGATATTCCATACGCGTTACCATCTCGATCACCTCTCTCTTATAATTCCCATTTTGATAGATTTTATGAAAATTGTCAAGAAAAATTCCTGTTTCGGCATTTTTACAACCAAATAACATAAAAATTCCCATTTCGGAATTTATATAATAAAAAAACGAGAAAAATTCCCATTTCGGAATTTTTCAGAACACAAATATGCCTGTATACACAAACTACATAGATTTTGACACATACGAAAGAAGCGGATATAATAGAGCATAAGTTTGTATCAGCGGAGGATAACAGAGCATGGAACAGCAGACACACAAGCGGCGCGTCCGCTATAAAGGTACACATCCAAGAACATATCAGGAGAAATACAAAGAGTTAAATCCTGAAAAATATAAAGACACTATAGAGCATGTCATACAAAAAGGGAATACTCCTGCGGGAATGCATATCTCCATTTGTGTAAAGGAAATTTTGGATTTTTTACAGATCCGGCCGGGACAGACCGGATTGGATGCAACGCTCGGCTATGGAGGACATTCCACAGAGATGTTAAAATGTTTAGAGGGCAGGGGACATTTGTATGCTTTAGATGTTGATCCGATTGAAATCGAAAAGACGAAAAGTCGGTTAGCAGAGCGTGGATTTGCAGAAGATATATTAAGCATTAAGCAGATGAATTTTGCAAATGTAAAAGAACTGCTCCCGGAGTCAGGAAAGTTTGATTTTGTGTTAGCGGATTTAGGAGTCTCTTCAATGCAGATCGATAACCCGGAGCGGGGATTTTCCTATAAATTTGACGGACCACTGGATCTGCGCCTTGATCCGCAAAAAGGAGTTCCGGCAAGTGAGCGCTTGCGTGAGATGAGCAGAGATGAGATCGCAGGCATGCTGATAGAAAATGCGGACGAGCCTTATGCAGAGGAGATTGCAAAAGCAATTTCCATACAGCAGAAAAAGAAGCCGATCAGGACAACGACGGATTTACGGGAAGTCATAGAAAAAGCACTGTCTTTTCTGCCAAAAGCAGAGCAGAAAGAAGCAGTGAAGAAGTCATCCCAGCGGTCTTTTCAGGCACTTCGGATTGATGTGAACAGTGAATATGAAGTGTTAGAGAGCTTTTTAGAAAGCCTGCCGGATATTTTAGCACCGGGTGGCAGAGTGGCAATTCTGACATTTCATTCGGGAGAAGATCGTCTGGTAAAAAAATCATTCCAGCGTTTTTATAAAGAAGGAATCTATGAAGATATCGCAAAGAATGTGATCCGCCCAAGTGCCGAAGAATGTAACCGAAACAGCAGGGCACATTCCACAAAAATGCGCTGGGCAATCAGAAAATAGAGAAAACATAAGGAGGAAATGCCAATGAGAATGTACGATCTGATTCTCAAAAAAAAGCAGGGAAAAGAATTAAATACAGAAGAAATTAACTGGATGATAAAAGAGTTTACCGAGGGCAGGATCCCGGATTATCAGATGTCGGCAATGACCATGGCAATCTGTTTTCAGGGCATGGACAAAAGGGAAACTTTTGATCTGACCATGGCAATGCGTGACAGCGGAGATGTACTGGACTTAAGCCGTATTGATGGGATCAAGGTCGACAAGCACAGTACCGGTGGCGTTGGAGATAAAGTATCGTTAGTGCTGACACCGATCGTTGCATCCCTTGGCGTTCCGGTAGCAAAGATGAGCGGAAGAGGGTTAGGACATACCGGAGGAACGATCGACAAACTGGAATCGTTTTCGGGATTTTCCACGGAAATATCGGAGGAAAAATTCATTGACAGCGTCAATACCATAGGAATCGCAATTGCCGGACAGACAGCAAACCTTGCACCGGCAGATAAGAAGCTTTATGCACTTCGGGATGTTACGGCAACCGTAGATCAGATGTCTTTGATCGCAAGCAGCATTATGAGTAAAAAATTAGCATCCGGGGCAGATGCCATTGTGTTAGATGTCAAAACCGGAAATGGTGCATTTATGCAAAAAGAAGAGGATGCGATCGCACTTGCAAAAGCCATGGTAGATATTGGCAACCGGGCAGGAAAGCAGACCGTAGCCGTTATTACGGATATGGATGAGCCGCTTGGAAATGCGGTGGGAAATGCCTTAGAGATCAAAGAAGTGATCGATGCATTGCACGGTGACGGGCCGGAAGATCTGATGGAAGTCGTTTATGCATTGGGCACACAGATGTTATTGCTTGCAAAACGGGCAGAGGATGAAGAGATTGCAAGAAATCTGATCACAGAGTCCATACAGGAGAGAAAAGCCCTGAAAAAATTTGCAGAATTTATTGAAAACCAGGGCGGAAACCGTGAAGAAATCCTGCATCCGGATATGCTGCCAAAGGCACGTTATGTCATTCCGGTCTTAGCAGAAGAGGAAGGCTGTATTGAGCGGATCTTAGCACAGGATATCGGGATTGCCTGCATGACCTTAGGTGGTGGCAGGGAAAATAAAGAAAGTACGATCGACCACAGTGTCGGGATCATTTTAACGAAAAAGATATCGGATACAGTAAAAAAAGGAGAGACCTTAGCACTGATCCATGCAAATTCCAAAGAAAAAGCGGTGCTTGCATCCGGTCTGGTAAAAAATGCATACCAGATCGCAAAAGAACCGGCGAAAAAAGCTCCGATGGTGAAGTGTATTATCCGCGAATAAACAACTTGTTTTTTCCATATAGTAGACTATGAAACATAACAAGTTAAAGTCCGTCAAACAGAATATGGTAGAAACATTAGAACTCCCAAAGGATCTGATGTATGGAGATTCCATCGTGACGATTACCGGCAGGAGAGAAGTTCTGATAGAAAATTATAAAGGTATCTTAGAATATACCGGGGAATATATCAAAATCCAGACGAAAAACGCAAAACTGACCGTCTATGGAAAAAAGCTGAGCATTGAATATTATACAAATGAAGATATGAAAGTTGTCGGATTTGTAAAATCAATAGAATATGAGGCTTAGAGAATGACTGCGTTATTACGATATCTATCCGGTTATGTCTGTGTGGAACTGACCGGTTATGCAACCGAGCGTTTTTTAAATCTGTGCACAAACCATGATATCAATCTCTGGAACATGGATCATAAAGAAGATACTTATACCTTTTGCATGAGTTTAGAAGATTTCCGGAAGATCCGTCCGATGGTAAGGAAAACAAGGACAAAGATACGGATTACAAAGAGATGCGGATTGCCATTTTTTTTGTACCGCTATCGGAAAAGAAAAATGTTTTTATTAGGACTTTTGCTCTGTGTCGGCATTGTCTATGCTTTTTCATGTTATGTCTGGAATATTGAGATCTGTGGCAACTCTACCTTATCAGATGATACGGTTTACCGCTATTTAGAATCGGAGAAAATCCGTGTCGGTACGGCAAAAGGAAAGGTAGATTGCGAAAAATTAGAGGCAAAGATCAGGCAGCATTTTTCAAATGTCATCTGGACATCGGTGCGTTTAGAAGGAACAAAGCTGACGGTGGATGTAAAAGAAAATCTGATCACACAGGAACCACAGGAAAAGCAGGAGACCGAAACGGAAGAAGCGCAGGATTTAGTAGCAGACAAAGATGCCGTGATCCTAAGTATTGTCACAAGAAACGGTACACCGAAAGTCAAAGCCGGTGATAAGGTAAAAAAAGGAAAAGCACTGGTCTTAGGAAGGATCGACATCTATAATGATGCAAAAGAGATTGCCGGCTATCAGTATTGTAAGGCAGATGCAGACATTGTTGCACAAACGTCCTATCCCTATCGTTATGAAGTTCCAACGCTGGTACAAAAAAAGGCATATACCGGAAAAGAGAAAAAACGCTATTCTTTCTGGTACCGCAATAAATACATAGGTCTTTATCAAAACGGGATTTCCTATCGGTTTTATGACAAAGAGAGTGAAAAAGAGCAACTCTGTGTGATGGAGAATTTTTATCTGCCATTTTATATCCAGACCGATATTTACCGGGAATACCAGATGAAGAACCATAAGATAGATAAAAAAGAAGCAAAGAAAATGGCGGCAGACAATTTAGAACTTTTTCTTTCAAAATTAGAAGAAAAAGGACTTCAAATTATTGAAAAAAATGTTATGATGGATAAGGAGAAAAATAGTTATATATTTCAGGGCACCGTTTTGACGAAGGAAAAGTTAGAATCCTATCGGGCAACAAAACAGTTAGAAGTGCCAAAAGAAGAAGGAACTGTAGAAAATGAATCTGAATGAGGAAATCTTTGACATCCCGACAGAACATATGGCAAATGTGTTTGGCGGATGTGATAAAAATATAAAGAAAATTGAGCGTGCCCTGCATGTAACGATCGCTGTCCGAGAGGGAGGAATGAAGATCCTTGGAGAAGCAGCAAACGTCAAGAGTGCATCACGAGTATTTATGGAGTTAGTGAACCTGAGTAAACGTGGCAATGAGATCACCGAACAGCAGGTGGATTATGCCTTAGATTTAGCGGCAAAGCAGGAAAATGTAGGTGTGATGTCAGAAATGGATGATGACCTGATCTGTCATACCACAGCAGGAAAACCAATCAAGCCAAAGACATTAGGACAAAAAGCCTATGTGGATGCGATCCGTAAACAGATGGTTGTCTTTGGGATCGGACCGGCGGGAACCGGAAAGACCTATCTTGCAATGGCAATGGCGATTACCGCATTTAAAAACGAAGAAGTGGGACGTATCATACTGACAAGACCGGCAATCGAAGCCGGAGAAAAGTTAGGATTTTTGCCGGGAGATCTGCAAAGCAAGGTGGATCCGTACTTAAGACCGTTGTATGATGCACTCCATCAGATCATGGGAGCAGAGAATTTCCAAAAGAATATGGAGAAGGGATTGATCGAGGTCGCTCCGCTTGCCTATATGAGAGGACGGACACTCGATAACGCATTTATCATATTAGACGAGGCGCAGAATACGACTCCGGCACAGATGAAGATGTTTTTAACGCGTATCGGATTCGGTTCAAAAGTAGTCGTAACCGGAGATGCAACGCAAAAGGATCTGCCAAAGGGTACTACATCAGGACTGGATGTAGCACTGAAGGTATTAAAAAAAGTAGAAGGCATTTCCATCTGTGAACTGACGAATAGTGACGTAGTGCGTCATCCGCTGGTACAAAAAATCGTACAGGCATATGATGCTTATGAAAAAAGAGAGTCAAAGGATAGTAAGAATAAAAGGAAAAGGACACGCACATGAAAGAAGAACGTCTGGTAAAAAGAAGAGTAGTGCCGGTAGTTATCCTGACGGTTCTGACACTCCTGTTTACGTTCTTAATGGGAATACGAAATACCATGCCGTTAGATGAAGTGGTGGTACTGTTCTTTTTAGATTTGATATTTTTAGCGGTATTTATCTATTTTTTAGAAGAAGAAAGACTGTTAAAACAACTTCCGACAGAGGAATGTAATGATTTTAAAAGTATAGCTGTTGTCTATGGATTGGGACTTGTGGCATTCTATATAAGCTCTTATCTGCCGGATTACAGCAGTTTTTCCTTTTGCTTTGCGGCTGCAATGGCTGTAGTGGCAAACCGGGAAATGGCACTCAGTACAGGAATTTTTCTAAATCTCCTTGCAGCGTATACGCAAAACTGGGACATCCATGTGCTGATGGCATCCGTTTTGCTGCTCTTATTGGGAACGATGTTAGCGTTGGCGGGAAAAGAGAAACATTTGCATTTATGGGTGCAATTTATATCATTTTTTGGTACAATAGTCATAGTAACATCCTGTTACTATGCACAGGACTTCATAATCAAAGGCAGAGTGTTTGTGCTTGCTGCAGTCATCGGTGGTGTGAATCTGTTATTTTTAGAGATTCTGACAAGATCTTTAGAACCTGATGTGCAAAGAACCGGGGAAGAACACTATTTAGAACTGCTCAAAGATAACTATCCGTTAGTAAGGTCTATCCGGCGTTTTTCAGAGATGGATTATTCCCATGCTTTGCGGGTTTCGGAGATTTCCGGTGAATGTGCAGGGAAGTTGGGATTAAAAGAGAATCTCTGTCGGGCAGCGGGATTTTATTATCGTATCGGACGTATGGAGGGAGAGCCTTATACGGAGAATGGGGTGTTGCTTGCACAGAATGCCTGTTTTCCGGAAGAACTGATACAGATATTAAGAGAATACAATGGAGAACTGATGGCGATTTCCACGAAGGAATCGGCAATCGTACATATGGTAGATAAAGTGGTGACAAAGTTAGATCTGTTAGATAAAGAGACTTTTTCTACTACCTGGAATCAGGACATGGTCATCTATCAGACCTTAAACGAGAACTCGGCAACAGGAATTTATGATGAGTCGGGACTCAGTATGAATCAGTTTCTTACGATACGGGATTTTTTGGTGAAAGGAGATCATCTTTTTGACAGTAACAATCGAGAGTGAGACAGAAGTCCCATTTGATTTTGAATATGAACAGACAGCAAGAGAAGTCATTGCACAGGCAATGGATTCGGAAGAGTTTCCCTATGAGGCAGAGGTCAACCTGCTTTTAGTGGATAACGATATTATACATGAGCTGAATTTAGAACACCGGGGAATTGACAGGGCAACTGATGTGTTGTCTTTTCCGATGTTAGATTATCAGGAAGCCGGGGATTTTTCAGCTATCGGAGAGGAACAGGAATGGAACTGCAATCCTGACACCGGGGAGATTCTTTTAGGAGATATCATTATCTCTGTTCCAAAGGTGTTAGAACAGGCCAAAGAATACGGACACAGTCCGAAAAGGGAATTTGCTTTTTTAATTACGCATAGTATGCTGCATCTATTCGGTTACGATCATATGGAACCGGAAGAAGCGGCAATTATGGAAAATAAACAGGAAAAAATTCTGGAGGTTCTTGGAATTTCCAGATAAATAAGGGAGGAACTACAATGAAAAAACGCATGATGACGTTTTTGTTAGCAGTGAGTGCTTGTGCACTGTTAGCAGGATGTGGAAAGGACACTGCTCCGAAAAAAGACACATCCGCAAAAAAAGAGACTACAACAAAAAAAGATGACAATCATGACAACGATGCAAAGAGCCCGTTGACAGGTGAGTGGATCGATGCAGAGTTAGCAGGAAAACGTCCGGTTGCCGTGATGATCAGTAACATTAAGGATGCACTTCCACAGTATGGTACAAAAGCAGCAGACGTGATCTATGAATGTCCGGTAGAAGGCGGGATCACCAGAATGATGGCGATTTATCAGGATTATTCAGGATTAGAGAGAATCGGTTCCGTAAGAAGCTGCCGTCTCTATTTCCCGAAGATCGCAAATGAGTTTGAAGCAATTTATGTTCATTTTGGACAGTCTGATTTTGCACTTCCATACTTAGATGGCGGAAAGATCGATAACTTAAACGGTATCAAATCCGAAGGAAGTACAGTATTCTATCGTACAGATGATAAGAAGCCGCCACACAATGCATTTACCAGTGAAAAAGGAATCAATGCAGGAATCAAAAAGAAAAATTACGAAACAAAGTTATCTGCTGATTACACAGGACACTATACCTTTGCAGAGGATGGCAAAGAAGTGGAGCTGACAAACGGAGAAGATGCTGTTGTAGTACAGCCTGGTTACAGCGTAGATAAACCTTGGTTTGTATATGATAAAAAAGAAGGCGTTTACAAACGTTATGAGTATGGTGCAGAGCAGAAGGATGCTGCAGTAGGCAAACAGCTTACCTTTAAAAATGTGATCCTTCAGTGTTGCAGCTGGCAGTATGAGAGTGATAAGTATACCTTAAACATCGACGTGAACGGCGGTGGTTCCGGTTACTATATCACAAATGGAAAAGCAATCCCGGTAACATGGAAAAAAGATTCAACAAATGCTCCGGCACGTTATTACGATGCTGACGGCAATGAGATTACCATGAATCAGGGTAAGACATGGGTCTGCGTAGTACAGGATTCTTATGCAGACAAGATTAAGTTCTACAGCAGTGAAGACGACTTTAAAGCTGCAAAATAATTTTGAGGTTTTTTTATGGGCAATAAGAAAAAATCAGAGTCCGGCTTTTTAGTACAGGGTTCGATTTTAGCAATTGCTTCCATTATCAGCCGTATCATAGGGCTCCTTTACAGGGTCCCTTTGACGGCGATCATTGGAAACAACGGAAACAGTTATTACAGTTGTGCATATGAGATTTATAGCATGCTGCTTTTGATATCCTCTTACAGTCTGCCGATGGCAGTCTCAAAGCTGGTATCGGCAAGAGTGGCAAAGGGCGATTTTAAGAATGCCTTTAAAGTATTTAAAGGGGCATTCTTATTTGCTGTCTGCTCGGGAATTGTGGCAATGCTGATCGTGTTCTTTGGCGCAGAGATGATCACGCGTCTGATGAAGACACCGCTTAGTATCTTTGCACTGAAAGTCTTAGCACCAACACTGGTGGTTATGGCGGTATTAGGCGTTATGCGTGGATTCTTTCAGGGACTTGGAACGATGATGCCAAGTGCAGTTTCACAGATCATAGAGCAGATCATCAACGCAATTGTCAGCGTGTGGGCTGCATATCTGTTAGCAGATTACGGAAACAAGGTCGGTGCCGTACTTGGAAACGGCGAAGATTATGCAGCAGCCTATGGTGCGGCGGGCGGTACATTAGGTACAGCCTTAGGTGCCGTATTTGCATTACTGTTTTCTATTTTTGTATTTGCAACTTATGTTCCTGTTTTTAAAAACAGGATGAACAACAGCAGAACGAAAAAGAACGAAAGCTATGGTTCCATTATGCGTATCCTGATCATGACGATCGTGCCGGTGCTGTTAAGTACAACGATTTACAATATCAGTTCTGTGATCGATCAGGGAATCTATAAGAATGTTGCACTGTTACAGGGAAGTACGAACCGTCAGATGGATGAGCTTTGGGGAATCTTTTCGGGAAAATATAAAGTCCTGATCAATG
>UMGC01045040.1_pt1 | contig 20363 bp, 18 predicted proteins | sample 1965151 | NCBI WGS metagenome assembly UMGC01 (sample SAMEA4836061, study PRJEB28245) | human gut metagenome | biome: gut microbiome; material: fecal sample | place: Denmark | collected 2008 | reverse complement strand
AACCAAAGCCCTTCACCTCTTTCGATTGCGAACGGATGTCCGTTAGTTCGTGCTGATACTCATCCATCGATGCGCTCGCTTTCTTATCGCAAGGAATCACAATTGGTTCAAACTCAGAGCCAGCGACCACTGAACGCAAATAATCCACATACTTGCGTTCTGTCTTCTTACGTATTTCTGCTGCCGTTATCATACCTCCATACTCCTTTCACGTTCTGCCTTAAACTCACTGATAGGCATATTATAGAGTACAGAACGGTCGCCCTTGCGCTCCACATAATGCACATACGAAATATCGTTCTCCACGATGTGGATGTTGTCACTCGGAGTCACCACGAGCAACTGCAGGTGGAGTTGTTTGCAGAGCGAAATCAGATAGCGAGCCTTGTCCTCGTCCTGTGCGCGAAAAGCCTCATCTATGGCAATGAAGCGGAACGAAGAGTCGAGTCCGTTCTTAGTCAAGCCAAACTGATAAGCGATAGCTGACCCCAGGATGGTATATGTCAATTGCGCCTTCTCGCCACCTGACAGCTGTCCCATAGCCTCGTAGGTGTTACGCTTCTGATCATCGTCTTGATAAAACTCCTCCGCCTTATATGTGTACCATCCACGCACATCCATCACCAACTTTCGCCATGATTCGTCTTGTAAACGAGACATCAGTGGTTCGATATGCTGTTCAAAATGAATCCTGCTGCCATCGATTGTCGAATTCATCTCATGGATGTTCGGGATTGCACTGCTCAGAAGGTCTTGGAACTCCTTCAAATCCACGTTCAATCGTTTGGCTGCGACCAACTGGATATACGTCTTTGGAGCATCCTTGAAATCGATGCCCACAAGATACGAATTCAATTGGTCGATGGTCTTGGTGATAGACTGGCGCCAGTTCTGGAAGAACATATTGAATGCACTGACCTTGTTGATGATATTCTCCTGTAAATACTTGTTGAAGCGCGATTCAAACCCAGGCAGATCTTCGTCCAGCAATCGTTGGTAATAGGTCTGATATTCGCCCACAAACTCCACGGCTTCGGGCAAACGGTTCACGTCCGAACGCCAATCGCGATACTTCGCGGTAATTTCCTCAGTGGGATTCTTGAAGCGATAAATCAGGTTCTTCAAATCGCCACTCTTGCTACCCTTCGTCTCACGTTGTTTCCGCAAAGCGGAATTGATGTCACTCTGTAACGTGTCACGCATTTTGTCCAAACCCACCAATGCCACATTCAGTAAATCTGTGTGTTGCGACTCAAAAGCATCGGTATCAACAACGCCTATTTGAGCCAAAGCCAAAGCACAATCATTGCTCTGTTTCTTGAGTATATTCTCACGATTTTCCAATAATGCTTTGTTACCGATAGCTTCATTAAACTTCTCCTCAAGTGCACCAAGTTCCTTTCTCACCCTCTCCAATTGCCCCTGCAACATTTTCACCTTATCATTGGTCTCCTCCAGTTGTCGCTTCTGTTCTTCCTTTTGCTGAATGACGAGTGCACACGACCACCAGTCGATATCATCAAACTTATCGTATTTATCAAACAGCTTCGAGTAGGTTTCTCGCTTCTCCTGAGCATTCTTTGTATCTGCCTCTATACGACGGACTTTGGTTGCCACCTCCTTTTCATTCTGCTGCAACTGGCGTACTTCCGCCTGTAGCATGGCAATCTTCTCCTTATTGTCCCAGCCCAACACATAGTGTTCCTTGCCTCGTGTCTCTGGTCGGTCGTCTTTCTCATGCTTACCACCTCTCGCCTTTATCAGTCCCTCTTTCGTTACTGCTTTCTCTTGCAGATAGTTGAAGTCCGCAAGCGAATCAACACAACTATAGTTGAACTCAGCAAATAACCTATCCTCAAGCCAATCCAAATACAAGCACTTTGGCTTGTATTCAACCTTACGGAGCAACGAATCCACCTTCAATGTCCTATCCTCAAACTCACGAAGAGGCTCTGTGCCCTCGTATCGCTGATACACGATGCGTCCTCGCAGATTATGACCATTCACATACTCATTCACCTGCTTGTAATACTTCTCTGGCACCACCAATCTCAATGCAAAATTGTGCAGAATACGCTCGATGGCATACTCCCAATCGCACTCAATATCCTTCACACGTATCAGTTCACCGATGAATGGAATCTCTTCGGCGGTTGCACCAACAGCCTCCAGTATCTCATCACGAATCTCAGCCACACGACCAGAGATATTGTTCTTATGCTGCTGCAGATAGCGTATAGTATCCACTCGCTCTGATATCGTGCAGTTGATTTCATCCTGACGGTTTTGTGCCTGACGCTTCTCTTCCATGAGTTGCCTGTCAATCTTTACCTGCAGAGCATCTTTCTCGTGTTTGGCGGTCGCACGATTGGCATCGAATACCTCTGCATCAGGACTTTGTGTCAGCTCCACCGTCTTTGCCAGCTTATCGTATTCTTCGGCTTTGGCCTTGCGGTTATCACGCATCTTCACCTTCTGATTGATTTCCTTCTCAATCTCACGTATCTGCTGACCCACCTCGTCCTTCTCAATAGCCACCGACAAGCGCGTCTGCTCTTGTTCCAGCTCACTCTTCTTCACCTTTAACGCCTTCAACTCATCTTCCAGTTTTCTCAAGTTGCTCTTGCAGCGCGCCAACTCCTCGTTGCACAAATCCACCGTTCGCGCAGCAAACCAATAGGCCACCACACTCTTCTCTTGCTCCAATTCAGCTATGCGCGTGTCTATCGCCATCAGTTCCTTTGCCAATGTATTGATAGGTTCCAGTTGGGCAATCTGCTCCTTCACCTTATCGATATTGGTTTTCGCCTCCATCAGATTTTGGAAGTTGTCCTTTAGTTCCTGGTACTTTTCCTCAGCCGGCATTTCCTCGAGCATATTCGTACGGATGAAACTGTCTAGATCGTCCAACACTTTCACGCCCACTATCTGATTGAAGAGTGTAAGCGCCTTGTCCGAACGCATTCCGAAGAGGGCTATCATCTTCTCGCCATACGCAACCGGGCCGTCAAAAAACTCTATCTTGCGTCTTGTGTCGTTCGTATTGTATTTCTTCGTCAGTCGCTTGCGCCAGTCGCCATGCAGGTCAAACTCCGAAAAGTCGCGCTTTATAGTCAGCGGTTCGCGAGCTATGCCAAACAACACCTTCAGTTCCTCGCCAGTGTAGTAGCGCACCTGAAACAGCGTCACCACACGTTTGTCCACATTGCAGAACGATGCAAGAAGTACCGAACGTGCCCCTTTGTCTCGCAATCTAAGCGTGGTAGTGCTCGCTGCACCCTCCTGCTGCTGATTGCCATAGTTGCCAAAGAAGTACGACTCCTCTGTACGGTTGCCCTTCTTCTCCACACCCGATGATTGGTTGTAGAATCGTTGGCGCTTCAGTGGCACTAGCAGCGTGAGCAGAGCATCTACCAGCGTACTCTTACCCGATGCGTTGGCACCGGTCAGCAGCGAGTTATTGCCCTGCGTATTCATGCAGTACACCTTTTGGTCGAATGTACCCCAGTTCCACACTTCCAAATAGTCAAGCTTGAAGCCTGCCACTTCCGGACTGGTATTAAAGAGATTCATCTGCTGCATCATAGTCGTTCAGTTTGTTTTTGAATTCCAATAGATCGTCCAGTGTCACCTTCTCCTTGATGATGCGATGTATTTTATAGCGTTTCTCGCCCTCAGCATGCTTTGCTTCCACAAGGAAACCAAAGCTGACGATGCTGTCGATATAGCGGTCAAGGTCTTTCTCAAACTTGGCACGATTGAAGGTGGTGGGCAGGAACAGTTCCGCCTCTTCCTTTATTTCAGTGGCGGTTACATACTTGTACGAAGCCTGCGACTCTGTTGGATTGCTGTCGAAGTCTTCGAGTATCTGCCTCAACACGATGAGTATCACCGACACCTCAAAACCATACAACCTTCTCGACGTCATGTTCAACGTTTTGTCATCGTCCAATTTCAGTTGCTTGACAAAGGCAAAACCCTCATCCTTTTTCACGATGAGTTCCAGCCCCATCACGCTGATATAGTCCAGTATCTCGCTCTGGTAGTCGAGTACATCATTCCACACTACATCGTCTTTCTCTACGATGCCTTTCAGAAGTTTCACCACAGCCCTGCTGTATGGTTGTATATTTGTTGCGTTCATCGTGTTATTATGATTTCGGGAATTGATATCGTTTTGTTTTCTGCAAAAACAATATATTGCTGGCGCTCTTCGTTTACCACAGTCTTATATTCCTTCAGCACGCCAATGTATCCAAACACTTCCGACAGACCTTTCTCCACACCCTCGTTCCGTTCTATCACCTCTGCTAGTGTCGTCTGCTGCCTGTCGTACAGCACCTCGTTAATGCGGTCTCTTAGCACCTGACGATCGATGTGAAACGGATTGTAGAGTTTGCCTATGCGCTCCAAGTCGTCCAGACTCAGTTCAGCTATATCAGGCTTATCCTTATACACAGTCTCTTTTATAGGAGTCAGAGTCAGAGGGCGCTCGACTGGCAGATTGATATCGATAGTTTCATATTCAAGCGAAGCTTCTGGTTTCTCTTTCTGTTTGGTGGCTTCGATGAGCAGTTTCTTTATATCGTTAATCACCTGCTTTGTCACCTCTGCATTCATCTGTCCGTTCTGCCGAATGATGCGACTCAGTTTCTCGCTCATGCGATCGTTGGTTTTCGCCACCTTCTCGCCTGCGTCAAACAGATGCTTTTTCATTTCCCTAAGAAACATGTCATGCGCATCAATGCCTCTATTCTCCAGTGTTTCATAGAGTGCACCAGTCAACTCGTCCCATTCTTTCTGCAGATCGGCCGAGAGCAGGAATTCCCAGAATGCATAGAAACTCTTGCCTTGTTGCGATTGTTTCAGTTCGCCATACGCATCAAAGATGTAGTTCAGCAATACTTTCTTCTCCGCATTGTCTGTCTGGCGCTCGTATATCTCTTTGATAATCCCCTTGAAGTTGTCATCCACCTCCTTGAAATCGCTAAGCAGCTCCTTAGCCAGTTTATTCAAGCTATTGTATCGTGGTTCTATCTGGTAGTCCTCATACACCTCGACCTCTTCGCCCATCTCCAGTCGCTGAATCTGATGCTCTATCTCCATCTTTTTGGCTCGGAGCAGTTCCAGTCGCTTCTCGCGGTCCTCGTTCGAGTATTCCACCAATTCCTTCAGTTGGGCAAACAGCGTCTTGAACTTCGATTCCGTACCGATGTAATCCTCTTTTTTCAAGCTCACCACCCAATCCATCAGTTTGCTTGTGTGCGACGAAATCTCGTATATCACCTCTCCCTCTTCGTTCTGATAGTTGGTCAAGAATCCCTTGTCTGTCCAGTCTTTGATGAGTCGTTTTGCTTTCTGTTCGTTCGACTCCCCTAGTCTTGTCATTTCAAGATTATCCTCCACCAACGCATTTTCCTGCTCATCCAGTCGGTTCTCCAGTAGCATGTGCAAGCGTTCCTGCATTATAGCCGACTGTCCCTCAAACGCCTCAATGACAAAAGACAAGAAGAAATCCACACTTCTTGATTTTATGAGTCGTATGCTTGGTGACTCTCGTAATATTTGTGTTATTTCTTCTACTTGCATGAATGTTATTCGAAGTTATTTTGTTTGAAATCCATCAGTATATTTCTTATATGTTATTGTCACATCTTTGAAGGATAAACGAGCACCTCTTCTTCCCCTACTTCTAGCACCTTTGCTATCTGAAGTAGAGTCTCGAGGCTGGATTATGCTGCATTCGTGCACCATTTTAATGCTGTAGCAGGATCCTTTCCTAATTGTTCTACAAGCCACTTGTTTGTGCGCTTCTTCTCTGCCAACATTACTTTGATACGATTTATGTCCTTATCCATGACTATACATTATATATTATTTAGGGCAAAAATATTAAGTGACTATATACTATCTTACAGCAAAACCCTCTATACACGATTATACGATTTATAGAAGGTTTATATTTTCTATATCCTACTGCTTAACAAGGATCACACTTTAAGGCAATATATAGTTACCATATTTTATATATTTCTCAATTGTGTGGCAAAATTACAGAATATTAATGAAAAACGATAAGTTCAGTGATAAAAAGAAAAGATCATACGCTAAATTCTATGACTTTATTCTTCAGCCTTCTCTATTTACAAGCTTTATTTATTATGTGTTTAACAGCAAGCCTTCCTCAACTACCGGAAAATCTGTATAGACATATTTGATTAGGAGGAAACGCCAGTATTAGGAAAACTTCTTCATAAACCTTACCACTTCCGATATCGTAAAAAAGTCAAACTTACCGGTTCTTATCATATAGAATTGCAGAAATATAAATATAGCGTGCCTTATTTAGTATGTAGACTAGTAAAGTACATACAAAGTACTACAAATATTGAGCATCTCATTGACGGATAAAACTCAACTGAGAGACTCCTTTGATAAAACTAAATTTCAAAATGACAAAGAACGATTCGGACCAAATGGGCCAAGTTTATTTAAATTTTAATTTGGACCAATTTTAATGGAACACTAGTGATCCTAAAACTTAATATATATACTAAACCCTTATTTTTCTAATTTTAATTGAGCCTCTTTCTCTTTAATAAGCAATAAAGAAATATCAAATAAGACTTTTATAGTACTATTTAATTCAAGCGAAAAATCTTTAATCAAAGTGGTCATCTTATCAACATCATCATAGTATGAAATAATTTTTCTATCTAATCGTTCCAGTTCCATGTTAACATCCTTAATCTCTTGCAGAAATAACTTTCTCTTTTCTATATCTACCGCTTGTTTACCTAATTCCAATAAGATATTTTTTCGATGCATATTATTCTCTTTTATTTGAATATCATATCTGTTTTGATTAACACGTTCTATAAAAGAGAGTTCTTGATCCAATAAATCCGATAGTCCAATACGTGCTTTAATCCAGCATTCTTCATAAGTCTTTTCTAAATTTGTTTTCTGGCGTTGTACATCAACTTCAAACACATATCTATACTGCAAATCTGTTGCATAGATTCAACCTTTCATTTGACATATTTCTGATTTAGATAATGATATATTCTGATGGTCAAGACCAACTGTAATTCCCATAACATCTACTATATTAAGTAAAGCCAAATTATTTTTTAGACAGTTATTATACTCATCCAACTTTTTAATATTTTGTTGATGAATTAACAGTTTATCTTGTTGCATAATAGCTTTCTCACTATTTCTATTACTATAAATAATAGCAAGATAACCTACTACAACAGCAAAAATTCCACTACTATAACTTCCCCAAAAATTTAACCAAGAATCATTCGAAAGGTTTGTTTTAATAACATTACCATATGTCAACATCGTATTAATGATAAATGCGATAGCAATTCCACTAATTATGATTCCCAAAACAACATATAAATCTTTTTTCATCAATTCATATTTATTGCAACGATTCACTAACTTTTTTAATCGCCTTATAAATCTCGCTATAAGAATCTCTACCTTTATATTTTTCGGCCAATTCACATGCTTTATCCATTTTTGAGCCTGCAAGCATTTCTTTAACCCATTTATCCTTCTCAAGGTATTTCCGAGTTTTATCATATGTTGGCAGATATTGCTTTAATGCTCTTTCTGTTGCTGCTGAATCTTGGAAATGTCGACATGTATCTTCAAAATGTAGTAAAAACCAATATTCTATTGACTGTAAGCTATCACAAAGAATCACATTAACATTATTTTCATATTTCTTTTTGAGCGATACCATTTTTTTATTCTCTGCATCAGAACGCCTGCTAACATCAGCATCAAAAACACATATTATAAAGACATCTTCATCCAGAAGTTCCTTTATTTTCTTTTCTATTTTCTCAATACTATTGTTTTCAAATAAACGAGGAGAAATAGAGTATCTATAACCAAGTATTTTTTTCAAATGACTGAAATAGAATAATTCAGTCAAACCCTCACCGACGATATGAATAACCTGTCTGGTCACTGTATTTTTTCTTGCTTTTCTCATAAAAGTACACGATTATAGATTAGGAACTGCACCGAATTTACCGAACTTATATGCCTTTTGGAGAGAACTGATCCTATTCAATCCCTTGAAATCTGTCAGAGGATACAGTACACTTGATCCATCCGGATTCTTTTCAGTAAACCAAACATTATCTTTTCTAAGCAAATCTTCCTCTCCTAACAGTCCATCATAATGCGTAGTGAGCAACAACTGTGCCTGTTCTGATTCTTTTAGAAAACGTTCAATGATGTATTCTATCAATTTCGGATGAAGAGAAGATTCAATCTCGTCAACTGCGAGAAAAGCATCTCTTTCAAGAATCTTTTGTACTTGAGCAGCCAAGCCAAATGTACGAATAGTACCGTCCGATTCAAACAGTTCCAAGAACTCATAATAATCATTGTTACCATAATCAGATGAAACTTTATGCTGATACATAGTATAATTAATCGGCCCCTTATGCGTTTCTTGTTCTTTGGAAGTAATATTTGAAATATTAAAATCTGCTTCCTGCAGATATCTCAAAATATAATCTTTTGCTGACTCATTCTTGATTGATTCTTCGGCATAACGACTTAAAGATGATGCAGGTACAATAGCCGGCATAACCTGATTGGTTAGATACTGAAGAACCGTCTCTAGTTCTACAATATGTGTATTCACCTGCATATAGGCAGCAAAAACTGACATATTATGCAAACACTTCAATGTTATTTCCTCTTTGACAGCTTGCGACATCTTGATTTTCTGTCCAAATTTAATAACAGATACGTTATTCTCAGTATTTCTTTCAAATATAGTAGCAGGCTGTTGACTTGGATAATAAATTAAACTTTCCTTTGCTACGTGCCATCTATCTAAAGCTACTGAATAGACATAACAAACAGCTTTCTCCTCATTCTTCAAATAGAACGAAATCGAATATTCAGATAACTGCCTTGAACTTGTTTTATTCAGGAGAAACGGGACTACTTGAATTTGTTCTGCCTTATTAAGTGGAGTATAAGTAATGAATGACTTGATAAAATCACAAACCTTAATAATATTACTCTTACCCGAAGCATTTGCTCCATAAATAACAGCCACTTTCAATAGTCTCACACCGCCACCCAATTCAACAACATGATATGATTCCATATCCTTACTTCTATCAGCTTCAAAACTTAATATAGCCTCGTCTCTAAATGAGAACATGTTCTTAAATCTAATTTCTGCTATCATACAATTTGTTTTTCCACAAATATATAACTAAATATCCATATCCACAAATAAGATTCATCTATTTGCATCATTTCTACAAATATCACAAACTAATATCTATTCTATTAAATTTATTATAACCTTAGGCAATATCAATCATTTAAAAATCTTGGATCACAACAAGGAAAAGGTAAGTATACCTACAGAAGAAACCATGAAGATGACTATCTATGTACAGAAGCAGAAATAAGACGTATGTTTGCTGATGCTAATCACTACAGGGATTCTAATGTAAGGTGGACACACCGTATCTATCCGGACAGAATGTGGGAAGCAAACCTCTATCATTTCTATATAAAAGTATATAATAGATTGATACAGGTTTTACCACGTCCTATTATGATAAAAGATGGTATACGACAAGAAGAAACACCTGCTCATGTGCTATACGAGAAGCACTAATAAATTGTATAATTCGGCACTATAGAATATTTTGTGTAAATGGAAAATACGGGATTCAAATTATGAACCAATTTATGCTTATATTTGAAAACAGAATCCAGATATAAGAGAACTTACAAGTGAATCCTGTTTCCATTTACACAAAATTCCAGACAGTGTTTATTTCCGTGATAAAAGTGGGTATCAGATGTAAAGAACACCTTGCTGCCATCAAATTTATAATTCATTTCTTCTCAATTTATGTGCATCACTGCACGTTAATAATCAAGTTATCAATCACCCATCAAACGGAAATGACAGAGAAGTATCACAAAAGTAACTGCCATAAATGGGTATAAAACAAAATAGTTGAAAAGTTTGCTAAAGACTCTCCAGCCATTCAGTCTCTATTCTAAATCAAAGTATAGTAAAATGTACTTTATTATGTTCGCTGGAAAGTATTTACAATACGAGATTCAATGCCGGAGACATGAACATGCAACACACATTCCGAGCGTTTATTACCCTGAATTGTGGTGATTGATAGTATGCCCATCCAAATTCTCTGCATTGTTAGTTTTATGTTATTTCAAAATCAGTGCAAAATTAGTAAATAAACTCCATATACCGCATGACAGAACAAGAAACTGAGTCTATATGAATATAGATATTATATTAGTGAAGATATAATTTAGCAGGGTTCATTACTATAAACTATGTAACTCAAGAAGGATGTTCTTACTCTTCCTTTTCAAATTCTTCCGAAGCATTTGCTATCAACGCCTTTCCTATTTCCATCTGTATGAATTTAGGCAATCGAAACAATTTTGCCATAAGCTGGTTATAAGTGAACTCGACTTTGGTATACAGTATAGATTCTTCTTTAATGTGCACATCGATTTTCTCAACAACCTCAGAGTCTTCCATAAAGTCAGAAAAGTCCGGTTCTTCAAACCAATTTATCATGTCATCCTCATTGATTCTTAGACGAATATAATCGCCACAACCATCTACCTCTGGAATTAAACCGTTAGGAACATAATCTGCAATTTTACATATTGTCTTTTTGTCTTTGTCAAGTAAGAAATAGGTCCCACTATCACATACCTTGGCTTGCAAATACAAACTGCCATATTCGGGCTTCGAATTCAGAAGTTTATGAGTTTTCAAATCGATTATTCCTGACCATACCCCTTTAGAAACCAATGGATACTCGTTTTCATATAGTTCACCCATCCATGTATCAGTATAACTACACATTTCCTCATTGTATGGAAAGTAGATCATAAGGCTCCGCTTATCTAAATCTTTTGATTAGGAGTGCTAAAAAATCAAATCCCTGCGATAATCACCAAATTATTACAAGGATTTTTCATATTTTTCAGTCTATTGTCGGAAATCTTTGTGGACGTAAAATCGACTTTTGCGGCCCTAATCAAATAAACTGATAAACAGACAGTTGAAATCTTACGGCCCTAAAATTGATTCTTGCGGCCCTAGACAAACGATGGAAAATCCGGTGCTTTTACATAACGGGTATATTTGCCTGCACCATCTTTCTGTATAATCCCTGCATTTTCCATCTTTAAAATCAAGCCTCTAATTTGTTTTTCGGACAACATGTCTTGAAAAACCTTTTTGAGAAGAGAACGATTTATATAACCATTTTTATGAAAATAGTCTGAAACCAACTTGAGGTGATTCATATTCATTCCTTTCAATCTTTCAGCAGACTCATTCCGATACTCCTTGGACAAGCGATAAGAGCCGTTTTCGTAAACGATAAGGTTTTCTTCCGACAATTTTTTTAAATCTTTTCTCAAGCCCCTCGTAATCCCTCATTGCTATTTTGTACAAAGCCAGCAATTCAAAGACATTCAGTTGCTCGGCGACAGCCCTATTATCCTGTACCTTCCTGACAAAAATAACAAAGGCCGTATCAAGTATAGGAGCTTTGAACGTGAGACTTACCTGATACGAGTCTGCTCCCGAATAGTCAGGCAGTGCTCTCCCCTCCATAATACAGTTATAGAACATTTTATCCGCCCCCTAACCGGAACGTTCCACCAATCCGGTCTTCTGCAATATCTCGCTCATCAACTTACTGCGGGGAACGCTATTCACGTCAAGATGTTGTTTATATCCACTCCGGACGGGAAGCCACCGGCATTGGTAATGGTTATGCTATCGGGATACTGCTTGATGACGACATCGCTCTAAATCAACATTGAGCGGTGGCAGCAAGCATTCAATATCGCCTCTCTGATTGCCTCCTTGTTGAACGATGGTATATCGAATATATAAGGGCCGTCATTGTAATGCAGAAGCGGGTTGCTGGCAGGCTGGTTGATGTAATCCCATACCTTGTCAATCGCTATGAATAACGGCAACTGAAATTCTTTGCGAGCGGTATATTGTATCATCGAGTGATATGTTCTGAACTCTACAACGATATTGTTCTGAGGGAGATATTTCCGTATGGCTTCGGATTTCCCAAGCAGAATAAGTGCCGCATAATTCAATTTCCCGTCCTTCAACAAATCCAAATCAGATAGCACTTGTTCGTCGGGATAGTTTTGAAACAACGGATTTTCCTGCTTTCGCGCATATTGGGTTTTCATTTCTACTATGGCCTCCTTATCCAAATCCTCTATAGTAAGCCCCTCGCATATCTTGGCTGAAAAATCCGGTTCCTGTTCAGACAATATCCTGAAAATCTCGGCATCGGACATTGCCCGCAGGCTTTCCCCTGTACGCATAAGAGGTACGCCTTCAAATCTCAACAACCTACCTACGGGACGAGATGGAACAGATAGTACAAGCACACGCTTACCGTCTTCGTAAAGTTCGATAGCTTCTATCCTTATTCCTAATCTTTCGTAGATTTCATCTGTGAGTTCTCCCACTTCTTTTTCTGCAAAATCCGAACCGACAACCGCATGGGGCATATGATCTACCATTCCTAATATCAATCGTCCACCCTTTTCATTCGCCAAGGCAACAATACACCCCAATACACACCGCCGCCTGTCTTTTAGATCAACGTGTTTTCCTCCGGCAAACGGGTAATTATGCTTTGCCTCTTTAAATTCTATATGGTCTTCGCTTTCGCGTAGCTTCTGTAATTCTGCAATCGTAATCTCCAACAAGGTAAATCCAACCCCAAAAGATACAAATGGCTATTCCGATAGAAACAAAAATTGTGCAACACAATTTTATGTCAGCAACACATGACAATGTAAAATAAAAGGGGAATCCGCGCTGATAAAAAGGGATCTGCACGGAAGAGAACCCGACCGAAGCCGGCTCCTACACTCCTACGCTTAATCCGTTACATCAAAGAAATAACTTAGCTCTTCATCTTTCAGATTCTCCATCGCATATTGGTCGGTCTGTTCCCAAAGGGTATTGTAGAGTTCCGCGAACTCCGATCTTTTTTCGTGGTATTGCCATATCTTATGGTTAAGCACCAATACCAGTTCGGTTAGAAATTCGTAATCTTCTTTCCACTCTTTGAAAGCACGATTGAACGTGTCCTGAATAGCTGAAAGGCCAAATCGCTCTGCTATCGAAAAATCTTCCCAAAACGTTGTTTTTACTTCGTAACCATTTTCTTTCATAAATTCTCTGAATGTCATAATGCTTAAATTTTAAGATTGCTTTTTTGTTTTTCCCTCTTGTAGCATCTACTACTTTCGGGCTTGATTTAATTATGTCGTCTCAAAAGGTGTCATGGCTCCTTATGCAAGGTTTCACGGCTAAATACGACCTCTGTGAAGCAGAAGGTGGAGATTTGGCTGTGAACCCAAGGCTATGACCTTGCAGACAAGAGAGACATGACAAGCACCTTTGCCACACAATTCACATCAGGTAGCCCGAAGGGGATATGCGGAATAATGGAGAAAGTAAGAAAAAGGCTAAAACAGGGAAAGGTAAAACCGAGGATATGCCGCCAAAGCACATAGCCCAAACAACGACTGGTGAAAAGAGATAGAGTTGGAAGGACAAAGTGATGTCCCTTTAACAATTTTGCTGGCCAAAAGAAAAACAGGTATGGCTTTGGGAGCTTATAAAAGCCGTTTAGTTTAGAACTTGAAGAGATATACAAAAAACAGACTAAACTTTATTATATTTGCAATGTGCTTCGAAATCATCGTATGATGAGAACGGGATTGTTTTTCTTTCCGAAGGACAAAAAAATTGGCCTAAAAAATATCAAGGGACAGACCTTATATTTACTCTTTTTATCTTTTGGACAGCAATTTTTCGTCCCCAGTTTGTCCCCCAAAGCATTTTTCAAGAATACAATATATTGAATATCAATTTATTACAAATAAAAAAAATAATGCAAAACATTTTCCGCATCGCTAAGTGGATTTAACTACTTAATTATCAGTATGTTACATAAAAATATATTACAAATTATTGGCTATAATTAGGTTAGAGTATTTTCTCTTGCTTTCTTTTGTTTACTGCATTATCCGTGCATTTGCATATCTTTTCCAAAGTATTGTCCCCCGTTTGTCCCCGAAAGATCGTGCGAGGGACAAATTATTGTCCCTTAATGCAAACTATAGTGAATCCATATCAAATTGAACAGCATCACAGATATTTATAGTTATTACAGATTTTTGTTTTTCTTATTCCAAAATATTAATTGACACTATACAACATTACATATAATTATTCAAATTACAACTGATGATATTACATGCCCCAAAAAGTTGTGAGTATTTCCTTATTTTTGCCATTCCTTTACAATAACATCCCAGTCAACAATTCTTTTTTCATGACAAGTCCACACATCCCAGAAATCCGGATCATTAGATTGGGGACGTTGTTCTTCTGGCAGAAATCTCATTCTAACCAAAATTGGCAATTCCGAAGCCCATCCCAATAAAATGGCATTCTGCGATGGAAGTGAAGGCAATTCCTTTAACATGCCTCTCATATTGTCTGGCAACAAACGCCCAACTAATTCCTGATCACGATCGTTAGATATACGATGAATTAAAAAAGAATTACATTGCGAAAGAACCGTTGGTGAAAGTTCGGATGGACGTTGCGATGATATTATCATTCCCAGGCCAAATTTCCTACCCTCCCTAGCAATCCGTTCAAAAACCTTGCAACACAAAGTCTCTGATCCCATAGAATCAGTATCATCATTATATCTTTTAATGAAATGATGAGCTTCCTCAATCACTAACACAGTAGGTAAACATTTCTTTGTTTGCTTTCTATAACGTTGAAGTGTATCAAACACCAAACGAGAAATAACAGCAGTAATGGTGGTGATAACATGAGTAGGCAACAATGATAAATCTATAATTGCCAAAGAATTTTTCTCATTTTTACCAATATATGTTTCAAGCCAATCTTTAAGGGTAATATTTGTATCAGACACAACGTTTTTTAATTTAGTGTCATTTATCAGGGCTTTAATTAAATTAATCGTTGAATCTATATACTCGGTGGTGTGTAATAATTCTGCACTTGCTTGGATAGCACTTATAAAATCTGTACCATAAAAAGGTTTCGGAGCATCCGCATCTATAGGCAAAAGTTGGTCATCTGATCCACCAGACATATAATACACTTCAGAAATACAATCTAATAAACCACTAACATCTTCCCTTGTATATGTATATGATTGAAAACCTGATCCGCCATATTTATCTATCATACTTTTTAAAAGAGTATCAGCCTTTTCAATTGACTGTTTTAGAGGATCAGAAAACGTATCGTCTATTTGAATACCAGATTTCCAAATAGATAATAAATCATAAAAACTTTTTTTCTTTGGAAATGCAAGAGACCATGGCAACCCTTCAGCAATAGAGTATTGAATAGATACAATTAGAGTCCTCAAATATATATTTAATGAATGTTCTTTTGACAATGTATTATTCAAAATCCCAGCTCTCATGCCTTTAAGAGCATGTATTATCGTGGGACGTTGTGTTTTTGCCGTAGCCTTAGTAAAGCCACACCATTCTTCTGTATTCCACAGCCATAATGGTACTTTAAGCAACATTTCTGCATCTGTAGGTTCTATAGAGAACACATGAGCCTGTTGCATATCAGTAAAAGCTTTACTATATTCTCCATTTGGATCAAGTAATATAAATCTACTATTTAATTCTTCATAACCATCAGCAAGTTCTTTTTTTGCATTTTCTAAAGACCATCGTATTAAACCTGCGACAGAACAAGATTTTCCACTACCTGTATTTCCGAGTACAGCTAAATGCCGTCCAAACAATTTATCCGGGTCAATCTTTACTTGCGCCCCACTGACAAGAACACTATTACCGATATAAACTCTTCTATTTCCTCCTGCTTCAATTATACTTCTTAATTGCTCATCTGTAGGTAATAAAACAATATCTCCAACAGAAGGAAAACACTCTACTCCTCTTGTAAACTTAAATTCTTTATTTTTATTAGAAAGTGTACCAACTGGATGAAGACATAGTTTACGCAATGGAAATGGTAAATCTATTAAACCAAAATCTTTAAATCCCTTACGCACAGGGAAATTTGAACGTTCAATAGTTATCCATGTAATTTGACCAACAACAAATCCTTGATCAATAGGAATAAGTAGATACCCATTAATTCGAGGAAAAGGTCGAGGCAAACCTGTATTCAAAGCTATATTATCTGGAGTATCTGTATCAAGAAGAATTTTAAATTCATCTGGTGACACATACTCAACAGTTCCAATTCGTAAAGAGGCAAGACTTTCAATAGGTGTTGTATTACTCATCTTCGGCTATCTTTTTATTAGTTGACGTTCCTATTCTCTTTTGTAACAATTCTCCAAGTCTAAAAGTATTACGATCAATGGCAGATTTAGGAAGAAAGTCGTTTGTTAAGGATGTTATATCCCCGAAACGTGGTCCTATAAGAACAGTAATTTGTGCTTTTCTACCAACCTTGTTGTAAAAATCAAGTATTCGTCCAATTGGATCGTTATATGAAATGATGACCAAATGAGTCGAAGGTATTGTAAGCATATCTTTAATCACTCTATTAATATGTTCATCACCAAAGCCATATCCATATGTTACAAGTGTATTATTTGGTCTGCAGATAGCTGCAGCTAAATCCCGAAATAATTCTACATATGGATATTCTGCTGTCTCCCTATCCTTATTAGGATTTGGATATATCATAAGTTTTAAATAGTCCAACTCATGCAAACCAGGTGCTTGTAAAAATGGAGTTATGCTTTCTGCTCCAAATGGTAGTCCAATACGGCGAATCTCATCTTCATTATTCAACCAATCTACAGAGCCATGTAGTTTTGTCATCTTTACAACACCTTCTAAATATCGAGGTTCTCCTCTTATTCCCGGTGGGTTATAATGAAGGTCAAGATTTAACCTAGAAGATCTAAAGATTGGCATCAACGAGCCGACGAATCTATCTATCAGATGAATACCGGCTAACTCTGCACCTAATTCAATTAAACGATCATAATTGGTAGTAAATATATTAAGACGTTCTCTATTGCCAGTTCTGCTTGCAAAACTAAGAAGGAAATTAATTAGAACATCAAAAGCCTCATCTCTTTTTGCCCGTTCTGAAGATGCGATATCTTTTTCTGTCTGCAAAATAGACTGCGAAAAATCCTCAATTACCTTATTTAAATCTTGTTGTAGTTTCACTGCTTCCGGAGAATTTTGAATTTCTAATCCACGTAATAATTCAATAGCAGTTCTAATCTGATCCTCTATATTACCTTCATCTCTACCTGCTTTTTTTGCTTTACTTTTGGCACTAGTTTCTATTTCATCCTTGAATACGGAAAAGTCACATTTCCCCATATTTGCACCGCCATTTGAACCTGCTTTCAAACTGATTGCATTAGTAAGGCCTGAACCACATAATAAATTCAAATGTTCAGATTGAAACAATGCAGTCAACCAAGGTTCTATTCTTTCGCGCAGTATAGTATTATCTTCTGGTAATTTTATTAATGTATCATGTCCATCTTGCTCTTTAATCCACGGACAAACACATCCCTCTACTAATTCTCCATTTTGACTAAAAACGACTAAATCTCTATCATCTCTGGTTTTAATGACATTACCAATTCTTTTATTTGCATCTGGTTTTAAAACCGTTTTTGCAATTTCTATATCCATAACTTATTTTTTAGAATTCTACTTTTTCATCATTCGTCTCCATGCTTCTTTTCTTCTCACATATTCAGAATACTCATCAGCATTTTGATTCATCGTATCAATAAGATACCGAGCCATCTCATGCATTTGTGTTGCAAACAGAATTGGAATTCCATTGTCTTCAATTTCATAATGGTTCCTACTGTTTTCAATACCAACAGTCATCAGTTCAAATGCTTTACACGGATTCAGGCCTCCGGCAACAAGCATCGGTCCTAACGCCTTCAGTTCTTTACTCCGTGTCGCAACAGGCTCAGACACCAAACATTTCAAATCTTTTTCAGGCTCATTCAAATAGCAGTAATACAACCATATTTCAAAACAAGGGTTACTCACAATCCATTGCCCCTGCTCATCATTTGATCTATTCTTGAATATTTTCTCCAACTGGCCATAGAACTCATCCACATCAGAAAGAAGAAAGACTTTGTCTGTAGTGTCTAAGTGATAAACCTGACTATCTATCTTGAACATCCCTGTGGATTGTATTTCGCTCCATCTTTCTTGCATTTGATATGGTTGTAAGCCTTGCCCTTTTTCAGACATGAATGCAACTCTCAAAGAATGAAGTTCACGTTGCCGGATAAGTTCACGAAGAAAATCTTTCTCCCGCTTCTCACCTCCAGAAAGCACAAACACAAGATTAGTTGAAAGAATTCCATCTGTCTTACTATACGCAGGAGATACTTTCAAGACATCAGAGCCACCTATTCCCTCATTACTTTCTATTGTAGTCTTAGGGACAGGTTTTAATGGTGTCTTCCCAGAATCACCTTTTGAATATGTCAACTTTGATAAATCCATAATCCTTTATCATATTACATATTCAACTCGCCTATAAAAGGAATCGCACCATAACGACCTTCCATATACCCATTCTCAATATTGATAGTATTATGAATTTTATAATCATTCAATGAATACATATGGCTACTACCATACTTTTTCTCAACCATCCATATTTCATCAGTACGCAGGAAATCTTGATTCAACAAACAAGTCTGATGAGTTGTGAATATAAGCTGACCATTGGTTTCTTGAGAAGAGAAGTAACGCACGATTTCTCGGACCAAATGCGGATGTATGCTGTGGTCAAGTTCATCAATGAGTACGGTTTTAGCCGATTTCATAGCATCATACAATGCTGGCACAAGAGACAACAATCGGACGGTACCATCGGACTGTGCTTGAATATCCATATCTTTTGAAAAGCCATTCTCTCCAAACTGACGGAACATCATCTGGCTTATCTTCTGTACCCCATCCTCCACACTGATTGCCCTGGTATTTCTAAAATCAACAACTTCTGACAAAACCCCGGAACGCATTTCACGAACCTTATCCATTGGCAAACTGCCAACATCGTGAGTATTTACCCAATCCTCAAAATTTTCAGTCTCTACTTTTACTTCATCCACACCCAAATCAATAGCTTTAAATAACTCCGAAGCAAACTGATTAATCTCCTTATCATTTTTGAATACTCCAATCAAAGTCGGATTAAATGAATGCAGACCGATAATTGTGAGTTCGTCCTCAAACCATTTCTGTGCGATACCGATATTTTCATCTGCCAATACTGGCATATCGTTATTTATAGTCAATAGACTAGCGAACGGATTCTTTTCTATCCAGCCCAAGACCATATTATTAACCTCGTCAGATGGCGCAATTGCATACTCTACCTTCCTGCCTTTACGTATGAAAACATTAACATTTTCTCCTGAGCCCAAACTTGAAACCTGTAAAGTTTCAAATGTAACGCCTGTGTCATTCATTTCCACCGAATAAATAAATGGAACTCCTGATTTGGTCACAAACTCAATTGCAAGCTCAAAAGGTTCTTTTCCTGCATTCTCTTTAAGTGCGAAAATATATTTCCCAACCTTCTCTTTATCAAGGAAATTCTTATTTGTAGCAATAGCCTTTAGGAAATTGATACCTTTCAGTAAATTGGATTTGCCTGCTCCATTAGAGCCATAAATAGCTGCCATCTTCAATACCGGCAACTTGTCATTAAGCACTTTGATATGATTCGACAAAGAGGTCCTCTTCATATTAGGAAACATATCAAATTGAACCTCTTCGTTAAACGAAAGAAAATTCTTCAGGATTACACGCAGTATCATATTATTATAAAATTATTGTTGATTACACATTTATGTTTACCATCCATATAATATGGCTTCATCGTCTATTTCGATGCAAAGATACAACATCTTCTTTATTCCGTGAATTATTCACGTGAAAATTTCACGAAAGATACATTGTTTTTCATACAACAAATTGTTGAATATAAGAAATAACCAATACAGATGGCATATTATTAGTATAAAGTCGGCAACAAATCGGCCTTATTGCCAATCTTATAAGTCAAGAGAGTGTTTGCGTCTTTAAAAAGCCACTCATGAATAAATTATAAAACTTTGCTGGCGAAAAGAAAAACAAGAGAACTCATGGATGAAGGAGCGGTTTAGTTTAGAACTTGATTAGATATACAAAAACCAAACTAA
>UMGC01037689.1_pt1 | contig 20481 bp, 14 predicted proteins | sample 1965151 | NCBI WGS metagenome assembly UMGC01 (sample SAMEA4836061, study PRJEB28245) | human gut metagenome | biome: gut microbiome; material: fecal sample | place: Denmark | collected 2008 | reverse complement strand
AACTGGGTAACGAGGGTGTGGTAAATGCCTTTTGTGGTCATATCAAAAAATCTCCTTGTAATCGTAGTCGTGTTCAGATGGGCGCACTTCACCCGTTGGCAAGGAGAGCCGTTTCCGGCGTATCTCCGCAGAAAGGGTAGACTGCCGCAGGCGGAAAGCCTTGGTGTTGCGTGGTTTTTGAGGTTTGCCTGTGTGTCTGTCTCTCTTTACCTGTACCAGGTCAGTACGCTGCCACATGGGGCAAAATGCCCTGCTCCGATGGAGCGGTGGCGGACACCCGGCCGCTGAACTCGGCTGCGGAAGGCTCCGCCGGTGTCCTGTGATCCGCCCGGCGACGGATCGGGGGATGCGTGATACCCCGTATGACCGGTGCCGCACTCTGACTGCGGCATACAGGGCGGGAGCTTGCCTCTCCCTTGACGATTTTCCTGCCGTATCGTCCCAACGGCTTTTACAAAACTTCTTCCTGATCTGCGCCGAAGCAACTTCGGTGCCTTTTTCTTTTCCTGCGGTATCGCGGCGATGGCAAGTGCCGCGACAAAATAGTAAGCAAAAACGCAGGAAGAATCTTCCTGCCGTTTCGGCTTCATACGATCCTTCCTGCGTTTGCAGTATTGTTCAATTCTGATGACCGCCCGTTTTTCGGGAGGCGCATTTTGACATACTTCGGGTTCTTAGTCAGAGCGAAAAGCTGTTGATAGCCTTCCACCCATGCCTGCTCTGCTCCGACCTAAATGCTTGATGCCTTAAGTACAGGCACATCATAGCATGGCGGCAAAGCGGCGTACAGGTGGAAACTGCCGCGAGAGAATTTCTCGCAGCATAGTCATTGAAATATAAGGGCGCAATGACCCTAATCTCAGACGGGAGCATGGTGCTCCTCAAGTACAAGCTTAACAACGTGTGCGATCCGAACCGTGTTCGGAAACCCCATTGGGGCGGTGCACAAATAACTGGATAATTCTTATATACCACAATATATTGTGGTTGTCAATATGGAGAAGTATAAATGATGTGCTTTGAGAAAACGAGGTCAAAAAAGTAATACGCATTATCTCCGTATTAAATGCGTATTACAGGGACATCACGAAAATAATGCGTATTGCGTGCGTATTGGATAATTTGAACTGTAAACATGCCCTGATTACTCAGAAGGAAGGACGGTGACTAATTGCCTCGGCCGTCCTAAATAATTACTATATATTTTGTCAATTTGCTTGAGCTGGGGCAATAATCGCAGCAGAAAGCTTTTAGCTCCCTTAATAGACTAACTCCCTGTGCAAAGAGGTCAAACACTCTTAGCGCAGGGAGTTTTTGCGTCAGGGCAGTTTTATTGAATCGGCCCATACTTCTTTGAAAAATACTAGATCTTCGTCAATCAGCATATTAACCATCTACACAGAGCGGTCACGGCATCCTTTGCAATGGCGGATTCGTACAGCGCCGTATTTCTTATTCCTTTGCCAGCTTGACGTAGCCTTCATAACGCTCCTTGGCGTCGTTGGCGGCCTTGTGATACAGGGCATCCGCCTTCTCGGGGAAGGACAGCTTCAGGGATGCATAGCGGTTCTCGCCCATGAGGAACTGCTGGAAATCGCCGGTGGGGGCTTTGCTGTCCAGCTGGAAGGGGTTCTTGCCCTCCTCCTTCCGCCGGGGATCATAGCGGTACAGGTGCCAGTAGCCGCACTCCACGGCCTTCTTTTCCTCGATCTGGCTCAGACCCATGCTGGCCTTCATACCGTGCTCGATGCAGGGGCAGTAGCAGATCACGATGGAGGGGCCGTCGTAAGCCTCCGCCTCCCGGATAGCCTTCAGGGTCTGGGCGGGGTCGGCACCCATGGCCACCTGTGCCACATACACATAGCCGTAGCTCATGGCCATCAGACCCAGATCCTTCTTCTTGGTGACCTTGCCGCCGGCGGAGAACTTGGCGATAGCCGCGGCAGCGGTAGCCTTGGAGGACTGGCCGCCGGTGTTGGAATACACCTCGGTATCCAGCACCAGAACATTGATGTTCTTGCCGGAGGCCAGCACGTGATCCAACCCGCCGTAGCCGATGTCGTAGGCCCAGCCGTCGCCGCCGAAGGCCCACACGGACTTCTTGGTGAGGAATTCCTTGTTATTGCGGATGAACTCGGCCTCGTCGCTCTTGTCACCGGCCACAGCCGCCAGCAGCGCATCGGCTGCCATACGGGATTCGGCGGCGCTTTCGGCCTTGTCAATATACTCCTTGCACACCTCAGCGGCCACGCCCTTGTCGGCCAGCGTCTGGGCGGCAGCCTTCAGCTGGCGCTTGATGGCGTCCTGACCCAGCAGGTAGCCGTAGGCATATTCGGCGTTGTCCTCAAACAGGCTCATGGCCCAGGCGGGGCCGCAGCCCTTGCAGTCGGTGCAGTAGGGGGAGCTGGGAGTGGAGCCGCCGTAAGCGGAGGAGCAGCCGGAGGCGTTGGTGATGTACATATGGTCGCCGAACAGCTGAGTCACCAACTTGATATAGGGCGTCTCGCCACAGCCCGCGCAGGCACCGGAGAACTCGAAGTAGGGCTTGGCGAACTGGGAGGCCTTGACGGTCTTATCGCTGACGGCGTCCTGCTTCACGGTGACGGTCTCCACGGCGTATTCCCAATTCTCCGCCTGACCGAGCTGGCTCTCCAGCGGCTGCATGGTCAGCGCTTTCTCCTTGGCAGGGCAGATGTTGACGCAGCTTCCGCAGCCGGTGCAGTCATAGGGAGAGACCTGCATGCGGTACTGATACTGAGCCAGCCCAGTGGCCTTCTTCGTCTCGAAGCCGGCGGGAGCGTTCTGCTGCTCATTCTCATCCAGCAGCACGGGACGGATGGCAGCGTGGGGGCAGACGAGGGAGCACTGGTTGCACTGGATGCACTTGGTCATGTCCCACTGGGGCACATCCACAGCCGCGCCGCGCTTTTCATACTTGGTGGAGCCCGCGTGCCAGGTGCCGTCCTCCAGACCGTATTTCTTCATAATGGACACCGGCAGGCTGTCACCCTCCTGGCGGTTCATCACATCCACCACCTCGCGGATGAAGTCCGGTGCCTTCCGCGCCACGGGCGCATCCTTAGCATCAGCCCACGCGGCGGGGATAGCCACCTCCACCAGCTCGTTGATGCCGTGCTCGATGGAGGCGTTGTTCATGTCCACCACGGCCTGACCCTTCTTCTTATAATAGGTCTTATAGATGGCGTCCTTCATCTCGGCAACGGCCTGCTCCAGAGGGATCACATTGGCCAGCTTGAAGAAGGCGGCCTGCAAAATGGTGTTGGTGCGGCTGCCCAGACCCAGCTCACGGGCGATCCGGATAGCGTCGATGGTGTAGAATTTGGCTTTCTTCTCCGCCAGGGCGCGCTTCATGGCGGCGGGCAGGTTCTTCTCCAGACCCTCGGCATCCCACGCGCAGTTCAGCAGGAACACGCCATCCTCCTTTAGATTCTTCACCATGTCGTACTTGTGGACATAGGAGGGGTTGTGGCAGGCCACGAAATCGGCGGACTGGATCAGATATGGGGAACGGATGGGAGTTTTGCCGAAGCGCAGGTGGCTCTGGGTCAGGCCGCCGGACTTCTTGGAGTCGTAGACGAAGTATGCCTGACAGTACAGGTCGGTGGCGTGGCCGATGATCTTGATGGAGTTCTTGTTGGCACCCACGGTGCCGTCGGAGCCCATGCCCCAGAACTCGGCGCTGGTCTGACCGGCGGGAGAGGTGTCGATCTCGCAGGTCACATCCAGAGAGGTGTGGGTGACGTCATCCACGATGCCTACGGTGAAATTATTCTTGGGTTTATCCTGCTTCAGGTTATCCAGCACGGCGATGATCTGACCGGGGGTGGTGTCCTTGCTGGACAGGCCGTAGCGGCCGCCCACGATGACCATATCGCTGCCCAGTTCCTTATATACGGAACAGATATCCTGATACAGCGGTTCGCCCATGGCACCCGGCTCCTTGGTGCGATCCAGCACCGCCAGCTTGCGGCAGGTCTCCGGAATGGCGGCAAGGAACTTGTCGGCGGCGAAGGGGCGGTACAGATGGACATTCAGCAGGCCCACCTTTTCGCCTCTGGCGGTCAGGTAGTCGATGGCCTCCTTAGCGGTTTCGGCGGCACTGCCCATCAGCACCACCACACGCTCTGCGTCCGGTGCGCCGTAGTAGTTGAACAGCTTGTACTCCCGACCCGTCAGCTTGCTGATCTGGACCATGTAGTGCTCCACCGCCTCGGGGATGGACGCCACCTTCTCGTTGCACGCCTCGCGGCACTGGAAGAAAATGTCGGGGTTGACGGTGGTGCCGCGGGTGGCGGGGTGCTCCGGGTTCAGAGAGTTGCGGCGGAAAGCACGCAGTGCGTCCATATCCACCAGCGGACGCAGCTCCTCATAGTCCAACGCCTCGATCTTCTGAATTTCGTGGCTGGTGCGGAAGCCGTCAAAGAAGTGCAGGAACGGCATCCGACAGTGGATGGCGCTCAGATGTGCCACCGCGCCCAGATCCATGACCTCCTGCGGGGAGGAGGACGCCAGCATGGCAAAGCCGGTGCTGCGCACGCCCATCACATCGCTGTGGTCGCCGAAGATGGACAGAGCGTGGGCGGACAGAGTTCGGGCGGAGACGTGGAACACGCCCGGCAGCATCTCACCGGCGATCTTATACATATTGGGGATCATCAGCAGCAGGCCCTGGGACGCGGTGTAGGTGGTGGTCAGTGCGCCGGACTGCAGGGAGCCATGCACCGTACCGGCGGCACCGCCCTCGGACTGCATCTCCACCACCTGTACCGGCTGGCCAAACAGGTTCTTCTTGCCGTTGGCGGCCCACTCGTCCACGTGTTCCGCCATGGGGCTGGAGGGCGTGATGGGGAAAATACCCGCCACTTCCGTAAATGCGTAGGATACATACGCGGCGGCTTCGTTGCCGTCCATGATGACTGCTTTCTTCTTGTCCATAATGTACTCTCCTTCATTATGTGATCCTTGCGGCACAGCTCCGCCTATGGTTTTAATTTTATTATAGCGGACTTTTCCGTCGCCGGCTAATCACGATGTTCAAACAGCTGCTTCACGTTTTCTTATATCACGCTGTGTGATGGGAGTTGGCGTTCGGCAAGTTTCCTGTAAGCAGCAATTTGTATCTGTTTTCCACAATTGGTGAGATGCCCACTTGTATATATTGCCATGCCTACCGACCGCTACAATAGGACTATCAAAAATCGCAAACCTCGTCTTCACGGTTACTGATGACCAAAAACGGAAAAACTGTGGCATAATCTCTGCATGGTGATGTCTGCAGGGTGTTCCACCGCTTTAGGAATGATAGGAAATTGACAGGAAGGCAAAAAATCTGTTACTATTACCGGAGAAGTAATTCATGCAGAAAGAAGGGTTTCCTGTGACATCCAAATACGCCGTTTTCCTGAAGGTTGCCGAGCTTGGCAGTATGTCCAAGGCCGCCATGCACTGCAACTATTCCCAGTCCGCCGTAAGCCAGATTATCAGTTCTCTGGAGGATGAACTTCAGATGACGCTGCTCAACCGCAGCCAGTCCGGGGTGACACTGACTTCCGACGGCGAGCAGATGCTCCCCTATATTCGCCACCTGCGCGACGCGGCGGAGGCTGTGGCCGAGCAAGCCGCCAGACTGCACGGCCTTGAAATAGGCCATATCCGCATCGGTACCTTTTCCAGCGTGTCCTGCCATGTATTGGTACCTGTGCTGAAGGAATTCAAGGCGGACTATCCCAATATCAGCATTGAGATCCGCGAGGGCGATGATGCCAGCGTCACCGAGATGCTGCTGCACGACGAGGTCGACTTTGGATTTATGGACGCGCCGGTCCCTATGGGATTTGATTCCTTTCTGGTGCGGCGTGACCCGTTTGTGGCGGTAGTTCCGGAGGACAGCCCTTATGCCGAGGCAGAGGCGATACCTCTGTCTGTTTACAGCTCTGAGCCGACTGCCCTCTTTGACGAGGGTAGTCAAAAGGAGGCTATGGGCGTATTTCGGAGAAATAAAATTTCGCCACGTGTGGAATACACCAGCCGCGATGATAACCTCATCCTCTCGTTGATAGAAAACAATCTGTGTATCGGATATATGGGGAAGCTGATCCTCACAAAGAATTCCTACCGCGTGACCAGCCGTCCCACAGTGCCGCAGTATTACAGGGAGATCATGCTCGTGGTGCGCAGCATCGAGAATGCGTCGCCGGCCGCCGTACACTTCATTGAGTTTTTCAAAAAACACCTTGCGCAAGCAGCTCCACAATAACAGAACCTGGCACACAGGCTCTGTCCGATATACAAAAAAGGTCAACGCCTGATGCCAGAGTTCCTTGATCGCAAAGGGGTCACTTTGCGCCGCCGCGCGCTCTGATCCTGAATGCGAACCAAGCGCGGAAACGACAGTGGAGCAATAGAAGGATACAATAGATACTTCCTTGCACCATTGTGCCGAAAGCGCAAAAAGGAGACGGAAAGCGTTGGACTCCGACGCTTTCCGTCTCCTTATTATGTTATGAACACATAGGGCGGCATCCTGCATTCCATCCCATCAGCTCGCTGATCTTCCCAGCGGTGCTTTTGAGCTTGGGTGAAAATTCATCTATCGCGGCGGAGTTCATTCTGGCTACGGAGCCAGAAATACTCATAGCGCCCACAGGCGTTCCGTTCCAATTATAGATGGGGGCAGCGATGCACCGAACCCCCAAATCGTGCTCCTCATCGTCGATGGCATAGCCCCTCTCACGGACGCAGGATAGATCCTCCTGCAGGGCCTCCCATGTGGTGATGGTCTTGGGGGTGAACGGAATGACCTGTGTGCCGTCCCAGATGGCGCGCACCTCCTTCTCCGGCAGGTAGGCCATGATGCTCTTGCCCACGCCGGTGCAGTACATAGGGTTGTGCAGTCCGACAGATGATGTGATGCTGATGGGGCGGAGAAGCGGCTCAAATTTGTGGAGATAAACGACCTCGTTTCCGTCGCGCTCCACCAGATGCACAATCTCCTTGACATCGTTGGACAGCTTTTCCAGCAAAGGTTTAGAGGCTGAAAAAAGATTCAATACGGTCGAGACTCGGCGGGATATTTCATAGAGCCGAAGCGTTAAACGATACTTCCCGTTTTCTGCGTCTTTTCTTGCATAGCCTCTGTTTGCAAGCGAGGCCAAAAGTCGGTGTGCAGTGCTCGCATGCAAAGAGGTGGCTGCCGCCAAATCTGACAGTGTGAGTCCCTGCGGTGCGGCTGAGAGTGTTTCAAGAATGTCTAATACACGATCAATGGATTGAACAGATCCGTTGCTATCCTTCATGGCAATTCCTTTCCGTATCGTGAAAATATAACCATATAATAGCTTACTTTTAGTCATTTTGCAATACATAACAATAGTTTTTTGTCAAAATAAGGGATTGACATTTCTCAAGTATGAGGTAATAATATACTTAAAATTTCATATTGCGGTAATATATTTCGTATTATGGAATCTAAGCAAGGCGTGGACATGCTTTTATCCGAGAAACAGAAAGAGGTGACGCCCGAAAGACACAGTCCCCCTTCCCCACAATACTATTACGAGAAAAGGAGAAAAAGCAATGGAACTTGAAATGAAGACTGAAGGAAAGAAATTGGAATTCTATACGGGTCGATGGGTATCGTTCCTGCCGTTCATCATTTTCTTGGGCATGATCATCGTGTCCGTGGTGTTGGATGCTGTGTCGGAGCGCTCCATGTGGATCTGCTGCATCGTTGGTCTGATGATTGCCTTCTTCCTGGCTAAGGATAAGATTCGCTATGGCGATGCCATCGCGGAGGGCATTGCCCAGAAGTTGACCTCCGTTCCCGTGCTGTGCTGGATCTTTGCCGGTATTTTTACTACCACGCTGCGTGCCGCCGGTCTGGTACAAGGCATTGTGTGGGCCGCCTATAACGTGGGTGCTCACGGTATGCTGTTCGTTCTGGTCGCGTTCATCTCCTGCGCCGCGTTCGCCACGGCCGCCGGTACCGGCTTGGGCACTACCATCGCCGGTATCTCCATCCTGTATCCCGCCGGCTGCCTGCTGGGTGCCAATCCCTTGGTTCTGGCCGGTGCCATCATCGGCGGCGGTGCCTTCGGTGATAATCTGGCCCCCGTTTCCGACACAACCATCTGCTCTGCACTGACCCAGGGTGCCGACATCACCGGCGTTGTGAAGTCCCGCCTGCGCTACTCCGCTGTGGCCGCTGCCATCACCATCCTGTTCATCCTGTTCTTCGGCGGCGGCGGCAGCGTCACCGGTGAGGCTCTGCCTCACGACCTGATCGCTGAGTACATGAACCCCAAGGGCCTGCTGATGCTGATCCCCGCCATCCTGACCATCTACCTGGCCATTAAGAAGGGCGACGTGATCTACGCCTGCATCGCCGGTACCGCCGCTGTCATCGTCGTGGCGTTGCCAACCGGTTTGCTAACCCTGTCTGACATCATCTGTCTGAGTGATGGCGGCGTTTCCGGTACCCTGGTGGATGGCATCGGCGGCATGGCCGACATCGTGATCCTGTGCCTGCTGGTCATGGGCATGGTGGGCGTCATGAAGGCCGGCGAGGGCGACAAGCTTCTCATCGACATTGCCACCAAGGTCATCCGCGGCGTCTGCGGCGCGGAGCTGTCCATCGTCATCCTGTCCGCCATCCTGGCCGGTATGACCGGTATCAACACTCCCGCCATTCTGGCCATCGGTGTTCCCTATGCCAAACCCATGGGAGAGAGATTCCACATCCATCCCTATCGCCGTGCCAATCTGCTGGATGCCTCCTCCTGCTCTCTGGCATACACTCTTCCCTGGACCTCCATCGCGCTGGCAACCGCCACCTACTCCGCTCAGGGCAACGCTCTGTTCGGCAGCGTGGTTCCCGCCATCGGCGCGGAAGAGATCTTCTTCTATCCCGTTTACGCCTGGGCACTACTGGCCATTATGCTGTTCGCCTCCATCACCGGCTGGGGTCGCCGTTTTGCCGGACCCAACGGTGAGGAGCTGAAGAAGTTGCCTGAGGAGGTCGCCGATAAGTAAGCGACATCCACAAGCTGCTGCCATATCACAATGGTATCCCGGTCATTGACCGGGATACCATCACAGCGACAGAAAAAGGAGAAACGATATGAACCGTACAAGAGCCGCGTGGATCGATGTTGAACTGGAGAATATCGTCCACAATGTAAAAGCTGTTCAGGCCCTGGCTCAGAAGGACGCGGGACGCCCCGTCATGGCGATGCCGGTGATCAAGGGAAACGCCTACGGCCACGGCATTTTCGAGGTGGCCCGTATCTTGGGCGAGTCCGGTGTTGAGTGGATGGCGGTGGCCACCTATTCCGAGGCTCGGCTGACCCTGCTGGCGGCTCCTCAGGCCAAAGTGCTGATCCTCGGCTATACACCGCTGGATATGATGGATGAGATCGTCCGTTACGGCATTCGCCCGTGCGTGTATACGTATGAGCAGGCACTGACCCTTTCTGAGCAGGCACGGGCTCAAGGGAAGACAGCCTATATCCACATCAAGGTGGACACAGGTATGCATCGTCTAGGCTTTAACGTCAGTGAGCAGAGCGCAGACACAGTGGCTGCCATCTGTGATCTGCCTAACGTGTGCGTAGAGGGACTGTTTACCCACTTCGCTACGTCTGCCATGCGGGAGAAAGAATATGTCCATTACCAGTACCGTGGCTTCATTGCCTTCAAGGAGATGCTGGTGGCACGGGGCGTAGATATTCCCGTGAAGCATCTGTCCAACTGTGGCATCATTCTGGACTCTCCAGAGTATCACCAGGATATGATCCGCTTCGGCAGCATGGTTTTCGGCTCCTACTCCTCCAACGAGGTCTGCAGGGCCCGCGTACAACTGAAGGATGCCTTTGCCCTTCGGGCAGAGGTTGCCTGCGTCAAGGACCTAGCCCCCGGTGAAGGAGTAGGCTACGACCTAGCGTTTATCGCCCAGCGCCCCACCCGCATTGCGGTGCTGCCCCTAGGCTACGCCGACATGATCTGCCTACGACGACTGAAGAACAAGGGCTATGTGCTGCTCCATGGCAAACGCGCCCCCATGGTAGGCTGCGTGTGCATGGATCAGCTGATGATCGACGTGACGGATATCGAGAATGTCGCCATGGGCGATGTGGCCACCCTAATCGGCCGGGACGGTGATGAGGTTCTCACGCTTCAGGAGGTAGCCGACCGTGTGGGAACGGACGGATATGAGGTACTGCTTTCCAACACCCAGCGCCTGCCTATCCACTACTGGAAGGATGGCAAGATGATTGGCGCGTTGGATATCCATCAAACCCTGTTGTCTTACTACGAAAGGATTTATAACTTATGAGCAGAGAGTATTCCAAGGCGGCGCAGAATTACCCGCCCTCCGGCATCCGCAAGATGTTCGACCTGGCGACCCAATATCCGGACGCCATCAAGCTGACGGTGGGTGAGCCGAACTTTGATACCCCCGCCTACATCAAGGAGGCTGCCAAGAAAGCCATGGATGCCGGCGAGACACACTATACGCCCAACGCAGGTATGCCTGTGCTGCGGCGGGCGGTGGCGGAGAGGTATCAGAAGAGCCACTGGGACGGCTACACCGCCGACCATGTGATGGTCACCGTGGGCGCTATGGAAGGCCTGATGCTGACCATGATGCTGCTGCTGGATCCCGGCGATGAGATCCTGGTGCCCGATCCCTGTTTCCCCAACTATTACGGTCAGGCGTCCCTCACCGGCGCGTGCGCCAAGCCTGTGCCCACCTATGAGGACAACGACTACCGTATGATGGCGGCGGATATCGAGAAGTGCATCACGCCCCACACCAAGGCACTGCTGCTGAATTCTCCCTGTAACCCCACCGGCGCGGTGCTGACCAAGGCGGACATTCTGGCCATCGCCGAGGTGGTGAAGAAGCATGACCTGTGGGTGCTGTCCGACGAGCCTTATGACAGCATCGTCTATGACAGTGTAACGCCTTTCAGTATCGCTCAGGTGCCGGAGGTCCGTGACCGTGTGTTCGTGCTGAATAGCTTCTCCAAGTCCTATGCCATGACCGGCTGGCGTGTGGGCTATGTCATCGCTCCCGACCCTGCCTGTGTCAAGAAGATGGCGCAGATGAACGAGGCCATTGCCTCCTGCGTGTCCTCCTTCTCTCAGGTAGCCGCCGCCGAGGCGCTGAAGAGCACCGAGTGCGTGGAGCAGATGGTGGCCGATTATGCCCGCCGCCGGGATATCCTGATTGACGGCATCAATGCCATTCCCGGCTTCAGCTGCAAGAAGTCCGCAGGCAGCTTTTACGCCTTCGCCAACATCAAAGCTTTCGGCAAGACCTCTCAGGAGTTCGCCGAGGAGCTGCTGGTGGGCGCCGGTGTTGTCACCGTACCCGGCTCCGCCTTCGGCGCCTGCGGCGAGGGATATCTGCGTCTTGTGTTCGCCAACTCCGACGAGAACCTGAAGGAAGCCGTCCGCCGCATTGACGCCTATGTTCGCAAGACGTATCCCGATATGAAGTAACAAGACCACTGTTCCATGAAAAACGGCCACAGGACAGAACCATTGACACAGTCGCCGCTTTTCTTTATGTATCAAAACAATTTGCTTAGGAGGAATTATTATGGAAAGAAACGTTACTATGCCGACATTGGAAAGCGTTAAGAACTTCAAGGCTGCCATGGCATCGGAGCAGGGTGCTTTCGGCCCCTTTATGATTACCTCCGACCCCGCCTTTGTGGAGGCTGCCGGTTACGCCGGATATGATTTTGTGTTGCTGGATATGGAACATGGCCCCGGCACATTTGAAAATCTGCAGAATCTGATCCGCGCCGCCAATGTGTCCGGCGTCTGCCCCGTGGTGCGCGTTCCCCGGGGAACGGACATCTGGATCGACCAAGCTCTGGACGTGGGTGCCGGTGCAGTTATGATCCCCCAGATCGACACCGCAGAGCAGGCGAGGATCGCCGTCTCCGCGGCAAAGTTCTCCCCCCGCGGCAGCAGAGGCACGTGCCGCTTCGTCCGCTCCGCCGCCTACGGCGCGGTGCCGGGTGCGGAGTACTTCACGCAGGCGCAGGACACGGTGGTGATCCTTCAGGCGGAGGGACAGAAGGCCATCGACAATCTGGACGAGATCCTCAGCGTGGACGGCGTAGACATTGTGTTCGTGGGACCCTATGACCTGTCCGCTTCCCTCGGCATCATCGGGCAGATCACCCACCCCAGAGTCATGGAGTTGATCGGCGAGATCTGCCGCAAGGCGGCAGCAAAGGGCGTGCAGGTGGGCTGCTTCGCCGACTCTGCGGAGTCCGGCAGAAGGCTGCTGGAAATGGGCGTCCGCTTTGTGGGATATTCCTGCGATACCGCGATCTTTATGAACATGGCGAAGGCAGACATCGCAGCCTTCCACGGTGAAAAGTGAAAGTTGGGAAAAAATATGAATTATGTCGTCATGGACGGCAATACAGCGGCCGCCCATTCTGCCTACGCCTTTACTGAGGTGGCGGCTATTTATCCCATCACGCCGTCCTCCCCTATGGCGGAAAAGGTGGATGAGTGGTCCGCCAAGGGGAAAAAGAACCTGTTCGGCACGCCGGTGGACGTGATCCAGATGCAGTCCGAGGCCGGCGCTGCCGGTACCTGCCACGGCTCCCTGCAGGCGGGCGCCCTGACCACCACGTTCACGTCCTCTCAGGGACTGATGCTGATGATCCCGGCTATGTACGCCATGGGCGGACAGTTTCTCCCCAGCGTGATGCACATCGCATCCCGCGTGGTCACCAGCAACCATCACTCCATTTTCGGCGACCATACGGACTTTATGACCTGTCGCACCACCGGCTACGCCATGCTGATGTCCGCCTCCCCGCAGGAGGCCATGGATCTGGCGGCGGTGGCACACCTGTCCGCTATCAAGGCAAAGTACGCCTTTATGCACTGCTTCGACGGCTTCCGCACCTCTCACGAGATGCAGCGTATCGAAGCACTGGACTATGAGGAGCTGCGGCCCCTGCTGGATCAGGACGCGCTGCGGGATTTCCGCCGCCAGTCCCTGAACCCGGAGCACCCTACCAACCGCGGCAACAACGTCAACCCCGACGTGTACTTCCAGTGCAAGGAGGGTGCCAACGTTAAGTCCGCCATCGTGCCCGGAACGGTGCAGCACTACATGGACGAGATCAACAAATTGACGGGCCGCGACTACAAGCTGTTCAACTACTACGGTGCACCAGACGCCGAAGAAGTGGTCGTTGTCATGTGTTCCGCCTCCGAGGCTGTGAAGGAGACCGTGGACTACCTCAACGCGCAGGGCCGCAAGGTGGGCATGGTGCAGATCCATCTGTACCGTCCCTTCTCCGTGCCTGACTTCTCTGCCGCTATTCCCGCCACAGTCAAGAAGGTTGCCGTGCTGGATCGCAGCAAGGAGACCGGTTCTGTGGGCGAGCCTGTGTATCTGGACGTGGTAACGGCGCTGAATCAGGCAGGTCGCGGCGATATCCGCGTGGTGGGCGGCCGTTACGGCCTGTCCAGCAAGGATACCACCCCCGGCCAGTTGATCGCCGCGTACGACAACCTGCGGCAGGAGACTCCCAAGAACAGCTTTACCATCGGCATCAACGACGACGTGACCCATACCTCTCTGGACTATGAAAATGTGGAGTTCCATCATCCCGGTGAGATCTCCTGCAAGATCTGGGGTCTGGGCGGCGACGGCACCGTGGGCGCCAACAAGAACGCTATCTCCACCATTGGCCTTGTGGCCGATAAATACGCGCAGGCCTACTTCTCCTACGACTCTATGAAGTCCGGCGGCCTGACCCAGAGCCATCTGCGCTTCGGCGACATGCCCATCCGCAGCACCTATCTGGTGTCCTCCGCCGACTTTGTGGCCTGCCACGCGCCGACATATGTCAAGAAGTACGACCTGACCGAGGATCTGAAGGACGGCGGCACGTTCCTGCTGAACTGCCCGTGGACGACGGAGGAACTGGAGGAGCACCTCCCCGCCAAGATGAAGCGGGATCTGGCGCGGAAGCACGCGCAGTTCTATATCATTGACGCGGCGAAGCTGGCGGCGGAGATCGGCCTGGGCAAGCACACCAACAATATCCTGCAGGGCGCGTTCTTCGCCCTGACCAAGGTCATCCCCATGGATGTGGCTGTGGCGGATATGAAGAAGAACAACTACGCCACCTATTTCAAGAAGGCCGGGCAGAAGATCGTGGATCTGAACGACAAGGCCGTGGATGTGGGCGTAAACGCCGCCGTGAAGGTGGACATTCCCGCGGCGTGGGCGGACGCGCAGGACGCACCTGCCGCCGAGATCAGCGCCACGCCCTTTGTCCGCGACATCGTGCTGCCCATGGACCGGCAGCAGGGCGACAAGCTGCCCGTGTCCGTGTTCCAGAAGCACGGTGTGCTGGACGGCACGTGGGAGAACGGCACCTCCGCCTATTCCAAGCGCGGTGTGGCCACCGCCGTACCCAAGTGGGACGCCGCGGCCTGCATCCAGTGCAACCGCTGCGCCATGAGCTGTCCCCACGCGGCCATCCGCCCGGTGCTGCTGACCGAGGAGGAAAAGGCACAGGTGCCCGCCGGATTTGTCACCGCGCCCGCCAAGGGTCTGGGCAAGGACGCTCCGGCGTATGCCTTCCGGATGCAGGTGTCCCCCTACGATTGCCTGGGCTGCGGCGTGTGCCTGACGGCCTGCCCCGCCAAGGGCGCGCTGACCATGGCTCCCTTCGAGGAGATGAAGGCCGAGCAGCCGCTGTTCAATCATGTGGCTATGGATGAGAAGTACCTGAAGAAGGATGTCATCAGCGACAAGAACGTGAAGAGTGCCCAGTTCGCCAAGCCCTACTTCCAGTTCTCCGCCGCCTGCGCCGGCTGCGCGGAGACGACATATATCAAGCTTTTGAGCCAGCTGTTCGGCGACCACATGTATGTGGGCAACGCCGCGGGCTGCTCCTCCGCCATCAGCGGCGGCGCACCCATCCTGCCCTATTGCAAGGACTGCCAGGGTCACGGCCCCGCGTGGGAGCACTCCCTGTTTGAGGACAACGCCGAGTTTGCCTACGGCTTCTTCCACGCGCAGGACGCCATCCGTAAGGAGCTGCTGCTCCGTCTGGACGCCATCAAGTCCGCGGGTATTGCCGCGGAAGCGGTGGAGGCCTACCAGAACGGGTGGAATAAGCACGAGAGCTCCCGTGCCGTCACAGACGCGCTGCTGTCCGCGCTGGAAAAGGTCCAGCAGACGGAGGACGTGAAATACATCCTTGAGAACAGAGCCTATCTGGCCAAGAAGTCTATCTGGGCTGTGGGCGGCGACGGCTGGGCGTATGACATCGGCTTCGGCGGCATCGACCATGTGATGGCGCAGAACCGTGACGTGAACCTGCTGGTGCTGGACACCGAGGTGTACTCCAACACCGGCGGACAGGCATCCAAGGCCACGCCCACCAGTGCCACCGCCAAATTTGCCGCCGGCGGCAAGCAGGTGGCAAAGAAGGATCTGGGCGGCATCCTGATGCAGTACGGCTATGTGTATGTGGCGCAGGTGGCCATGGGCGCGGATCAGGCGCAGACGCTGCGTGCCCTGCGGGAGGCCGAGTCCTATGACGGCCCCTCCATCGTCATCTGCTACTGCCCCTGCCTGGAGCAGCACATCAAGGCCGGCATGAGCAATTCGCAGCTGGAAATGAAGAAGGCCGTGGAGTGCGGCTACTGGCACCTGTATCGCTATGATCCCCGCCGGATCGCGGAGGGCAAGAACCCCTTCCAGCTGGATTCCCCGGAGCCTGACACGGACAAGCTCATGGACTTCCTCATGGGCGAGAACCGCTTCGCCTCCCTGAAGAACAACTTCCCGGAGAAGGCCGATGCCCTCTACGCCAAGGAAATCACCGACGTAAAGGCGCGCTACGCCAAGTACAAGAAGATGGCGCAGGACTGAGCGCCGCCTGGCGCTGATATCTCATGCGCTGCGGGGGAACCGCCTGACCGCAGGCGGCTCCCCCTTTTCAACGATTCCCTTCCCTGCACAGAAAGGAGACATGTACGATGTACCAAACGATACGCTGCGAAAAGCAAGATGGCATCGCCATCGTGACCATTGACCGGCCCGAGGCCCTGAACGCCCTGAACGGCGACGTGATCGCGGAGCTGGAGCATGTGGTAACGGCACTGGAGAGCGACCGCGACGTCCGCTGCATGATCCTCACCGGCGAGGGTCGCTCCTTCGTGGCCGGCGCCGACATCGGCGCCCAGTATCCGCTGGATCTGGACGGCGGCCGCCGCTGGGGTCAGCGGGGCAGCGCCCTGTTCCGCCGCATCGAAAAGCTGGAGTTCCCCACCATCGCCGCGGTCAACGGCTTCGCTCTGGGCGGCGGCTGTGAGCTGGCGCTGAGTTGCGACATCATCCTGGCCTCCGAGAAGGCCAAGTTCGGCCAGCCTGAGGTAGGTCTGGGCATCACCCCCGGCTTCTCCGGCACCCAGCGCCTGCCCCGCCGTGTAGGTGTGGCCAAGGCCAAGGAGCTGATCTTCTCCGGCAAGATGATCAAGGCCGACGAGGCGGAAAAGATCGGCCTTGTCAACGCCGTCTACGCCCCCGAAGCCCTGATGGACAGTGCGCTGGAGATGGCCAAGTCCTTCACCAAGAACGCCACCATCGCTGTGAAGTACGCCAAGGCCTGCATCGACCGGGGCATGCAGATGGACATCGACGACGGTATCGCCGTGGAGAACGAGCTGTTCGCCATGTGCTTCGCCACCGCCGACCAGAAGGAGGGCATGGGCGCGTTTCTGGAGAAGCGCCCCGCCAACTTTCAGAACGGGTAAATTGCGTTATGAAGCTGAATCAAGATGAGATCAAAACGATCCTGCCGCACCGTGAGCCGATGCTTCTGGTGACATCGGTAGAAGATTTGAGCCCCGGAGAGGATATCCGCGCCGTCTTTTTCGCGGATCCTAAAATGGACATCTTTCTCGGACACTTCCCGGAAGAGCCGATACTGCCGGGCGTATACTCTATAGAATGTATGGCGCAGGCGGTGGATATCCTGCTGATGTCAACACTGCGCTACGCTGGAAAAACGCCGCTCCTTTTAGGCGTTGACAAGGTGAGTTTCCGAAAAAAGATCCTGCCGGGAGACACCCTTGAAATCCATGCAAATATTATTTCCGAGAAAAGAGAAAAAGCCATCGTCACTTGCGCTGCTGAAGTGTATGTTCATCAGGAACGGGTAGCCAACGGCGATATAACAATAGCTATGCGGTAAATTTAAGGAGGAAACGAAAATGGCATTGATGACCGCGAAAGAGTATATCGACTCCCTGCGAAAGCTGAACACCCGCGTGTATATGTTCGGCGAGAAGATCGACAACTGGGTGGATCACCCCATGATCCGGCCCTCCATCAACTGCGTGGCCATGACCTACGCCCTGGCCCAGGACCCTCAATATGAGGACCTGATGACCGCCACCTCCAGCCTGACCGGCCACAAAATCAACCGCTTTACCCACCTCCATCAGTCCAGCGAGGATCTGGTGAAAAAGGTGAAGATGCAGCGTCTGCTGGGGCAAAAGACCGCCTCCTGCTTCCAACGCTGCGTGGGCATGGACGCCTTCAACGCCGTGTTCTCCTCCACCTACGAGATCGACGAGAAGTACGGCACCCACTACCACGAGAATTTCAAGAAGTTCCTGGTCTACGTCCAGGACAACGACCTGACGGTGGACGGCGCTATGACCGACCCCAAGGGTGACCGCAGCAAGGCTCCCCATGAGCAGGCCGATCCCGATATGTACGTCCACGTGGTGGAGCGCCGCCCCGACGGCATCGTGGTCTGCGGCGCCAAGTGCCACCAGACCGGCTCCATCAACTCCCACTGGCATATCTTTATGCCCACCATCGCCATGGGCGAGGCGGACAAGGACTACGCCGTGTCCTTCGCCTGCCCCACCGACGCCGAGGGTCTGTACATGATCTACGGCCGCCAGTCCTGCGATACCCGCAAGATGGAGGAGGGCTGCATCGACGTTGGCAACGCCAAGTTCGGCGGACAGGAGGCTCTGGTGGTTCTGGATCACGTCTTTATCCCCAACGAGTACATCTTCCTCAACGGCGAATATGAGTTTGCCGGTACCATCGTGGAACGCTTCGCCGGTTATCACCGCCAGAGCTACGGCGGCTGCAAGGTGGGCGTGGGCGACGTGGTCATCGGCGCGGCGGCGCTGGCTGCCGAGTACAACGGCGTGGAGAAGGCCAGTGCTGTCAAGGACAAGCTCATCGAGATGACCCACCTCAACGAGACCCTGTACTCCTGCGGCATCGCCTGCTCCTGCGAGGGCTGCCCCACCAAGGCGGGCAACTATCAGATCGACCTGCTGCTGGCCAACGTCTGCAAGCAGAACGTCACCCGCTTCCCCTATGAGATCGTGCGGCTGGCGGAGGATATCGCGGGCGGCCTGATGGTCACCATGCCCAGCGAGACGGATTTCAAGTCCGATACGGTGGTGGGCAACAACAGCGAGACCATTGGTGAGATCTGCAACAAGTACTTCGCCGCCCGCGAGGGCGTCAGCACTGAGGATCGCCAGCGGATCATGCGCTTCCTGGAAAATATGTGTCTGGGTGCTGCCGCTGTGGGCTACCGCACGGAGTCCATGCACGGCGCAGGCTCTCCCCAGGCGCAGCGCATCATGATCGCCCGTCAGGGGAATATTCAGGAGAAGAAAAAGCTGGCAAAGAACATTGCCGGTATCCAGAAGTGAGAGGGCGGCATGGATAAAAAGCAAGCATGGCTCCGGCTGGTACGGGAGAAGTCCGAGCACTATCTGAATCTGCACGACGGCGGCTTTGACGAGAAAATGCGGGCGCGTCTGGTGGACTGCGATTACGAGGCGCAGACTGTCACCTACGCCTTCCCCACCCAGGACTGGCAGATCAACGAGAAGGGCGGCATCCACGGCGGCGCTATCGCCGGAATGTTCGATACGGCCTTCGGCGTGGTAGCCAACTTCACCGCCGGAGACAACGAGGCCACCACCACGGACATGACGGTGTCCTTCCTGCGGGGCGTGGATTTCGGCATGGAGCTGCACCTGACGGTGTTCATCGTCAAGGCGGGGCGCAGCCTTATCCGCCAGCGGGCGGAGCTGACCGACGCCGCCACCGGCAAGCTGCTGGCCACCGCCAGCGGCAGCTGGATGCCACTATAAGAGCCGTTCCGAAACAGAGTAAAAATATAGGAGAAACAACATGAATTTTAATCTCAGCCGTGAGCATCAGCTGATCCGCAAGATGATGGCGGAGTTTACGGAAAAGGAAGTCAAGCCCATTGCGGCGGAGACCGACCGCACCTGCGAGTATCCCCGCGAGAACATCGAGAAGCTGTTTGATCTGGGCGTCATGGGTATGTGCGTGCCCAAGGAGTACGGCGGCGCGGGCGCTGATCCTCTGGCCAGCGCCATCTGCATCGAGGAACTCTCCAAGCAGTGCGCCTCCACCGGCGACATTGTGGCCACCCACAACGGCCTGTGCTGCGATCCTATCATGACCTATGGCACTCCTGAGCAGAAGGCCAAGTATCTGCCCATGCTGACCACCGGTCATCATGTGGGCGCCTTCGCCCTGACCGAGCCCAACGCCGGTTCCGACGCCTCCAAGGGTCAGACCGAGGCGAAGCTGGAGGGCGACCACTATGTGATGAACGGCAGCAAGATATTCATCACCAACGGCTATGTGGCCGATGTGTTCGTGGTGTTCGCCATGACCGACAAGAGCAAGGGCACCAAGGGGATCTCCGCCTTCATCGTGGAGAGAAGCTTCCCCGGCTTCTCCGTGGGTAAGCACGAGGAAAAGCTGGGTCTCCACGGCAGCCCCACCGCCGAGATCGTGTTCCAGGACTGCATCGTCCCCAAGGAGAATCTGCTGGGCGTAGAGGGCAAGGGCTTCTCCATCGCCATGGCGACCCTGGACGGCGGCCGTATCGGCATCGCTGCCCAGTCCCTGGGCATCGCCGAGGGCGCGCTTCAGGAGGCCATCAACTACACCAAGGGCCGCGTTCAGTTCGGCAAGCCCATCTCCAAGTTCCAGAACACCCAGTTCACGCTGGCTGACATGGAGCTGGGCTGCGAGGCGGGGCGGCTGCTGACCTATCAGGCCGCTATCGCCAAGGGCGAGGGCAAGCGCTACACCAAGCAGGCGGCCATGGCCAAGCTGTTCACCTCCGAGCACGCCATGAAGACCACCACCAAGGTGGTGCAGATGTTCGGCGGCTATGGCTACACCAAGGATTATCCCGTGGAACGCATGATGCGTGACGCCAAGATCACGGAAATTTACGAGGGCACCTCCGAGGTGCAGCGTATTGTGATCTCCGCCAACATGGGTCTGTAAGAGGAGGGAATAGACAATGAATATTCTGGTTACCGTAAAGCAGGTCCCCGATACCTCCGGTAAGGTGGCCGTGAATCCCG
>UMGC01022935.1_pt1 | contig 21726 bp, 15 predicted proteins | sample 1965151 | NCBI WGS metagenome assembly UMGC01 (sample SAMEA4836061, study PRJEB28245) | human gut metagenome | biome: gut microbiome; material: fecal sample | place: Denmark | collected 2008 | reverse complement strand
GAGCGTATGGGGGTATGCCAAAGACGAGCACCTGACCATGAAGCAACTGCTGAATGAAGATTATCAGGGCATACGTCCGGCGGTAGGTTATCCGTCGCTTCCCGATATTTCTGTCAGTTTCCTGCTGGACGAGCTGCTCGACATGAAACGCATCGGCATCCGATTGACGGAAAACGGCATGATGCAGCCCCATGCATCGGTATGTGGATTGATGTTTGCGCATCCGGCTTCACGTTATTTCTCGGTGGGGAAGATAGACGAGGAACAGCTTGCCGATTATGCTGCCCGACGTGGATGTGAAGTAGATAAAATCAGAAAATATTTAGCCGCTAACCTGCAACAATAAAGATGTTATGATACTGGTAAGAGTTTCGCTGTTTTTTATCCTATTGCTGTTGTTGCCCGACTGGTATATATATAAGGTATATATCAAGCAGGCGGCGCAGGTGTGGATAAAGAAGCTATATTGGTTGCCGACAGTTCTGCTGTTGCTGGCATTGGTCATCTTTGTTGCTGCACATGATTCCCTGCACGACGCTTTTGGCGTTTACCTGATTATCACACTCTGTTTTGCCGTACCGAAACTCATATTTGTATTATGTGATGTGGTGCTGAGGGCTTTGCACCGGCTTGTCCGTGTGCCATTGTATCACAAGAGCGTATCTACCGTTGTGGCAGTTGCTACATTAGGTTATGTTCTTTTTGGTGCTATCTGGGGTAAGGAGTACTTTCAGGTAAAACAGGTTACTTTCTCTTCTCCCGATCTTCCCGCTGCGTTCGACGGTTACCGGATACTTCAGTTGTCCGATATCCATTCCGGAAGCTGGAAAGGAAATGCGGAGGCCTTGCAGCGGGCTGTTGCTCTTTGCAACGCTCAGCATCCCGATCTGGCCGTGTTTACGGGCGATCTGGTAAACAGTCGTGCCGACGAGATGAAGGAGTTTATGCCAGTCTTTTCGAAGTTGCATGCCAAAGACGGTGTGTTTTCTGTATTGGGTAATCACGATTACGGTACTTACGTACGCTGGAACAGCGAGGCGGAACGGCTGGCAAATATTGATACGCTGGTAGTGAGGGAAGAACAGATGGGCTGGAAGATGCTGATGAACGACCATCGCATTATCCGTCGCGGAAACGATTCGATTGCATTGATCGGAGTAGAAAACAGCGGCCGGCCTCCTTTTCCCGACCGGGGAGATTTGCCTCGGGCACAGCAAGGTACGGAAGGTATGTTTAAGGTACTGCTGAGTCACGATCCCACTCACTGGCGTAGAAGCGTACTGCCGGATACCGATATCCAGTTGATGCTGGCAGGACATACGCACGATATGCAGGTCAATTTATTCGGGTTTTCTTTTTCCCGCTTTATTTATCCGGAATATAAAGGTCTGTATCTGCAAGACGGTCGCGGACTCTATGTCAACATCGGACTGGGATATGTGTTGTTTCCTATGAGGCTGGGAGCATGGCCGGAGATAACGGTCATTACTTTACGCAAGAAATAATAATTTATAAACTATAATAAGCAATGAGATTTTTATACATTATCTATCAAATCTGCATTGGGTTGCCCATCTTTCTGGTAGCAACCATACTGACTGCCCTGACTACCATGCTGGGCTGCTGGCTGGGGGACGGTCATTTCTGGGGATATTATCCCGGAAAGCTGTGGTCACAGCTTACTTGTTTCCTGTTTTTGCTTCCGGTTAAAGTGAAAGGGCACGAACATTTGGACAAGAAAACATCGTATGTATTCGTGGCCAATCATCAGGGATCATTCGATATTTTTCTGGTATACGGCTTTCTGGGACGTAACTTTAAGTGGATGATGAAGAAAAGCCTTCGCAAAATTCCGTTTGTTGGCAAGGCATGCGAATCGGCAGGCTTCATCTTTGTTGACAAGTCCAGCCCGCGCAAGGTTTACGAAACCATAAAGGGGGCAGAAAAGGTACTTCAAGGAGGAACTTCATTGGTCGTATTTCCTGAAGGAGCGCGTACCTTTACCGGTCACATGGCAAACTTTAAGAAAGGTGCCTTCCTGCTTGCCGACCAGCTTCAGTTGCCTGTCGTTCCGTTGACGATAGACGGGTCTTTCGATATTCTTCCCCGTACGGGTAAGCTGCTTCACTGGCATCCGATGAAGCTGACCATCCACGAACCGATTTATCCGCTGGGTAAGAAAGGTGAGGAGAACCTCCACATGCTGATGACAGAATCGTACAAGGCCATCGAAAAAGACCTTCCCGAAAAATATAAGGGCAAGGTCGAGAATCCTGACCAATAAACGTTTTACCCCCTTTATCTCTTTGTTTCGTGTTCGGAAAGCCTCCGATGAAGCGAAACAAGCAGGTAAAGGGGGTAAAATATGCCGTTTACTGAAAAAGATGAACTGTATTATTTCTTGAAATCTGCCGGTCTTTATCGGAACATTTGTACAAATATTTTTGGAATTTGTACAAAAAAACGGAAAATCTGTACAAATTTTCCGTTAAACCTCATCAAGTTCTGAGTATGTTGTCATTATCTTTTCTAAAGGATCTGCGGTAATTGTTTCCTGAAGAAGTTACTGCACAGCCTGCAACTTATCCATGTTGCTGCGTGCTACCGAAACATATTCCTTGATCATCGGATTGTTCTTGAACGATTCGGGAGCGTTGTTTACGATTTCTTCCATGACAGGTGTGAGTACCGGATAAGGGAAGCCGTTGCATAACATCAGAAAGACACCTGCTCCGAGTACATTGTCGTAGTTTTCTTCGATGAATGATTTGGCAAGTTCGTCCATGTCCTTACCCAGTGCACTACGCTGTTTCTCCATTTCTTCCTGAATGAACTTCGGGTCTTTCCCGTCCATAATCATTCGGCTTTCCATTCTTTCTACCTCGTAAGCGCGGTCTTCCAGCGAAGTCTTCTTTATGATAAACTCGTTGAAGCTGTCGTTCAGCGGAGTTCCTTTGATGGAAAAGCCAGCCTTGTCGATATTGATATTGATATTACCCTCTTCTATCACAACCGGCATGATACAATCATCGTCCATGTAAAGTGAGGCAATGACCGTAGAGTCTACTTTCCCTTTCATCTTGAAGATTCCGTGTACCACCTCGGCCGAGTCGATGTTAACCAGCTTGTCGCCCGAAGGTACCTTTATAAAAAGCATTTTTCCGTCTAGTTTCGATACAGAAGAAATACCCTCTATCTTATATTTCTTTCCGCATGAAGCGCAGATGATAGCACAAAAGAGAAAAAAATAAAATCTATACATGCAATAAGCCTTTAGAAATTCTGTGGCAAAGGTATAATGTTTAGAAATGTCGTGAAAATAAATTATCAAAAATTAAACTAAATAGAGGATTATTACTGAATTAAGATACGCTAAACGTATTTTTCCTTATCTTTGCTGACTATTTGCGAACAGTGGGAATATTCAATTATTATTTATAAATATCATAACAATGAAAAAACTCAAAGTATTAGCATTTGCACTGATTTGTGCAGCCTTTTCACCGGTGAAAGCCGACGAAGGAATGTGGCTTCTTCAGCTGATGAAGGAGCAGAACCTTGCCGACCGTATGAAAGCACAAGGTTTGAAAATGGATATTGCCGATATTTACAATCCGAACAGCGTGACGCTGAAAGACGCTGTGGGTATTTTCGGACGTGGATGTACGGGTGAAATCATTTCTCCCGACGGACTGATTCTGACCAATCACCATTGTGGTTACGATGCTATCCAGCAGCATAGCTCGGTAGAGCACGATTACCTGACCGACGGTTTCTGGGCTAAAAGCCGTGCCGAAGAACTTCCAACTCCGGGGTTGACTTTTAAGTTTGTAGAACGAATCGTAGATGTTACCGATAAGGTAAACCAGGATATTAAAGACGGAAAAGTAACCGAAATCAATTCTTTCGGTGCAGAGTATCTGAATAAACTTGCTGCTGATGAGCTGAAGAATAGTGACTTGAAAGACAAACCGGGCATTTCTACCGAAGCACTTCCGTTCTACGAAGGAAACAAGTTCTATCTGTTCTTCATCAAGACATACAGCGACGTGCGTATGGTTGCCGCTCCTCCTTCGTCGATCGGTAAGTTTGGTGGAGAAACTGACAACTGGATGTGGCCGCGTCATACGGGCGACTTCTCAATGTTCCGTATTTATGCCGACAAGAATGGTAATCCGGCTGAATATAGTGCCGATAACGTGCCTCTGAAAGTGAAGAAGCATCTGGCTATCTCGCTGAAGGGCTTGCAGGAAGGCGACTATGCCATGATCATGGGATTCCCGGGAAGTACCAGCCGTTACCTGACCAGAAGCGAAGTGGTGATGCGTATGGAAGGTACGAATATTCCTCGCATTGAAGTACGTGAGGCTCGTCAGAACGTGTTGCGTAAGGAAATGGCTGCCAGCGATAAGGTACGTATCCAGTACGCTAGCAAGTTTGCTTCTTCCAGCAACTACTGGAAAAACTCTATCGGTATGAACAAGGCTATTATCGATAATAAGGTGCTCGAGGCAAAGGCTGAACAGGAAGCTAAGTTTGCTCAGTTTGCCAAAGCACAGAACAATGCCGAGTATGCCAAGGTGGTGAGCCAGATTGACGAGTATGTTCAGAAGGCTACTCCGATTACGAAAGAGATGGTTTACTTCAGCGAAACGTTCAGAAGTGGTATCGAGTTTGGTGCAACTTACATGTTGTTCAACAACTTGAAGACGGCACTGGAGAAAAACAAAAAGAAAGATGTTGAAAAAGCTATCAGTAACCTGAAGGAAGCGTATGCGGAAGTTCACAATAAGGATTACGATCACGAAGTAGACCGCAAGGTTGCCAAGGTACTGATTCCGCTGTACGCCAAGAGTGTTCCGGCCGATGCACTGCCTGCATTCTATCAGACTATCCAGACAAAGTTCAAAGGTGATTACAATGCTTATATCGATGCTTTGTACGATAATAGTATCTTCTCTAACGAAAAGAACTTCAATGCGTTCATCAGCAATCCTACGGTAGAGGCTATCGATAATGACCTGGCTATCCAGTATTCGTCAAGCAAGAACGACATGGCGCAGAAGTTGAGAGAAAAATACAGTGCTGTAAGCGGTGACATCGACTTGTTGCACAAGACTTACGTACGCGGTTTGTGCGAAATGTATGCTCCGACTCCGAAAGCTCCGGATGCTAACTTTACAATCCGTCTGACTTATGGTAATGTGAAATCGTACGATCCGAAGGATGGTATTCACTACAAATACTATACAACTCTGAAGGGAGTAATGGAAAAGGAAGATCCGAACAATCCGGAATTTGTTGTTCCTGCTAAACTGAAAGAGTTGTATGCTACGAAAAACTTCGGCCGCTATGCATTGCCTAACGGTGAGATGCCGACTTGTTTCCTGACTACCAACGATATTACCGGCGGTAACTCGGGCTCTCCAGTGCTGAACGGCAATGGCGAACTGATTGGTGCTGCTTTCGACGGAAACTGGGAATCACTTTCAGGTGACATCAACTTCGACAACAACCTCCAGCGTTGTATTGCCGTAGATATTCGTTATGTATTATTCATCGTCGAAAAACTGGGTGGTTGCAAGAACCTGATCGACGAAATGACTATCGTTGAATAATGAAGAAAACCTTATTATTTTCCATGCTTGCCGCATGCTCTCTCGCCGGATATGCCGACGAGGGCATGTGGATGCTGACCGATCTGAAGAAACAGAATGCTGCCGTCATGCAGAATCTGGGTCTGGATATCAGCATCGACAAGGTGTATTGTCCCGACAGTATCAGCCTGAAAGATGCAGTTGTGCATTTTGGGGGCGGATGTACCGGAGAGGTTGTTTCTTCCGAAGGACTGGTGCTGACCAATCATCACTGCGGATATCAGTATATACAGCAGCACAGTTCGGTGGAACACGATTATCTGACCGATGGTTTCTGGGCGATGAGCCGTGCGGAAGAACTTCCTTGTGAGGGACTGACCATTACGTTTATCGACCGTATTCTCGATGTGACGGACTATGTGCAGGAACAGTTGAAAAAGGATGATGATCCGGAAGGACTGAATTACCTTTCTCCTTCGTACTTGTCGACGGTTGCCGAGCGTTTTGCCAAGAAAGAAAATATCAAGACAGACGATTTTACCGTCCTCGAACTGAAACCGTTCTACGGAGCCAACAAGTATTACCTGTTTGTCAAGACGGTGTATAAGGATATTCGTATGGTGGGTGCTCCTCCTTCTTCTATCGGAAAGTTCGGAGCCGATACGGATAACTGGATGTGGCCGCGCCACTGTGGCGATTTTTCTATTTTCCGCATTTATGCGTCGAAGGATGGAAAGCCTGCTACCTATGCAGCCGATAATGTTCCGCTGAAGGTAAAGAAACATCTTACCATCAACATGGGTGGCATAAAGGAAGGCGATTTTACTTTTGTAATGGGATTTCCCGGACGTAACTGGCGCTACATGATCAGCGATGAAGTGGAGGAACGTATGCAGACTACCAACTTTATGCGTGATACCGTGCGCGGAGTCCGTCTGCGAGTGCTGGGTGAGGAAATGGCAAAGGATGCCAAGACGCGTATCCAGTATGCAGCCAAGTATGCTTCTTCTGCCAATTACTGGAAGAATGCTATCGGCGTGAACGAAGGACTTGTGTCGCTGAAAGTGCTCGACCGCAAGAAAGATGAACAGAAACGTCTGCTGGCTTTCGGCGAAGAAACGGGTAATGACAGCTATCGTCAGGCATACGAAACCATCAAGCAGATTGTTGCCAAACGTCACGATGCGGTATATCATCAGCAGGCTATCTATGAAGCGTTGATGCTGGGTACCGAATTTTCGAAGATTCCTGACACGGATAAGTTGCTTGCTTCGTTGGAGAAGAATGACCCAAAAGGCATAAAAGCAGCTGTTGCTGCGTTAGACGAACAGGGAAAGAAATTCTTTAATAAAGATTATAGTACGGCAGTCGACCGAAAGGTTTCCAAGCAACTGATTGCTCTGTACGCACAACTGATTCCTGCCGGACAACGTATCGGCATCTTCAAGCTGATAGATGACAAATTCGGTGGCAATACCGATGCTTTTGTCGACGCTTGCTTTGACAAGTCAATCTTCCGGAGTCCTGAGGCTCTGGCTGCTTTCCTGAAAAATCCTAATGCCGGAAAACTGAAGAATGACCCGATGGTGCAATATGCCAAGTCGGTGAAAGAAGGTTACAAGGCTATGGATGAGGCTATGAAAGCAGAAACGAATGCCTATAACCGTGCGCACAAGACATGGGTTGCCGGTATGTTGGCTCTGAAGCAGAAGGAAAGTAAGGCCATTTATCCGGACGCAAACTCTACCTTGCGACTGACTTACGGAAAGATTGGTTCGTACGAACCTGCCGACGGTAAGGAGTATTTGTATTATACCACCTTGAAGGGAGTCATGGAAAAAGAAGATCCAGACAATCCGGAGTTCGTGGTTTCTCCCAAGTTGAAGGAATTGTATGAGAAGAAGGATTTCGGACCCTATGCCATGCCCGACGGACGGATGCCTGTGTGCTTTGTAACGGCAACCGACAACACGGGTGGTAATTCTGGTTCTCCGGTCTTCAATGCAAAAGGTGAGCTGATAGGTGTCGGCTTCGACCGCAACTATGAAGGTCTGACCGGCGATATTGCCTATAATCCGCAGTTGCAGCGTGCAGCCTGTGTCGATATTCGCTATGTATTGTTTGTCATCGATAAATATGCCGGTGCCAAGCATCTGATAGACGAGATGACCATCGTACGCTGACACGATACATGTTTCTGAAAAAACATGGCGATGAAATAAAAAAATGTGGCGAGAAATAAAAGAAAACGCCGGGACGAATTGAATGATTTGTCCCGGCGTTTTTTGGATATATCAATGTTTCTTTTCTTTTTCTTCTTCCTGAGGAATACGGAAAGCTGTATACAGCTCCAGAACGGCAGCAATTGTCAGACATGCAACCCATTCGTTTCGTTTCCAGAGTATCATCATCACTCCGGCTACCACCAGCAGGATGGCTCCGATAATTTGCTGGCGACGCAGGCGACGGATAACGATATTTTTGCCTTCGTAACCGCTCATGACCTGTACATAAGCAAACATAATGGCACCTATTAAATAGAAATACGGAGCCCACACCAGTTTGGTTATCTGTAACGCTGCTCCCAGCAATAAAACTACCGCCCCGACGGTAGCTATGACAGAATAATATTTATTCATCCTTGTTCTTTTTCAAATCTTCTTCAAAAATATAAATATCCTCGTTTTCTTTCTTCATCAGATACTTCTCACGGGCTACCTTTTCCAGTTCCTCCGGATTGGAAGTCAGCTCTTTCAGCTCACGGCTATCTCTTTCGTATTGCTTGCGGTAATGTTGTATCTCCGTTTTCAGCGTACGAATCTCGCGCCAGTGCGAAAAACGTTGTATCAGACTATTCTCTTCGTCCAATACTCCGATGATCAGCAAAAAAACAATTATAGTAATTAGATATTTATGCTGACGGATATACTCCCATGTTTTTTTCAGTTTACTCATATTAATATATCACCATGATTTATGGGCAAAGATAATGATTATCTACGAAGTCTGTGTGTTCGTGTATTTATTTTTTCAGGATGTGGGGTCCTTGCATCGGAAAGGTGATTGTAAGAAGATCGGAAAGTTTTTGGCTGGAGTCGTTTTCTTTATGTTATAATTATGCAATGTTAGGTGATTTTCTGTCAAAATGGATGAATTTGTTGCGATTTTGTTGATAGTTGAAAATATTTTCTATATGTTTGTGACACAAAAAATAAGGTAAAATAGAAAGGAAGACAGAATGGTTTACGACATTGAGATGCTGAAACGCTTTTATGCGTCGTATGCAGTACATGTAGATGCTGCACGTGTGAAATTAGGTAAGGCCATGACTTTGGCGGAGAAGATATTGTATGCCCACTTGTATGATGCGGGTACTGCCGCTGCTTTTCGTCGTGGAGAGGATTATGTAAACTTTCGTCCGGACAGAGTAGCCATGCAAGATGCTACGGCACAAATGGCATTGTTGCAGTTTATGAACTCAGGCAAGGATTGTTCTGCGGTTCCGGCTACGGTACATTGCGATCACTTGATTCAGGCATATCGGGGGGTAAAGGAAGACTTGCCGGTAGCCAAAGAAACAAATAAGGAAGTATACGATTTCTTGAAAAGTGTTGCTTCGAAATATCATATCGGCTTTTGGAAACCGGGAGCAGGTATCATTCATCAGGTTGTACTGGAGAATTATGCTTTTCCGGGAGGAATGATTGTTGGAACCGATTCGCATACTCCCAATGCAGGCGGTCTGGGAATGATTGCTATCGGAGTAGGAGGAGCCGATGCGGTAGACGTAATGACCGGTATGGAGTGGGAATTGAAAATGCCGAAGCTCATCGGGGTACGTTTGACAGGTAAACTCAACGGCTGGGCTTCGCCGAAAGATGTCATCTTGAAGCTGGCAGGTATACTTACGGTAAAGGGTGCTACCAACGCTATTATAGAATATTTTGGAGAAGGAACAGCTTCTCTATCTGCTACGGGAAAGGCTACTATCTGTAATATGGGTGCCGAAGTAGGAGCTACGACCTCTATTTTCCCCTATGACGAGGAAATGGAAAAATATCTTTGTGCTACAGGACGTGAGGAAGTGGCACTGATGGCTTCGGGAAATGCGCTGTATCTGAAGGCAGATGCGGAAGTAGAAGCTCATCCGGAGGCCTATTACGATAGAATTATCGACATCGATTTGTCTACGTTGGAACCGTATATCAATGGCCCGTTTACGCCCGATGCGGCATGTCCGATCTCGGAATTTGCGGAAAAGGTGCGTGCAAACGGTTATCCGCAGCGCATGGAAGTGGGACTGATTGGCTCGTGTACGAACTCTTCGTATCAGGATTTGAGCCGTGCTGCTTCATTGGCGCGTCAGGTGAAGGCTAAAGGACTGAAAATGGCTGCTCAGCTAATCATCAACCCGGGTTCGGAACAGATTTATTGTACGGCGAAACGTGACGGTATGATAGCCGACTTCGAGGCGGTAGGTGGTGTGATTATGACCAACGCCTGTGGTCCGTGTATCGGACAGTGGAAGCGTGTGACGGATGATCCGCTGCGTGCCAACTCTATCGTGACTTCGTTTAACCGAAACTTTGCCAAGCGTGCCGACGGAAATCCGAATACGCATGCGTTTGTCGCTTCGCCGGAACTGGCTATGGCACTGGCTATAGCAGGTGATTTGTGCTTCAATCCGCTGACCGACTCACTGACCAATGAAATAGGTGAGCAGGTTAGACTGGATGCACCTGTAGGAGAAACGCTGCCGGGTAAGGGATTTACGGTAGACGACAACGGATATGTAGCTCCGGCTGCCGACGGAAAAGATATAGAAGTATCGATTGCTCCCGATTCGAAGCGCTTACAGAAGCTGGCTCCTTTTGCGGCGTGGGATGGAAAGGATCTGACAGATATGCCGTTGTTGATAAAAACACAGGGTAAATGTACGACCGATCATATCTCAATGGCAGGACCGTGGCTCCGTTTCCGTGGGCATCTAGAAAACATTTCCGACAACATGCTGATGGGAGCTGTAAACGCATTCAATGGCAAGACCAATAGTGTGTGGAACAGACTGACGGGCGAGTATGAAGCCGTTTCGAGTGTGGCAAAGCAATATAAGGCAAAAGGCATTCCTTCTATCGTGGTGGCAGAGGAAAACTATGGAGAAGGTTCGAGCCGTGAACATGCAGCCATGGAACCTCGCTTCCTGAATGTGCGCGTAATTCTAGCCAAGAGTTTTGCCCGCATTCACGAAACAAACCTGAAAAAGCAAGGTATGCTGGCGCTTACCTTTACAAATAAAGACGATTACAACAAGATACAGGAACACGATCTCCTTTCGGTTGTGGGACTGGATGGTTTTGCTCCGGGAAAACCGTTGCAGGTAATCGTGAAACATGAGGACGGAACGGAAGATTCATTCCTGGCATCGCATACATACAATGAAATGCAGATAGGTTGGTTTAAAGCAGGGTGTGCCCTGAATACATTCAAAAAACAATAAAAAGATTATGAGTAAGGTCTATATGCAAGACAGTCGGCTGATTGTGCCCGACTGTGTAACAGTTCCTTTTATAGAAGGTGATGGAGTAGGAGCGGAGATAACTCCGGTGTGTCAGCAGATTGTAAACGAAGCTGTTAAGCTGGCTTACAGTGGTAAACGCTCCATCGAATGGAAAGAAGTGCTGGCAGGTGGAAAAGCATTCGAACAGACCGGTGAATGGTTGCCGGAAGCTACGATGGATGCTTTCCGTGAATATTTGATAGGCATCAAAGGGCCTCTGACAACTCCAGTAGGGGGAGGAATCCGTTCGCTGAATGTGGCTTTGCGTCAGACGCTCGACTTGTATGTCTGCCTGCGTCCGGTACGCTGGTTCCGTGGAGTCGTTTCTCCCGTCAAGGAACCGGAAAAAGTAGATATGCATATTTTCCGTGAGAATACAGAAGATATTTATGCCGGCATCGAATGGGAACAGGGTACTCCCGAAGCGAAGAAGTTTTATGCTTTTCTGCGCGATGAAATGGGGGTAAAGAAAGTACGTTTCCCCGAAACGTCATCGTTCGGGGTAAAGCCTGTATCGGTAGAAGGAACCAAACGTCTGGTACGTGCAGCTATTTTGTATGCGTTGCAGCATAAATTGCCTTCGGTTACACTGGTGCACAAGGGAAACATCATGAAATTTACCGAAGGAGGTTTCAAGCGCTGGGGGTACGAAGTAGCAGAAACGGAGTTTGCCGACCGTACATTTACGATGAACCAGTACAATCAGTTAAAGAAGGATTTAGGTGAAGAATCTGCGAAAGCTGCACTGGCCGATGCGATGAATACAGGAAAAGTTATCATCAAGGATTGCATTGCCGATGCTTTCTTGCAGAATACGTTGCTCATTCCGGAAGAATATTCGGTTATTGCCACTCTGAACCTGAACGGAGATTATATATCCGATCAGCTGGCTGCCATGGTAGGTGGCATCGGAATCGCTCCGGGAGCCAATATCAATTACCTGACGGGGCATGCCATTTTCGAAGCTACTCACGGCACGGCACCCGATATTGCCGGAAAGAATGTGGTGAATCCCTGCTCGTTGTTGCTGTCGTCTGTCATGATGCTGGAGTATCTGGGATGGAAAGAAGTAGCTGCGCTCATTACCAATGCTCTGGAACAGTTGTTTGAGGCAGGAGAGGCAACGGCCGATCTGGCACGCTTCATGCCCAACGGAAAAGCTTTGGGTACGAAGGAATTCGGACAGCGTGTGGTTGAATCATTGTAATCAAAAGAACGTATCGACATGAAAAAAGAATATATCGTATATAAACTTTCGGAGTGTGCCAAGCAGGCATGCCGGATAGACAATGAGCTTTTCACGAAATACAACGTGAAGCGTGGATTGCGTAATGAAGATGGAACGGGTGTTCTCGTTGGACTGACTAAGATTGGTAACGTGGTAGGATATGAACGTACGGAAAACGGACTGAAGCCTATACCCGGAAAGCTGTTTTACAGAGGATATGATCTGGACGACATTGCTCACGCTCTGCTGAGAGAAAAACGTTTCGGCTTCGAGGAGGTTGCCTACCTGTTGCTTTCGGGAGAACTGCCCGACAGCGAGCAACTAGATGCTTTCAAAGAGCTGATAAACGACAATATGCCGCTCGACAAGAAGACAACCATGAATATCATCGACCTGGAGGGACAGAACATCATGAATATTCTGGCACGAAGTGTGCTCGAGATGTATACTTTCGATCCCAATCCGGACGATATTTCACGCGATAACCTGATGCGTCAGTCTATCGAACTGATATCGAAGTTCCCTACCATTATTGCTTATGCGTACAATATCTATCGTCATAGTATTCATGGACGTTCGCTTCATATCCGTCATCCGCACGAAAACCTGTCGATAGCCGAGAACTTCCTTTACATGATAAAGAGAGACTATACACCTTTGGAGGCTCGTATGCTCGATTTGCTGTTGGTACTTCAGGCAGAACACGGTGGTGGTAACAACTCAACCTTTACGGTGCGTGTTACCAGCTCTACCCGTACGGATACTTACTCCAGTATTGCGGCAGGCATCGGCTCGTTGAAAGGTCCTTTGCATGGAGGTGCGAATATACAAGTTGTCAAGATGTTCCATCACCTGAAGGAGGTTATCTCCGACTGGACGAACGTAGATGAAATAGATACGTACCTGATGCGTATGTTACGTAAGGAGGCATACGACGGAAGCGGGCTGATTTATGGTATCGGACATGCTGTTTATACCATTTCTGACCCTCGTGCTGTACTTCTGAAGGAGCTGGCGAGTGAACTGGTTGCCGAGAAGGGATGCGAAAAAGAATTCGCTTTCCTCGAACTGCTGGAGCAGCGTGCCATTGAATGCTTCAAGAAAGTGAAGGGTACAAAGAAACAGGTTTGCTCGAACGTCGATTTCTATTCGGGTTTTATCTACGAGATGATGGGACTTCCGATGGAGATTTATACGCCGCTCTTTGCCATGGCACGTATCGTAGGATGGACGGCACACCGCATCGAGGAATTGAATTTCGAGGGACGTCGTATCATTCGTCCGGCATACAAGAATGTGCTTGAAGAGGTAGGATATGTTCCTATAACAGACCGATAAGATTGGTTTTTGATAATATATTTTATTCAGAATAATAACTGCCTGGATTTGCGTTGGTAAGAAGCGAAGATCCAGGCAGTTTTTTATTTGCTCACTTTTGTGATGTAAAACATATTTAAAGGATTGTATACCAGTGATTTTTTAATTACCTTTATCGTCGTAAATACAATAACTAAATCTATATGAAAAAACATTTGTTATTAGTGGGAACATGTATCTGCATCATGTTTCCGGCACAAGCACAAAATTTGAAGCTGTGGTATCAGCAACCGGCAAAAACGTGGGTAGAGGCACTGCCCGTAGGAAACTCTTCGATGGGGGCAATGGTATATGGAGGAACTTCGCACGAGGAATTGCAGTTGAATGAAGAAACGCTTTGGGGAGGCGGACCGTACAGAAACGACAATCCGAAAGCACTGGAAAGTCTGAATGAGGTACGCAAGCTGATTTTTGCAGGAAAGACAATGGACGCACAGAACTTGATTGACCAGACATTTTATACGGGGCGGAATGGTATGCCTTATCAGACAATCGGGAGTTTGGTGATTGAAACACCGGGACATGAAAAAGCGGTAAATTACTATCGTGACCTCGATTTGGAGCGGGCCGTAGCAACGACTCGTTATCAGGTAGACGGGGTGAATTTTCAGCGTGAGGTGTTTGCTTCTTTTCCCGACCGTGTGATTATTGTCCGTTTCACTGCCGACCAGCCGGGTAAGTTGAATTTTAAGGTCGGATATACTTCTCCGTTGCAAAGTAAGGTGAGAAAACAAGGGAAAAAGCTGATCCTTCGCGGCAAAGGAGGCGATCATGAAGGAGTGAAAGGAGTGATAGAAGTTGAAACCCAGAGTCAGGTGGTTGCCGAAGGTGGTAAAGTTTCTCTGACGGATGAGGCTATTTCTGTGGAGCAGGCTACATCGGCTACCTTGTATATAGCTGCTGCAACCAATTTTATCAATTATCACGATGTAACAGGAAATGAAAGTAAAAAGGCTTCGGCTTTGCTGGCTGGTGCCATGAAGCGGGACTATCCTTCGGCATTGAAAGCACATACAGACTATTATCAGTCGCAGTTTAATCGGGTTTCGCTTTCTCTGAAAGGGGGAGATCGGAAAGCAGCCAGACAGGAAACCGTCAAGCGTATTGCCGGTTTCAGCCGCGGAAATGATCCTGAACTGGCTGCACTAATGTTTCAGTATGGTCGTTATCTGTTGATTTCTTCTTCACAACCAGGAGGACAGCCTGCCAATTTGCAAGGTATTTGGAATTATCAGCTGAATGCTCCGTGGGATGGAAAGTATACAATCAATATCAATACCGAGATGAATTACTGGCCGGCAGAGGTTACCAATCTGTCGGAAACTCATGAACCTTTGTTTCACTTGATACAGGATTTGGCTGTGACCGGACGTGAAACAGCGCGTACAATGTATGGCTGCGATGGCTGGGTGGCTCATCATAATACGGATATTTGGCGCATTACCGGTCCGGTAGATAAGGCTTTCTATGGTACATGGCCGGTAGGTGGTGCCTGGTTGACTACTCATTTGTGGGAACATTATTTATACACCGGCGATAAAGATTTCTTGAAACAATCTTATCCGGCCATGAAAGGGGCAGCCGATTTCTTTCTGGACTATATGATACCTCATCCTGAATATGGATGGAAGGTAACGGCACCTTCGATGTCTCCCGAACATGGTCCGAATGGAGAAAATACGAAAAAAGCCTCTACCATCGTTTCGGGTTGTACCATGGATAACCAGATTATTTTTGATGTATTGAGTCATACGCTGGCGGCTTCTGAAATTCTAGGCTATCCGGCAGCCTACAGAGATTCGTTGAGGACATTGCTTTCCGAGATGGCTCCGATGCAGATAGGAAGATATAATCAGTTGCAGGAATGGCTGGAGGACTTGGATGATCCTAAAGACGGGCATCGGCATGTATCACATGCTTATGGTTTGTTCCCCAGCAATCAGATTTCTCCGTTCACTCATCCGTTGCTTTTTCAGGCTGTTAAAAATACCTTGCTACAACGTGGCGATAAGGCTACGGGATGGTCTATCGGATGGAAAATTAATTTATGGGCACGTCTGCTCGATGGTAACCATGCGTATAAGATGATTTCTAATTTATTGGTATTGCTTCCCAACGATGAGGTGAAGGATAAATATCCGGAAGGACGGACCTATCCTAATCTGTTTGATGCACACCCTCCTTTCCAAATAGATGGAAACTTCGGTTTTACAGCTGGAGTGGCGGAAATGTTGTTGCAGAGTCACGATGGAGCCGTGCACTTGCTTCCTGCACTGCCGGATGCATGGGCTGAGGGAAGTGTGAAAGGGCTGGTTGCCCGTGGAGGCTTTGTTGTCGACATGGACTGGGATGGTGCTCAGCTGAGTGCTGCCAAAATTCACTCTCGCTTGGGAGGTAATTTACGACTACGTTCGTATGTGCCGTTGAAAGGGGAAGGGCTGAAACCTGCATCGGGAAAGAATCCTAACCCATTGTTCGTACAAGCTAAGATAAAGGAACCACTGGTGTCTGAGGAAATCAATCCGCAGTATCCTATCATCCCCAAAGTATATGAGTACGATTTGGCGACGGAGGCTGGAAAGGATTATGAGATAACAAGAGGTATGTAGTTGGTTATGAATACTTCTCGGATATTGTTATAAGAGATGTCCGCGAAGTTTCTTTGGGGTGTGGTGTCATTTCCCAAAGAAGGTACTCGTATTATGGTCATCTTTTGTACAAAAAAAATTTTGTTTGTACAAATTTTCCGAAAACGTGCAGAGGTTTTTTCTGAATCGTCTGTACAAATAGATGAAATGACCTTGCTTTCCGATAGATGGTAAGCAGGCTTTAGGAAAAATCGATTGTTTAAGTTGTATGGTGAGAACTGACAACATACATTGATACTTCGTGATATATCGATAAATGAAACAAGCTCCGGATGGGTGACTGGTAACCGATACGATTACTTTCACCATCCGGAGCTTGTTTTTCTTATCTGAAGTAAGTGGCTTCTACGCCCACCCGAGAGCAATCGGCTCCCATCGGAGGATTCTGTTTGTAAAGCGCAATATTCACTTCACTGATAGCTGGAAAATCGTCCAGCAGCCTCCTGGCTATTCTCCATGCCACATGTTCCAGTAGTTGGGAAGGAATTTCCATCTCCTTTTTTACAGCGTTGAAAACTTCTGCATAGTTGACGGTACCTTCCAGCCGGTCGGTTTCCGCCGCTTGTGTGAAGTCTGTCTTCAAGCGCAAGTCGATGGTGTATTCTGCACCCACCTGATTTTCCTGAGGAAGCACACCGTGATAAGCATACAGCTTCAGGCCTTTCAGGTGGATATACATGTTTGCTGTCGGTTTCATAAGATTATCCGCAACGAGAAGTTCCGCAAGTCTTACAGATCAGACAGCCCTCCTGATAAACCAAGGTTTCGTGTCCACAGTTAGGACATTTCATTCCTTTGGCTTCGGTTCCGTCTTGTACATATTTCTTTAGTGCACGCTGTACACCGTTCTTCCATGTATTGATGTTTTCACTGTCGAGCTGCAAAGAGCTAACCAGCTTGATAACCTGTTCGATAGGCATACGGTAACGTAACACGCCTGAAATCAGTTTTGCATAGTTCCAGTATTCCTTGTTGAACTTTTCAGACAGACCTTCGATCGTCATCTTGTAGCCTCGCTTGTTCTCGAACTGGAAGTCGTAGTGCTTGGTTCCGTCTTCGTCGTAACTCTTGATGATACGTCCCGAAGTAACGGATTTTGGCAGTACGATACCTTCTTCGTCGTCTTGCAAACCGGTGAATATCTCATAAGGATGACCGTCCAGCAGTCCGACGAAAGCTACCCATTTTTCTTTGTTGTTCTGGAAACGGACAACATCTGCTTCCAGTACACGCGGACGTACTTCCGTTATCTGAGGCGGTTTACAGTGGCAGTCTTCTTCTTTCGGAGCATCTTTTTTCTTCTGTGTAGAGATAAGCACTCCCGCGCGTGAACCGTCGCGATATACAGTACAGCCTTTACATCCCGAACGCCATGCTTCTACATACAGACGGTTTACCAGTTCTTCGTCGACTGAATTCGGCAAGTTGATGGTAACGCTGATAGAATGGTCTACCCATTTCTGAATACGTCCCTGCATCTTGACCTTCATCAGCCAGTCTACATCGTTCGATGTTGCTTTATAATAAGGAGATTTGGCAACCAGCTCGTCTATTTCTTCTTGGGTATAGTGCTTGTCCGGATCGTATCCGTTGACTTTCATCCAGGTGAGGAACTTGTGATGGAATACAATGTACTCTTCAAAAGCATCTCCTGTTTCGTCTACGAAGTCAATGTGTACATTGGCATCATTCGGATTTACTTTACGGCGGCGCTTGTATACCGGCATGAATACCGGTTCGATTCCTGAAGTCGTTTGAGTCATCAGACTGGTTGTTCCAGTAGGAGCGATGGTCAGACACGCGATGTTGCGGCGGCCGTATTTCTTCATTTCCTCGTACAGTTCCGGATCAGCATCCTTTATACGATTGATAAACGGATTGTTTGCTTCACGTGCAGCATCGTATATCTCGAAAGCTCCACGTTCTTTTGCCATGTTGACAGAAGAACGATATGCCTCGATTGCAATGGTCTTATGAACTTTTTCAGAGAATTCGGTAGCTTCTTCTGTACCGTAACGCAGTCCCATGGCAGCCAGCATATCGCCTTCGGCTGTAATACCTACTCCTGTACGACGTCCTAAGCCAGATTTGCGGTAAATCTTTTCCCACAAGTGACGCTCAGTTCCCTTTACTTCTTCGCTTTCCGGGTCTGAATCGATCTTTTCCATGATTTTTTCAATCTTTTCAAGTTCCAGATCGATAATGTCGTCCATGATACGCTGTGCCAATGCTACATGTTTCTTGAACAGCTCAAAGTCGAAATAAGCTTCCGGAGTAAACGGATTTACTACATACGAATAAAGATTGATGGCCAGCAATCGGCAAGAATCGTACGGACACAAAGGAATTTCACCACATGGGTTGGTTGAAACCGTACGGAATCCCAGGTCTGCATAACAGTCGGGTACCGATTCGCGTATGATGGTATCCCAGAACAAAACGCCCGGTTCTGCTGATTTCCATGCATTGTGTACAATCTTTTTCCACAAAGCTGAGGCATCGATTTCCTTTTTGACTTGTGGATTATCCGAATCAATAGGGAATTGCTGGGTATAAGTACGATTTTCTACAGCTGCTTGCATGAATTCATCGTCCAGCTTTACAGAAACATTCGCTCCTGTAACCTTTCCTTCAGTCATTTTGGCATCGATAAATGCTTCGGAATCCGGATGCTTGATTGAAACGCTAAGCATCAATGCACCGCGACGTCCGTCCTGAGCAACTTCACGAGTCGAGTTTGAATAACGTTCCATGAAAGGAACCAGACCTGTAGAAGTCAGTGCGGAATTCTTGACCGGAGAACCTTTCGGGCGGATGTGTGAAAGGTCATGACCTACGCCTCCACGACGTTTCATCAGTTGTACCTGTTCTTCATCGATGCGGATGATTGCACCATAAGAGTCAGCCGATCCGTCCAGACCGATAACAAAACAGTTAGATAAAGAAGCTACTTGATAATCATTCCCGATACCTGTCATCGGACTTCCTTGAGGAATGATGTACTTAAAGTGATTAAGCAATCCAAAAAGTTCTTCCGAACTGAGAGCATTAGGATATTTTGCCTCGATACGGGCTACCTCATTAGCTATACGCCAATGCATATCCTCAGGAGATTTTTCGTAAATGTTTCCAAAGGAATCTTTTACTGCATACTTGTTTACCCACACGCGAGCGGCAAGTTCATCCCCATTAAAATACTGTAACGATGCCTTGTAAGCTTCGTCATAGCTATACGTTTGTTTTTCCACTTTTATATTAATGATATTAGTTTATTATTCTTTTATGTAGGAGTTTCGCTTTATCTAATAATAAACTGCTACAAAGCTAAAGATGTTTTTGTGATTTGCAAAATAAAACAGAAAGAAGTTATCAACAAATTATAAAGTTTTCCGTTTTTAAATTGTAATTATTTGATAATTAGCATTGTAGCGCTTGATGTATTCCCTTAAAGTTTACAGTTTTGTATAACTGTTTATTTTGTACGTGTTTATTATATTTTCATTGGTATATACTTATTTTTTATTTGTATCTTTGTAGATAAATTAAAAAAAATAATTATGGACTCTATAAAAAACAGACGTACAATACGTAAATACAAGACTCAGGATATCCCTGCTGCTCTTCTGAATGAGATGCTTGAAACAGCTTTTCGTGCTGCGACTATGGGAAATATGCAGTTGTATAGTGTAGTGGTAACTCGCGATGCGGAAATGAAGGCTAAATTGGCACCTGCCCATTTTAACCAGCTGATGGTTACTTCTGCTCCGGTTGTTCTGACTTTCTGTGCCGATTTCAACCGTTTCAGCAAATGGTGTCGTCAGCGGAAGGCAGAACCGGGCTACGATAATCTGCTTTCTTTTATGAATGCAATGACCGATGCGTTGCTGGTAACTCAGAATTTCTGTACGATTGCAGAGGAAAATGGCCTGGGAACTTGTTTTCTGGGAACCACCATTTATAATCCTCATCAGATAATTGATATATTACATTTGCCGGAACTGGTTGTTCCTGTTGCGACAATAACCGTTGGTTACCCTGACGAATCTCCTGCTCAGCCCGATCGTTTGCCGGTAAAGGGTATTATACACGAAGAAGTTTATCATGATTATACACCGGAAGATATAGATGAAATTTTTGCTTATAAAGAATCTCTTCCTGAAAACCGACAGTTTGTAGAAATCAATCATACCGAGACTTTGGCGCAGATTTTTACAGATATCCGTTATAAAAAGGCAGACAATGAAGCTATGTCGGATATCTTGAAGAAAACGCTGAAAGCACAGAAATTTGATAAATAAAAAACATTACTCAGTTTCCAGCCTTGTATTTCTTTTTTCTGTTCTGCGTTGATTGGAAAGTGGAGCAGAGGTTTTAGCACAAGGCTGGGGAAATTTAAAATAATAAAAATTGCCCTCTCAAAAATTTTATTTGAATTTTAGAGGGCGATTTCTATTTTTATTTGATGATAATCCTGAATGTTGGGAATGTGAATCTTTAGCTGTAATACATTTCCTTTTTCTTCGGGTACCAATGTTTTCATCTTTATTTTTGATGCAAGCTGGCTTCTATTTCTTCAATCTCAGCCTTGAATGCTTTGTCTACTTCCACCTGATCTTTTACTATCTTGCAGGCATGGAGTACGGTAGCATGATCCTTATTGCCGATGAGTTGACCAATCTTGGATGAAGAAGTGTCTGTATGTTTTTTAGCTAAATACATAGCAACCTGACGGACCTGAACTACTTCACGTTTACGGGTCTTGGTATGGATCGTTGAAGCGTCTACTTTGTAATGGCTGCATACTTTTTCAATGATATTGTCAACAGTAAGCGGCTTGACCTCGGCGCAGCGTACAGCTTTGCGAACAATACGTTGAGCTAAGTCCAGATTGATTTCGCGCTTCAGCTGGATAGAATATACCAGCAGTGAGTTTACGATACCTTCCAATTCACGTACGCTTTCGTTTACGTTCTCTGCAATGTAACAGATAACAGATTCCGGAATAACCAGTCCGTCGCGACGGATCTTGTCACGTAAGATGTTTTTACGCAATTCGATATCCGGCTTTTCCAGTTCGGCCACAAGTCCCCATTTGAAACGAGTCAACAAACGATCCTCCATACCCTGCAACATTACGGGAGCACGGTCGGATGTAAGAATCAATTGCTTGCCGTTCTGGTGCAAGTGGTTGAAGATATGAAAGAAAGTATTCTGCGTCTTTGTAACTCCGGCAAATTCCTGAATATCATCGATTATCAGGACATCGATAGTCTGATAGAAACTGATGAAATCATTAAAGTGATTTGTACGTACAGAGTC
>UMGC01038393.1_pt1 | contig 21993 bp, 21 predicted proteins | sample 1965151 | NCBI WGS metagenome assembly UMGC01 (sample SAMEA4836061, study PRJEB28245) | human gut metagenome | biome: gut microbiome; material: fecal sample | place: Denmark | collected 2008 | reverse complement strand
GTTCTTTTTATAAAGTGTCTATTTTTACTTGACTACTTCATTGCAAGTTCTCTATATATAAAGTTCGAATAGTTCGAACAGATTCGTCACTGGTGCCGCAACAGTGAATTGAACACTGATTTAATCCTTACCATGGATTTGTAATACCATTATACTATAGCGGCATAACTAAATTATACAAAATAATTGATAGATGTGCAAGATATTTTGGTAAATTTCCTTTACAATATACCCCATAGGGGTGTATAATAAAAAACGGGTGAAATATTATGCATGAAATATGTCAAATGTGTAAAAAGAACAAACATCGAAGTTGTGAAGAAAAAGCAAATATTATCAAAAGATTAAATGTAATCGAAGGACAAATTCGTGGAATAAAACAGATGGTTCAAGATGATAGATACTGTGATGAAATAATAATTCAATTATCAGCATCAATGCATTCTTTAAAAAGTCTAGGTAACAACATATTAAAAAGTCATATGAAAAGTTGTATGGTAGAAAATATTAAGAATGATAAATTAGAAATAATTGATGAAGTCGTAGAATTAATAGATAAAATAAATAAGTAAGGTGGTAATTATGTTAAGTATAAAAAATATTAATGTTAGTTTAAAAAATGAAAATAAAAAAATAATAAAAGATTTATCATTAGAAATTAATGATGGAGAAACTCATGCAATAATGGGACCAAATGGAACAGGCAAATCAACATTAGCAAAAGTTATAATGGGGCATTACTTATTTACTTTAACTGGTGGAGAAATATTTTTTAATGGAACAAAATTAAATGATTTAACCACAGATGAAAGAGCAAAACTTGGAATATTTTTAGCAATGCAAGACCCCACTGTAATAGATGGAGTAACAAATAGTGAATTTTTAAAAACAAGTAGTGAAGAAATAACAGGCAAACATATAGATTATTTTAAATTTATAACTGAAGTAAATAACTCGCTAAAAGACCTAGAATTTTCAAAAGATATGATTCATAGACATGTTAATGCGGGCTTCTCTGGCGGTGAAAAAAAGAAAAATGAAGTACTTCAAATAAAAATATTAAAACCCAAACTAATCATACTAGATGAACTAGATTCAGGTCTAGATGTTGACTCTTTAAAAATAGTATGTGAAAACATAAATAAATACAAAAGTGAAAATCCTGATACATCAATATTAATTATTACTCATTACCCAAGAATCCTTGAAATGATTAAGCCAGATTATGTTCATGTTATGAAAAATGGTACAATCGTTAAAACAGGTGATATATCTTTGGCTACATTAACAGAAAAAGTTGGTTATAATGAATAAAGATATTTATATAAATGATTTAAATATTAAATTTGATATAAAAAAAGGTGAAACATTAAATATATATCACTATGTATTTAATAAAAGTGTTAATGTAATAATTAATTTAAATGGAGAAAATGCTAAAGTAAATTATCATTTTAGTGTGATAAGTCTAGATGATAATACCTTTAAAATTGAAGTTAATCACAATAGTAAAAATACTGAAAGTAACATATTTAATCACGGAGTAAATGTTTTAAATAATAAATTATCATTTGATGTAACGGGTCTTGTACCAAAAGATATAAGTAAATGCATTTGTAATCAAGAAAATCAAATAATTAATTTAAGGGATGGAACAAGTCTTATAAAACCAAATTTGCTTATTAGAAATTATGATACATTTTCAAATCATGCAGCATACATAGGTAAGTTCAAAGATGAATTGTTGTTTTATTTAATGAGTAGAGGTATAAGTTTTAATAAATCAAATGAATTACTTATGGAAAGTTTACTCATTAATAATGGTAATAAAGAAGAAAAAGTTGTACAAGAATTTATTAAAAACTTAAAGGAGGTAAATAATGGATAGAGAAACAAAAAGAGAAATAATAATGGATTATAGTAAAGATACAACTCATCGAGGATTAATAAATGATGATAGATATTTTAAAGAAAATACCAGAAGTGACTCATGTATAGATAATATGGACATGATGGTTAAATTAAACAATGATATTATCGAAGATGTCTTATTTGATGGTGAAGCATGTGCAATATGTACAAGTGCCACAAGTATTTGGTCTGATATTTTAATTGGTAAAACAATAGATGAAGCCAAAAAAATAGTTGATAACTATAACAAAATGATTAATGAAGAAGAATATGATAAAAAGACTCTAGGTAATCTTCAAGTATTTGATGAAATAGCATTACAACCAGCTCGTAAAAACTGTGCATTACTTCCTTGCAAAACAGTTATTAAAATATTAAATGATATAGAAGGTAAGTAACATGGAAATTGTTGGTTTAAGTGAAGAAAAAATAAAAGAAATATCTAAGATAAAGGGTGAAGATGATTGGGTACTTAACTATAGATTAAAAGGATATAATTCTTTTATTAATCAAAGTATGCCAGATTTTGGCCCAGAAATCAAATTAAATTTTGATGATGTAATCTATTATAAAAATAATGAAAGAGATAAAAAGTTAGAAAATAATTGGAATAATATTTTAAAACCAGTTGTTGATGAACTAGATAGTGTTGGTGTTTTAGAAAGTGAAAAACATTTTGGGGGAATGGGAGTTCAATATGAAAGTGAAGTAATATATCACAATATGATTAAAGAACTTGAAGCAAAAAATGTAATATTTACTTCGATTGAAGTTGCAATAAAAAAATATCCAGATTTAGTAAAAAAATATTTTGGTAAAATAGTTTCATACACAGAAAATAAATTTGCAGCATTAAATGCATCAGTATTTAGTGGAGGTTCATTTATATATGTACCAAAAAACACAATACTTGATAGACCTTTACAAAGTTATTTTAGAATTAATAGCAAAAACATGGGACAATTTGAAAGAACATTAATAATTGTTGATGATAATTCATCTCTTCATTATGTTGAAGGATGTACAGCCCCATCTTATAGTGAATCAAGCTTACATGCTGCCATCGTGGAAATCTATGTTGGTAAAAATTCAAAATGTCGTTATTCAACAGTTCAAAATTGGGCAACAAATGTCTATAACCTAGTTACAAAAAGAGCTTTAGTTGATGAGTCTGGTGTTATGGAATGGATTGATGGTAACATTGGTTCAAAAGTTACAATGAAATATCCATGTTGCATTTTAAAAGGAGACAATTCATCTGGAACATGTATTACAATTAGTGTTGCTAAAAAAAATCAAGAACAAGATAATGGAGCAAGAATGATTCACATTGGTAAAAATACAAAGAGTAATATAGTTTCAAAAAGTATTGCATCAAATGGTGGTAATGCAACATATCGTGGTAAGGTTGATATTAAAAAAAGTGCAACAAATAGTGAATCAATGGTTAAATGTGATAGCTTAATTTTAGATGATGAATCAATGAGTGATACCATACCAGTAAATATTGTTGGCAACTTTTCAAGTAACATAGAACACGAAGCAACAATATCAAAGATAAATGATGATGTTTTATTCTATTTAATGAGTCGTGGTATTCCAGAAGAGAGGGCAACAGAGTTAATTGTTCTTGGTTTTATTGACAAATTTAAAAATGAACTACCTATGGAATATGCCGTAGAATTAAACCAATTAATAAAAAGAAATTTATAAATTTGTTAATAACAAGTTGACTTTTAAAAAGTGTTTAAGTCCCGAGATAAAAATAGTATATTAAATAATAATCTTACAATGTAAATATTAAAAAAGACTAATAAGAAATAATTGCTTTTTAGTCTTTTTAATTCATTAAATAAACATTTTATCTTTTATTTTAGAAAAAATTGTGTTATAATCTAAGTATCAATTTTAAGTGGGCAGAAAATCCCACTTTTATTATTAGTTATCGGAGGTGTTTATGCAAAAAAAATTAGATGAACTAAAAATTAAATTACAAGATGCGTTAACTAAAGATGAAATTATAGTTGATAGCATCACCTTTGAAGAAAAAGGAAAATATCATTTTCTAACTATAACGTTGGATAAAATCGGGGGCATTGACCTAGAAACAATAACTGCAGCCACTCATATAGTTAACGATGTGGTAGATGATGCAAATATAACTGATGATAGTTATATTTTAGATGTAGTTAGCAAAGAAAGAGGAGAGTAAAGATGGAAAAAAAAGAATTAATTAAAGCTATTGATACAATAGTAACAGAAAAAAATATTTCACCAGATATCATTTATGAGGCACTAACATTAGCACTTCAAACAGCTTACAAAAAGAATTTTAATTCAAAAACTAATGTAAGAGTGGATATCAATCGTGAAACAGGAGACATTAAAGTATTTTCATACTATGTAGTAGTACCTGAAATTGATGAAGGAAAAATAGTTGAAGACGAAGAAGGAAACATCACAAAAATTGAACCTGAAATCAACAAAGATGCTCAAATATTACTTGAAGATGCAGTAAAGAAAGTACCAAATATCAAAATTGGAGAAACTATTGAAGAAGAAGTTACACCAAAAGATTTTGGACGTGTAGCCGCAGGCACAGCAAAACAAGTGGTAATGCAAAAAATAAGAGAAGCTGAAAAAAATAGTATCATCGATGAATTTGCAGATAAACAAGATGAACTAATGATAGGTCTAGTTGCTATGGAAGATCAAAACAATTATTATATTGACTTAGGTAGAACTCGTGGAATACTTCCTAAAAAGGATATTATTCCTGGAGAAAAAATAGTAATGGGTTCAAGTATCAAAGTTTATGTAACAAAAGTTGAATCAGGACCAAAAGGACCAGTTATTAAACTATCAAGAAAGAATTATGGATTTGTAAAAAGACTATTTGAACATGAAATTCCTGAAGTTGCAAATGGAACAATTATTATTAACCAAGTAGTAAGAGAACCAGGTATTCGTACCAAAGTATCACTATATTCAACAAATTCAAGAATTGATGCAATTGGTTCATGTATCGGTGAACGTGGTTCAAGAATTGCTGGTATATTAAAAGAATTAAAAGGTGAAAAAGTTGACCTAGTACTTTATTCTGAAGACCCAGCTGAATACATAAAAAATGCTATGTCACCAGCTAAAGATGTAATCGTATCAATACCAGATGCTGAAAAGAAAAACGCCTTAGTTATAGTTAATAAAGAAAACTTATCACCAGCAATAGGTAAAAAAGGTACAAACATTAAACTTGCTAGTAAATTAACCAAATATCATTTAGAAATTAAAACAATGGAAGAAATACAAGAAGCAGGAAATGGTAAAATAAATGAAGAAAATACCAATGCGTAATTGTTTAATTACTAAAGAAAAATTACCCAAAAAAGATCTAATAAGAATTGTTAGAACTCCAGAAGGTACAGTAATAATCGATGAAATAGGCAAAGCAAATGGACGTGGAGCCTACTTAAAAAAAGATATTGAGGTTATAAATAAAGCAAAAAATAATAAAGTATTAGAAAGAGTACTTGAAGTAAAAGTACCAGATAGTATATATGATGAATTAATTGAAAAACTAAAATAAGAAAGGATGTGTTAATATGAAAGTATCAGATTATGCATTTGATGTAAATCTTTCTGTAGCAGAAATACTAAAAAAATGTCATGAGTTAGAAATTAATGTTAAAACTGCGGATGACTATTTATCTGATGATGACATTATTATGCTAGATAATACAATAAATATTATAAGCACAGATGAAGAAATAACTTACGAAGAAGAAGACGATATCGATGATAAAGTTGATGAAATAATTTCATCATCTACGATAGAAAAAAAGATAAAAAATAGTGTAAGCAAAGAAAAACTAAAGAAAAAAGACAGCAGTAAACAAGAATTTAATATGCTAAAAAAAGAAATGTACAAGCATAAAAACAAATTAATGAGTAATAAAGCAGATGAAAACATTGTTGTTTATAAAAATGATATGAGCGTTAGTGACTTTGCAAATGCTTTAAATGTCAGTGGAACAGAAATAATTAAAAAATTAATGGAAAATGGTTTAATGCTTAGTCTAAATCAACCAATTGATTTTGAAAATGCAGAAATTATTGCTCTAGATTATCATAAAACACTAAAAAAAGAAGAAACACAAGATGTTGCAAATTTTGAATCTTTTGAAGTAGTGGATAATCCTGAAGATTTAGTAAAAAGACCACCGATAGTTACTATAATGGGACATGTTGACCATGGTAAAACAACTCTTTTAGACTATATAAGAAATACTCATGTAGTTGATAAAGAATTTGGAGGAATTACTCAACATATCGGAGCATATCAAACTAAATATAAAGATGAACTTATTACATTTATTGATACACCAGGTCATGCTGCTTTTACAGAAATGCGTGCAAGAGGAGCATCAGTTACTGATATAGTTATAATTATTGTTGCAGCAGATGATGGAGTAAAGCCACAAACTAAAGAAGCAGTTGATCATGCTCTAAGTGCTAAGGTTCCAATTATTGTTGCAGTAAATAAAATTGATAAACCAGAAGCAAACATTGATAGAGTCTTAACTGAAATGGCTGAAATTGGAATTACACCAGAATCCTGGGGTGGAGATGTTCCATTTATAAATATATCTGCTCATACTGGTGAAGGTATTGACTTACTTCTTGAAACAATTCTTACAATTGCAGAAGTAAATGAACTAAAAGCAAATCCAAATCGTTATGCTATCGGTGCTGTAATTGAATCAAGACTAGATAAAAATATCGGAGGTATCGCATCATTCTTAATTCAAAACGGAACACTTAGAATCGGAGATCCTATAGTTGTTGGTACAAGTTATGCCAAAATTCGTACAATGAAAAATGATCGTGGTGAAGCAATTGTTGAAGCTGGACCATCAACACCGGTAGAAATAACTGGTTTAACAGAAAATCCATCAGCAGGTGATAAATTCATGGCTTTTGAAACTGAAACAGAAGCAAAAAAAATTGCTGAAAAACGTGCGTCACAAGCAAAACTAAATAGTAATGCATCTAAAAAGGTATCACTAGATGATTTATTTAAAAGTGTTGATGCTGGTAATAAAGAAATTAACATTGTCTTAAAAGCTGATGTTCGTGGTTCTGAAGAAGCGGTTAAAAATGCATTAGAAAAAATTAAAGAAAAAGATGTATCTGTCAAAGTAATAAGAAGTGGAATCGGAGCAATAACAGAATCAGATGTTGTTCTTGCCAGTGCATCAAATGCAATCATTATTGGATTTAATGTCGTAGCACCAGCAACAAGTAAAGAATATGCTAAAGATAACAATGTTGATATAAGACTTTATACAATAATCTATAAACTAGTCGAAGATATCGAAGCCTCAATAAATGGTATGTTAGATCCTGAATACGAAGAAAAAATAATCGGTGAAGCTGAAATTAGAAAAATATTTAAATTCTCTAAGATTGGTAACATTGCTGGTTCTTACATAACTTCTGGAGTTGTTAAAAATAATGCCTTAGCCAGAGTAATTCGTGATGGTGTTGTAATTGCAAGTGATGAAAAAATAGCATCACTCCAAAGAGAAAAAGACACAGTTAAAGAAGTTAAAAAAGGTTTTGAATGTGGTATTACTTTAGAAAAATTTAATGATTTCAAAGAAGGAGACACAATCGAAGTATACGAAATGATCGAGGTAAAACATGCCTAAGTATAAGATAAAAAGAATTGCTAGTGATATAGAAAGATACTTATGTGATATCATTATAAATGAAGCAAATGATGAAATACTAAAAAGTATAACAATTACAGGATGTGACTTAACAAATGACTTAAGTTATTGCAAAGTTTATTTTACATCACTTTTAGAAATGGATAAAAAAAGCCTTGAAAAAGAATTAAATGAAGCTGCACCATTCTTACGTGGAAAACTAAGTAAAATGATTGAAATAAGACACACTCCGGAATTAAAATTTATTTATGATGAATCAATAAGTTATGGAGAAAAAATCGAGAATATTATTGAAAATTTAAACAGGGAGGGATAATAATGATCGAAGTTTTAGAAAAAATTCCAAAAATTTATGAAAGAGCTGTTTTAGCAGAATACTACAGATTCTTTCAAAATCTAAATGGTTCAAAAGATATTATTAATAAGAATTTATCATTTACAACTGATGCTTACAAGTTAACAGAAAAAGAAACAAGAAATGAATGTTTTTTAGAAGCTTACAAAGTATTAGAAAATAACCAACGTAATATTAAGTTTGTTTTGTTAAAAGGTGAAGAACAAGAACTTCTTGCAGTAGCACGCATAAGAATTGATGAATTTGCTATTTATATTTGTGATATAGTTTATACAAATTATCCAACTATCGCAGAACAAATATCAAGTTTCACAGATCTTTATGAAGCTATCAAAGATATTGCAAATAATTATCAAAAAGATTATCTTGAAATCGAAGTACCTAAAAATGATGACTTTACTTTAGATGAAGCAGAGTACTATGGTTTTGCAAATACTACTGAACCAAATAGAGTAACAAGAAACTATAAAACAGTTATTTTAACTAAAGAAATAAGAAAGAAAGAATTAAATGGACAAACTCGTAGTCGTAAACAAACCAAGTGATATAACAAGCAGAGATGTTGTTAATAAATTGTGTAAAATATTTAATACTAAAAAAATAGGACACACCGGAACACTAGATCCAATAGCATCCGGTGTCCTTGTTTGTGTATGTGGAAAATATACTAAGTTAGTTAATGATTTAACTTCTTTAGATAAAGAATATATTGCAACTATTAAACTTGGTATTAAAACAGATACCCTAGATACAAAAGGCACCATCATCGAAGAAAAAGATGTAAATGTAACCCTTGATGATATCAAAAAAGTATTTAATAATTTTCCAAAAAGTTATAATCAAACTGTACCTAAATATTCTGCAGTTAAAATAAATGGTAAAAAGTTATACGAATATGCTAGAAATAATATTGATATAAAATTACCAGTTCGAAAAGTAGAAATTTATTCTCTAGAACTCTTAGATTTTGATGGCACATCAATTACTTTTAAAACCAAAGTATCAAAAGGTACTTACATAAGAAGCCTAATCGAAGATATATGTAATGATTTAAATACAATTGGTACCATGAGTAATTTAATTCGTACAAAACAAGGAAATTTTTCTATCGAAGAATCATATACCCTAAATGATATTGAAAATGGCAATTATAAACCTCTTTCTATTCATGAATTTTTAAATTATCCATCTATAGAAATACCTGATGAATATCTAAAACTAATAATTAATGGCAATAAAATACCAAATTCATTTAATATAAAAGGCAAAGTAATATTCACAAAAAGTAATAAAGATTATGCAATATATATTAATGAATTTAACGTATTAAAACCATATATAATGTTAAATGAGTAAGACCACTTACTCATTTTCAGTTGTCATATTTGACAACATGTCTATATTTTGGTATAATTATTCTAACTTATGGGGGTTATTATGAATATATTTAGTAAATTATTTAAAAAGAAGTCTGTTGAATGCAATTCAATTGTTTCACTAGCAAATTTAGTGAAAGAACCAGACAAAGATTTTTTTTATAAACACAAACAAGATATAAAAGAATTAGAAAAAACTTATGGGGAAATATTAAAACAAAATAAAACAATTACATCTCTAGATTTTACATTACCAAACAACAATAAAGATTCAAATTATTATTCAACAACATTACTTAAAATCACTATGGAATTAGATAATATATTAAATCCAGTAAATAATAGTGAAAAAAGAAATGACATTGATGTTAAAATACTCATAGGTAAATTGAATTATTATTCGATGGAATTATCTAATTATAAAGATATATTATTTATTCAAAAAAGAGCATTAACTAATATGAAACATAAAGTACTTCTAACTAAAGATGTTCAAAAACAAAAAAGAATAAACGAAGCAATTAACACAAAAATAGAACAAATATCAAATGAACTAATAGCAATTAATTCATTATATAATTCAAATAATATTGAAATAAATAATTATCTATCACTCGTAGAATCTTCATCTTTAAGATGCATCACAGATTCTGAAGATTATATTAAAATTCTTCATAAAGAAGATTTATCGTACATAAAAAAACTTGGATTGCCAACTACTGATGAAAACATAACAATCGCAAATATAATTAAAATGGAAGTAGAACTTGAAAAATTCATTCATTTTAATGATAAAGTTATATTACGTGATTATCTATTATTTAAAGCTCACCCAAAAATATATACCATGGACCAAATAGATAGATTAATTACAAGATTAAGAATATATCGTAAATTTAAAACAGATGATAATTCAAAATATTATTTAAGCTTTATGTATCAAGCAAAATATGAACGTATTAAATCTCAATATGTTCACAACTTAGAGATTAGACACACTTTTGATACTGATGATGTTGAAGAAAGAGCATACTTTGTTAATGCATTAGAAAAAGATATTTATAATTTTAAGAAAGACAAAGGATTAAAAGATACATATCAAGATAACTATAAAGATATTTTAAATATTATTGATGGATTATCTAAAACATATGATGAGTATAAATATGAATATTTACTAACAAATAGTAATAAATTAAAAATATTATTTAATATTGATAATCCATTTAAACTTGAAAAAGTTTATAAAGAAACAAAAATATCAAAATATAATATACCTTATTTAAATGAATTAGAAAAAGTATATGTTTTTGATGATAGCATTTCACTTGAGACAGTATCAAGATTATATCTTCATCAAATTGGTGATACCAGTGCTAAAACAAAAAAATATTTAAAATTATTTGGGCAAAATAACAATGAAACAAATCAAAATAATATATCACTTAATAAAGATTTATTGTCTCATAATGATAACTATGAATATGCAAAACTATATAAAATTATAAAAAGCTGTTTTAGCAAAATTCATACTGATTTTAACGAATATGAATTATACCAAGGTTTAAAAAGTGTTAATTTTGATACTAACTTCAAAATAAATTCAATATTATCTACATCCCTAGATTTATCGTCTAAAGAAGAAATGAGTCTAGTGTTATACTTAGAACTATCAAGTCTAGGGGATGAAATGAGAAAAAAGAAAGTTATTTTAAATCAAGAACTTGAATCATTTAATTATACACGTTCACCATTATTTAATGATACATCATTAGATGTAAAAGAATTTGTTATAAATGATGATGTTAAAATATTCTACTTTAATGATATTGATTTTAAATATGACACAGGTAAAGAAGTATCTTTTAGAATTGATTTAGAAAATTCTAAACTAGCTCAAAACAAAGTTGAGTTCTTAAGATTTATTGAAACATGTAAATATTTAAGTAACTTTTATGATATCATTATCATAGATAAAAATACAGAAATAGAATTTTATTTTAAATTCTATAAAAGAAGTACGCTTGAAATAATTTACAAAACAATTATGTTAATGAAAGAAGATAACTTACCATTATTAAGATGGAAATAAAAAAGGAATAAGGTAGCAATTACTTTATTCCTTTTAATTCAAAGTAAATATCTCTAAGTTCCATAGCTTTTTCAAAATCCATATTAGCCGCAGCTTCTCTCATTTGTTTTTCAAGTACTTCAATTTGTTCTAATTTTTCCCTCTTACTTAATTTCTTCTTAGCATCTTTAATATCATTTGAAACAACATCTTTAATTTCTTTACTAATTGTCTTCGGTGTAATACCATGAACTTTATTATATTCTTCTTGAATACTTCTTCTTCGCTCAGTTTCTTTAATAGCTTCATTCATTGAATCACTATAATTATCAGCATACATAATAACTTTACCATTTGCATTTCTTGCAGCTCTACCAATTGTTTGAATTAAACTTCTTGTACTTCTTAAGAAACCTTGCTTATCTGCATCTAAGATACATATCAAACTTACTTCAGGAATATCTAATCCTTCACGTAAAAGATTTATACCAACAATACAATCATAAACACCACTTCTTAAATCATGTATAATTTTAAGTCTTTCAAGAGTCTTTATTTCACTATGTAAGTATGCAACTTTTATATTCATTTCTTTTAAGTAGTTTGTTAACTCTTCGCTCATTCTTATTGTAAGGGTAGTAATTAAAACTCTTTCATTTTTTTTAATTCTATCATTTATTTCTGCGATTATATCATCAATTTGACCTTCAGATTTTCTAACTTCAATAACAGGATCTAATAAACCAGTTGGTCTAATAATTTGTTCAACATACTGGTTATTAGTTTTTTCAAGTTCATAATCCCCGGGTGTTGCAGATACATAAATTGCTTGATTAATCTTACTTTCAAATTCTTCAAACTTAAGAGGTCTATTATCTAGAGCACTTGGAAGTCTAAATCCATAATCAACCAAAGTTTGCTTACGCATTCTATCTCCATTATACATTCCTCGAACTTGTGGAAGTGTTACGTGTGATTCATCAACTACCAACAAAAAATCTTTAGGAAAGAAATCAATCAAACATGATGGAGTTTCTCCGGGACCCCTTAAAGCTAAATGCCTTGAATAATTTTCAACACCATTACAAAAACCAGTTTCTCTAAGCATTTCAATATCATAATTTGTTCTTTCTCTAAGTCTTTGTTCTTCGATTAATTTATTTTCACTTTTTAATTCTTCTAATCTTTCTTTTAATTCTTCTTCAATTCTTTCAATTGCTTTTTCTAACTTATCTTTACTTGTAACAAAGTGAGATGCCGGAGATATAGTGATTGACTTTTTACTTGTTGATACAACTCCTGTAACTGGATCAAACAAAACAATTTCCTCAACAACATCGCCATCTAAAATAATTCTAATACCACTTACTTTTTCATTAACAGGTATAATATCTATATTATTTCCACGAACCCTAAATGTTCCACGATGAAAATCAATGTCACTTCTATCATAAGTCATATCAACTAATCTATTTATAATTTTATTTCTACTTATATTATCCCCAACAGTTAAAATTAACATATTTTTTTCATATTCTTCTTTTTCTCCAATACCATATATACATGATACTGATGCAACAACAATTACATCCTTATAATTAATGAGGGCACTCGTCGCAGCATGTCTTAACTCATCAATCTCATCATTTATTGATGAATCTTTTTCTATATATGTATCACTACTTGGTACATAAGCTTCAGGTTGATAATAATCATAATATGAAACAAAATATTCAACATGGTTATTTGGAAACATTTCTTTAAATTCTGCATAAAGTTGTCCTGCTAAAGTTTTATTGTGTGCTAAAACTAGGGTAGGCTTACCCGTTTTCTCAATAACATTTGCTATAGTAAATGTCTTACCAGTACCAGTTGCTCCCAGTAATACTTGTTCTTTTTTACCTTCTTTTATACCTTTAACTAAACTATCTATTGCATCAGGCTGATCCCCACTAGGTTTATACTTACTAACAAGTTTAAATAATTTTTCCATAATTACCTCCATATATTTATAAAATATCCCATCAACACCAATATTATACTCAACAAAACTATGTTCGTCAACATATTTTTACTAATTTTGCTAAAACTATTTAAAAATAATTGATTTTATGGTAAAATTTATTAAATGTAAGAGGTGAATTAAATGACAACATTTATTTTCGGACACAAAAGTCCAGATACAGATACAGTATGTTCAAGTATAGCTTTATCATACTTAAAAAATGAACTCGGAGACAAAACAGTTCCCAAAGTTCTAGGTAACATAAATAATGAAACAAAATTTGTTTTAAAATATTTTAATGTCCCAGTTCCAAGTTACTTAAATGACGTAAGGGTAAGAATCAAAAATATTAAATATGATAAGAAGGCCTATATTAATGAAAATAAAAGTATCGATGAAGCATTTAAATTAATGCAACAACAAAATATAACAGCAATTCCTTTAGTGGATGATAACAAATTATTAACTGGTTTTGTAACATTAAAAGAACTTGCAAAATATTTAATTAATGGTGATAGAGAAGAAGTATCAACAACTATTGATAACATCATCGAAGCAATTGATGGTAAAGTCATAGTTAAATGTGATGATTATATTGAAGGAAAAATTCTAATCGCCGGACTTCAAGCAAAGACCCTTCAAAAAGAAGTTGACTTATCAAATAACAATATTCTAATCGTCGGAGATCGTTACAAAGTATTAGATTATGCTATAAATTCAAAAGTAAAATTAATTATTTTGCCACTTAATATTAATCTTGATAACAAAGTAATTAAGAAAGCTGAAAAAAACGGTGTAAACATCATAGCTAGTGAATATGACAGTTTCCAAATAGCAACTAAAATATCTTTAAGTAATTACATCAAAAATATAAATATTAATAAAAATCCAGTAACAGTAAACAACGATGATTATTATACAGATTTTAAAACAATGACTCACAAAGTTAATCACACTAATTATCCAATCATCAATAACAAAGGTGAATGCCTTGGTTTAATCAGATTAACTGGACCAAACAGTTATGAAAAACAAAAAGTTATTTTAGTAGACCACAACAACCTCGCTCAATCAGTTGATGGAATCGAAGAAGCAGACATCCTAGAAATAATTGATCACCACAATCTCGGTGCAATAGGCACTCAAGTTCCAATCAATTTCAGAAGTAAACCAGTTGGTTGTACATGTACAATGATATATGGAATGTATCTTGAAAATCAAATTAACATTCCTCAAGATATCGCAGGTTTAATGCTATCTGCAATTCTATCTGATACACTTTTATTAACAAGTCCAACAACAACTGATGATGATAAAAATGCTGCCAAAAGACTTGCAAGTATTGCCAAAGTAGATATTGATAAATATGGTCTTGAAATGATTAAAGCTGCATCAAGTGTAGAAGGAATGAGTCCACGTGATTTAATAAAGAGTGACTTTAAATCATATGTCGTAGGTAAGAAAAATCTTGGTATTGGTCAAATAATGACTCTAGATATAGATAACATAACTGAAAAACTTGATGAATATGTTACTGTCTTAGATGAAATGGCAGAAACTAATTTCAATGTAGTGGTAATATTTATCACAGATATAATAAAAAATGGTTCATATGTTATATATGACTCAAAAAGCCAAGATTTAATCGAAGATGCTTTTGGTTTAAAAAATACTCATGAAGGTGCATTCATTCCAAAAGTAGTATCAAGAAAGAAACAAATATTACCAAATATCTTAAGTATAATGGAAGATAAATAGTAATTTTGTATTCCACAGAATACAAAATCAGTAAAAAAGTAAATTTTGTACTCCAGAGAATACAAAATTGGAAAGGAAAAACATGAAAGCACTTATCACCGGAGCATCCAGTGGAATAGGTAAATCTATGTGTTACTACTTAGCTAGTAAAAATATTGATTTAATTCTTGTTGCTCGTTCTAAAGATGAATTAGAAAAAATAAAATCTGAAGTATCAGTAAATACAGAAATAATTTGTATGGATTTACAAGTTCAAGATAATTTATTTAAATTATATGACTTATGTAAAGATAAAGATATTGATATTTTAATAAATAATGCAGGTTTTGGTTTATTTGGATTATTCCAAGAAACTGATTTATTTCGTGAACTTGAAATGATTGATTTAAATATCAAAGCATATCACATATTAACTAAATTGTTTTTGAGGGACTTCATAAAAAAAGATTCTGGTTACATTTTAAATGTTGCATCAAGTGCAGGTTTCATGGCTGGGCCAAGATTAAGTACATATTATGCCACTAAAAATTATGTTTTAAAACTAACTATGGCTATTAATGAAGAATTAAAAAAAGAACATAGTAATGTCGTAGTATCAGCTCTATGTCCTGGACCAGTAAACACTAACTTTAATAAAGTTGCTCACGGAGAATTTTCTATTAAAGAAGCATCACCAGACTATGTCGCAAAATATGGAATTGATAAATTATTTAAAAAGAAAATGCTAATAATACCAACCCTTAGAATAAAACTAGGTATATTCTTACTTAGAATTATTCCATATAGATTACAACTTCATTTTTCATATTACATCCAAGGTAAAAAACTAGGTATCAAACATGAATAATGATTTAAAAATAATTAAAAAAAAATACGGTGAAGAAATGTCTCACTTTGCCAGAGATAACTTTCCAGTTATTCTTGAACAATCTGGATTACTTCCCAAAATATTCGAAGACTCTTTCCATGAAAGTCACTATCTTTATCATGATTTACTTATGAATAATAAATTACTTGATTTTAAACGTTTCATATATTCTTCGCTGGATTCATCCAGATGCTTAAATCTAAATAGTGATTTAACACCTGAAGAATTATTAGATAAAGCAGGGTATATATTAAAAGAATGTCTAACTGAATCAGATATTCAAGAATATAAAAAGTATTATGCACCGAATGAAGAATTATGTACTTTCAAAGGTAATAGATTAGATAAATGTCGTGTATTCTTCGCAGTTAAAAAGGATGTTGATTCTATCAAAAGAATAAACTTTCCAAAACCAAAACGTGATGATTTATATGGAACTAGTGTAATGAGTATTCAATTTACTAGTGATGGCACCAATACTTTATCAATAAAAAATAGATATAACCATCGTGTTAATAATCCTGATGCAACTCTTTCAAATAACTTAGATAACATAATCCCTGGATTAACTAAATCATTTGAAAAACACAAAGGTATCAAACAAAACATAACTAATGAAACAAACTTTGAAATACCTGGTTATGTTAAAGCTAATGATGGTAAATTTTATAAATACAATAGAGAAATAAATAATATCTATTATTGCCCAGATAATATTATCATAGATAATTTTAATGTTTTAAAATATGACAAAAGTAGATATCTACTTATTGATCATTTAATCATAGATTTATCTTTAAAAAAAATAATTATCCATGATGATACCCTACAAGAATCAATACATAACTTATTTGATAATATAGAATAGATATCTATATTATCAAATAATGATACAAAAATAATTACGATTATAAATAAAGACAATAAAGAGATGGTTATATCCATAGACAAATTTAATAACATAAAAAATATTAAATTAATAAATTGTTTTAATATACCAGATAATTTTCTAAAAACAAGTGCTTTTATAGAAAGTTGTAGCTTACCAAATACCATTACCATAGGTAATAACTTCTTACGTAGTAATTATATGTTACATAACATATATGCACCAATTCTTGAAGTAATTCAAGATGACTTTCTAGCTTTAAATGGTTTATTAAAAGATTTAAATTTACCATCTTTAAAAGAGGTAGGTAATAACTTCTTAAAAACAAATGAAGTACTAGATTTTATCAATGTTCCTTCCCTAGAGATAATCAAAGATAACTTCTTACGTGATAATAAAAACTTAAGAAAGTTATCCTTACCTAATATAAAATACACAGGTAAGTACATGTTAGATAGTAATAGATTTGTTAAAATAACCCAAACAGAAAGGAGTAAATAATGAAAGAATTATTAGTAATAAATAAAGATAATAATAGATATATCTTAATGGATAAAGAAAGTAATAAGTATGATTTAACAATTTATATCGAAGATGAAGAATACCAAATAGATACTGGTGATATCTTAACAATAAATATGGATATGATAGATACTAGAGTTTTAACATTCGGTAATATTAATTCCAAATATGGCAGAGATATCAACGAAACAAATTATAGTGAAGTTGTAACATTTAATAAAAATGGTAACAAAACATATTTAAAAAGGATATATGGTTAATATGGAAGAAGATTTAAAAGAAATAAAAAAGAAATATGGCGAAAAGATGGCTCATTATTGCAGAGAACAATTTCCAATACTTCTTGAAAAAAAGGGACTACTTCCAACACTTATTGAAAGTAATTTTAATGAGTATCATCATCTTTTTGATGATTTAGAAAAAAATTCTGCTGAAGTAATGTTTAAAAACTATATCTATAATTTAGTAAATGTTGAAAATAACTTAGAGATAATGATTGATAAAACTCCGGAAGAATTAATGTCTATGGCAGGTTATACATTAAAAGAATGTACTACGGAAGAAGAAATTGGTGAATATAAAAAGTATTATGCTGAAAATGAAGAGCTTTGTACATTCAAAGGAAATAGACTAGAAAGATGTCGTGTATTTTTTGCAGTTAAAAAAGATGTTGATTTAATAAAAAGAGAAGATTACCCATACCCTAAAAGAGAAGATGCCTATGGAACATCTGTTATAAGTATTCAATTTGAGAAAGATGGCACTAATACTTTATCAATAAAAAATAGATATAACCATCGTGTTAATAATCCGGATGCAACATTTTCAAATAACTTAGATAACATAATATCTGGTTTAACTACATCTTTTGAACGTCATTTAGGTATAATTCAAAAATATCGTAATAATGGTGATTTTGAACTTCCAAATTATGTTAAAGCAAATGATGGAAGATTCTATAAATATAATAGTGAAATGAATAATATTTGTTACTGTCCAGATAATATTATTATTGATAACTTTGAAGTAAAAAGATTTGATAAAAGTAGATATTTAGTTCTTGATCATTTCATCATAGATTTTAAAGATAAAAAAATAATTCTTTATGATAAGAATCTAGAATATAAAGAAGATTTCCAAAATATATTCAAAGAAATAATAAAAATAGAAGTTATCAATAATAATGAAACTAAATCTATTTATATTACAAGTTCTAATAATGAATTATTAGAACTTACTCTAGATAAAGATAATAAAATAATAGGTTTAACTACTAAAAATATTAAAACAATAGGAAATAACTTCTTAAGAAATAGTTTATTTGTAGAAAAAATAAATCTAACAGATACTACATCTATTGGAAAACACTTTATGGCAGAAAATTTATACTTAAGAAGTATAATAGCTCCCTTGCTTATGCAAGTAGACAGTTACTTCTTACAATCTAATAAATCACTAGAAGTATTATCTTTACCATCTCTAATAAATGTCGGAGACCAATTCTTACTAGAAAACCAAGTTTTATCTAAACTTGATTTACCGAATTTAGAAAAAGCAGGTGATTCATTCTTAATGCAAAATAGCTCTTTAAAAGAAGTAGACTTACCTAATCTAATTTACATAGGTAAAAATCCAATGAGATGGAATCATATATTAGAAAGGTTTAATACACCAAAACTAATAGTTCCTGATAATATATCAGATGCCTTTCATAGATAAAGAAAAATAGTTTCAACCGACTATTTTTTCTTTATATTCTTTTTTTACTAAATTGTAATACTTTAGATATTCTATATAAAGTTTCTACAGAAAGTTCTAGAGAAGTTATATCTTTTTCTAATAGTGTCATATATTTTAGTATCATAAGCTATAATCTTCATATTTTCACTTTCACATATCATAATAAATATTTTTCAAATATTATATGAGCTATTGACTAACAAAAGGTATTTATTGTATAATTTGTAATGTAAAGATGTACCAAAAAAGAGGTTGTGTTTTATGGATAAAAATATAAAAAAAATTAATGCAAGAACTATTACTTTAACTATTCTATTTGTTTTAATATTAGTAGTTATAGCACTATTAATAGGTAAGTTTTCTTATTCTTATTTAGCACCAACAGTATCAGATGATGTTGAAGGTAGTGGTGAAGTAACAGCAAGTGGGGACACAATTATATTTACAAAAGGTAATACTTTATCTTTAAGTGCAAATTCAGATAATTTTAAAACTGGGGGTAGTAACTTAACTGCTACAACAAATCCAAAAGTAAAGTTAATGGCATCAAGTAAAACGGAAAGTGCATCAAGTAAATACTTTGCTGGAGTTATAATTAAAAATAATACATATACTTATACTACAACAGATAAAAAGCCAGAAGTTATATTAACTGTAAAAGATGAAAATGGTAATATCGTAGAAACAAGTGCAGATAACTTAACATTTGTTACAGTTAATGATAACTTAAAAGGTTTTGATATAACTGGTGTAAATGGAGCTTTTAACATAGTAACAGACCATGTTATAGCAACAGCATCAAATAAAAGTGAAGTAATTCATACATGGACATTTACATTAACATTTGTTAATTTAGGAACAGATCAATCTAATAACGAAAATTCAACATTAAATATTGATGTTGTTTTACAAAAAGATAAAATACCTACAACTATAGCAGATTTCTGTAGTAATGGAGATAACTTAGGTAATTGTATTGTTAATTATTATAATGGATTAAATACTGCTTCAAATATCTATTATCATGATGCAAACTTAACAAATGGAGCAGGGGATAATTCATATAGATTTGCAGGAGCAAATCCAAATAACTATGTATGCTTTGGTTCAGATGATACAACTTGTCCAGCAGAAAATCTATATAGAATAATAGGTCTAATAGATGGAAAAGTAAAATTAATACATGCATATGGGGCAACAACAGATATGCTTGGAACAGATGAAGGATATGTAAGTACATATGGAAGTGCACCAAGTTATAAAGGAAACGGAGACTTAACAAAGATAGGCAGATATAAATGGAATAAAGCAAATAATAATACATGGAGTACAAGCACAACTAATACAATAAATTTAAATAAAAATTTTTTAGCATACCTAGATGGCGAAAATACAAAATGGAAAAATATGATAGCAGACACAACATGGTATGTAGGCGGAATAACTTATAATAATGGACAAAAATCAAATGCAAAAACAGCATATAACTACGAAGTTGGAGCAAATAAGGATGCTACAACAACAGTAATATCAAAAATAGGATTAATGTATGTAAGTGAATATTACTATGCAGCAAGCGAAGACTATTGGACATTACCAGGATGGAGTTCAAGTGGAAATGATTACAGAAAATCTAAAAATGATAATTGGCTATACACAGGTTTATACGAATAGACCATTTCGCGTTCTTCTGATGATTCCGGCGTTGCGTTTGATGTGTATGTCACTGGTGATCTGAGTGGCGGTGTTGTCGACCACTCGCTTGGGGGTGCCGTTCGCCCGTCTTTAAGTCTTTCATCTTCGATAAAATTTACATCGGGTAAAGGCACAGCCGTAAACCCGATCCGAATAAACTTGTGATTATGGATTATGCATGTCTAGGACCTGATTGACGGACAGTTTTAATAAAACCCTTATAAAACCTAGGAAAAAAAGGTAAAAAAGTACGACCAATATTATACGATTTTACCTCTTTTTGAGTACTGTAAAACATCATATTTGTTGTAAAATTTAAATTTTTAAAAAAATATTTTGCTTTTTCAAAAATTATTGCATGCAAAAAAGATTTTAAAATTTAAAATTTTTAAAAATACCGTTTATATGTCGTAGAGAACAAATCCTATAGGGAGTCGAATGTATTTTCTGGAGTTGTGGGCTCGATGAAAAAGTGTTAAACCAGTTTTGAATAGTGACATAACTCTGACTTTTCCTTTATCTTTATACACTTTATGTGTAACTATTTTTTAATTTTTATAATATTTAGTATTTTTAGAATAATATGCACCAATAATTGTTAGAAAAAAACAACAGTAAAAGCTATAGTGGAATACAAAAATATTGTATTATTTTTCTTTAAATTTATATAAAAATATGTTATCATATTATTGTAAATAATAAAAGGTGATTGACAAATGAATAAATTCATAAAAAGAATAAAAAATAATCAAGCATTATACATATTAAGTATCTTAATAATAGGTATATTACTCTTGCTAATTGCAAGAATTACATATGCATACCTAGCTCCAAGAATACAAAGTGCACTAGGTAATGTAACAACTATATCAGATACAGTAGATGATTTTAAATTAGAATTAGGAAGACCCCTAAGTCTAAATGCAACATCAACAACGCTTCCTGAAAATGGTTCAAATTTAGTAGTAACATCAACTGAAATAGCAAAATTAAAAGCAAATAGTACTAAAAAAACAGCAACATATAACTTGAAGTTGTAATATAAATGTAGACATATAAAAACGGTCTACA
>UMGC01032541.1_pt1 | contig 22977 bp, 18 predicted proteins | sample 1965151 | NCBI WGS metagenome assembly UMGC01 (sample SAMEA4836061, study PRJEB28245) | human gut metagenome | biome: gut microbiome; material: fecal sample | place: Denmark | collected 2008 | reverse complement strand
GCGGCGGAGCCGTTCCTGCTGGCGGGCAGCGCCGCGGCGCTGGGCATGAGCTGGAAGGCGGGCGTGGCGGCGGAGGTCATCGGCGTGGTGGGCGGCTCCATCGGAGAAAAGCTGTATGAGGCCAAGATCTATTTGCAGACCGGCGACCTGCTGGCGTGGACGGTGGTGATCGTGGCGCTGAGCGCCCTGTTCGAGCGGGCGGTGCTGGCGCTGCTGCGGCGGTGCTGCCGCTGGGCAAAGGGGGAGCGGACATGAGAGCGGAGCATCTGTACAAGAGGTTCGGAGACAAGCCGGTGCTGGAGGACGTGAGCCTTACGGTGCCGGCGGGGGCGGTGGTGTGCCTGATGGCGCCCTCCGGCTGGGGCAAAACCACGCTGCTGCGGTGCATGGCCGGGCTGGAAAAGCCGGACAGCGGCACGGTGCGGGATGTACCGGAGCGGATCGGGTATGTGTTCCAGGAGGATCGGCTGTGCGGCCACATGAGCGCCGTGGAGAACGTCCGGCTGGCGACAGGACGGCGCATGGACACGGAAACCATCCAGGCGCACCTGACGGAGCTGGGGCTGGGCGGCCAGCTGCACCAGCCGGTGGAGGAGCTGTCCGGCGGACAGCGGCGGCGGGTGGCCATCGCCCGGGCGGTGTGCTTCGGCGGCGGGCTTCTGCTGCTGGACGAGCCGTTCAAGGGGCTGGACGCGGAGACGCGGCAGCAGGCGGCGGCGTATATCCTGCGGCACCGGAATGGCGCGGCGGTGGTATGCGTCACCCACGACCGGGAGGACGCCGCCGCGCTGGGCGCGGAGATCGTGGCGCTGTGAACGCGGACGCTGCCGGTCAAAGCGGTTGACAGGGCACGGCTCCTCCGGTACAATGGCAGCAGGCCTTGCCGCACAACGCGGCGGTACCATATAGGCGCAGCAAGCATGCAGCAGGCCGAAGGGTCTGCTGCATTTCTCTGTGTGCGCATAGCTGTCACATTTTCCCCGCTCGTTCGTTATAGAGGCAGAAGGTGGTGAGACGCCGTGGACAAGGACATATTTGAGCAGCTGTACCGGCAGCACTATGCCGCGGCGCTTCTGTACGCGCAGGGGCTGTGCCGCAGCCGCCCGCTGGCGGAGGACATGGTGCAGGAGGCCTTCTGCCGGGCGTGGCTGGCGTTGCCGGACGACGTTGTCAGCTTTCGCAGCTGGCTGTTCCGGGTGCTGCGGAATCTTATCATCGACCACCTACGGCGGCAGAAGCATCTGTCCGACGAGGACGTACCGGAGACGGCGGACGCCGCCACGCCGGAGAGCGTTCTCCTGCAGCGGGAGGACGCGGCGGCGCTGTACCGCGCCATGGAGCGGTTGGGCGCAGGCGACCGGGAGGTGCTGACGCTGTATTGCTTCGCGCACCTGTCGGGGGCGGAGCTGGCGGCGGCGCTGGGCGTGACGCCCGCTGTGATACGTCAGCGGCTGCGCCGGGCACGGACGCGGCTGCGGCAGAAAATGGAGGAGGATGGCTATGAATTTTGAGACGGCCTTTGCGCATTATCAGGCGCACACCGCCACCGCCGAGGAGACGGCGCTGGTGGAGCGGGAGCTGGAAAAATACCGGCTGATCGAGGACTATCTGGCGGAGCAGGAGCTTCCGGAGCTGCCGGAGGACGCGGCGGCTGCGGCCAGCGCGGAGACGAAGGCGGTGAAGCGCCGCCTGAACCGCCGCACACGGAACATCGTGCTGATATCGACGGCGGCGGTGCTGGCGGTGGTGCTGCTGCTGCAATTGGTGGTATCGCCCCTGCTGAACCGGCGGGTGTACACGGACGGCCTCGTCGATGGCAGCGGCTACCCGACGTTCGACGTGGGCATGTCGGCGCTGGCGGGGCTGTATATGCCGCTGGGCGACTACTACGGCAGCTACGCCGAGCACAGCGGCTTCATGCGCGACACCCTGTGGCTGATGTTCTACGACCGCACCGGCAGCAACCGCTTCCACATCCAGACGCAGACAGGACTGTCGCTGGGGCGCATTGGGCAGCTGAACAGCGGCGACCTGCACGCCATCGGGTATATGTACAGCGGCTTTTTCTACGACAACAGGAATCCGGGCAGAAACGACGTCTGGAGCGGCGATACCGGGCAGGCGGCGCTGGACGCGCTGCCGGAGTATATGCGCCTCACCTCCGCCGTGTCCTTCCACAAGGTGCTGACGGTGGATGAGCTGGCGGACATCATGGCGCGGCATCCGGACGTGGATTTTCTGTCCGCCAACGTGTGGGTAGACGGCGCGTACAACTATGACTCGCTGCACTGCTCCTTACAGCACATGATGCTCGCCTACGGCGATGATCTGGAGGAGGACTATCCGGGCATGCAGCTGCAGGAGTACAAAAACCTCACCGGCGAGGACATCACACAGCACTTCCGGGCGATGGTGCAGTATCTGGCCGACCACCCGGAGGTGGCCAAGGCCGGCCCCGACGAGCCGTACCGCTACAAGGAGATGCTGCTGAATCTGGAGGAGGACGGGCTGGAGGTGCTGGGCTTGTGGGTGCAGGGCACCCCCGACCAGATCACCGCGCTGCTGGACGAGGAGCTGGTGCGCTCCGTGGGGAACTACGATGCCAGAATACAGCTGTGGACATAAAAAAGAAATGCCGCCGGAGGGCGGCATTTCTTCTGCCCACTTGCCATGGGCGGAGGGTGTGGTATAATAAACAGACATACCACGTAAGGAGGGCAACGATATGATCTACCGCGATTTTCAGGGTCTGCGCCTTTCCCTGCTGGGCTTCGGCACCATGCGCCTGCCCACCACCGCCGCCGGCGATGTGGACACGGCGGAGACGGAAGCTCTGCTGGATTACGCCATGACCCACGGCGTCAACTACTACGATACCGCCTGGCCGTATATGCAGAACCAGTCGGAGACGGTGGTGGGGCGGTGCCTGAAGAAGTACCCCCGGGAGAGCTTCTATCTGGCCACCAAGTTCCCCGGCCACATGCTCACCGGCGATCCCGACCCGGCGGGCATCTTTGAGCAGCAGCTGGAAAAGTGTCAGGTGGAGTATTTTGACTTCTATCTGCTGCACAACGTGTACGAAAACGACATGGACGTGTACACCGACCCCAAGTGGGGCATCATCGACTATTTTCTGGAGCAGAAGCGGCTGGGGCGTATCCGGCATCTGGGCTTCTCGTCCCACGCGGACATCCCCTGCCTGACGGCGTTTCTGGAGCGCTGCGGCAAGGACATGGAGTTCTGCCAATTGCAGCTGAACTATCTGGACTGGAGCTTGCAGCGGGGTAAGGAGAAATACGACCTGCTGGCCAAGTACAACATCCCCGTGTGGGTCATGGAGCCGGTGCGGGGCGGCAAGCTGGCCGCGCTGGACGCGGACAGCCAGCAGAAGCTGCGCGCCATCCGGCCGGGCGCCAGCGCCGCGTCCTTCGCCCTCCGGTGGCTGGAGGGGCACGGGAACATCCGCATGATCCTGTCCGGCATGTCCACCATGGAGCAGGTGAAGGACAACATCGCCACCTTTGAAAAGGACGACCCCGTCACGCCGGAGGAGGAAGCCATCCTGCTGGCGGCGGCGGAGAAGATGAAGAACTCCGTGCCCTGCACGGCCTGCCGGTACTGCTGCGACGGCTGTCCCCAGGGGCTGGATATTCCCGACCTGCTGCACAAGTACAACCAGCTGCGCGCCGGCAGCGGCAGCACCATCAAGATGCAGCTGGACGCGGTGCCCGAGAACAAGTGGCCCCATGCCTGTCTGGGCTGCGGCGCCTGCGCTGCCGTCTGTCCGCAGAAGATCGACATTCCCGACGAGCTGGCGGCCTTTGCCGCCGAGCTGGACAAGCTGCCCGCATGGGTGGAGGTATGCCGCCAGCGGGCGGAGGCCGAGGCGCGGGAGAGAGCCTCCCGCGGACGCTGAGAGCAATTGCACATAACAAAAACAGGGACTCACGTCCCTGTTTTTTACAGCTTATATTTTATATTCCTCCGCAAAGGCACGGTAGCGGGCGGGGAAGTCCGGGTCGCGCTGGGGTGCGGCGTCCAGCGTGGCGTGGAGGTTCAGGTCGTGGTGCGCCGCGTCGATGACGCAGCCGGCGATGTTGGAGCAGTGGTCGGAGGTGCGCTCCAGATCCGTCAGCAGATCGGAGAGGACGAAGCCCGCCTCGATGCTGCACTGTCCCTGCTGCATGCGCAGGATGTGGCGGGTGCGCAGCTGCTCCTTCAGGTCGTCGATGACCTCCTCCAGCGGCTCCCCCTGCCGCGCCAGCGGCACGCTCTTGTCCCGGAAGGCGTCCAGCGACATGGTCAGGATATGATCCACGGCGGCGGTGAGGACGGACAGCTCGCGGCGTGCTGCATCGCTGAAGGAAAGCTCCTTGTCCCGCAGTTCCTCCGCCGATTCCAGCACGTTCACCGCGTGGTCGGAGATGCGCTCGAAGTCGCCGATGGCCTTCAGCAGCTCGGCGGCCTCCTCGCTCTCGTCGTCGCCCATCTTCCGGGCGCTGAGCTTCACCAGATAGGTGCCCAGCACGTCCTCGTAGTGGTCGCAGCGGCTCTCGTCCTCCCGGATGGAGGCGGCCAGCTCCGGCGTGTAGTGCTCCAGCGAGCGCAGAGCGTTTTGCAGGGCGATGGTGGCCTGTGCCGCCATATCGCAGGCCACGGCGCGGCAGCGCTGCAGTGCCAGTGACGGCGTGGCCAGCAGACGCTCGTCCAGCTCCACCGTCTCCTCCGCCTGCGCCTTGTCCGGCACCAGACGGACAGCCAGCTTTTCCAGCAGGCCGCCGCAGGGCAGCAGCATGGCGGTGCAGAGGATGTTGAAGGCCGAGTGCGCCACGGCGATGCCGGCCATGCCCGCCGACTCGTTCAGCAGCGCCGGGGCAAAGATGGCCTTGACGATGCAGAACACCGTCAGCAGCACCGCCACACCGATGACGTTGAACATCAGGTGTACCACGGCGGCGCGTTTGGCGTTTTTGTTGGTGCCCACGCAGGAGATCAGTGCCGTGACGCAGGTGCCGATATTCTGCCCCATGATGATGGGCACCGCCGCGGCATAGCTGACCTGACCGGTGGAGGCCAGCGCCTGCAGAATGCCCACGGAGGCGGAGGAGGACTGGATGATCGCCGTCAGCACCGCGCCCACCAGCACGCCCAGCAGCGGGTTGGTAAAGGCCAGAAACAGCTCAGCGAAGCCCGGAACGTCCTTCAGCCCGGCCACGGCGCCGCTCATGGTGTCCATGCCGAACATCAGGGTGGCGAAGCCCAGCAGGATGGCGCCGGTGTCCTTTTTGTGGCTGTCCTTGCAGAACATGTAGAAAATAATGCCGATCAGCGCCAGCACCGGCGTAAAGGAGGTGGGCTTGAGCAGCTGCACCCATGTGCTGCCGCCGTCGATGCCCGCCAGACTCAGGAGCCACGCCGTCACCGTGGTGCCCACGTTGGCGCCCATGATGACGTTGATGGCCTGCCGCAGGTTCATCAGCCCGGAGTTGACGAAGCCCACCACCATAACGGTGGTGGCCGACGAGCTCTGGATGATGGCGGTGATGCCCAGACCCGTCAGGAAGCCCGCGCCCACGCTGCCGGTCATCTTATCCAGCAGCGTCCGCAGCTTGCCGCCGGCGCGGCGCTCCAGGGACTGCCCCATGAAATTCATGCCGAACAGGAACAGGCACAGCCCGCCCAGCATGGTCAACACATGAAAAATGTCCATAGTTCTCTCCTCGATTTTACCTTGTTTCGACTGTACATTCTCGTCCATTTATTATGATACAGGGGCAATGTCAAATCCGCAGGAGGAGAATTGTAAAATCGGGGTAAAATAACAGACCTCCCGTCCGATGGACGGGAGGTCTCAGGCTGTCGAAAAAGCCTGTCATTGCGAGCCAGTGCGCACACTGGCGTGGCAATCCGTTTCTAAAACGCATAAATTCTGCGTTTTTCGCAGATTTCTGTCTAAAAAGATACGGATTCCCACGTCGCTTCGCTCCTCGGAATGACAGGGGTGAGGTTTATCGACACGCTGAGACCTCCCGTCCGATGGACGGGAGGTCTGTCTGTGGGATATTACATATTGCGCGTCAGCGCTGACCCTTGTCGTAGGGGATACCCTCGGCTTTGGGTGCGCGGGACTTCTTGGAGGTGAAGGCCAGCACCACCAGCGAGATGATGTAGGGCATCATGTTGTACACGGGGCTGGGAATGTTCAGGTTCTTCAGGAACTCAAAGCCCGCGTACACGTTGGACAGGGCGCGGAACAGGCCGAACAGCAGCGCTGCCAGCGCGATGCGCGTGGGCTTCCACTGGCCGAAGATCATGACCGCCAGAGACAGGAAGCCGAAGCCGGCCACGCCGTACTCAAACCGCCACTCGGACACGCCGGCGGTGATGAACACGATGCCGCCCAGACCGCCCAGCATGCCGGAGATCAGCACGCCCGCCCAGCGCATCTTGTACACGTTGATACCCACGGAGTCCGCCGCCTGGGGATGCTCGCCGCAGGCCATGAGGCGCAGACCGAAGCGGGTCTTGTACAGCGCCACATAGGCCGCGATCAGCAGCAGCAGCGTCACCAGCATGAACCAGCTGAACTCGAAGGAACCGATGTTCACCAGGAACGCCTTCTTCGCGCCGGCGTACTGGATGGTGGAGGACACGTCGTCGGGGTTGGCCGCGGTGTTGATGGCCTTGACGATAACGGTGGCGCCCGCGGTGCCCAGCATGTTCAGCGCCGTACCGACGATGGTCTGATCCGCCTTGAAGTTGATGCAGGCCACAGCCAGCAGCGACGAGTACACCGTACCGGCCAGCGCCGCCGCCAGCAGCACCACGATCAGCATGGAGAAGGCGGAGGAGTCGGTGGGCATGTAGCGCATGGCCAGCGCACCGCCCAGAGCGCCCATGATCATCACGCCCTCAAGACCCAGGTTGATGACGCCGGAGTGCTCGGAGAAGCAGCCGCCCAGCGCCACAAGGATCAGCACGGAGGCGAAGGTCAATGTATATTGCAGCAGCAGTACCATTACTGATCGCCTCCTTTCCCGTTGTCGGAGACTTCAGGCGTTTGCGCCCGCTCCTTTTCCTTCAGTGCCGCCTTTTCCTCGCGCTTGGCGATGGCGGTATTCATGGCGTACTTCATGAACAGCACGAAGCCGCACAGGTAGATGATGATGGAGGAGATCAGATCGGAGATCTGCGCGCAGTACATGCTCTTATCCACATACGCGCCGCCGGCGGTGATATGCTGGATGAAGAAGGAGGCCAGGATCGCGCCGATGGGGTTCAGGCCGCCCAGGAAGGCCGCCGCGATGCCATTGAAGCCCATGCCCGGCACGGAGGAGGTGGAGCACTGCCACTGCTCGTAGCCGGTGAGGTACAGCATAGCCGCGCCCAGACCGGCCAGCATGCCGGAGATGGCCAGCGTCATGATGATGTTGCGCTTTTCGGCCATGCCGCAGTACTTGGCGGCGTTCTTGTTGTTGCCGGTGGCCCGCAGCTCGTAGCCGATGCGGGTCTTTTCCAGCACCACCCACACCAGAATGGCGATAACGATGGACAGGGGCAGCGCCAGACCCACGTACTGGTTGCCGTTGAACAGGCTGCCCAGACCCAGAGAGGGCAGGATGGCCGAGGCATTCTTGTGGGACAGCACGAAGGTGTAGGGACTGGTGTCCTCCTTCACCTGCGTGAGGAGCATATTGGTCAGGTAGAGGACGATCCAGTTGAGCATGATGCCGGAGATGACCTCGTTGACGTTGCAGTAGGACTTCAGCAGACCGGAGATCGCGCCCAGCAGCGCGCCGCCCAGCATGGCCAGCAGCATGCAGGGCAGCCAGCTCCAGCCCCACGCCAGCGCAGCGTACAGGCTCAGCGCCACGCCGATGCAGTACTGACCGGCCGCGCCGATGTTGAACAGGCCGACCTTGTACGCAAACAGGATGGACAGGGAGCACATCAGCAGGGGCGCGGTCTTGACAAGGGTGTTGCCCAGATACTTGACCTGCGTTTCCGGCTTGCTGTATGTAAGGAAGTTCTTCATAACGTCGGTGATGGCTTCGCCGGCGCCGTCGGGGTTGATGAACAGCAGCACGATATAGCCGATGAGCAGACCCAGGATCACGCACACAAGGGACGCCAGCAGCGACTGCACCCCGTTATTTTTCAGGATGTTCTTTTTCATGCCGTCACCTCGTCTCTCTTGGCGCCCGCCATATACAGACCCAGCTCCTCCTGCGTGGTCTTTTTGGGGTCAAGCTCGCCCACGATCTCGCCCTCGTACATGACGAGGATGCGGTCGGGCACGTCCATGACCTCATCCAGCTCCAGCGATACCAGCAGCACCGCCTTGCCCGCGTCGCGCTGCGCCACCAGCTGCTTGTGGATGTACTCGATGGCGCCCACGTCCAGACCGCGGGTGGGCTGCACCGCCACCAGCAGCTCGGGATCCTTGTCGATCTCACGGGCGACGATGGCCTTCTGCTGGTTGCCGCCGGACATGCTGCGGGCGATGGTGATGGGACCCTGTCCGCTGCGGACGTCGTACTGCTCGATGAGCTTCTCCGCGTACTTGCGGATGTTATCCCGGCGCAGGAAGCCCGCCTTGTCGGTGAACTCCGGCTCGAAATAGCGCTCCAGCACCAGATTGTCCTCCAGGGAGTAATCCAGTACCAGACCGTGCTTGTGGCGATCCTCAGGGATGTGGGACATGCCCATGATGTTCCGCTTGCGGATGGGCATTTTGGTGATGTCCTGCCCGTTGAGGGTGATCTTGCCGGACACCACCGGCTCAAGACCGGTCAGGCCGTAGACAAACTCCGTCTGGCCGTTGCCGTCGATACCGGCGAGGCAGACGATCTCGCCCCGGCGCACCTGCAGGCTCACGTCCTTGACAGCGTTGTTCTTGTGCATCTTGCTGGCCACGGTCATGTGGGACACGTCCAGCACCACCTCGCCGGGCTGGGCGGGCTTCTTCTCCACGTGGAAACTGACGTCGCGCCCCACCATCATGGAGGAAAGCTGCTCCATGGTGGTGTTCTTCGTCTCCACGGTGCCGATGTACTTGCCCTTGCGCAGGACGGTGCAGCGGTCGGCCACGGCCATGATCTCGTTGAGCTTGTGGGAGATGAACAGGATGCTCTTGCCCTCGGCGGCCAGATTCTTCATGATCTGCATCAGCTCGTCGATCTCCTGGGGTGTCAGCACGGCGGTAGGCTCGTCGAAGATGAGGATCTCGTTGTCGCGGTAGAGCATCTTCAGAATCTCGGTGCGCTGCTGCATACCCACGGTGATGTCCTCGATCAGTGCGTCCGGGTCGATCTTCAGGCCGTATTTCTCACTGAGCGCGATGACCTTCGCCCGGGCGTCCTTCTTTTGCAGGAAGCCGCATTTTGTGGGCTCCACGCCCATGATGATGTTGTCCAGCACGGTGAAGCATTCCACCAGCTTGAAGTGCTGGTGCACCATGCCGATGCCCAGCGCGTTGGCGTCGTTGGGATCCTTGATGGATACCTCCACGCCGTCCTTCTTGATGATGCCCTCCTCGGCCTGATACAGGCCGAACAGCACGCTCATCAGCGTGGATTTGCCCGCGCCGTTCTCACCCAGCAGGGCGTGGATCTCACCCTTCTTCAACTGAAGCGTGATGTCGTCGTTGGCGATGATACCGGGAAACCGCTTTGTGATGTGCAGCATTTCGATTGCAAACGGTGTGTCCAAGTTTTCGCCCTCCCTTCCGTTTTATGGCCCGCCGCTTTTCGCATCCGCGGGGACGGAAACCACAATATAGATGATAGTAGTATACTATACTTTGTCCCATAAAGCAAAGACAAATTAGTGAAATCTGCCTGTTTCACCGCTGAATTTCATTCCCGGAACCGAAATGGAAAAAAGAAAGACCGCCGAAGCAAAAAAGAAAGACCGCCGAAGCGGTCTTTCTTTATGACAGGTTAAGTACAGACTTACTTGATCTGACCCTGCTCGTCAACGGTGATCACGGTGGCGAAGTCCTTGGCAGCCTTGGTAATGTCGTTGCTGACGGTCAGAGTGCCGTCGAACATGGCCTTTACCAGAGCCTTGTAGTCGTCCTGAGTGAACGCACCGTCAGCCCACTGGGTGGACTCCATGGGGATCTGGACGTAGTTCAGAGCGGGATCGTCAGCGGAGACCAGACCCAGAGTGGCGATCTTGCCGGCGTAGTTAGCCCAGTTGCCATTGATGATGACATCGGTCAGGGTGTCATAGGTGGCGGGATACAGACCCTTCATGGCGGAGGTCACGGTCAGAGCCTTGTAGCCGTCGATGGTAGCCTGATCAGCGCCCTCGCCGGCGGCGTAGTTGGCGATGACACCGGCCTGGTCAACGTCAACACCGATGACCTTGGCGCCCTCGACCTTCTTGGCAGCGTCCACAGCGGAGGTGTAGATACCGCCGCCGCAGGCGAACACGACCTGCGTGCCGCCGGCATACCAAGTATCCATCTTAGCGGTGATGTCAGCATCGCCGAAGAACTGACCGCCGTACACATAGTTGACCTTCACATCGGTCAGCTTCAGCTCGGCAGCGGCAGCATCAACGCCCTGCACAAAGCCGTAGCCATAGCGGACAACAGCGGGGACAGCCATGCCGCCCAGGAAGCCCAGGTTCTTGTAGCCCAGCTTCACAGCAGCGTAGCCGGCCATGTAGCCGCACAGCTCTTCCTGATAGATGGCGCAGTACACGTTGCTCATATCAACGTAGGTGGCCAGATCCCAGTTGTCGGGATTGTAGTCGTACTCCTCGCCCTTGGCGGCCACACCGGCCTCCAGCAGGTCGCCCTTGCCCACGTCCAGCGCGATGAACTTCACGTCCTTGTGCTGGGGAGCGGCCTCGACGATAGCGCCGCCGAAGGCATAGCCGGGCATCACGATGACGTTGTAGCCCTGGTCAACAGCGCTCTCGATCATAGCCACACGGTCGGCGGTGTTGTCGCCGGCGGGCTTGAAGTAGGAGAACTCGATCTTGTTGGCATCGGCAAACGCCTTGCAGGCCTCGTAGGTGGTCTGGTTGAAGGACTGGTCGGTGATATCACCGTAGTCGGTGATCATGGCGACCTTATAGGTCGTCTCGTTGGTGTCGCCCTGGTTGTCGTCGGTCTGGTTGTCGTCCTTCTTGTCGCCGCAGGCGACCAGGGACAGCGCCATAACCAGAGCCAGGATCATAGCAAGAAACTTTTTCATAGTTATTCTACCTTCCTCATTTTTTTATTTTCACGCCTTGCGGCGGGAAAACCGGTATCTCGGCACGGGGAAGCTATTCCCCCTGTGCCCTGTGCATTATAGCAGGATTTTTCGCCTTTGGCAAGGGAAAAGCGCATTTTGCGGGCGAATTGTAAACAAATGTAATCAAAAATTTACACTTTGTTTCTACAAAACGCACAAATGTACCGCTCGCGGCGACAGCACAGCGGTCGTCCGCTGTGCTGCCGTGCAGGTGTTTATTTTTTTGCAGCCATCTTGACCGCCGCCTCCAGCGCGATCTTCATCATGTTGGTGAAGGTGGTCTGGCGCTCCTCGGGGGTCAGCTCCTCGCCGGTGATGAGGTTGTCGGAGATAGAGCAGATGGCCAGCGCCCGCTTGCCGGTATAGGCGGCGGTGCAGTACAGGCCGGCGGCCTCCATCTCCACGGCCATGACGCCCATCTTGGCGAAGCGCATGTTGCGCCCGGCGGCGTCATAGAACGTGTCGGAGGAATACAGATTGCCCACGGGCATCTTGACGCCCAGCTCCCTGGCGCTCTCCACGGCGGCCATCAGCAGGTCGAAGTCGCAGATAGGGGCGAAGGTGCCGCCCAGCTCGTACTGGCTGGCAAAGTCGGAGTTGGTGCAGGCGCCCTGACCGGCCACCACGCTGCCCAGCTCCATGTCGGCGCGCATGGCGCCGGCGGTGCCCACGCGGATGATGTTGTCCACGTCGTAGTGGGTATACAGCTCATAGGAATAGATGCCGATGGACGGAATGCCCATGCCGCTGGCCATGACGGACACCGGTACGCCCTTATAGGTGCCGGTATAGCCCTGCACGCCGCGGACGTTGTTCACCAGCTTCGGCTCGGTGAGGAATGTCTCGGCAATGAATTTTGCCCGCAGGGGGTCGCCGGGCATGAGGATGGTCTTGGCGATCTCGCCTACCTGGGCGTTGTTATGGGGAGTAGACATGGTCGAATTCTCCTTATAATAATATTTGTTATTGTTATTGTCCGATATTGCTCTGTGCTCCCGCGCTTTTCCGTGTCCGTCATTCCGAGCCAGTGCTCACACTGGCGTGGGAATCCGTGTCCGCACGGGAAAGGGAAACGGATTGCCGCGACCAGTCTGCGGACTGGTTTCGCAATGACAGCGCGGGAGCGTTTCGATGGTTCCTGATTTCTATATTATTGCTCCATGGCCTTGACGGCCTTGACGATGCGGCTGGTGCCCAGACGGTCGGCGCCCAGTGCGATGAAATCCTTGGCGTCGTTCAGGTCGGCGATGCCACCGGCGGCCTTGATCTTCACATGGGGGGTGACATGCTTTTTGAACAGAGCCACATCCTCGCGGGTGGCTCCGCCGCCGCCGAAGCCGGTAGAGGTCTTGATATAGTCCGCGCCGGACTCGCCGACCACGCGGCACAGCTCGATCTTCTCGGCGTCCGTCAGCAGGCACGTCTCGATGATGACCTTCAGCAGCTTGCCGTGGCAATGACCCTTGACATCCCGGATCTCGCTGAGCACCTTGTCATACAGGCCGTCCTTCACCCAGCCGATGTTGATGACCATGTCGATCTCGGATGCGCCGTTGTCCACGGCGTCGGACGCCTCGAAGCATTTGGCTGCGGTGGTATCGTAGCCGTTGGGGAAGCCGATGACGGTGCAGACGGCGATCTTGCCGGCCACATATTCCGCCGCCTGTTTCACATAGCTGGCGGGGATGCAGACGCTGGCGCAGCCATATTTGATGCCGTCATCGCAGATGGCCTTGATCTCCTTCCAGGTGGCGCCCTGCGCCAGCAGCGTGTGATCCACGCGGGAGAGGATATCCTGCAATTCCTTGTCCATAGTAAACACTCCTTTTCGGAATTTTGCCTGTCGGTCGTTCCATTGTACCACACAGCGGGGAAAAAGGCAAGGCAGGCGTATTCGGGCGTGAAAAAAGGCGGCTCACAGAGCCGCCTTTTTTGCAGTAAAAGGAGAGAGAAATACAATGGGTGGGTATCCTTTCGGATGAGCCTATCATACAGGGTGCTTCCGGGAAAGTCAACCGGTTTGACAGAAGATTAACAAATCATTCACAAACTCGCCCGCACGTTCATAGATCGTTTACAGATGCGCCGGGAAAACCGGTTGACATTATAAAATGACGGTGATATCATTTAGCACACTAATATTTTGCGTGCTAATAATTCTAAAACAGTAAGGAGGGTCGCCATGAAGTTCTGCTTTGAGGAGCGGCCGGAGCACTTCGGGGCGCTGTTCGGCTACTGCGACCATCAGGTGCATAAGCTGATGGGAAAGCTGCTGAAGCGCTACGACGTGTCGCCCATGCAGTGCCGGACGCTGATGTATCTGCACGGCACAGACGGGCAGGTGAACCAGAAAACGCTGGAGCGGTACCTGATGGTCAAGCCCAGCACGGTCAACGGCATCGTGGATCGTCTGGAGGAAAAGGGCATGGTGCGGCGCAGCGTCAGCGAGTGGGACGGTCGGTGCCGCCTGCTGTCGCTGACAGAGGAGGGACGGCGGTTCCACGATGATTTTCAGGACGTGCTGCGGCAGGTGAACGACCGGCTGGAGCGGGGCTTCAGCCAGGAGGAAAAAGCGGTGTTTACCGACTTTCTCCTGCGGGCGGCGCGAAATCTGGCGGATGAGGAGGAAACGGAATGTTGAAAAAGCTGGCGCCCTATACAAAGGGCTACCGCCTGCTGATGCTGCTGGCCATCGCCTGCTCCGCGGGCGAGGCGGTGCTGGAGCTGCTGCTGCCCCAGGTGATGAGCGACATCGTGGATGTGGGCATTGCCACCGGGGACAGGGCGTATATCCTGACGGCGGGCGTGAAAATGATATTGATGGCGCTGCTGGCGCTGGCGTGCGGCGTAGGCGCGGCGGCGCTGGCGGCCAGAGCCTCCATGGGCTTCGGCGCCGCGCTGCGCCGGGCGGAATACGAGCAGGTGCAGCGGTTCTCCTTCGCCAACATCGAGCGGTTTTCCACCGCCAGTCTGGTGACGCGCCTGACAAACGACGTGGCCTCCGTGCAGATGACCACCTTTATGGGCATGCGCATGCTGGTGCGCGCCCCCACCATGCTGGTAACGGCGCTGGTCATGGCGCTGATCATCAGCGCCCGGCTCAGTCAGGTGTTTCTGGTGGTGATCCCCCTGCTGGTGATCGCAGTGGCCATCGTCATCAAGCGGGTGGGGCCGTTCTTCACCTCTTTACAGGGCGCCACAGACGACGTGAACCTGGTGGTGCAGGAGGATCTGAACGCCATCCGCGTGGTGAAATCCTTCGTCCGCGAGGAGCAGGAAAAGGCCAAGTTCGCCCAGCGCAGCGACAGGCTGCGCAGCATGGCGGAGCGCGCCTTCGGCTTCGTGGTGCTGTTCATGCCGGTGATGATGATCCTCATGGGCGGCACCATCACGGCGGTGCTGTGGATCGGCGGCCACTATGTGTGGGAGGGCACGCTGCTCTCCGGCGACCTGATCGCCTTCTTCACCTACGTCAGCGAAATACTGATGTCGCTGATGATGGTATCCGTGGTGCTGATGATGCTGACCCGCGCCATCGCCTGCGGCAAGCGCATCGTGGAGGTGCTGGAGGAGGAGCCGCGCATCACCGATAAGGACGCTGACCCCGCCCTGACGGTGGAGGACGGCAGCATCCGCTTTGACCATGTGTACTTCAAGTACCACGACACGGCGGAGAGCTGGAATCTGGAGGACGTGAGCTTCTCCGTGCCCAGCGGCGCCACGGTGGGCATCCTGGGCGGCACCGGCAGCGCCAAGACCACGCTGGTCAGCATGATCCCCCGGCTGTACGACGTGAACGACGGCGCGGTGTTCGTGGGCGGCCACAATGTGAAGAATTACACCATGGAGGCGCTGCGCGACGGCTGCGCCATGGTGCTGCAGAAGAACACCCTGTTCTCCGGTACCATCCGGGAGAATCTGCGCTGGGGCGACGAGCACGCCACCGATCAGGAGATCAAGGACGCATGCCGTCTGGCCTGCGCCGACGAGTTCATCGAGAAGATGCCCGACGGCTACGACACCTATATCGAGCAGGGCGGCACCAACGTCTCCGGCGGGCAGAAGCAGCGCCTGTGCATCGCCCGCGCGGTGCTGCGCAAGCCGAAGATCCTGATCCTGGACGACTCCACCAGCGCGGTGGACACCGCCACGGATGCGAAGATCCGGGGCGCGCTGAAAACGGCGCTGCCCGGCTGCACCAAGCTCATCATCGCCCAGCGGGTCACGTCCGTCATGGATGCCGACCTGATACTGGTCATGGACGACGGGCATATCTCCGCCATGGGCACCCATGACGAGCTGATGAAAACAAGCGACATTTACCGGGAGGTCTATCGCTCCCAGCAGGAAGGGGTGAGCATCGATGGCTGAAGCAAAGCGCGGCGGGCGCGGTCACGGCCCGCAGGGGCACGGCTTCCAGCGTCCTAAGGACTTCCGCGGCACGGTGAAGAAGCTGCTGGCCTATATCGGGCGCTACAAGGCATCGCTGGTGCTGGTGTTTATATGCCTTGTCATCAGCTCCGTGGGCTCGGTGATGAGCAGCTATCTGCTCAAGCCCATTATCAACAACTATATCCTGCCCGGTGATTTCACCGGCCTTCTGAAGATGCTGGCGCTGCTGCTGGGGCTGTTCCTGCTGTCGGGTCTGTGCTCCTACGCCTACGCCCGCATCATGGTGCACATCTCCCAGCGGACGGTGGCGCAGCTGCGGCAGGATCTGTTCGACAAGCTGCAGTCCCTGCCCCTGCGGTACTTCGATACCCACCAGTCCGGCGATCTGATGAGCCGCTTCACCAACGATATGGACACCGTGTCGGAGATGATCAACTCCAGCTTCGCCAGCGTGGTATCCTGCGCCTTGACGTTTATCGGCATTGTTGCTATGATGCTGTATATGAACTGGCTGCTGACGCTGATCACCTTCGCGTTTCTGGTGCTGATGCTGCTGGTGGTCAAGGGTGTGGGCGGCCGCAGCCGCGTGAGCTTTCAGGCGCAGCAGCAGGCGCTGGGCGCCATGAACGGCTATATTGAGGAGATGGTGGAGGGGCAGAAGGTCATCAAGGTCTTTAACCACGAGGGCAAGGCCATCGAGCAGTTCGCCGGGCTGAACACCGCGTACCAGACGGCGGCCACCGCCGCCCAGACCTACTCCGGCGCTATGATGCCGGCCATGGCCAACCTGTCCCGCATCGACTACGCCGTCACCTGCTGCGTGGGCGGCCTGCTGGCCATCGGCGGCATGTTCGACGTTGGCTCCCTGGGCGCGTACCTGCTGTACGTCAAGCAGGTGAGCCAGCCCATCTCCCAGATCAGCCAGCAGGTGAACGTGCTGCTGGCGGCCATCGCCGGCGCGGAGCGCATCTTCGCCGTCATGGAGGCCGAGCCGGAGACGGACGAGGGCAAGACCGTCATCGTCCGGGTGGAGAAGGACGGCGACACCCTGACGGAGACGGATCGGCGCACCGGCTTCTGGGCGTGGAAAAAGCCCGACGGCACGCTGGTGGAGCTGCGGGGCGACGTGCGGTTCGACCATGTGACCTTCTCCTACGACGGGGAAAAGACGGTGCTCAACGACGTCTCCCTGTTCGCCAAGCCGGGGCAGAAGATCGCCTTCGTTGGCTCTACCGGCGCGGGTAAGACCACCATCACCAACCTGATCAACCGGTTCTACGACGTGCAGGAGGGCACCATCACCTACGACGGCATCAACGTGAAGGACATTGAGAAGTCGTCCCTGCGCCGGTCGCTGGGCATGGTGCTGCAGGATACCCACCTGTTCACCGGCACCATTGCAGACAATATCCGCTATGGCCGTCCGGACGCCACCGACGAGGACATCCGCGCGGCGGCGAGGCTGGCCAACGCCGACAGCTTTATCCGCCACCTGCCCCAGGGGTATGACACGGTCATCACCGGGGACGGCGGCAGCCTCAGCCAGGGCGAGCGCCAGCTGCTGGCTATCGCGCGGGCGGCGGTGTCCGACCCGCCGGTACTGATACTGGACGAGGCCACCAGCTCCATTGATACCCGCACCGAGACGCTGATCGAGCAGGGCATGGATTCCCTGATGGAGGGGCGGACGGTGTTCGTCATCGCCCACCGGCTGTCCACCGTGCGCAACAGCCAGGCCATTCTGGTGCTGGAGCACGGGCGCATCATCGAACGCGGCGACCATCAGGAGCTGCTGGCGCAGAAGGGCAAGTACTACCAGCTCTACACCGGCAAGGCCGAGCTGAGCTGAGGTATAAACGAGGAAGAAACCGGAGAGAATAAAAGGAGGATGTACCATGACGGAAAAGCAGCTTTGTGATATGGCGGTGGCCATGCTGGAGCGCGCCTATGTGCCCTATTCCCACTTCCCGGTGGGCGCGGCGCTGCTGTGCAAGGATGGGACGGTGTTTACCGGCTGCAACGTGGAGAACGCCGCCTACGGCGCTACGATATGCGCCGAGCGGACAGCCATGGTCAAGGCGGTCAGCGAGGGGCACAGGGACTTCGACACCATTGTGATCGCCGGGCGCAGCGAGGATTACTGCGTGCCCTGCGGCACCTGCCGGCAGGTGATGATGGAGTTCGCACCTGACCTGACGGTGATCTGCCTGAACGGAAAGGGCGAGAGCAAGCGCTTCGCGCTGAAGGAGCTGCTGCCCTACGGCTTTGACCAGAGCTGGCTGTAAGACGGCGAAATTTTCATGGAACAAAATCGCGCCCCGCGCCGTCTCAATGGGCAGAAACCCATTTCAGGAGGAAACTACACTATGAAAAAAATTCTTTCCCTTGTGCTTGCCGCCGCGCTGACCCTGAGTCTCGCCGCCTGCGGCAATAAGACCGACAGCAAGGGCGATCAGCCCGCCACGCCCGACAGCGCTCTTGACCTGCTGGAAAAGGTGTGGAACACCTACACCGATGACGAGAAGTTCCCCACCTCCGGCGGCGACTACTCCGAGGCGAACAGCAAGGAGGACGCCCCCGGCGTCTATGACCTGACCGACCGCACTGCTGTGGACAGCGCTCTGGGTCTGCCGGAGACGGCCAAGGTGGATCAGGCCGCGTCCCTGATCCACATGATGAACCAGAACACCTTCACCGCCGCGGCGTATCACTGCACCGACGACGCCGATGCGCTGGCCACCGCCCTGCGGGACAACATCCAGCAGCGCCAGTGGATGTGCGGCTTCCCCGATAAGGTGGCCGTGGCCGTGGTGGGCGAATATGTGGTGTCCGTGTTCGGTGCCGAGGATCTGGTGGACACCTTCATGTCCCACCTGAACGGCATCTTCGGCGTGCAGCCCGTCTACGACGAGGCCATCCAGTGAGGCGCTGGATAGAGCGAAGCGTATTTCTGCTGGCGGCAGCGGCTATGGTCATAGTCGCTGCCGCCATTCCCACCCGGCGGGTGCAGGAGGATACGCTACCGGAGGTATATGTGTACCGGGGCTATGCCGCCGCCACCGATGCACCGTGGAGCGAAAAGTCCCTGGACTTCGCCGTAAAGCGGCTTGGCCATCTGCTGGAGACATATTTCACCGGCGAGGGCTATCGCCGCTATCTGGCGGTGGTGCCGGATAAGGCGCAGTTCACGGAGCCGCCGGAGGGCTACGCGCCCGCCGGTGCGCAGGAGACGGCGGACTATCTGGCGCAGCGTCTGCCGGTGGAGGAGATCGACATCGCGCCGCTGCTGTCACTGGAGGACTATTACCGTACCGACCCTCACTGGCGGCAGGAGCGGCTGCACCCGGTGGCGCAGGCGCTGGCAGACGCCATGGGCGTATCTCTGCCGGACACGGCAGAGGAGTCGCTGCACACGCTGGCGGGCGAATTCTGCGGCAGCTACTGGGGCAAGACGGCGGAGCCACTGGCGGCGGACGTCCTGTCCTATATCACCTCTCCGCTGCTGGATGGCTGCGCGGTGTACGACTACGAGACGGATTCCACCGGCGGCGTGTACGACCTGACGGCGGCGGAGAAAGCGCCCTATGACCTGTTCCTCAGCGGCAGCAAGGCGCTGCTGCGCATCGAGAACCCGGCGGCGGGCAATGACCGGACGCTGATCGTGTTCCGGGATTCCTTCGGCAGCAGCCTGATACCGCTGCTGGCGCAGGGGTACGGCACCGTGTACGCGGTGGATATCCGCTATCTGGCCACGGACGCGCTGGCGCGGGTGGTAACATTCCCGGAGGAAGCGGACGTGCTGCTGGTGTACAGCGCCACCGTTCTTCAGAACAGCGTGACGCTGAAATAAGCGCAAAAAAGCGCCGGTGCTTTGCACCGGCGCTTCTGTACGCTTTTCTTAGAAGAAGAATTCCTTGATCTGGCCGTACAGGATCAGGATCATGCACAGCGGGGTGATGAACTTCACGCAGATCTTGAAGAAGCCGTAGCTGCCCATGGCGTGGCCGGACTGTTCGCACTCCGCCTTGACCATCTCGGGGCCGACCTCCCAGCCGATCATCAGGGACATCAGCAGCGCGCCCAGCGGCATCATGATGCCCTCGGACAACATATCCCAGAAGTCCAGCCAGTCGGCAGCCCATGTGGGCAATTCGCCCGTCATACCCAGAAGATTACCTGGCGCGAAGCCCGTGGAGCCCAGCGCATCGGCGCAGACCAGGATGCAGCCCAGACCCACGCAGGCCGCAGCGATGAGGGTGTAGGTCTTACGCTTGTCGCCCTTGCCGGCGTCGCGGGCCTTATCCACGAAGTGGGCCACGATGACCTCCAGCAGAGAGATGGAGGAGGACACGGCGGCGAAGACCACCAGCAGATAGAACAGGATGCCGAAGATGGGGCCAAGGCCGCCCATACGGCTGAACACGTTCTGCATGGTGATGAACAGCAGCTTGGGGCCGCCCAGCGTGCCGTCGGGGTCGAGGGCGAAGCGGCCGGGAATGACGCACAGACCGGCCATCAGAGCCACCAGCGTATCCATGACGATGATGAGGATGGCGTTCTTCTGCAGGTTCTCCTTCTTCTGCAGGTAGGAGCCGTAGGTGATCATGGCGCCCATGCCCAGAGACAGGGAGAAGAACATCTGGCCGCCTGCGGTAGCCAGCACCGTCAGGAAGTCGGGAGCCTTGTCAATGACGCCGTTGGCGACAGCCCAGCCGGGAACGAACATGTACTTCAGGCCGTTCACAGCGCCGTCCAGCGTGCAGGCGCGGACGATGCAGATCAGCAGCATCACGAACAGCGCGGGCATACCCACGGAGCAGACCTTCTCAATACCGCCGCCGATACCGCCGATGACGATGATCATGGTGATGGCCACGAAGATCAGACCGTAGATGATAGCCTCGGTGGGATTCCCGAGAAATGCGCCGAACACCTCAGCGCCTACGGAAGTGCCGTTGGCGTCAGCGACCGCAGCCATGGCGTTGGAGCCGAAGCCCGCGCCGAACAGGTCGCCCACGTTCAGCACGACGTACTTGATGCAGTAGCCGCCCAGCGCGCAGTAGAAGAACAGGATGAAGAACGCGGACAGGATGCCCATCCAGCCCATCCACTTGAACTTCTTGGACAGGACGTGATACGCTTCCACAGCGCCCTTACCGGTCTTGCGGCCGATGGCCAGCTCGCCCAGCATGACGATGAAGCCGCACAGGACTGCCAGAATGAGGTAAATAATGAGGAACGTAAAACCACCGGAGGCGCCCATTTTATTGGGGAAGCCCCAGATGTTGCCCAGACCGACGGCGGAGCCGACGGCAGCCATCAGGAAACCAAAATTGGTTCCAAAGCCTTTTCTTTCTTCCATTGTTTTCTCTCCTTCACAGATTTTTGCCCCTACGTTGCCGCAGAAGCTGATATTCTGCCGCGCCCTGTCTATTGACAGGAAACAGCCCGGGGAACCGCCATGCCCCGCAGAGGCCGCCCCGGAGGGGGTGTACCCTCCTGAGAAACCACCTAACCAGAGTATACAGGAATATCTTTCCGCCCGCAATTAGCAGTTTTTATAAAAATCAAGCGCCGTATTGTACACTTTTAACATTCTGTGAACGTGGTGCAGGCGAAATTTTATGGTGATTTTATTTATTTTTAACATTGAACGGTTCGGCAAAAGTGGCAATTCCCCTGCTTTCCGGCTATCTGTGCGCAGTTTTCTCTTTTAGGGAAACAAATTGCCGTTTTCTTAACAGGCATTTACGCCATCGGCGCTGCATACGCCGCCAAAGCACCTCTGCGCCGCCGGTGTTACCGCCGCAGGACAAAAAAAGACCGCCTTGCGGCGGTCTTTTCCATCTGTCAGGAGAGATGTTGTCGGGATGGCGGTCCCGGAAACAGACTAACAGATTCTTATCAAAAGCCCGCCGCCCCGAAGGGCGGTGGGGTTTTGAACTTTTTGGGGGGATATTTCTTAGCCGAAGAAGCTCTTGAGCTGACCGTACAGGATCAGCAGCATGCACAGCGGGGTGATGTACTTGCAGCAGACCTTGAAGAACGGATAGCTGCTCATTTTGTGTCCCTCGGTAGCCTCGCACTCGTTCTTGACCACCTCGGGGCCGATCTCCCATCCGATCATCAGCGTCATCAGCAGGCCGCCCAGCGGCATGAACACGCCCTCGGAGATCATGTCGAAGAAGTCCAGCCAGCAGTCGCTCCAGCCCTTGTAGCCGTCCAGCTTCAAAAGCTCCCATGGCGCGATCCCGTTGGAGCCCAGACCGTCAACGCAGACCAGCACGCACAGCAGCGCAATGAGGATGGAGGCGATGAGGGAGTACTTCTTGCGCCGATCGCCCTTGCCCTCCTCGCGGGCCTTGTCCACGAAGTGCGCCACCACCGTCTCCAGCAGGGAGATGGAGGAGGACACCGCCGCCAGCACCACCAGCAGGTAGAAGATAATGCCAAAGATGGGGCCGATAGCGCCGTCCATGGAGTCGAACACGTTCTGCATGGTGATAAACAGCAGCTTGGGGCCGCCGATGGGTCCCTCGGGATCCAGGGCGAAGCGGGCGGGCATGACGCACAGACCGGCCATCAGCGCCACCAGCGTATCCATAACGATGATCAGAACGGCGTTCTTCTCCAGATGCTCCTTCTTGTCCAGATAGGAGCCGTAGGTGATCATGGCGCCCATGCCGATGGACAGGGAGAAGAACATCTGCCCGCCGGCGGTGGAGATGACCTCAAAGATGCTGGGGGCTTCGGCGATAACGCCGTTGGCCACCGCCCAGCCGGGAACGAACATATACTTCAGGCCGTTCACGGCGCCGGGCAGGGTGCAGGCGCGGATGATGCAGATCAGCAGCATCACGAACAGAGCAGGCATACCGATGCCGCAGAACTTTTCGATACCGCCGCTGACGCCGCCCATGACGATAAGCATGGTCAGCACCACGAAGATCAGGCCGTAGATGACGCCCTCGCTCTGGTTGGTCAGGAACGCGCCGAACACATCGCCGCCGTTCATGCCGTTGGAGCCGAAGCCGGTACCGAACAGGTTGCCCAGGTTCAGGACGACATACTTGATGCAGTAGCCGCCCAGCGCACAGTAGAAGCTCATGATCAGGAAGGCCGAGGCCACGCCCAGCCAGCCGACCCACTTGAACTTCTTGGAGATGGCGTGGTACGCCGCGATAGCGCCCTTGCCGGTCTTACGGCCCAGCGCCAGCTCGCCCAGCATGACGATGAAGCCGCAGATGACCGCCAGAATGAGGTAGATAATGAGGAACGTAAAGCCGCCGGAGGCGCCCATCTTATTGGGGAAGCCCCAGATGTTGCCCAGGCC
>UMGC01015721.1_pt1 | contig 23334 bp, 19 predicted proteins | sample 1965151 | NCBI WGS metagenome assembly UMGC01 (sample SAMEA4836061, study PRJEB28245) | human gut metagenome | biome: gut microbiome; material: fecal sample | place: Denmark | collected 2008 | reverse complement strand
TGCTACAATATAGTATCTATTCGTATTTGTTCCGCCTTTGTGCTGCCGATGAAGCAGGGAGGATGCCTTATGAGTAAGAAAGTCAATAAACTGACCGAGCCGAATATGCGGCTGTATTTTCTTCTTGCCGCGGTCTTCTGCGCGGTGACGCTGTGGATCGAGCCGATCCTCGGCCTCGTTGAGGCCGGTGTGATGGCGCTTACCTACGTCTATTTCCGCCGCACGGCGCAAAAGCGCCGCGAGGGCATCCAGCGCTACGTCGAGGATATGACCGACGATGTGGCGAGCGCGGGCAAGTCCTCCATGCTCTCGGCCCCCTTTGCCATGATGGTCTTCCGGCCCGATACGCAGGAGGTGCTGTGGAGCAACGAGAGCTTCCTCCAGCTCACGGGCATGAGGGAGAATCTGTTCGATAACCGGCTGGAGGATACACTGCCCGGCTTCCCCGCCCAATGGCTGCTGGGGGGAAAGAGCGAGTGCCCCGAAACGGTCGTCGTCAACAACCGGCACTTCCGCGTGTTCGGCAGTCTCACGCATCCGAGCGGCCGCAGCGGCGCGCGCGGGCTTCTCGCGCTGACCTATTGGATGGACGTGACCGAGCAGGACGAGCTCAGGAAAAAGAGCGAGGAGAACCGCCCCATCGTGGCCGTGCTCATGCTCGATAACTACGAGGAGCTGATGAAGGCCGGCACCGAGGCGGCGCGCTCGTCTGTGCTCGCGCAGATCGACGAAAAGATCAGCGCGTGGGTGTCGGGCACGCAGGGGCTTTTGTGCAAGTACGACCGCAACCGCTATTTGCTGCTGCTGACGGAAAAGCATTACAATACGCTGCTCGAGGGCAAGTTCAGCGTGCTCGACGCGGTGCGCTCCGTTGTCACCGAGGACGGCGTCGCCGCGACGCTCTCCATCGGTGTCGGCAAGGACGCGGACGATTACGAGACGCTTTTCAAGAACGCGGGCCTGTCCATCGAGATGGCGCTCTCGCGCGGCGGCGATCAGGTCGTCGTGCGCAACCGCCTCGATTTTGAGTTCTACGGCGGCAAGACGAAGTCCACCGAAAAGCGCACGAAGGTCAAGTCCCGCGTGATGGCCAACGCCCTCGGCGAGCTGATCTCCGATGCCAGTCAGGTCTTTATCATGGGCCATAAGCACGCCGACTTCGACGCCGTCGGCGCGGCGGCGGGTGTGTGCTGCATCGCGCGCAAGCGCGGCAAGAAGGCGCAGGTCGTCATTGACATGGACGACAATGCCGCCGGCCCGATCCTCAAGCGCCTTGCCGCGCTGCCGGAGTATAAGGACGCCTTCATCAGCGGCAGCGACGCCTTCATCAAGGCACAGCCCGGCGCGCTGCTCGTGGTGGTGGACACCAACCGCCCCGACTTCGTGGAGTCCGAGCAGCTGCTCGACACCTGCAACCGTGTGGCGGTCATTGACCATCACCGCCGGGCGGCGAGCTATATTGAATCCGCTGCGCTCAACTTCCACGAGCCGTATGCCTCGTCGGCATCGGAGCTGGTGAGCGAGCTGCTGCAATATCTCATTGACCCCGGCGATCTGCTGCGCGCCGAGGCCGAGGCCCTGTTCGCGGGCATCGTGCTCGATACGAAGAACTTCACCATGCGCACCGGCGGACGCACCTTTGAGGCCGCGGCGCTGCTGCGCCGCGCGGGCGTGGACACGGCGGACGTGCAGCGCCTGTTCCAGGGAACGCTTTCCGACATGATCGAGCGCTATGACATCATCCGCCACGCGGAGCTGTATCACAACGACATTGCCATTGCGGCGGTGGAGCAGGACATCGACCGCGTGACCGCGGCCAAGGCCGCCGACGAGCTGCTGACGCTGCGCGGTGTGCGCGCGTCGTTCGTGCTCTTCAAGCGCGATACGGGCGTGAATCTGTCGGCGCGCTCGCTCGGCGAGATCAACGTGCAGCTCATTATGGAAAAGCTCGGCGGCGGCGGAAACTCCACCACCGCGGGCGGACAGATCCCGGACGGGACGGTGGACGCGGTGCGCGAGCAGCTCATCGCCGCCATCGACCAGTATTTGGAAGGATAAAAAACCACCATCAGGAGGATAGAACGATGAAAGTTATTTTACAGCAGGACGTCAGAGGTCAGGGCAAGAAGGGCCAGATGATCGACGCGGCGGAGGGCTACGCCCGCAACTATCTACTGCCGCGCAAGCTGGCCATCCCCGCCACGGCGGACGCCATCAACACCATGAACCTCAAGGAAAAGGCGCGCCGCGCCGAGGAGGCGGCGAACCGCGCCGCCGCCGTGGAGACCGCGGACAAGCTGCGTAACTGCACCGTGAAGATCACCGCCAAGGGCGGCGCGAACGGCAAGCTCTTCGGCGCCATCACCGGCAAGGAGATCTCCGAGGCGCTCATGGCACAGTTCGGCCTGGACGTCGGCAAGCAGAAGATCGTGCTCGACGAGCCCATCAAGGCGTTCGGCAGCTATGAGATCCGCGCGAAGCTCGGCTACGAGGTCAGCGGGAAGTTCACCGTGACCGTGGCGGAGGAATAAGCCAGACTTTACGCAGAAAAGAGGTGCCCTGCGATGGACGAACTGCTCTACCGCCAGATGCCGCACTCGCTCGAGGCGGAGCAGGCGGTGCTCGGCTCGATGCTCATCGACGCGAACTGCATTAAGGACGTGATGGAAAAGCTGCGCCCCGAGGATTTCTACCTGCGCCAGAACCGGGAGATCTTCGAGACGATCTATTCCATGTTCCTCTACTCCAAGCCCATCGACGGCGTGACCGTCGCGGGCGAGATGGAGCGCAACGGCACCTATGACGAAAATACCACGCGCAATTATCTTGTGCAGCTCATGGAGGTCACGCCAACCTCCGCGAACGTCAATGAATACGCCGACATCGTGCGCGACAAGGCGCTGCTGCGCGCGATCGCGACCGTGGCGAGCGACATTACCGGCATGGTGCAGGACGGCACGGGCGGAGCCTCCGCCGTGCTCGACGCCGCCGAGCAGAAGATCTACGCGGTGCGCCGCGGGCGCAGCGCACAGAATATGGAGCAGATCAGCGTTGTGCTGCAGGGCGTGCTCGACCATCTCGCCGAGCTTTCCGCCACCGGCGGCAAGACGCTGCCGGGCCTTTCCACGGGTCTGAGCGCCGTGGACGACAAGATCAACGGCCTGAGCAAATCTGACCTTATCCTGTTGGCCGCAAGACCCGGTATGGGCAAGACCAGCTTTGCGCTCAATGTGGCGCTCAACGTCGCCAAGGCGAGCGGCAAGGCGGTCGCGGTTTTTTCCCTGGAAATGTCCAAGGAACAGCTCGTCACGCGCGTGCTGTCCAACGAAGCGCTGGTGGAGAACGGGCGGCTCATCTCCGGCAATCTGCGCGAGAGCGACTGGGTAAAGATCGCGGAGGCGGCCTCGACGCTCAGCCGCACGGACATCAAGATCGACGACAATCCGCTCCTCACCGTCGCGGACATGAATGCCAAATGCCGCCGCATCGAAAACCTCGGCCTCGTTGTCATCGACTATCTTCAGCTGATGACCTCCGCCGGCGGGAAGGGCTACAGCGGCGAAAACCGCCAGCAGGCGGTGAGCGACATTTCACGTATGCTCAAGATCATGGCGAAGGAATTGCAGGTCCCTGTGCTCTGCCTTTCACAGCTCTCGCGCGCGAACGAAAAGCGCGACGACAAGCGCCCCATGCTCTCCGACCTGCGTGAATCCGGCGCGATCGAGCAGGACGCGGACATCGTGCTCTTTCTCTACCGCGACGACTATTACAACGAGGATTCCGAAAAGCACAACATTGCCGAGTGTATCGTCGCCAAGAACCGCCACGGCGAGACCGGCAAGGTCGAGCTGCGCTGGATGCCGGAGTACACGACCTTCGGCACGCTCGAAAGGCGGTACGAGGACGAATGAAAAAGGTGTTGGACTTTGTGCAGCGCTTCGATTTGCTGCCGCGCTACGAGCTGCTGCTCGCGGCGGCTTCGGGCGGCATGGACTCGATGTGTCTGCTGGACTTTTTATACGAAAACGGCTACCGCGTGTGCGCGGCGCACTACAACCATCAGCTGCGCGGGCGGGAGGCCGACATGGACGAGGATCTCGTGCGCGCGTGGTGCGCGGCGCGGCGTATCCCGCTGTGCGTCGGCACGGGCGATGTGGCGGCCTACGCCGGGGAGAACGGCCTGACAATCGAGGAGGCGGCGCGCAAGCTGCGCTATGACTTCCTTAACTCCGTTGCCGGTCAGACCGGCGCGGCGCGCATCGTCACCGCCCATCACGCGAACGACAACGCCGAAACGGTGCTCTTTCATCTTGCCCGCGGCACGGGCATGGTGGGCCTTGCGGGCATCGCGCCGAAAAACGGCAGGCTGGTGCGCCCCTTCCTCTGCCTGACGCGGGAGGAGCTTGCCGCCTACGCGAAGGAGCATCATGTGCCCTATCGCACGGACGCGACCAACACGGACACGGCGCTCACGCGCAACTTTATCCGCGCGGAGGTGGTGCCGAAGCTCTGCCGGGTCAACGCGCAGGCGGTCGAGCACATCGGCGAGACGGCGCTGCGCCTGCGGCAGGAGGATGAATACCTCGACTCCCTTGCTGCCGCCTATCTGACGGAGCTGAAAACGGAGGCCGGAGCGGTGACGCTGCCCTGCGCGGCGGTCACGCAGGCACCCGCGGTCCTGAAGCCGAGGGTGCTGCGCCTTGCGCTCGACGCGCTCGGCGCGGGGAAGAAGGACTTCACCGCCGCGCATTACGACGCGCTTGCCGCGCTCTGCGCGGGAAGCGGGACGGCACAGCTTGACCTGCCCGGCGGCGTGACCGCGCGGCGCGCGGACGGCGTGTTGACGCTCTGCGCACACCGGAGGGAAACGCCGGAGCGCGTTTTGCTCCGCGCAGGGGAGACCGTCCGGTGGGGCGGCTTTGCCATCACCTGCCGAAAATGCGAAAAAACGGTTGAAAATTCTGAAAATACCGTTATATTAAGAGGTGCCGCTCTGGACGCGCCGCTCTCGGTCGGCGCGTGGGACGCGCGGGAGAGCATGACGCTGCCCATCTCGCGCGGCTCGCGGAGCCTCAAGCGGCTCTTCGCCGAGCGCGGCTTTTCGCCGGATGAGCGGGAGCAAACGCCGGTCATCCGCTCGGGCGGCGCGGTCGCTGCGGTGTACGGCATCGGCACGGACGCGCTGTTCCTGCCGGGCGACGGCGAGAGCGTGTGTGTATTGACCTTTGAGAAAACCGCGGAGTAATGCTCCGAAAAAACAAACATAAAACAATGGGAGAGGGAAAAACTATGGCGAAAAGCATGATGGATCAGGATATGCTGAAGGTGCTCTACAGCGAGGAGCAGATCAGGACGCGCGTGCAGGAGATGGGCGACACGCTCTACGAGCAGTTCAAGGACCGCAACCCGCTGTTCCTCGGCGTACTCAAGGGCAGCTTCATCTTCATGGCGGACATCGTCCGCGCCTGCCAGATCAAGAGCGACATCGAGTTCATCGCGGTGTCGTCCTACCAGAACGGCACGTCCTCGTCCGGCGTGGTGCAGATCACGCACGACCTGCAGCAGGACATTACGGGCCGCGAGATCGTGGTCATTGAGGATATCCTGGACTCCGGCAATACCCTCTACTTCCTCAAGAACTATTTCCTCACCAAGGGCGCCAAGAGCGTGACGGTCGTTACTCTGCTCGATAAGCCCGCCCGCCGCGTCAAGCCCATCACGGCCGATCTCGCGGGCTTTGAGGTCCCCGACGAGTTCGTCGTGGGCTACGGGCTGGATTATGCCCAGCAGTACCGCAATATGCCGTACATCGGTGTGCTCAAGCCGGAGGTCTACAGCAAGTAAGGCCGTAGCCCACACGCCCTGAAAGGGGCGGCGCGCGTAAGCGCGTACAAGCATTTTGCCGCAGGCAAAATCTTGGAACGGGACGGATTCATTCCGTACCGTTCAGAGTAAGATCAAAGGGCTCCCGCCGCGCCTGCGCGGTGGGAAGGGCTACGGGCTGGATTACGCCCAGCAGTACCGCAATATGCCGTACATCGGTGTGCTCAAGCCAGAGGTCTACAGCAAGTAAGGCTGGCGTATGATGGAAAAAGCGCCGCAGGCTTTGCGCCGCGCACGGCGCAAATGATCTTGACTGTTATTTCTGACGACATGCGCGTCTGAAATAACACATCTCGCGAAGTGAGCGTCGAGCCGCTGCGGCGGAGAGGCGCAGAGCGAAGCGCATCCAAATATCAAAAAAGTCCGTAGGACTTTTTTGAAGAATCGAAAAGAGGCGCTCGTCGCCTCTTTTCTTCAAGGCAGATTCTGCTGCCGCAAAAGGAGGGAAAACCTTTGACCCAGACCAAACGACCCAATTATGTGCTGTGGATGCTGTGCGTTTTCATGCTGCTTTCGGCCGCCTCGTATTTCTTCCGCCCCAAGGAGCCGGAGATCTCCTATGCTGAGGTCGTGCAGCTCTTTGAACAGGAGAAGGTGAAGTCCTTCACCGTGCAGGACACCACGCTCACGCTCAAGCTGCGCGAGGCGGTGGACGGCAAGACGGAGCTCCGGAAGGAGCTCTACGACTTCGACCTTTTCTACGACGACCTCAACGACCTTGTCGTGGAGCAGAAGGCCGCCGGCATTCTGGAGGACTATAACTACTCCGCCAACCACTCACCTAACTACCTTGCCATTGCCCTGCCCTATGTGATCGCCGTCGCGGGGCTGTTCGCCATCTGGTACTTTTTCTCCATGCGCGCCTCCGGCGGCGGGAACGACCGTATGGCGAAGTTCGGCAACGCCACCTTCCGGCACGGCAGCGAGAGCGCCCGCAAGACCACCTTTGCCGATGTTGCGGGCGCGGACGAGGAGAAGGAGGAGCTTGCGGAGATCGTGGATTTCCTGCGCGACCCGCAAAGGTTTGTCGAGCTTGGCGCGCGTATTCCCAAGGGCGTGCTGCTCGTCGGCCCTCCGGGCACGGGCAAGACGCTGCTCGCCCGCGCGGTCGCGGGTGAGGCGGGCGTGGAGTTCCTCTCCATCTCCGGCTCGGACTTTGTGGAGATGTACGTCGGCGTCGGCGCAAGCCGCGTGCGCGACCTGTTCGAGCAGGCCAAGAAGGCGGCTCCCTGCATCATTTTCATCGACGAGATCGACGCGGTCGGCCGCCAGCGCGGCACCGGCCTCGGCGGCGGTCACGATGAGCGCGAGCAGACGCTCAACCAGCTGCTCGTCGAGATGGACGGCTTCGGCACGAACGACGGCGTGGTCGTTCTCGCGGCGACCAACCGCGCGGACATCCTCGACCCCGCGCTGCTGCGTCCCAGCCGCTTTGACCGCCAGATCTACGTCGGCTATCCCGACATCAAGGGGCGCGAGGACGTTTTGAAGATCCACACCGCCAACAAGCCGCTTGCCGAGGACGTGGACCTTGCCAAGGTCGCGCGGGGCACGGCGGGCTTTACCGGCGCGGACCTTGAGAACCTTTCCAACGAGGCGGCGCTGCTGTGCGCGCGCCGCGGCGACCAATTCATCACCATGGCGGACTTCGAGGAGGCGGAGATCAAGGTCCTCGCCGGACCTGAGAAGCGCAGCCGCGTTGTGCCGGAGCACGAGCGGAAGCTGACCGCCTATCACGAGGCGGGCCATGCCGTCGTGATGCACGCGCTGCCGACGCACGAGCCCGTCCACCGCATCACCATCGTTCCGCGCGGACACGCGGGCGGTATGACCATTTCGCTGCCCGATGAGGACCGCTCCTACCAGTCCAAGTGCTACATGGAGGAGCAGATCGTCTCGCTCCTCGGCGGGCGCGCGGCGGAGAAGCTGATGCTCGGCGACATTTCCACCGGCGCCTCGAACGACATCGAGCGCGCCTCGCACATCGCGCGCAAGATGGTCACGGCCTACGGCATGAGCGAGAAGCTCGGCTCCATCGCCTTTGAGAGCGGGCACGACGAGGTGTTCATCGGCAAGACGATGGGCCAGACGCGCAGCTACTCGGAAAAGACCGCCGCCGAGATCGACGACGAGGTCAAGGCCATCATCGACCGCGCGTATGCGCGCTGCGAGGAGATCTTGACGGCACGGCGCGAGGCGCTGACCGCCGTGGCGGAATATCTGCTCGCCCACGAGACGATGACCGGCGAGGAATTTGAGCGAATGGTTGGCGAAAAAGCCTGATGGGCAAAAGGACGAATGGAAAAAGTGACGCAGGGACGGGCATTTGCCGTTCCCTGCGTCACTTTTTTCTTTTCTTGCGAAAATCTTTATTGTGCAAAGTGACAAGAGCATTTGTCCTCGTGGGGAAAACAGAAAAGCAATAGATATTCTCAATAAATGGACTTGAGTCCGCGGTGCGTAGACAAATGCACATGAAATTTGAAGGCGGCCGTGGGAAAAACGACCGGAAACGACCGAAAATTCTGACAGATTCGACGCTTGAAATCCATTCAACGGTTCGATAAAATAAACTGCAACCAAAAGGGGCGGACGCCCCACTTGCCGCGGCAGCGCGGCAGAAAGTCAGGAGGATATGAATATGAAGAAGATTCTTGCACTCGTCCTTGCGCTCGTCATGGCGCTCGCACTGGTCGCCTGCGGCGACAAGGGCGGCGAACAGCAGGAGGGCGGCACGCCCAACACCACCGGCGAAGAGAAAGTCGTGAAGATCGGCGTCTTTGAGCCGCTCACCGGCGACAACGGCGCCGGCGGCAAGCAGGAGGTGCTTGGTATGCAGTATGCCAACTACGTCCAGCCCACCGTGGACATCAACGGCGAGACCTACAAGGTCCAGCTGGAGGTTGTCGATAACCGCACCGCAGCCGAGAACGGCCCGTCCGCGGCCGCTGAGCTGGTCAACAAGGGCGTGAGCATCGTGCTCGGCTCCTACGGCTCCGGCGTGTCCATGGCCGGCGGCACCGTGTTCGCCGAGGCCGGCGTGCCCGCCATCGGCGTCACCTGCACCAACCCGCAGGTCACTTCCGACTGCGACGTCTACTTCCGCATCTGCTTCCTCGATCCCTTCCAGGGCACCGTTCTTGCGAACTATGCCTACAAGGAGCTGGGCGTCGACACCGCTTACCTGCTCGGTATGCTCGGCAGCGACTACGATCAGGGCCTGATCTACTACTTCACGCAGGCGTTTGAGGCACTCGGCGGTACCGTCGTTGCCGAGAACTTCCCCGAGGGCAATGCCAACTTTGTTTCCTACATTAACAACGCCAAGGCTGCCAACGCAGGCGTCATTTTCTCCCCTGTCTCCATCAACTATGCGCAGCTGATCGTTGAGGCCGCCGCCGCGCAGGGCTTCGAGGGCACGATCCTCGGCGGCGACACGCTCGACAGCAACATGGTCGTTGAGGCCGCCAAGGGCAAGGATGTCGATGTTAAGATCACGACCTTCTATCAGGAGGGTGGTAATCCCGAGTTCGACGCCGGCATCAAGGAGTGGATCAATGCCAACGCCGACGCCAAGACCAACAACGGCGGCAACGACATGGTCTCCGCCGTCACCGTCATGGGCTACGACGCTTACTTCACCGCGCTCGAGGCCATCAAGGCTGCCGGCAGCACCGCGCCCGCCGACATCCTCGCGGCTCTGCCCGGCGTGACCTACTCCGGCATCTCCGGCGAGATCTCCTTCGACGACATCGGCGACGCCAAGCGCGACGCGGCCTACATCAAGACCGCCAACACCGAGACCGGTGCGTGGGACTTCGTGAAGATCCAGGGCATCGACTGAGAAAAGCCCATAAATCTCTCCACAAGCAGCAAACTTGGCGGGGCTTTCGCCCCGCCAAGTTTTCCCCGTTTTCCGCTTTCTTCTGATATCCTACCAACAGGAGGTTTTCCATGCAGGGAATTTTACCGTATCTGATCAGCGGTATCTCTGTGGGAGGTCAGTACGCGCTCATCGCCATCGGCTACACGCTGGTCTACGGCATTCTGCGCCTCATTAACTTTGCCCACGGCGATGTCTTTATGGTGGCAGGCCTGATCATGGTCTACACCACCGCGTCCATGCCCATGTACATTTCAATCCCGCTGGTGCTCATCTTCACCGTCATTCTCGGCTTTGCCATCGAGCGCGTGGCCTATAAGCCGCTGCGCACGGCGCCGCGTATGTCGCTGATGATCAGCGCCATCGGTGTGAGCTATCTCATTCAGAACCTTGCGTTCTATCTGACCGGCGGCCTTCCCCAGCCGGTCAAGACGCCCATTCCGTGGATCTCCGACACCGTGACGATCTTCGGCGCGTCTACCAAGCGCGTCACGGTCGTGACGCCTCTTCTGACCATCGCGCTCGTCTTTGCGCTCGTCGCGCTTATCAAAAAGACCAAGATCGGCATGGGAATGCGTGCCGCCGCCAAGGACTTTGAGACGGCGCAGCTCATGGGCGTGAAGATCAATTCCGTCATTTCCATGACCTTTGTCATCGGCTCGTTCCTCGCCGCGGTCGGCGCGATGCTCTACTTTACGAACTATCCCACGGTGGCGATCACCTCCGGCGGTATGCCCGGCCTGAAGGCCTTCGTCGCGGCGGTGTTCGGCGGCATCGGCTCCATTCCCGGCGCGGTGGTCGGCGCGTTCCTGATCGGCCTTTGCGAGGAGATCATCAAGGGCCTCGGTCAGTCCACCTTCTCCGATGCGTTCACCTTTGCGCTGCTGATCATCGTGCTGTGCGTCAAGCCCACGGGACTGTTCGGCGAAAAGGTCACGGACAAGGTGTAAGGAGGGGTGAAGATGAAAAAGAAAACGATCGGCAAAGAGTATATCTTCACCGCGCTCATCCTGTTCGTCGTGCTGGCGGTCACGATGGTCCTCGACTCCCAGCTCCCGGGCTATCACATTGTGATCAAGGTCATCAAAAAGGCGTCGGTCTATTCCCTCGTCGCCGTTTCGATGAACCTGCTCAACGGCTTTACGGGCCTTTTCTCCCTCGGTCAGGCGGGCTTTATGCTCCTCGGCGCGTATTCCTACGCGGTGCTGTGCATCCCGGTCGCCAAGCGCGCGGGCGTATACCAGTATTTTGACGGCGGTATCGTGAAGTTCTCCCTGCCGGAGATCTTCGCGAGCTTCCTCGGTGACAAGGTCGGCTCGGCGGTCGGCATGATCCTCGCGCTGCTTGTCGGCGGTCTGATCGCGGCGTTCTTCGCCTATCTGATCGGTCTGCCCGTGCTGCGTCTGAAGAGCGACTACCTCGCTATTGCGACCCTCGGCTTTGCCGAGATCATGCGCACCATTATCCAATGGAACGCCATCGGTCCGCTGACCAACGCCTCGAACCTTCTCAAGGGCTATCCCGATTTCAGCAGCGCGACCGCGTACCTGCTGCTCATCGGCGTGTTCATCGCGTGCGTTGTGCTGCTGGTGAACTCCACCTACGGCCGCGCGTTCAAGGCCATCCGCGACGACGAGGTCGCCGCCGAGGCGATGGGCATCAATCTTGCCCACCACAAGCGCCTTGCCTTCGTCATTTCCTCGTTCTTCGCGGGCGTCGGCGGCGGTATGCTGGCGATGTACATGGGCGCGGTGCAGGCGATGTCGTTCCGAAGCAGCATGACCTATGAGATCTTGCTGCTGGTCGTCATCGGTGGCATCGGCTCCATCACCGGCAGCGTGCTCACGAGCTTCCTCTACATCGCGGCGCTCGAGTGGCTGCTGCGCGGTCTGGATACCGGCGAGTTCCTCGGCATCACGGCGCCGGGCCTCTTCAAGAACGGCTTCCGCATGGCGGTCATCTCCGTCATCATCATGGTCGTCGTGCTCTTCTTCCGCAAGGGCATCATGGGCGATAAGGAGCTGCCCGATCTCCTGCGACGTCATACAAAGAAGGGAGGCGGCGAGAAATGAGCCAAAACGTTCTGCGTCTCGACAATATTACGATGCAGTTCGGCGGCGTCGTCGCCGTCGACAACCTGAGCCTTGAGGTCAACGAGGGCGAGATCGTCGCGCTCATCGGTCCCAACGGCGCGGGCAAGACCACCGCGTTCAACACCATCACCGGCGTGTATGAGCCGACGAACGGTCAGGTCAGCTTCATGGGCGAGCCGATCGTCCGCAACCATCCGCAGGGCAAGATGAAGCAGAATTACAAGGGCAAGGAGGCCGGGAAATTCGTTCAGATGCCCGTGCTCGACCCTACGCCCGACCGGATCACCAAGCTCGGCATGGCGCGCACGTTCCAGAACATCCGCCTGTGGAAGTCCCAGACCGTGTTCGACAATGTACTCATCGCCAAGCATATGCTGCGCACCAGCAACGTCTTTTCCGCTACCTTCCGTCTCAACCGCAAGGAGGAGGCGCAGCATCGCGAGGAGGTCATGGAGCTTCTGCGCATCGTGGGTCTGGAGGATGTGAAGGACGAGCTGGCGACGTCTCTGCCCTACGGCAAGCAGCGCCGGTTGGAGATCGCCCGCGCGCTGGCGACGCATCCGAAGCTCCTGATGCTCGACGAGCCTGCTGCCGGCATGAATCCGCAGGAGACGAACGAGCTCACCGAGTTCATCGGCCGCATCCGCGACGAGTTCCACATGACCATTCTGCTCATCGAGCACCACATGGACCTCGTCATGGACATTTCCGACCGCATCTACGTCATTGACTTCGGTGAACTGATCGCCACCGGTACGCCGGAGGAGATCCAGAATAACCAGCGCGTCATCGACGCCTATCTGGGGGTGGAAGAGGATGCTTAAAATTCAAAACCTTCAGGTCGCCTACGGCGGCATTCAGGCGCTGCGCGGCATTGACATGGAGGTGCCCGACGGCAAGATCGTCACCCTCATCGGCGCGAACGGCGCGGGCAAATCCACCACGCTGCGTACCATCTCCGGCCTTGTCAAGGCCAAGTCCGGCTCCATCACCTACAACAACGAGCAGCTGCTCGGCAAGCCCATCAACGCCATTCTCGCCGCGGGCATCGCGCAGGTTCCCGAGGGACGGCGCGTGTTCCCGGATATGACCGTGCTCGAAAACCTCAAGATCGGCGCCTACCTGCGCAAGGATAAGGAGGAGATCGAAAAGGATATCGAGTGGGTGTATGAGCTCTTCCCCCGCCTGAAGGAGCGCAACTGGCAGCTTGCCGGCACGCTCTCCGGCGGCGAGCAGCAGATGCTGGCCGTCGGCCGCGGGCTGATGTCCCGTCCGAAGGTGCTGATGATGGACGAACCCTCCCTCGGCCTTGCGCCGCTGGTCGTGCAGGGGATCTTTGATATCATCCGCGAGATCAACCGGCAGGGCGTGACCATCCTGCTCATCGAGCAGAACGCCAACATGGCGCTCAAGATCGCCGACCTCGCCTATGTGCTCGAGACCGGCACCATCACCATGAGCGGCACAGGCGCGGAGCTGCTGGCCGATGAAAAGGTCAAGGAGGCCTATCTCGGCAAGAAGCGCGGCAAATAAGCCTTGCGAAATCTTGACACGATTCGGGAAAAAGCATACAATGACCGTCGGCAGAAATGCCGGCGGTCATTTTTTCAGAAAAGGAAATCAGAGGAAAGCGATTATGGTATACCTTGCAGTCGCGCTGAGCGCAGCGCTCGGCGGCTTTGTTCAATCCATCACGGGCTTCGGCGCGGCGGTCGTGATGATGACCATTCTGCCGTACTTTTTCACCATGGCGGTCGCGCCGTCGGTCTCGACCTCCATCTGCCTCGGGCTGACGGTCACGCTGGCATGGAAGCTGCGCAAAAGCATTGACCTCAAGCTCACCCTGCCGCCCACGCTGCTTTACGCGGCGGCGAGCGTGACAGCCATCCGCTTCATCGGCTCGATGGACCTGCGCGTGATGACCATGGTGTTCGGCGCGTTCCTGATGTTGCTCGGTGCCTATCTGCTGCTGACGGAAAAGAAGGCGGCCATCCGTGTGACGCCGGCGGTCACCGTCGTCTGCGGCCTGCTCGCGGGCGTCTGCGGAGGACTGTTTTCCATCGGCGGGCCGATCATGGCGATCTATTACCTTGCCGCCACGGACAGCCGCGAGAGCTATCTCGCCAACGCGCAGGCCAACTTCGCCGTGAATAATGTAACGTCCATTACCACGCGCGTTTTGAGCGGCTACTACACGCTCGACCTTCTGCCGCTGACGCTGCTCGGCGTGGCGGGCGTGGTCTGCGGGCAGCGCTTCGGGCTGAAGCTCGGCGGAAAGCTCAATGCCGTGCAGCTCCGCCGTCTCGTCTACGCCTATGTCATTCTCTCCGGCGCGGTCACCGTCGTGCAGCATCTATAAAAGAAAAGAGCGCCGAAGGCTAAGCCTTCGGCGCTCTTTGGCACGCCTGAGCGGATTCGGACCGCTGGCCTTCCGCTTAGGAGATATGTTTGTCGAATTGCCTGCGATGTCCTCACATATATCGCTGTGCATTTCAACCATGCTACGGCTATTATCCATATCCCTTGTTGTGCAATACAGTCAACTCTCAGAGCCTTTTATAACCAAAGTAATCGTTAGCAAGAAATTAGCTGCGATATTTCAAACTGCAAATTAGCAGGCCATTAGCAAAAAATGAGGCAGATTCTCCTTGCGCGTGTTCGAATCCGTCACTTATTCTAATGGCAAAAAAGTATATCACATCATGTATGCAAAAGCAATCATGCTTAGCGAAGGAGGCCACCAATGGCAGATTATCAGCTTGAACTCAGGCAGATTGTAGATTATCCACGATGCCGAATTTATCGAGAATTTATGCAAGCTCTGATTGCAGACCGGAGCATTCGCACAGGCGGATGCTCCGGTCTTTTTTATTATGTCGTTCTTTGCTCCTATGCCAACTTCAGAACCTCTTATCGGCGCATAGACGGGATATCATACACGGTCTATCCGGGCGAATGGATCTGCTCCATCGCCGACATCACGGAATGGTTCCGTGTGCGCTTTCACTATCAGGCAGTTGCAATTCTAAAATCCTTGCAGGATCGGCAGCTCATTACATTTACCCGCCTCGGCCGCGGGCATATCGTAAAGTTCTCCATTACGGACTGGCGGCGCAATAACACCGCGCTCGATTATAACTGCCCATGCCAAAAAGACTCCGGTTTCTTCTTCATTCCTGTTTCAACGGCAACGGAGTTGATCTCCGCGGGACGCGCATCTGAGATGGATGTCATTCTGGATCTTTGGATCTCTGCGATTTATAAGGATCAGCAAGTACGCGGCTCTGAGATCGGGCCAGTTGCGTATTTCAGAAACGGCACCGGGAATCCGCTCGTCAATTACAGCGAATTATCCGCGCGCTGGGGGATCTCCCGTTCCAGCGTGGGGCGGCTGCTCAAAAAACTGGCCGATTTTGACTATCTTTCTCTGCTGACTTTCCCAGGCCGCAGCGGAACGGTAATTTACCTAAAGAATTATCTCTCGACCATGTTCCAAATTTCGGATGTCATGATAGACAAAGAGGAGGTTGCTATGTGTCTGAACCTTCACGTATCTGTGCCGGATACCATTCCGCCAGAGTCCAGCCCAATTTCTGATGAGCAGATTTGCGTTTCAACAGAGCTTCCCAGCGTTTCAAAATCTCACATGCTGTATTTCGTTCGGAAAGTGCTGCAAACCCTTGAAGCGCAAGGCATCTCCTGCCTTTCGTGCCCAAAATCCAAATATATGTTATATCCATTATCCGACGACTGCACGGTAGAAATAGAGAAAGGCACTATCTCAGCGGGCCTGGCGATCTGCTGCAGTACCGGCAGTCCGTTGTATCGATTCGAAATGACTATCACCCCAAATGCTGAAGCGAAAGGAGCGTGCGGCAATGGCAAGAAAGATGCATGAAAAGCGTCCGGAGGAGGATAATCGTTATCACGATACATGGAAGCTACTCAAGAAGTATCGGGATGTAACATGGAGTCTGGAAGTTTCTGTTCGGCAAGTAAAAAATCAGTTTCGCATCGACTACGATTGCAGCATTGAAGATTTTTTAGACTCTATTTATATGGCTGGGGCAGATCTGGGTGGAACCATCATCGAAGATCACGCCAAGTGTATTGAGCGTAGCTACAAAATGCTGACGCTGCTTGAAAACGCCGTCAATCTTCTTCGTACCCGTCACAAAAACGGAGAGGTCTACTACTGGATCCTGTATTACTCATTCTTGTCTCCGCAAAAGCTAAAAAATGTCGATGAGATTATCGAAGTGCTCCGGCCTCATATTCGAGACATCAGTTCCAGCACATACTATCGGCTACGGAAAGAGGCTGTAATAGCGCTGAGCTCTGTGCTCTGGGGATTTTCATCACAAGATACCCTAAACACCTTGGAATTATTCTTTCCCCCCAGCCATTTGACTTGATAAACATCAAGGGCGATTTCGCCACATTATTTGAAATAGCAGTTGCAAAATGCTATAATAATTATGTTAAAGTAAGGTATTATAGTAAATTGCAACTCTAATTGGCGACAGTCTCTCAATAATTGCACACAGGCATTCCGAGTCATTTAGCGTAAACTATAAGTCATCTGATAACTTGCGACAGCGAACCATTGATTCCGAATTTATGTTGTCTTATATCAAAGCCGATGCTTTTTCATACGATGGGATAACAATACCTTTTGACCGCAAAGGTGCAAATTTTTCCAATTATTTAGTCGAGGCGGAAGCAAGGCAAGAAACAGAAATACAATCCCGCCTATGGGCGTCGGCGTGAAAAAAAGAGCGACACCCAGCACCGTCAGGATCACAGAGGCAATCGTCAGCAGGACGGCACAAATATCAAACAGGAACACCAGCAGAGCCGCCAGAAGGGACAACGCTAAAGCAAAGGGAGCAACCAATATTTTCAGCAGTATCTTCATCTTCAAAACCTCCTTTATCTATCCTTCCTACCTCTATTTTATCATGCCTGCCCGGGGACAGAAATGTTGCGAAAGATTAGTGAATTATGTCTCATTATTTTCCAAATAACAGATTAAGGAGAGTCCGATGGACTCTCCTTAATCTGTTATTTGGAATCAGGCATTTCAACCTCAATTTCCTTGTTTTCGATTGTGGTCTCAATTTCAGTTCTAATAGGTTCATAAATTGGTATATCTTGATTGATCGCTTCAAAGCTAACAGCTAAGCTGTACTTTGCTTTAAACAATCCGCCCCATCCCTTATGACCGCGCACAGCAACACAAAACGCATCACTCAGTTGGTTAGATTTGATGATACACCAGTCTTTCTGTAGTGTCCCTTTTTTTCTTGAGTATCCATCTGCAAAACCACGATTAGTTGCCTCGCCCAATACCCAATCAAAATCACCGTCGTCCTCAATCACAGAACCAGTTTCAAAAATTCGTTGTGCAAAAGTTTCTGCGCTTTCGCCTATCCGGCTGCAGCACCAATCTAACCATGTAGATAAGTACCCTTTAATATGGCGTCGTGTTCTACGGGGATTTGCAGCATAAGACAAAGTAATCTCAATCAAAATGTCGTAATCTTCACCAACCGAAGATAGTTCTTCTGGAATTGGAATTTGGAAGATATGTGCTTCGTTATCTCCCAGTTCCATAAGAACGGGCGTTATTAGTGTGATTCTATACTCATCATTACTTGTTGCACGATGAACATCCGGTATACCATAACCAATATGCCTAAGCATAGAAACACAATCTTCTTTTGTGAGATCATTGGCTTTTTGGGGCCAACGTGCAGACTGTGCAATAAGAGCCCTGTATAATAATGCCGGGGCTTCAGGTAAACTTTTCTCTATTTGAGTGGCAATGTATGTAACTTTTGGCGCAGCAAATGATGTGCCTATTGCATCTCTTGCGAAAGCAGGGCCTTGTGGTGATTTACGAATCAACTCAGGGCATACTTCCGGCGGTGTCGATAATATCGGAGGATTACTACCTTTATTATACGCATGAGTTCCTCCGTACTCCACAACCTCTGGTTTTAATACATCCCATATTCCTGGCCCAGATCGGGAGAAAGAAGAAACGCTGCCAGATTTACCTAGGGCAACTATATCTTCTGTCTCAAAATCAGAATCCGATACAGAGCCAACCGTTAAAGCCTGCAGACTTTGAGCTGGATCAGATATTCTGCACAGTTCTCTCTCTAGATACAGTGGATATGGATAACCTGCTTGCCAATATGCACCGATTACATCAGAATATACATTTCCAGCAGCTTGAATATATAGCACATCATTATTGTAAGACTGGCTATCAATTTCAGCCGCCCAAGGCGTCATGTGCTTCATTGCACATGGTTTCCTACTCCCAATGGAATGATTGTAAATTCTAGTCGGCATAGGATTATCTTTATAATAAACTTCAACGGCTTTTGATATAGCTTTAGGCGGATAAACCTCTTGCGGCATCCCATTATGTTCATCAAGAATTCTAAAATTTCTAATCCAACAAGGGAGTTGATAGTTCCCGCTTGTGGGGATAGTATCAGGATACAATACAGCACCGGCAACTCGAGTACCATGTCCTCCACCGCCTACCTGATCACTGGGACTGGGATTATCAGGAATTAAGCTTACAGACTCTTCGCTGATGATTGCGGCAGATAAGTATTTATGTTGCTCCTGAATGCCGCTATCTATTACACAGACAATAGGGGCTGATTCTGACGGAGGTACTATATTTACGTTTTCAGCTAAGTCAGTGCAATTAGACACAGGTACTCCAATGTTAATTTCTTCACTCTCAGATACTTCAAAAATATATGGGAAATTCATTACAAGGTCAAGTAAGCACTTTCCGCTAATCTTTAATCTGGCAGAGAAACTGTCTGGTAAATCACATACTTCTGAAGTGCCATCAGACATTTCCATAATTTCACCATGATAAGCATTGACAAAGCTTTGAAGCGCCTCTTCTCGTTCCATTTTAAGCTCGTCCCATTCGAGATAAGCTTCATTAAAATTCTCTTCCCATTTTTGCTCTCGCTTGGTGTAATGTTCATCTGTTTCTTGTTTTGTTCTGGAAGGGCGATCAGGTAATTGTATATTCCCGCAACAACTTATACCTATATCGATAAAGTACGTTGAATCTGCGGAAATAGTTGCCCATTTAGAATAGAGGTCATCAGACAAAATCCGCTTAAGTCTGTCGCTATCTTCGCACAGTGCATATACCTTAGCAGGAGTGTTACAGCGCAAAGAAATATTTTGAATAAATTCATTCGCTTTTTGGTTAAAACGAGTTAGATCAATATCTTCTGATGCAACTATAATAAAGCCATCTTCAATTTCACAAACGATTTCAAACCCAAGTCCTCTTAAAAATTCGATATTACTGGATGGCTCAATTTCTAGTAGAATCGGGATACCTACTTGTATCTCCGGCAGATCTTCTTCTAAACGATTTATGCGTCGTTCTTTCCAAAACTGAGACAATTCAGACGAACGGCGTTTCAAATACTCGCCATGATGTGCTCTATTATTACGATTACGGTTGGTTCGTTCAGAAGGCGAATTAAACCCGCGTAGCTTTGGTTTTCCTCTATATAAAAATGGAAGTGGCAAATGAGAAAAATCTCTATTTTCGGGCATAAGATTACCTCCTTACCTTTAAAACTTTAAACTCTCTTTTAGAGCTTTAGAAAAATGTTCGTAACATACTTTTTTATTACCTGAAAGAATACTTATTTTGGCTGCCCTTTGAGCAATCAAAACAACATTGGCAGCAGAAAAACCATCCATTTGTTCCGCAATACTATCCAAATTTATATCTGGTGAAGTGGGAATGGCGGATAATGTCATTTCAAGTAAACGTTTGCGTTCAATCTTGCCGGGCAACGCCATTTCAATTACATCATCAAATCTCCGAAAAAGAGCTTCGTCAAGAGATACTTTCAAATTGGTAGTTGCAATTACCAAACCAGGTGCATCATACTCGTCAAGCAAAGTAAGGAGCATATTTACGATTCTAGGGACTTCACCAACATCTTGCGTTGTTGTTCTAGATTTTGCTATGAAATCACACTCATCAAGCAATAAGACCACAGGTTCATTTTTACAATAGTCAAAAACCATACGAAGGTTAGATGCGGATTCCCCAAAATACGAAGAAAGCAAAGAATCAAATCTAACTTTCAGTAATGGCAGTCCTAAATTCCAAGCAATTCTTTCTGCGCTCATAGTTTTTCCACATCCTGGTGGGCCATAAAGCAGCACTTTTCTTTTGGGAACAAGGTTGTATCTTTTTAGCCTCTCACGTGCTGCGTATTCCTGTTCAATAGATAACAGTCGTTCTTCCACGCCTTCCGGTAAAACCATATGGTGCTTCAACTGCTCGCGAGGAATATAAGAAACCAACTGTGAATTATTCCGTTTGCTTTTAGGCAATGAAGCCAATCCTGTTTCATTTCGGCGGCTATCAAATAAAGTATATTTAGGCTTTTCTGTAATCGTTAGCTTTTCTAATGAATCCGCCAGTACATTATGACCAAGTTTTCGTTCCTCTTGAATAATTGTAATGGCAATTTTTTTTAAAGAAACTATATCTTCTGTATATATAGCTTTAAAAAGTCGTTTATATAATTCTGCTTTCATAAAAACCTCCCTCATTTCATATTTGCGTCAAGAGTCGGTTCATGGCCTATTCGCTCTATACTTTTGTTGTCGGGAGGAAGTTTTTTCAATAGGTTCTATATATGTTCCAGTAGTATGCACATAATTGAGAAACAGAGTACCTAATAATAACCGATCACTACGAGATATTCTGTTCCATTCATAGCCTTTAAACAAATCTCGCACAAGAAAAATTTCGTTATGATTCAAATGCTTTGTTTCATCTATAGCTCGGGTCAAAAGATCGTTTGCTGTTGCCATCACAACCCCTCCTTGTTGTAAACAATATGATAAACAATGTTGTTAATATCATAACATGATTATTTATGGAGGACAATATTTTTCAGTATTATTTTTTGAAGAAATTATTACAGTTCTTCTCTTTTTCGGGTCAACATGGCGCTGTTGACAAAGTCTCGCAACAGCCCTCGCGGTATGTTATAATGAGGAAAACGACCTGAGGTGATGGGATACAGCTGGCGATGCACATGGTAACGATCGAGAATCTGATGCCCCCGGGAGCACTTCCTCCGAAAGTTGGAAGCAGCGCTGGATCTGTCCTTCGTTTACGAGGAAACAGCCCCGCTTTACAGCAAAAAATACGGCCGTCCGCCCATTGACCCGGTGGTCATTGTGAAGTATCTGCTGGTGGGTTTCCTGTACGGCATCCCGTCAAAGCGGCAGATCGAACAGCGCATCCAGACGGATATTGCCTTACGCTGGTATCTTGGCCTCGACTTCTTCGACCGCGTGCCGGATCACAGCACGATCTCGCAGCTGCGCCGCCGGAAACCGTCCTTCCGCAAGGTGTTCCGGCGGTTGTTCAAAGAGGTTGTTCGCCAGTATATTGAAAAAGGTCTTGTCAGCGGGCGTGTGATCGGTACGGATTCGACCCATGTCAGAGCCAATGCCTCCCGCGCATCGGAAGAGCTGGTGGAGGTCGTTGAGGAAGCCGGCGTCTACTGGGAAAAACTAGACGCCTACGAAGAGGAGGGATTGGAACAGTTGGCGGCACAGACCGGCAAACGGCGGAAAAAGCGCACAAAGCAGATCAAGCGGGACAACCGCCGGACTCATAAGCGAATCAGCCGCACAGATCCAGAAGCCGGGCACATGAAGCGCCCGGGAAAACCGGAGGGGCCGCATTACCTCTCCCATCAGGCGGTGGACAGCGACTACGGCATCATCGTAGGCCAGACCGTGACTGCCGGAGATGTGAACGATTCCGTGCCGTTTTTGGGCCTGATCGAGCATATTCACGAAAATGTTGTACCAATTCAGGCTGCCACGGCGGACACCGCCTACGATTTTCCGCTGGCCCATCGGGCGCTGGGTGAACTGGGGATCGGCTTTTTCGTGCGGCCGCAAAAGACCGCCGCGCGGGTGTCTGTCCAGTTTACGCGGGACGATTTTTGCCGCGACGAGAACCGTGATATGTACCTCTGTCCCATTGGAAAAGAGCTGTGTTTAAGGCGGCTGGCCCGCAGCGCCAGTGGCCTGTTTTGGGAGTATCAGGCGGATAAGCGGGACTGTGCGCTCTGTCCGCTGCGGGAAAAATGCCTGCGCGAGAGCGACAAACGCGGCGCAAGAAAAGTGTCCGTCAGCTACTTTGCGGCAGACCGACAGCGCAACCTGGAACGCTGTTCCAGCCCGGAATACCGGGAGGCGCTGAAACTGCGGCAGGTCTGGTGCGAGGGCTCGTTTTCCGCGCAGAAGCACGAGCACAACTTAGCGCGCGTTTTGCGACGAGGCTTAGAGGCAGCGGAGGACCACTGCCTCTTGTCGGCGACCGCATTGAACCTGAAACGGATTATAAAACACGCCGGATGACGCCAGAGGGCGTCTTTTTTTGTTGGTAGGGCGGAGCGGAGCGAGACTTTGTCAACAGCGCCAACATGGCCCGAAGTGGTAAAAGAAGAGCAGGGCGGCAAGCCCCACGCAACGGAAGCCTGCCGCCCTCGTCTTATTTTGCCACCAGCTCGGAGAGCTCCCGCAGCACCTTTGACACCTCGCCCCACAGCTTTTCATAGTCCCGCTTCAATCCGTCGATTTCCTCCGGGTACACGCCATAGGTATGCGCGTGTACGGCGACCTGATTGAGATTGTTGGAACAGCGCCGTTGCAGAGAGATCAACTCTTTTACAGGTGCAAGGTCGATGTGCAGGATATATCCACTCAGAGCCATTTTCCGTACATAAGCCCCGGCGTTGGAAATACCCGCTTCGGCCATCCGCTCATGGATGGCCGCCAGCTCGTCCGGCGTCACCATGACGCGCAGATGGACATTCCGCTTGCGGTTCTCCATCAGCGTTCCAGCTCCCGGCCCTTTCTGCGCTCTTTGGGCTCCTTCACTTTGTCCAGCGGCTTTGCGTCCAGCTCCGGGGGCGCAGGCTGGATGGGCGTGTTATTGGGTACGCCGTCGATCATGTTGCAGTTCTGCTCCGTGGAGAGCTCGACGGTTTTCAAATATCCGAACAGCAAGTGAATTCTCCGACTGGATTATGGATGCCACAGAGGCGGAACTTCCTTACAAAATTCGGCTATTGAACAAATTGCAGAGTGTAAAGCGCCAGCGGTCATTAAATGCAGAAGAGTGAAAACTCTTATACAATCTCATCATTGATCCAACGTCCCCTAATGACATTCTTACTGCTGCATATCTCCTTCTTGGCGAGCAGTCCCTCGCCAAAGATCATTTTGAGAACTTTGACAATTTCAAACAGCCTTACAATATGTTAGGCACTTCACACAAAAGAACTGCCCCCCTTATAAAACAGTATTGAAATAAAATTGGGAGTGTTTTGCTATTGAACGCAAAATCGCCGTATGTTAAACTAAGTA
>UMGC01003732.1_pt1 | contig 23403 bp, 20 predicted proteins | sample 1965151 | NCBI WGS metagenome assembly UMGC01 (sample SAMEA4836061, study PRJEB28245) | human gut metagenome | biome: gut microbiome; material: fecal sample | place: Denmark | collected 2008 | reverse complement strand
TGTACACCGGCGTCACCTCCGTGGTGTCCGACGAGTCCAACATTGGCTTCATTCTCTCCAACCAGCGCACCAAGGAGACGCGGTTCTATCTGGTGGCCGGCGCCAAGGAGTACTCCGCCATGGACAGCGCCCAGGGTCAGGTACAGCAGATGAAGTACACGGCCACCTTCCCCCTGCTGCTGAATATCTCCGACCAGCCCACGTATTTCATGGCGCTGAAGGACGCCGCCGAGCTGGTGAAGATGTACGCCATGGTCAACGTCAGCCAGTACCAGATCGTGGCCACCGGCGACACGGTGGCCTCGTGTGAGGCCAACTACCGCCGCATCCTGGCGGAGAAGGGTCTGGTATCCGCCGATGACGCCGATCTGCCCCTGACGGGCCAGAACGAAGTCATCGGTGTGCTGGAGGATATCCGCTCCGCCGTGGTGGACGGCAATACCCTCTACTACCTGCACCTTACCGGTGACGAGCACTACTACGTCATCTCCGCCGCGCAGCAGCCGGAGGTGGTCATCTTCAATGTAGGCGACAGCGTCGCCATTCGGTACGCTGAGGGCGAGGGCACCATCCTCACCGCCGACAGCGTCACCCGCACCGCCGCACAGACCGCTCCCGTTGTCGAGGAAACCGAGACTGACGGTGCCGCGTAAAAGCGCATAAAAAAGAGCACCCCCTTGCGGGGGTGCTCTTTTTTGCATCACTTGATCTCCACGACCTCGTAACCGGCGTCGGTGACAGCCTTCTTCAGCGCCTCGTCACTGGCGTTGCCGGTGACGACGGCGGTCCCGGACGCCAGATCCACGTCCGCCTGTACGCCCAGGGCGGTCAGCGCCTTCTCCACGTGGGAGACGCAGTGGGCACACATCATGCCCTTGATAGTGATGGTCTTTTTCATAGCGGTATCCTCCTTGCTGCTTTCGTTATTATTTATATTTTGCACCAGCTGTGGCTCTTTTGCAGTCGGCGTTCCCTCCCGTCTGCGGCCCCTCCAGCCCCGCAGACGCAGGGCGTTGCTGACCACGCACACGCTGCTCAGGCTCATGGCCGCGGCGGCGATCATGGGGTTCAGGGTGATCCCAAAGGCCGGGTACAGCACACCCGCCGCCACCGGGATGCCCACAGAATTATAGAAGAACGCCCAAAACAGGTTCTGACGGATGTTCCGCAGGGTGGCCCGGGACAGGGCTGCCGCGTCGGCGATATCCATAAGGCTGCTCTTCATCAGCACGATGTCCGCCGACTCGATGGCCACATCTGTGCCCACGCCGATGGCCAGGCCCACATCCGCCGTCACCAGTGCAGGGGCGTCGTTGATGCCGTCGCCCACCATGGCTACCTTCTTGCCCTCGGCCTGCAATTCCTGCACCACGCGGGCCTTGTCCTGGGGCAGCACCTGGGCGATGACCCGGCTGACGCCCACCTGCCGGGCGATGGCGTCCGCCGTACGCTGGTTGTCGCCGGTGAGCAGCACCACGTCGCAGCCCATCTCCCGCAGGGCGGCAATGGCGGCGGCGCTGTCCGCCTTGACCACGTCCGCCACAGCGATGACCCCCAGCAGCGATGTACCTGCGGCGATAAACAGCGGCGTTTTACCGTCCTCCGCCAGTCTGGCCGCGCCGGACTTCATCTCCTCGCTGACGGCCACGCCGGACGTCTCCATAAACGCCTCATTGCCCGCCAGCAGCACGATACCCTCCGCCCGGGCGGTGACGCCTCCGCCGGCCACGGCGGTAAACCCGGACACCGGCCGCAGGACCAAACCGCGCTTTTCCGCCTCGGCCACAATGGCCCCGGCCAGCGGGTGCTCGGAAGGCTTTTCCAGCGACGCGGCGGCGGACAGCAGCGTATCCTCGGTCATGCCGCCGGCGCACAGCAGATCCGTCACCCGGGGCTTACCCTCGGTGACGGTACCGGTCTTGTCCAGCACCACCGTATCCACCCGGCCCATCAGTTCCAGGCTGGCAGCGGACTTTACCAGAATACCCTGCTCCGCCGCCTTGCCCGTAGCCACAGTGATGGCCACCGGCGTGGCCAGGCCCAGAGCGCAGGGGCAGGAGATCACCAACACGGCGATGGCGATGGACAGGCAGAAGCGCACGCCCATGCCGCCCACCGCAGCCCACAGGATAGCCGCCAGCAGCGCGATGGAAATGACCACCGGCACAAACACGGCACTGATCTTATCCGCCAGACGGCTGATAGGTGCCTTGCCGCTGGCGGCCTGCTCCATCAGCTGAATGATCTGGGACAGAGTGGTATCCGCACCTACCCGGTCCGCCGTCAGCTCCAGATAGCCGCCGGTGAGGATGGTGGCGGACACCGCCTTGCCGCCCACAGTCTTCTCCACCGGCATACTTTCGCCGGTAAGGGCGGACTCGTCCACGGTGCCGCTGCCCGCCGTCACGGTGCCGTCCACGGGGATACGCCCCCCCTGCCGGACGATGACCGTCTCGCCGGCCTTGATGTCCTCGGTGGGGACGGTGACTTCTTTGCCGTCCCGGCGCACCACGGCGGACTCCGGTGCCAGCGCCAGCAGCGCGGTGATAGCGCCGGTCGTCTTGCCCTTGGAGCGCTCCTCCAGGTACTTACCTACCGTCACCAGCGCCAATATCATGCCCGCCGACTCGAAGTACAGGTCCGGCATACCCGTGACCTTTCCCGCCGCCAGCAGGCCCATCTCGATCAGGCTGTACACCAGCCCCGCCGCCGCGCCCAGCGCCACCAGCGAGTCCATATTGGGCGCACCCTTGAACAGCCGGGAAAATCCCACGGTGAAATAACTGCGGTTCAAAATCAGTATGGGCACCGTCAGCACCAGCAGCACAAAGGCCGACAGCAGGGGCCGCGTGTGCATGAACATGGGCACCGGCAGCCCCATCATGTGCCCCATGCTCAGGTAAAACAGCGGCACCAGACACACCACCGACCACAGCAGCCGGCGGCCCATGGCCTTTACCGCCGCGTCCTGCTCCGCGTGCAGGTCCCGCCGGGCCTCGCTCTCCGGCACGGCGCCGTAGCCCGCCGCCGTCACGGCGGCCACAATGGCGGCGGGATCCACATTTTCGTCCCCGTCGCACACCAGGGAGCCCAGCATCAGATTTACCGACGCGCTGTGTACGCCGGGCACCGAAGCCGCGGCTCTTTCCACATGGGCGGCGCAGGCGGCGCAGGTCATGCCGGTGATGACGAATTTCTCTGTCATACTGCCATCTCCTTATTTCATCAGCTTTTGCAGCGTGGTCACCAGCTCGTCGATGACCTCGTCGTCCCCCTGTCGGATACCGTCCGCCACGCAGGTGCGGATGTGGGTAGCCAGCAGCTCTTTACTAAAGCTGTTCAGTGCCGCGCCCACGGCGGATACCTGTATCAGAATGTCGGGACAGTAGGCGTCCTTCTGCAGCATCTCCTGCAGGCCCCGCACCTGCCCCTCAATGCGGCACAGGCGGTTCAGGAGCTTCTTCTGCTCCTCTGGCGTGCGGTGCTTGGTCTTTCCCTGGCAGCAGCAACAAGTATTTTCCACAGTCGTATACCTCCTGGGGGTATTTTTGATCACGGTCGCATTATATACCCCCACCGGGTATTTGTCAACGTTTTTCTTTGGCCCGCACCAGCAGCGCCGCCAACAAGGAAAACACCACCGCCGCGGCGATGCCGCCGGAGGTGGCGGTCAACCCGCCGGTGAGCACACCCAGCAGGCCCTCCTCCGCCACAGCCTTGGCCACGCCCTTCGCCAGGGAGTAGCCAAAGCCCGTCAGCGGCACGGTGGCCCCGGCGCCGCCCCAGTCCACGATATACTGATATACACCCACAGCCTGCAGCAGCACACCTGCCACCACATAGCCCGTCAGAATACGGGCCGGGGTCAGGCTTGTCTTGTCCAGAATGATCTGGCCCACGGCGCACAGCAGCCCGCCGCAGAGAAAGGCATTGAAATACTCCATCACGCATCCTCCTTCGTCCGGTCCAGCACCACCGCGTGGCAGATGCCCGGTATGCTCTCCCCTTGAAATGAACTGGTGGGGCTCAGCAGCGCCCCGGTGGGGGCGAACAGCACCCGCCGCCACCGGCCCCGGCGCATCTCCGGCAGCAGATAGCCGCAGAGCACCGCCGCAGAGCAGCCGCATCCGCTGCCGCCGGCGTGCATATCCTGTCTCTTCCGGTCATAGAGCACCAGTCCGCAGTCGGTGTAATTCTCCAGCGCCACGCCTTCCCGGGCGAACAGCTCCAGCACGATGCGGCTGCCCACATCGCCCAGGTCGCCGGTGAGGATCAGGTCATAGTCCCCGGGTACGGTGCCGGTGTCCCGGAACACTGCCTGCAGGGTGTCGAAGGCCGCCGGTGCCATGGCCGCGCCCATGTTGGTCATGTCCGTCACACCCAGATCCACGATGCGTCCCCGGGTCACATGGGTGATATACGGTCCCTCCGCCTGGGCCCCCAGAATGCAGCACCCCGCCGCCGTGGCCGTCCACTGGGCAGTAGGAGAACGCTGGCTGCCGTAGGGCAGAGGCATCCGATACTGCCTCTCCGCCGTGCAGAAGTGGGAGGAGGTCTGTGCCGCCGCCATACGGACCGCGCCGGAGGCCACGGCCATAGCGGCCAGCGACAGTGTCTCCCCCATAGTAGAGCAGGCCCCATATACCCCATAGAAGGGAATATTAAAATCCCGCAGGGCAAATGTGGCCCCAATGTTCTGGTTCAGCAGATCCCCGGCGAAGGCGCAGTCCACGTCCTCCGCCGCCAACCCGCCCTTTTGCAGGGCCAGACGCAGGGCATCCGCCTGCATCTGTGCCTCGCCCTGTTCCCAGGTCTTTTTCCCACAGAAGGCATCCGTCCCCACAGCGTCGAAGCAGCCGCCCAGCGGCCCCTCGCCCTCCAGCTTTCCCGCCACCGCCGCAAAGCTGACCACTCCCGGCGGCTGCAAAAACCGGCAGGTCTGCCGGCTCAAGCGTTTTACGTCCATGATACGCACCTCGCAAACATAGCATTGGCCGTAGTGTGCACCATTTACGGAAAAATATGAAAGCGCCGTCCCACGGGACGGCGCTTTCACAGATCTTCAAAACACCAGCTGCACCAGCAGCATATAGCAGGCGGTGCCCGCCAGGATGGACAGCAGCGTGTTCCGCCGCCACAGGTGCAGCCCGGCTGTCACCGCCACGGCGATGGCCTCCGGAATACCGTGGCTGCCGCCCAGAAGGTCGGTGCTGCGCAGGCTATACACCACCAGCAGGCCCATCATGGCCGGCGGCAGCAGCCTGCCCAGGTCCTCCACCACCTTCGGCAGCTTCTTGTCCCCAGAGAACAGCAGGAACGGCGTCCATCGGGTGATCTGGGTGGCCAGCGCCACCATCGCCACGATGATCAGGGAATGTATCGTGTCTAGGCGCATAGCTTCCTCCTTCCCAGCAGCAGGACCGCCAGGGTCAGCACCATGGCCGGGATGACCATGTTGTCCGCGCCGAAAACGGCCAGACCCGCCACAGCGCACACCAGACCGGCAGCGCCGGGGGCACGGTTCTCTTTCTTGACGACCTGCTCGATGAACAGCACCACGAACAGCGCCGTCAGGGCAAAGTCGATGCCGGTGATGTCAAAGGTGATCAGCCCGCCCAGCAGGCCACCCAGCATGGAGAACGCCACCCAGTACAGCCAGGTCAGGAAGCTCATGGCAAAGTAGAACAGCGTGGGGTCCGTGTCCTCCGGCGGCTCCACCGAGGAGGAGAGGGAAAAGTTCTCGTCACTGAGGGTATAGATCATAAAATACCGCAGCCTGCCCAGTCCCCGATACTTGGGCAGCAGCGCCAGCGAGAAAAACAGGTGCCGTGCGTTGACCATCAGACTCAGCACAAAGGCCTGCAGGGGATCAAAGGCCGTGGTCAGCAGCGTGATCGCCACATACTGCATACTGCCGCAGAAGGCAAAGGCACTGACAAAGCCCGCCCACAGAAAGCCGTAACCCTTGGAGGCCATCAGCACGCCGTAGGCCATGCCTATGGCCAGATAGCCGGTCATAATGGGGATGGTATGGGGAAACGCCGCCTTCACCGCCGCGGCAAAGCTCCTGTTCTGCACGGTATCACATCCTTTGAAGCGTGGGATAACGGCGCCATTATAATGTAAAACTCTTTTTCCCGCAATACTGGAAAACAGCGAATAAATGGTATATAATACAGGAACTTGTTGTGACTTTTGGTTGACAAAGGAGCGTATGTCATGGAAGAAATGCGTAGCTTTGGATATATCTGTCCGGCCTGCGGCAAGGCCGTGCTGCACAGCCGCAGCGTTTTCGCCCTGAACGCCGCCGCGGCGCGGATGGAATGTGAATGCGGCAAAGAAGCTCTGACCGCCGAGACGGACGGCCTGCGCTTCCGGCTTCAGGTGCCCTGCGGCGTATGCGGTGGGCACCACCAGGCGGAGTGCGACGCCGGTGCGCTGCTGCACGGCCGGGGCATCGGCCTGGCCTGTCCGGCAAAGCAGGAGCTATGCTGCTACATCGGTGAGGAGACCCAGGTGCGAAAGGCCATGGAAGGTCTGGCCCTGCGGGTGGCCAAGGAAAAAGCGTCCCCCGATGAGGCCTTCACCGACAACGTCATCATGTATGAGGTGCTGTCCGAGCTGAAGGATATCGCCGCCCGGGGCGGTATCACCTGCGCCTGCGGCAGCCACGAATATACCATGCAGGTGCGCCGCGGCGCGGTGGACCTGACCTGTGCCAAATGCGGGGGACGCCTGCGCCTTCCCGCCGCCACCGACAGCGACCTGGATGATCTGTGCTGCCGCATGACGCTGACCATCCCAGGGAGGTAACATGGGCGCTGTCTTCTGTTTTCTGCTGTTTCTGGCCGCAGTGGGTCTCTGCATCCTTTTGGGCCAGTCCCTGATCCTTGCGATATGGGTGGGCATAGCAGCCTTCGCCGCCCTGGGCCTGCGCCGTGGGATGACCGTGCGGGCCATGTGGGACGCCGCCTGGGAGCAGGGCCGCAAAATGTGCTGCGTGATCGTGATCTACATGCTCATCGGCGCCATCACCGCCCTGTGGCGCAGCGCCGGGACCATCGCCTTCTTCATCTATCACGGGCTGCGCATCATCACGCCGCAGCTGTTCCTGCTGGTGACGTTCCTGCTGACCAGCTTCATCTCCTACGCCCTAGGCACGTCCTTCGGCGTGGTGGGCACCCTGGGCGTGATCCTGATGGCCTTGGCCCGCTCCGGCGGCGTCAGCGTGGCCATCACGGCGGGGACCATCGTGGCCGGCGCCTACTTCGGCGACCGCTGCTCGCCGGCCTCCTCCAGCGCCACGCTGGTGGCCGCCGCCACCGATACCAAGCTCTATGACAACCTGCACATGATGCACCGCACCGGCTGGCTGCCCTATCTGGTCAGCCTCGCGGCCTACGCCGCCCTGTCCGTAACGCACCCGCTGGCCATGGTGGACAGCGGTGTGCTGGACCAGCTGTCCGGCACCTTCAGCCTCAGCTGGTGGACGGCCATCCCGGCGCTGCTGATCCTGATCCTGCCGCTGTGCAAGGTCCCCATCCGGCCCACCATGGCCGTCAGTGCACTGACGGCGCTGCTGGTGACGGTGTTCGCCCAGGGCCGCGCTCTGCTGCCCACCCTGCGGGATGCGGTGCTGGGCTACCTCCCCGCCCCCGGCGCGCTGCACGACGTGCTCTCCGGCGGCGGCATGATGTCCATGGTCTCGGCCACCATCATGGCCGTCAGCGCCGGGCTGTACGCCGGGCTGCTGGGCGGCATGGGCGTGCTGAACGGCGCGGCGCATCTGGCCCAGCGCCTGGCCCGGAGAGCCGGGCGGTTCCCCGCCTGCGCGGCGATCTCCGTGGTGTGCAGCATGGTGTTCTGCAACCAGTCCACCTGCGCGGTGGTGTGCAACCAGCTGCTGGGGGACGACTACACCAAGCGCGGCCACGGCAGGGGCGAGATGGCCCTTGACATCGAGAACTCCGGCATCGTCCTCGCGCCGCTGATCCCCTGGAACATCTCCGTGTCCATCCCGCTGGCCATGCTGGGCGCGGACATGTCCGCCATCCCCTACGAGATACTGCTGTACGCCATCCCTCTGTGCTATTGGCTGACAAAGCGCCGGGTCTACCCGCCGAAAGGAGACGACTGCTATGATACGATTGCTGAGCCGCTGGCTCATTCCTGACCGGGACAACGTGTCCTCCCCCGCCGTCCGCCGCGCCTACGGCACCCTGTGCGGCGCTGTGGGCATCGCACTGAATATTCTGCTGTTCATCGGCAAATTCTTCGCCGGACAGCTGTCCGGTTCCATCGCCGTCACGGCGGACGCCTTCAACAACCTGTCCGACGCCGGCTCCTCGGCGGTGACGCTGCTGGGCTTCCGTCTGGCGGGCAAAAAGCCGGACACCGACCACCCCTTTGGCCACGGCCGCATCGAGTACATATCCGGCCTGATCGTAGCGGGCCTGATCCTGCTGATGGGCGTGGAGCTGGCCAAGTCCTCCTTTGACAAGATCCTCCATCCGGAGACCGTCACCTTTTCCCTGATGGCTATCGCCATCATGGCCGCCTCCGTGTGCGTGAAGGTCTATATGTGGCTGTACAACCGGGCCGTCGGCCGGAAGATCAAGTCCGCCGCCATGGAGGCTACCGCCACGGACAGCCTTTCCGACACCGTCTCCACCCTGGCGGTGCTCCTTGCCATGCTCATCGGCAAATGGACCGGTCTGGCGGTGGACGGCTATGTGGGCCTGGTGGTGGCGCTGTTCATCCTGTTCTCCGCCTACAAGGCCGCAAAAGAGACCCTGTCCCCCCTGCTGGGGCAGGCGCCCGACCCGGCGCTGGTGCAGCAGATACGGGATATCGTCCTCTCCAACGACACAGTGCTGGGCGTACACGATCTGGTGGTCCACGACTACGGCCCCGGCCGTCTGATGATCACCCTCCACGCGGAGGTCCCCGCCCACGGGGACATCATGGCCATGCACGATGTGATCGACAACATCGAAAAGGAGCTGATGGAGAAGCTCCACTGCCACGCCGTCATCCACATGGATCCCGTGGACACGGACGACGCGTCCATCGCCCGCCTGCGGGAGCAGGTGGCGGAGCTGGTGAAGCAGGTGGAACCGTCCCTGACCATCCACGACTTCCGCGTGGTCCGGGGCACCACACACGATAACCTGATCTTCGACGCGGTGCTGCCTTTCTCCAGCAGCAAGACCCCGGCCCAGGCAGCGCAGGAGATACGCGCTCTGGTCCGCACCATGGACGGCAATTACTACGCCGTGGTCACGGTGGAGCACAGCTACACGGACTAAGGGCAACACCGCACAGTGAAAGCTGCGGTGCTGCCCGAAAAAAACCGTGCGCCTGCGGCGCACGGATGAGAGCCCTTATCCCTATTCCCACGTCTGCCATATCTCCGGGCAATAGCCCACGGTGGCCTGCTTCCCGTTGCGGACAATGGGTGCGGCGAACAGCTCCGGGTATTCCAGCAGCTTTTCCTCCGCCGCCTGAGGCGTGATATAGGCCATGTACAGCGCCTCATACGCCCGGCAGTCCTTGTCCACCAGCGCGTCGAAGCTGCCCACTGCCGCCCGGATGGAACGGTACTCCCCCGGCGATACACCCTTGCTCACAAGGTCGATGTACTGGTACTTGATGCGGCGCTCCTTGAACCAGCGCTCCGCCTTTTTCGTGTCGAAGGACTTGCTTTTTCCGAAGATCTGAATATTCATAGCGTATGCTCCTTACAAAAGAAATGGAGGGACAGTATGGACGACACCATCCGCAGACTGAAAGAACTGACAGACGCCAGCGACAACATCGTGTTTTTCGGCGGCGCCGGCGTGTCCACCGAATCCGGCATCCCGGACTTCCGCAGTGTGGACGGCCTGTATCACCAGAAATTCAAATACCCGCCGGAGACCATGCTCAGCCACACATTTTACGAGACGCACACCGAGGAATTCTACGACTTCTACCGGGCCAAAATGCTGGCCCTGGACGCCCAGCCCAACGCCGCCCACCGCAAGCTGGCGGAATGGGAGCAGCAGGGGAAGCTGAAGGCCGTCATCACCCAGAACATCGACGGCCTGCACCAGAAGGCCGGCAGCCGGGAGGTCCTTGAGCTCCACGGCAGCGTGCTGCGGAACCACTGTACCCGCTGCGGGAAATTCTACGGTGTGGAGCGCATCGCGGAGAGCCGCGGCATTCCCCGCTGCACCTGCGGCGGCATCATTAAGCCGGATGTGGTGCTGTATGAGGAGTCCCTGGATGAGGACGTGATGGCCCGCGCCATCCACTATATCCGGCAGGCAGACGTGCTCATCATCGGCGGCACGTCGCTGGTGGTCTATCCCGCCGCCGGGCTGATACAGTACTACCGCGGCCATAAGCTGGCGGTCATCAACAAGGGCGGGGCCGGCAGCGATCTTGGCGCCGCCGTCACCATCGATGGCCCTATCGGCCAGGTCATGGCCCAATTATAACACGCAGCGCCCCGACACGCAAGCCGGGGCGCTGCGTGCTATTGCGAACGCCGTGCCGATGTGCTATACTATATGTTCAAAAAAACACCAAGCGAGGCATAGCATGACCACGAAAGATTATCAGACCCGCAGCCCCCTGCGGATATTCCTCTCCTACTTCAAACCCCACCGGCGGCTCTTCGCCCTGGACCTGTCCTGCGCGTTCCTCATCGCCTGCATCGACCTGGCGTTCCCGCTGGTGTCCCGCGCCGCCATGTATACCTGGCTGCCCCAGCGGCAGTTCCGGGTATTCTTCATCGTCATGGCGGTGGTGGTGGCCGCCTATGTGCTGCGCTCGGCGCTGTACTTCGTGGTGGCCTACTGGGGCCACACCTTCGGCATCCGCGTGGAGGCGGATATCCGCCGCGATCTGTACCGCCACATTCAGGAGCTGGGCTTCGACTTCTACGACCGCAACCGCACCGGCCAGCTGATGAGCCGCCTGACCAGTGACCTGTTTGAACTGACGGAGCTGGCCCACCACGGGCCGGAGGATCTGTTCATCTCCCTGGTGACCATCGTGGGCGCGCTGGCGGTGATGTTCACCCTGCGCTGGGAGCTGGCGCTGGTACTGCTGGTGCTGCTGCCTGTCCTGCTGACCATGGCCCTGCGCCGCCGCCGGCAGATGAGCGCCGCCTCCCGGGCTGCCAAGGTCAAGACCGGCACCATCAACGCCGCCATCGAGTCCGGCCTGTCCGGCGTGCGGACCACCAAGGCCTTTGCCAACGAAGAAGCCCAGCAGCAGCGGTTCGACGAGGCCAACGAGGTGTTCAAGACCGCCAAGCGTGGCTTTCACAAGGAGATGGGCCGCTTCAACGCGGTGATGGAGTTCTGCACCGGCATATTGCCGGTGGCGGTGATCGCCGTGGGCGGCTGGCTCATCATGGGGGAGAAAATGGACTATGTGGATCTGATCACCTTCTCCCTATACGTCACCGCCTTCGTCAGTCCCATCCGCAAGCTGGCCAACTTCGCCGAGATGTTCTCCAACGGCTTCGCGGGCCTGCACCGCTTCATTGAGCTGATGGCCACCGAGCCGTCCATTCAGGACGCCCCCGACGCGCGGCCCCTCGAACATGTACAGGGCCGCGTGGACGTGAACGATGTCTCCTTCGCCTACGGCGAAAAGGCCGAGGTGCTGCACAACGTGACGCTGCACATCCCCGCCGGCGAGACGGTGGCCCTGGTGGGGCCCTCCGGCGGCGGCAAGACCACCCTGTGCCAGCTGCTGCCCCGGTTCTACGACGTGGACAGCGGCAGTATCACCGTCGACGGCCGTGATGTCCGCGCTGTTACCCAGCGCTCCCTGCGCCGGGCCATCGGCATCGTACAGCAGGATGTGTTCCTGTTCGCCGACACCATCCGCGAAAATATCCGCTATGGCCGCCCTGACGCCACCGACGCTGAGGTAGAGCAGGCGGCGCGGCAGGCGGAGATCTATGACGACATCTGCGCCATGCCAGACGGGTTCGACACCTATGTGGGTGAGCGGGGCGCGCTGCTCTCCGGCGGGCAGAAGCAGCGGGTGGCCATCGCCCGGGTGTTTCTGAAGGCCCCGCCCATTCTGATACTGGATGAGGCCACCTCCGCGCTGGACAGCGTGACGGAAGCCCGCATCCAGGGCGCCTTTGACCGTTTGGCCCGAGGCCGCACGACACTGATCATCGCCCACCGGCTGTCCACCATTCGTTCGGCCGACCGGATACTGGTGATACAGGACGGTGTGATCGCCGAGGAGGGCAGCCACGCGGAGCTGCTGGCAAGGAACGGCGTGTACGCCACACTGTACCGCACGCAGAATTTGGGGGCATAACATGGACAGACGAGAACTGCTGGACAGAGCCGCCCACAGCCCGGAGGAACGGCTGCTGCTGAGCCGCGTGTGGGATAAGTGTGAGCAGTGCCGCACGCGGAACATTCCCACGGCCACAGGCTTTCTCTCCCCTGCGGAGCAGGCTGCAGCGCAGGGCTTTCTGGTGCTGCTGGGCGCGCGGGAGTCCGGCATTTTCTGGGGCGGCTATGACGGCGCGGAGCGAAAGCGGCTGCTGTTTCTGCCGGAGTGGATGGCGGAGCCGGACGGCACGGAGATCGCGGCGGTACGGGCCGCGTGCCGCAGCGGCGGCGACCTGACCCACCGGGATTTTTTGGGCAGTTTGATGGCTCTGGGATTGACCCGGGAGAAGATAGGCGATATACTTGTGGAAAAGGGCGGCTGTCAGGTGCTGCTGGACCCGTCCATGACGGATTTCCTGCTGCAGAACTGGGACAGCGCCGGCCGGGAAAAGCTCACCGTAACGCCGCTGCCGCTTTCGGCGCTGGCGCCGCCGCAGGCGGCGGTGAAGGAAATAAAGGACACGGTGTCATCCCTGCGGCTGGACAACGTGCTGGCGGCGGGATTTTCTCTCAGCCGGGGCCGGGCGGCGGAGGCCGTGGAAAAGGGGTCCGTACAGGTGAACTACGTCACCTGTGTGAAGCCGGACAAGCCCGTGTCGGCGGGGGATACCATCACCTGCCGCGGTCTGGGAAAATGCGTATTGGACAGCGTGGGCGCTCCCACGAAAAAGGGCCGCCTGCCGGTGGACATACGGCGATACATATAAGGGAGAAACAGCTATGGACGAGAAGAAGATAGCACGCATCAACGAGCTGGCCCGCAAGGCCAAGGCCGAGGGGCTGACAGACGCGGAGATCGAGGAGCGCGCTGCACTGCGGCAGGAGTACCTGAACGCGGTAATGGCCAATGCCCGCAGCGTGCTGGAGAATACCTATATCGTGGACGAAAAGGGCAACAAGCGAAAGCTGCGGGGAAAGGGAGAAGGGGAAGCATGAGCTACGAATATGACGAGAACAACGGTCTTCAGCCGAAGCCGCCGAAAAAGAACAATAACGACCTGGGTTCGTGGATATTCATCGCGGTGATGTTTGCCGTGGCCTGGCCTGTGGGCCTGATCCTGCTGCTGAGCAAGCTCAGCGAGGGCGGCGGCAGGAAAATGCGCCAGCAGGCGCGGAATGCGTGGCAGCGGACAGCGGCGGGCAGCGCCGAGGCGAAGCCTGCGCAGGCGCGCGCCTCCGCGGCGAAGAACACCGTCCGCAAGGTCACAGAGACGCCGAACTACTCCGACAAGGGCGCCAAAACCATGAAGATCATCGGCGCGGTGCTGGGTATTCTGGGCTGCGTGGCTATGCTCAGTGCCGTCAGCGACAACCTGTCCTACGCCTACCACTACAACGAGTGGTGGTACTTTGCCCGGCAGCTGTTCTATCCCCTGGGCATGATGGCCGGCGGCGCGTCCCTGCTGCTGGGCAGCGGCGCCATGAAGCGCCGCCAGCGGCGCTTTGCCACCTACCTCCGCACCGTCGGGCAGAAGCAGGCCGTGCCCCTGGACTATCTGGCCCGGGCCGCCGACGTGTCCCGCCGCCGGGTGGAGAAGGACGTGAACCTGATGCTGGAAAAGGGCCTCTGGGGTGACGAGGCCTATATCGACATGGGCAGCGGTATGCTCTTCAAGTCCCAGGCCGCCGCCACGGCGTACTTTGATGCCGCCCACCGCGCCAAGGCGGAGCAGGGTCAGCCCGCACAGACCGCGCCCGCGCCGGCGGGCTACGCCGCCATCCTGGCCCAGATCCGCGAGCTGAACGACCGCATCGCCGATGAGGCCATCAGCGCCAAGCTGGACCGCATGGAGCAGGTGTCCGGCCGTATTTTCAAACTCATTGAAGAGGACGAGGCCAAGCGTGACGCCGCCGGCACGTTCCTGAACTACTACCTGCCCACCACCCTGAAGCTGCTGGAAAACTACGCCAGCTTTGAGGAGGCCGGCGTCAGCGGCGAGAACCTGAGCCAGGCCAAGGCCAAGATCGAAAAGACCATGGACAGCATCGTGGCGGGCTTCGAGCACCAGCTGGACGAGCTGTACCGCACCGATGCCATGGATATCGACAGCGATATCCGGGTGATGGAGACCATGCTGCGCCGGGACACCGCCAGCGTGGCGGACGACTTCGGCCTGAACGGCAGCAGCGCCGTGCAGCAGCGGGATGAGTAAACGAAAAGGGAAACGCAGCGCGCCTGCGTTTCCCTTTTGTGCTTGCGGCCCTTTTCCGCCCCCGCCGCGGCACAAAAAGCGCCTTGTTTGTTGACGGGACGGGAAAAATGGGGTACAATGTCGGTAACGTTACCAGCGACCTGTTTCGCGCCCTTTGACGGAACAGGCGTGCTACCATAGAGCAGACGAGCAGAGTGAGAGAAAAGGAGCTGAGCACATGACGCGGCACCCGGCCCACGACATCTACACCTACCTCGGCGCACACCCGGCGGAGCAGGGCTTCACCTTCCGCGTGTGGGCGCCCAACGCCCGCGCCGTGGCGCTGGCCGGGGACTTCAACGACTGGCAGCCCCGGCCCATGACCCGGCTGGATACCGGCGTGTGGGAGACGGCGGCGGAAAACGCCAAGGTCTACGACGCCTACAAGTATGTGGTCACCGGCGCGGACGGCCGGGTGGTCTGGAAGGCCGATCCCTGTGCCTTCCATGCGGCCACCCGTCCCGGGACAGACAGCAAGGTCTACGACCTGTCCGGATACCGGTGGCGGGACGATGACTGGCGGCAGCAGCGGCTGGAAAAGCCGCCGGTGAACGGCGAGCTGCTGATCTACGAGGTGCATCTGGGCTCGTGGAAGCGCCACGAGGACGGCTCTCCCCTGAGCTATGTGGAGCTGGCAAAGGAGCTGCCCTCCTATGTGAAGGCCATGGGCTACAACTTCGTAGAGCTGCTGCCGGTGACGGAATACCCCCTGGACGACAGCTGGGGCTACCAGTGCACTGGCTACTTCGCCCCCACCAGCCGCTACGGCACGCCCCACGACTTCATGGCCCTGGTGGATGCCCTGCACCGGGCGGGGCTGGGCGTGATACTGGACTGGGTGCCCGCCCACTTCTGTAAGGACAGTCACGGGCTTATCGAATTTGACGGCACCTGCCTCTACGAGTACGGCGACCCCCTGAAATGGGAGCACGCCGGCTGGGGCACCCGTGTATTCGACTTCGGCAAGCCGGAGGTCCGGGAATTCCTGCTGTCCTCCGCCGTCTACTGGTTGAAGGAATACCACATCGACGGGCTGCGGGTGGACGCGGTGGCGTCCATGCTTTATCTGGACTATGACCGGCAGGGCGGCGCGTGGCGTCCCAACAAGGACGGCGGCCGGGAGAACCTGGAGGCCATCGACTTCCTGCGTGAGCTGAACCGGGCAGCCTTTGCCGCCGACCCGGCGGCGCTGATGGTGGCGGAGGAGTCCACCGCGTGGCCGCTGGTCACCTATCCGCCGGAGCAGGGCGGTCTGGGCTTCAACCTGAAGTGGAACATGGGCTGGATGAACGACCTGTGCCACTATCTGAAGATGGACCCCTACTTCCGCCAGTTCCACCACCGGGACGTGACGTTCTCCATGGTCTACGCCTTCTCGGAAAACTACGTCCTGCCCCTGTCCCACGACGAGGTGGTCCACATGAAGGGCTCTCTCCGGGGCAAGATGCCCGGCGACGACTGGCGGCAGCTGGCCGGTGTAAGGAGCTTCTGGGCCTATATGCTGTGCCACCCCGGCAAAAAGCTGCTGTTCATGGGCAGCGAGCTGCCCCAGTGGCACGAGTGGGACTTCCGCGGCCAGCTGGACTGGTATCTGCTGGACGATCCCGCCTGCCGGGCCAGCCATGAGTGCCTGCGGCAGCTGAACCGGCTGTATAAGCGCAACCGGTGCCTGTGGGAAAACGACCGGGACTGGGACGGCTTTACATGGCTGGTGGCCGATGATAACCACAACAACGTGCTGGTGTTTCTGCGGCGGGACCGCAGGGGCCACGAGCTGATCTGTGCGGTGAATTTCGCGCCGGTGCCCTGGGACAACTACCGCTTCGGCGTGCCGGCGGCGGCGCGGTATGAGGTACTGTTCAACACGGACGACGCCTGCTGGGGCGGCAGCGGCTGCGCCCTTCCGGCAGGCAGCCGGATCGACGTGGACGAGATCCCATCCCACGGGCGGGAGACTTCCCTTTCCCTGACCATCCCGCCCTTGGGCGCGGTGCTGCTGCGCCGGGAGGGAAAACGCCCCCGGAAAAAACAGAACACAGGAGGTACGCAAGGATGAAAAAAGAGTGTGTGGCGATGCTGCTGGCCGGCGGCCAGGGCAGCCGCCTGTACGTGCTCACCGGCAGCATGGCCAAACCCGCCGTGCCCTTCGGCGGCAAATTCCGCATCATCGACTTTCCCCTGTCCAACTGTACCAACTCCGGCATCGACACCGTGGGCGTGCTGACCCAGTACCGGCCGCTGGAGCTGAACACCTACATCGGCAGCGGCCAGCCTTGGGAGCTGGACCGTGTCAACGGCGGCGTACATATCCTGCCGCCCTACCAGAGCGCCGGCGGCGCCGTCTGGTACAAGGGCACCGCCAACGCCATCTACCAGAACATCGGCTTCGTGGATCTGTACGACCCGGAGTACGTACTGGTGCTCTCCGGCGACCACATCTATAAGATGGACTACTCCCTGATGCTGCGCCGCCACAAGACCACCGGCGCTGACTGCACCATCTCCGTCATGGAGGTCCCCTGGGAGGATGCCAGCCGCTTCGGCATCATGGCCGTGGACGGCAACGACAACATCACCGAGTTCGCCGAGAAGCCCAAGGAACCGAAAAGCAACCTGGCCTCTATGGGCATCTATATCTTCACCTGGAAAAAGCTGCGCCAGTACCTCATCGATGATGAGACTGACCCCCGCAGCGACAACGACTTCGGAAAAAACATCATCCCCGCTATGCTGCGAAACGGTGAGAAGATGTCTGCCTACCGCTTCGAGGGCTACTGGAAGGACGTGGGCACGCTGGACTCCCTCTGGGACGCCAACATGGATATGCTCTCCCCCGGCTCCGGGCTGAACCTGCTGGACAAGAAGTGGCGCATCTACGGCCGCACGCCCACCTGCCCGCCCACCTACATCGGTAAAACGGGCGATGTGGGCAACAGCGCCGTGGCCAAGGGCTGCACCGTGCTGGGCGAGGTAAAGAACGCCGTCCTCAGCACCGGCACCACCGTGGCCGAGGGCGCGTCCGTCTCCTATTCCGTGGTCATGCCCGGCGCCGTCATCGAGGCAGGCGCGAAGGTGTCCTACGCCATCGTGGGCGAGGGCTGCCGCGTAGGCAGAAACGCCGTGGTGGGCGGCGCCCCGGGCAGCGTCCCCTTTGAGGACTGGGGCATCGCCGTGCTGGGGCCCCGGACCTCCGTGGCGGACGGCGCGGTCATCGAACCGAAAATGATGCTGGGCGAAAACGGCAAGGAGGTGCGGCCATGAACGGAATGCACGGGATCATCTTCTCCTACGACAAGGAAAACGGTCTGCGGGAGCTCATCGAAAATCGCGTCCACGGCTCCATCCCCTTCGGCGGTGACTACCGCATCATCGACTTCATCCTCTCCAGCATGGTGAACGCCGGCGTCACGGACGTGGGCGTCATCATGCACGGCAAGTGCCAGTCGCTGCTGGACCACCTGGGCAGCGGCAAGAGCTGGGACCTGAGCCGCAACTTCGGTGGTCTGACGCTGCTGCCGGCCTTCGCCTATAATGAGCAGCACCGCGGCGACGGCCAGTTCCGCGGCCGCGTGGATGCCCTGGGCAGCGTGATGAACTACCTGAAGAGCATCCGCCAGGACTACGTGGTGCTGTCCGACAGCGACACGGTCATCAACGCGCCCCTGGAGGACGTGCTCCGCCGCCATATCGACACCGGCGCGGACATCACCGCCGTCTGCACCGCCGTCCCCGGCGACGGGCAGGATACCTATTTCCGGCTGGACGCCCGGGGCCGCATCACCGACACGGCCTACGGCCTGCACACGCCGGAGGGCTATCGCTGCCTGAACATCTTTGTCCTGCGGACCGAGCTGCTCATCCAGCTGGTGACGGAGTGCCTGAGCCACAACCGTTACAGCCTGCGGCGGGATGTCCTTCAGGGCATGAGCAGCCGCCTCCGCCTGCAAAGCTACGTCTACGACGGCTACGCCGCCCATATCAGCACCCTGCAGAACTACTACGACCGCAGCATGGAGCTGCTGGATACCGGCACCCGCAGCGCCCTGTTCTGCCCGGACCGCCCGGTATACGGCAAGGAAAACGACTCCCCCTCCAGCTACATCGACCCGGAGGGCGGCTGCGTCAACTCCCTGGCCGCCGACGGCTGCGACATCCAGGGCAGCGTAAAAAACTGCGTGCTGTTCCGCAACGTGCGTATTGAAAAGGGTGCCAGCGTGGAAAACTGTATCCTGTTCAAGGACACGGTGGTCAAGCGCGGTGCCATACTGCGGGGCGTGATCACCGACAAATACGTCACCGTCAGCGAGAATGTGACCCTGATGGGCCACGAGCGCTATCCCATCGTCATCGCCAAGGGCGCGACGGTGTAAGAGAAAGGAGCCTGCCATGAAGCTGCTGTATGTGACCAGCGAGGCCTATCCCTTCTGCAAGACCGGCGGCCTGGCCGATGTGGCCGGCAGCCTCCCCCCCGCCCTGGCGGCGGAGGGTGTCGAGACCGCCGTCATTCTGCCCCTGTACGACAAGATCGGCCCCCAGTGGCGGGAGAAAATGACCTTCCGCCGGTATATCTACGTGGACCTGGGCTGGCGGCATGAGTACTGCGGCCTGTTCTCCCTCTATGACCGGGGTGTGACCTGGTACTTCGTGGACAACGAAAAATACTTCCGCCGCGGCCGCCTGTACGGCGAGTTTGACGACGGCGAGCGCTTCGCCTTTTTCAGCAAGGCCGTCGTCGACCTGCTGCCCAGCCTGGACTGGATGCCGGACATCCTCCACTGCAACGACTGGCAGACGGCGCTGGTACCCATCTATCTCAAGGACGCGGCCACCCGCTGGTGGGAGATACGCCATATCCGCACGGTGTTCACCATTCACAACATTGAGTATCAGGGCCGCTACGGCAGCGACAGCGTAGACCAGCTCTTCGGTCTGGACCGGGGCTGGTACGACGACGGCACTCTCCGCATGGACGGCGACGTGAACCTGATGAAGGGTGCCATGCTCATGGCGGACGCCGTCACCACCGTCAGTCCCACCTACGCCGCCCAACTCCATGACCCGGCCTATGCCGAGGGGCTGGAGAGCGTGGTGGACGCCATCGGCTGGAAAATGCACGGCGTGGTCAACGGCATTGACACCGTCACCTACGACCCGGCGTCCGACCCGGCGCTTCCGGCGCATTACACGGCGGCAGACCCGGCCGGCAAGGCCGTGTGCAAGGCATCCCTGCAGGCTGCCCTCGGACTTGCCCAGGAGCCGGACACGCCGCTGATCGCCATGGTGACGCGGCTGGTGGGCCACAAGGGGCTTGATCTCGTGCAGCAGGCCATGGACGGCATCATGGCCGCCGGCTGCCAGTTCGTGGTGTTGGGCACCGGCGACGGGCAGTATGAGGATTTCTTCCGCTGGAAGGCGGGGCAGTACCCCGGACGCCTGTCGGCGCAGATCCTGTACGCCGAGGACCTGTCCAGGCGCATTTATGCCGCCGCGGACCTGTTCCTGATGCCCTCCCGCAGCGAGCCCTGCGGCCTGAGCCAGATGATCGCCATGCGCTACGGCGCGGTGCCCATCGTGCGGAGCACCGGCGGTCTGGCGGACACCGTGCGCTCCTGCCAGGTGGGGCAGGAGGACGGCACCGGCTACCTGTTCGGCGACTATGACACCGGGGCCATGCTCTCCGTCATCGGTCAGGCCACCGGCCTGTACCGGGGCGACCGGACAGGCTTCGACACCGTTCGATACCGTGGCATGACCGCGGACTTCAGCTGGGGCCGCAGTGCGGCGGCCTACCGGCACATTTATGAGAATCTTTGACCCAAGGAGGAGTTACCCGATATGACCTACAACAAAGAGACCCTGAAAGAGGCCATCGTGCAGAAGCTGCGCCTCAACTACGGCTGCACCGAGCAGCAGGCCACCGACGGCGAGATGATGAAGGCCTGCGCCATGGTCCTGCGGGACATCATGGCCGAGCACGGCGTACAGACCCGCGAGGAGACGGCTCACGAGGAAAAGCGCAAGGTCCACTACCTGTCGCTGGAGTTCCTGATGGGCCGCAGCCTGATGAAAAACGCCTTCAATCTGGCGCTGCTGGAGCCTCTGACCGCCGCCATCGGCGAGCTGGGCTTCAAAGCGGCGGACATCTTCGACATGGAGCCGGACGCCGGTCTGGGCAACGGCGGTCTGGGCCGCCTGGCCGCCTGCTATCTGGACAGCATGACCACCCTGGAGATCCCGGCGACGGGCTACTCCATCTGCTATGAGCTGGGCATTTTCAAGCAGAAGATCGTGGAGGGCCAGCAGGTGGAGCTGCCCGACGACTGGATGCAGCTGGGCGACGCGTGGCTGCTGCCCAAGCTGCAGGAGGCCGAGGAGGTCCGCTTCGGCGGCAAGGTCCGCACCCGCTGGGACAACAACCACCTGATGGTGGTCCATGAGGACTACACCCGTGTGCTGGCCATCCCCTGCGACATGGAGATCGCCGGCTACGACACCGACCATGTGAACACCCTGCGTCTGTGGCAGGCCCGCAGCCCCAAGCCCATCGACATGAAGCTCTTCAGCGAGGGCCAGTACCTCCATGCCGCCGAGGAGCGCGCTATGGCTGACGCCATCAGTCAGGTGCTCTACCCCGAGGACAACCACTACGAGGGCAAGTCCCTGCGGCTGAAGCAGCAGTATTTCTTCGTGTCCGCCACCATTCAGTCCATCACCCGCAAGCACATCCAGCAGTACGGTACCCTCAGGAACTTCCATGAGAAGAATGTCATCCAGATCAACGATACCCACCCCACGCTGGTGATCCCGGAGCTGATGCGTATCCTCATCGACGATGCCGGCATGGGCTGGGACGAGGCCTGGCACATCACCACCCACTGCGTGGCCTACACCAATCACACCGTGCTTTCCGAGGCCCTTGAGGTCTGGCCGCAGCAGCTGTTCGAAACGCTGCTGCCCCGCGTGTGGCAGATATTGCAGGAGATCTCCCGCCGCTGGCAGCAGCAGGTGGAGGACTTCTTCCACGATCCCGCCAAGACCGCCAAGCTGGCCATTATCTGGGACGGCGGCGTCCGCATGGCCAACCTGTGCATCGCCGGCAGCATGGCCGTCAACGGCGTCAGCGCCCTGCACTCCGAGATTTTGCGGAAGGACCTGTTCAAGGACGCCTGCCAGATGATGCCAGACAAGTTCAAGAACGTCACCAACGGCATCGACCACCGCCGCTGGGTGCCCCAGATCAACCCCGGTCTGGACGGACTGCTCCGTGACCTGATCGGCGAGGGCTATCTCACCCATCCGCAGGAACTGAAAAAGCTGGAGGCCTACGCCGGTGACAAGGCGGTCCTTCAGCGTCTGGAGGACATCAAGCATCAGAACAAGCTTGCCTTTGCTGCCTTCGCCAGGAAGCACCAGGGTGTGGTGCTGAACACCGACGCCATCTTCGATGTGCAGGTAAAGCGCCTGCACGAGTACAAGCGCCAGCTGCTGAACGCCCTGCAGATCATCTACCTGTACCAGCGCCTGCAGGATGACCCCAGCCTGGACCTCCCGCCCCAGACGTTCCTGTTCGGCGCCAAGGCCGCCCCGGGCTACGCCGTGGCCAAGCGCATCATCCACCTCATCAACTCCCTGGCCGACCAGATCAACAGCGACCCGCTGTGCAAAGATCGGCTCCAGGTGGTGTTCCTGGAGAACTACCGCGTCTCCCTGGCCGAGGTCCTCATGCCCGCCAGCGAGGTCAGTCAGCAGATCTCCACCGCCGGCAAGGAGGCCAGCGGCACCGGCAACATGAAGTTCATGATGAACGGCGCGCTGACCGTCGGCACCCTGGACGGTGCCAACGTGGAAATGCACGACCTGCTGGGCGACGACAATATGTTCCTCTTCGGCCTTCATGCCGATGAGGTGGAGCACCTGCGCCACACCTACGACCCCAACCTGCTCTACCAGCGCGACCCGGTGCTGCGCCGCGTGCTGGACCAGCTGAAGGTAGGCTTCCGGGACGGCGTTACCTACGAGGACCTGTTCCAGCGGCTGGTCACCGGCATGGACGGTCAGGCGGACCAGTACATGGTCCTGGCCGACTTCGCCGCCTACTGCGAGGCCGAATCCCGGATGCGCCACACCTACCGCGACCGGGAGACGTGGAACCGCATGAGCCTCACCAACATCGCCCGCAGCGGCGTCTTCGCTGCCGACCGGGCCATCTCCCAGTACGCCGACACCATCTGGCACGTGCCCTACAAGCAGTAACGCACAAGGGAGCGCCCCGCGGGGCGCTCCCTTTCTTCGCCGCGCCTCCAAAGCCGCGCGGGAAACCTGCCCATATGCCGCCCCGGTAAAATCTCTATTGTAATCCCGGAGAAAGTAGTATATAATACTCCATATTATCGTGTGTTATTATGCCATTTCCGCAGAAAGGAAGTCCGCTATGATAAAAGTCCCCACCGAAAACGGCGAGATCACCATCAGCGACGCCGTGTTCACCACCATCACCGGCGCGGCCGCCACCAACTGCTTCGGCGTCAAGGGCATGGCCCAGCGCAGCATGACTGACGGGCTGGTGCATCTCCTGCGGCCCGAGGCCATGAGCAAGGGCGTCAAGGTCACGTACAATGACGACGGCACCGTGTCCATCGAGCTGCACATCGTCGTGGAAAACGGCGTCAACATCGCCACAGTCTGCCGATCCATTATGGGCGAGGTCAAGTATGTGGTCAACCTCAACACCGGCGTCACCGTCAAAGCGGTGAATGTCTGCGTGGATTCCGTCACCGTGTGACGCGCCCGGAAGGAGA